>OMGK01000693.1_pt1 | contig 22412 bp, 20 predicted proteins | sample 1645881 | NCBI WGS metagenome assembly OMGK01 (sample SAMN00849303, study PRJEB25192) | human gut metagenome
CCTGGATGTCTTCCAGACCGATTCCTGCCAACCATACCATGGATAATACACGGAACCACACCGGGTATGTCCATGCGCGGGCGTCAGTACCCGTTCCGGCAGATGTTTCCGAAATCACTGCATCTGTTCCACTGGCTGCTACCTCTGCAACCGTAGCTCCACTTTCTGTTCTCGCAGTTCCCAGGGAAAAATCCTGCGTGCCGTCAGCATTCATGACAGTATTGTCATTTCCCACAACCATCGTTTTTTCTGCCGTCTGGCTGTCCGGTACTTCCTCTGCATCGTACTCCCGCCGCAGGACATCTCCGATGTCCTTCGTATCGTTGGCCTCTGCATAACCATGACTGCCCGGACCGACTGTCTGCTGCCCGGACGTCATCTCTGTCCCCACAGACAGCAATTTGTCCGGAATCAGACTGATTCCTGTCTCCGGTAGTATCGGACAGCACAACCGCACAAACACGATTCCCCATAACAGATAGGAGCACCATTTTGGTGCTTTTTGCAACAAAAGTCTGGCGAGGATCACCAGCAGCACGCAGTATCCTCCCACCAGACTTAAGTTCCATACACCGTCAAATATTCTGTAGATATTCTCACCCATAAGCCCCTCCTGTCCTGCCCCCCGGCAAGGCATAGTCGATGTTTCATAGACTCTTTGTAATTATAGTCTACATTCCACCGACCCATCTGTCAAGTAAGAAATCTGATTCTGTTCCCCCTCTTCTTCCGGATTCTAGTCACTTACTGTCAGCTCCGGCTCTTCTTCCGAGCGCAATACCTCCGCATGCATTTCAAAATCCAGCACGCAGTCTCTATGGATTTCCTCTGTCTCCCCGGTAGTCATGGAAGTGCCGGTCCCCCGGAAAGAGATCACTGTCTTTCCATCTCCTATGGTCACATCCGAAGTGACATATAACGGTTTCTGATACTGTTCACTGATCCACACAAAAACCTCATTGGTTGCTTCCCAATACTGCCGCAGTTCCTCACCATACTGCTTCGCATACCCCTGTCCGATGTGGGATCTGCTGCGAATGGAGCAGATTTCCGCACCTCTCTTTCCCGTGCTTACTTCTGCACCGCTTCCATCAGACGCTCCTGCCAGTCATAGAAAGCCTGGCCGTCCACCAGGCAGCGTTCGTCCTCACCTATCCATAATCCCTGTTCTTCCGACGCGTAGCGAAAGGTCCTTGTCTCACCGTCTGCATAGACAAACTGAAAATATCCCACACCTTCCACCATCTCCTCCGGCGGGATCGGATCTGACGTCACTTTTCCGGAAAGTTGTATAAATTCCTGCCACAGCTGCTCTACGGTATCGACATCTTCCACATAATCGTAATCCTCCGCACAGAAGCTGCATCCAATCTTCTGCGGGCATTCCTCCGGCAAAAAAGCCGCGCAGAATGCTGTCTTTGCTTCATTCTCCAGCATTCCCGGATACCATATATCCGCTATGGCATAGGCTTCTTCCGGTGTTGCCGCCGGATATAAAACATAGCTGGCGAGATTCTCTACGGATATCATCCCTTTTTCCACATTCTGTACCGCCTGATAAATCGCTACGGTAGTCTGAGCATCCGGGGTTCCGATCCAGCCAGCCCCTCTTCCCTCCTTCAGAAATCCTCTGCTTGCTCCATAGGTAAAGAAATAATTCTGCGGTTCCTCTCCCTCTCCAACGAAAGATATCTGCCCATGGAAAGTGCTGCCGTGGATCCAGGGCAGTACTCGGTAATAATAAGTTCCATTAACGCTCACCTGTACCTCTTCCAGCTTCCCATAGGCATTCTCCTTCGGCATTTGAATCCCCGGCACCGTGAAATCCACTGCTTTCTGGAATTCGATAAGATTCAGCAAAAGTACCACTACCACCAATACGATTGCACTGAGAAAAATGGTTGCTTTTACATTAATCTTCTTCATAAACCCCTCCTTTGTTTCCCTTCTATCTACATTGACGACTTTTATACTCCGTTTGTTACAAACAGTATAACAAAATTTCAACCCTGAATCTACTTTTTTCACCCAAGCGACCGCTTTCTGTTATTTCTGGTCTGTTTATAACATAACCACTGTAAATGCACAATTGAGCAGATGGAAACTTAACAGTCTGGAACTTTAAAACTGGCGGCATCGGTTTCCCGGTGTCGCCAGTTTATTGTCACTCTATTTTACAAGTGGCTCATAATAGAGCACTGTCTGCGCAGGATCTTTTCCGCTGATTTCCACGCCGTCCGCCGTCGTTCCCTGGAAGCCGTCGGATGCGCCGATATAGAGAATGCGACCGTCCGGTACGAGGACCGCACAGGTACCTTCCGTACCGCAGGGCATCTCCCAATTCTCCTGCACTCTGGTGAATTCCGTCTCACCCAGACGATAGGTGTCCACGCCGTTGTATCCCCATAGGATAAAATCTGCCGTCTCACTCACACCTGCTGCCACCATTTTCCACGGGTAGATCGTATCAGCACTGCAAATAACATTCTCACCTCCAGCCACCGGAACAAACCTGAGGCTTTCCGGGTCTACTGACACTAATGTCATAGCCATATCTCCTGCTGTCGTATTGCCCACTGCCTGTGCAGCCGCATAGACTTTGCCGTCCTTGCCCTGTCCTAATGCTCCGGCACCTTGTACGGCATAGCTGTCGTCATCCGCCACGGTTCCGATCAGCTCACCTTCCGCAGAATAGATCCGCACATAACTGCCGTCCTCCTGCATCCGCATCCGCATATATAATCTGCCCTGGGCATCTGTTGCCATACTATCAACGATATTCCATTCCCGCTCTCCTACGGTAAAACTGTTCAGAAGCTTTCCCTCCGGACTGATATGGTAGATCACAGGCAGCCGGCCATGTTCCGCTCCCGGAAATGCCAGTCCGCGTAATGCCGCATAGACACTTCCGTCCGGTGCGATGCACAGACTGTAGACCTCTCCGTTTTCTGCAAAATCTTCAAAAAACGTCTCTGGCGTTCCGCTGCCGTAAGACAGATATTCCACTCTCGCCTGTCCGTCCGTAGTGAAACCGCCCACATACAGACCGTTCTCTGCCACTGCCGCACAACGGATACTTACGTCTCCCTCATAAGCAATCTGCCATTCCTGCGTTGCCGTATCGGCGCCGAGAACCGTACCACTCGTTCCCTGCTGTGCTGCACGTCCCTGCTGCGCAGCATCCTTTTCCGGCTCTGTCTTCACATACTCATAAGAACCTGCTTCAATCTCCTCGCTGATCTTCGCCAGACTGTATCCTCTCTTTTCCTTAAAATCGATCAGCTCCAGCAGCTGCTCATCCGTAAGCTCCTTCTCCGGCAGGAAAAAGGTACTCCGCTCCGCATAGAAAGCCACTCCCTTTTTGTATTTTTCGGAGTTGTCAATCAGCGTAAGCTCCTTCTTCGGGAAATACCCCTGCTCCAGGTATGCCTGCCTAAGTTCTTCCAGTCTCGCCGTCTCGTTCTCTGTCATCGGTCTGCTGTAAGTATCCGCAGAGACATTTGCCTCCTGCAGCTGGGCAAAATACTCCTCCAGTTTTTCATGATTCATGCTTTCCATCCGTGCCTGATACATTCCGGATGCCGTCACCGTCGCCGACGCCAGTACCAGACAAGCTGCCGCCAGAATCGCCGCCCGCCGGAAGCTGTAATGGTGTCTGCTGCCTCTGCCGTTTTTCTCCAGATGCTGTAAAATATCATCCACCCTCGCATCCAGATCTTCCGATACCGCCATCTGTTCCTGTTCTGCCATTTTATATAATTTTCTATCTAAAAAATCGCTTTGCATCTCCTGCTCCTTTCCGCTGCTACAACATTGCCCGCAGCTGCTCTTTCGCCCGATGCAGACGGGATTTCACTGTGCCCTGCCTACATTCCAGGATCCTGCTGATCTCCGGGATTGTGCACCTCTCATAGTAAAACAGAACGATTACATCCCGATACCCGCCGTCCAACTGCATCACCGCATCCCACAACTCATGATGCTCATCGTAGAATTCCGGAGACAGGTTCTCTTCCCATTCCACCGGACTGGTGCGCTTGTTCTGCCTATAGATTTTTTTCGCCTCGTTGGCTGCAATCTGCAGGATCCAGTTACGAAAACTGTCTGCTTTTTTCAATGTGTCTAATTTCTCATAAGCATGCACGATAGCCTCACTGACCGCGTCCTCCGCATCCGCACTGTTTTGCAGAATCGAATACGCCAGTCGGTACATGGGAAGCGTGTCACTCTTCACATGTTGCACAAACTCTTCTTTTGTCATGACTGCCAAGGTACCACCTCCTTCTTATCGCCGGCTTCACTATATATGAGTCGCGAATGGATAAAAAGGTTCCCTAAAAATAAGGCACCGGATGAATCCAGTGCCTTGCGATGTTTTTCCACCTTAATTTACGTTTTTAGTATAATTGAATTCAGAAATAAAAGTATACTTTCCTTTGCCTTTTCCTTTAATTTCTTCAACAACACCTATTTCTCTTAATTTTTTCATAACGTTCTTAGCTGTCGAAGTTGAACATTTCAATACTCTCTCTATCTCAGGCGCTCCAAATATCTGATTAGTTTCAATTTCTTCATATATTTTTAATATGTTTTTTTTCGTTGGTTCATTATATGCCTGACTATCAATAGCCAACTTTATATTTTGAAAAGACAACTTTTCACTCTCAATAGCCAGCTTTTCACTCTCAGCAGCCAACTTTCCAGATAAATAGCCAACTTTTTCAGCACTGGAATTATAAATAACCGCCTGCAACATGAAAGCATTTGTATGATAAACCGGATCTTTTAATCCAACCTGCTCCAGTTCATTACACATACGATTAACACCCTCACCAAATTCTTTTACAAATTTATAGTTCTTTAAAAACTCTGCAATCTTAGGGTTTCTGGAAAAATGTGTAAAACGAATATTGTCTGCTCTTACAAGTCCCGGAAGTTTCCCAGGACTTTCTACTATGATATGATCATCAAACATTTTAATCTGAATATCTGTACCAGTAATACTGTACGCCCGATGAGTAACAGCATTTACAATCAGTTCTTGTCTGACAAACTTAGGATATTCCTCATCTGTAACAAATGTTCCATCTGATCCCAAGTATGTTTTTTCCTTCACCTGTGTATCCAAATATGCAATTGCCTCATTTATCATATTAAGCAGTGTTCCTTCAAAGATAACATCCTTAATTACATTCATCTCTGTTCCAAATTTTTCTTCGGTTCCCTCATAACGTATAAAACGAATCCTTGCGCGAGGGAAGAAATTTTGCGGATTTTTTCCAAATAACAAAATTGCAGCGGAACTGATTTGTATCTCGCCACCTTTCTCTTTTATAAATCCTCTGTTCTCTTTAAGATATTCCAATGGACTTTTTCCATAATTAATCTTATCTGTATATTCTTTTACAAAGTCCATATCTATATCATCTATCGTAGCATCGGGTACGGCTTTATCTTCAAAGTAACGTTCTCCCTTATCATAATTGAGTTGGAGACGTTCCTCAAAAGTCTGCAATTTAGATTTGTCACCAACTCTTAAGAATACATCATCTGCCTGATTTGCATGTACTTGTGGACTTGCATCAATATGCATTACAAGCACATGATTCTCTCTTCCCTTTTCATCGACACATGGAAGTTTTTCTATTCCGACTTTAACAGTCGGATTGCAGAAATCAAATGGCACTCTCAGTAGTTCATTTAACTTCTTTGTTTCAAAATCAATGCCTTCAATTCTTCTTGTCCTATCGGTTATACCTATTGCAATATCTCCACCATCCGCATTAGCAAATGCAACAATTGGTATTGCTAAATCCTTTGGAGAAATATTTATACTTTTTCGATCAAATGTCTGATTTTCTTCCTTTGATAAAATTTCTTCAATCGTCATTGCATTCACCTTTCATATATTAGTATTATTTTAAATGTAATTTGTTTTTTTCGTATTGTCAAACAAAACCGATCTTGAGGACACAGACTCATATTCCTGACTCCCCGAAAGGTCTCGACCCACGATAATACGCTGCGGGCGTGAGGAATTCCTGGAAAAGAGTTTCGCGGAGGCAAACGAGCGGCAGATCATGGAATATATCTGTGCGCACAGGCAGGAATGCGAGCTGGCGCTGGAGTTTTGTTACGAAAAACAAGGAGGATTACTCTATCCGCCGAAATTCCCGCCAGAAAGCGATGGTCTCCTGCAGATCCGCTTCATCTTCGAACAATTCCATCTGTTTCGCCACTTCGATTGCAAAATCCACATACCCGTTTGCTCTCGAAGTGGTAATCCGGTCGGAAGTTACCACATCCTTTTCTCCGGAATGCGTCGATTCGATCCCCTCTAACAGTCCCGCATGTTCCACAACATCCACACCTGCACAGATGGCAGCGATCCGTCCGCCCAGGCCCTTTACGCTTTTCAGGTACTTCCATACCTCCGGAATATCTATCTTCTCAATATCTCCTCCCGGAATAACCAGCAGTTCCACATCCTTCGGATCCGCAGAATCCAGCCGATCCTCCGGCACTATCCGGTATCCTTCCGTGGCGGTGATTTCTTTTCCGTCCAGAGATACAAACTGCATTTCTTTTCCCGTTACCTTCAGAAAATAATTCAGTATCACAATTTCGTAAATACAACTGGTATCATACAACAATGCTACTGTTTTCATCCGCTCTCTCCTTTTTCTCCCTTATAAGTCAATTTTCACGTAAATCAAAAATGTTGGCATATTTTTATAAAAATATCCCGATTTTCATATCTTTTAATGTATGAAAATCGGGATACCCTAAGTTCCTCAGAATACTACTTTATAACGAAATATCGATCACCGATGCAGGTACGGTCGGGACACCGATCCCAGCGGCATCGGCAGAAAAAGATGTCCCGGAGGATCCGGCAGATAAGCTCATGCCGCCTCCGGAGGGAATGACGGGATTGTCCTTCATTTTCTCCAGACGGTCAAACACTGCCTTGAGGTATTCCGCATTTGCCTTGACGATTTCTTTCATCTCTTTGTTGCGGTGCTTAATCTTCATCATCTTAATGTCTGCAGGATCGATGTCCTTCTTCGCAGAGAGCATGGTATCGGATAACTCATCCATTCCCATCTCATCCATCATATCCCGCATACTGTCAGACAGTTCCTGCATCATCTCGGAAGTAAAATCGCTTATTTCCACCATAAGCTCACTGGTCTGTAACAAGAATTCATCCAGCTGCGGATAATCATATTTCTCCAGATCCATATCGCTCTGTGCATCTGAAGCCTCACAGGGCAATTCCTCTTTGGCTTCCGGGTCCGTATTCTGATCCGTGTCTGAAGTTCTCTCTTCTTCGTCCGTGCAGACTTTTTCACCCTGCCAGATTCCTCTGGCTGCCTTTGCCATTTCCTCTTCTTCCAGATGCTTTGCCTTTTTCTTCGCTACACGCTCCATAGCTTTGGCATGGTTGATCGCTGCTTCGATCTCTTCATCATCATAATTGCCGCTCTGCTTCTGCCGTTTCAGGCGCAGGACTTCTCTCCGCGCCTGCCCGGCTGCCTGCTTTGCCGCCTGGGACGTCTTGCTCCGCAGTATTTTGGATGAAATATTTTTAAACTGATATTTCAGTTTTTTCAGAGCCAGCGTCGTGTTTTTCGTCTGCTGCCTCTGATTGCGCAGAGCTTCACTGTAGCTCAGCGTGCTGGTAACGATAGACTCCTGTCCCAGGCTGTTTGCTGCCTGCGTCTGCGTACTCCGGCTGTCCCGGGCAAGCATCCGTTTAATATCACTGACCGAATTTTTCGAAGCAGTCGTGTTATTCTGCTGCCCGAAAATGCCGTTTGCACTGCTCTGGTTCGTCCTACTCCCGAAGGTGATCTGCGTCGTTCCCCGGCTGTTCGAGCGCACGAACGTTCCTCCATATTTCCCCATAGAAACCATACAATATCACCTTACCCTCTGAAATCGATGTTCTGACCCACCTGACGTTCACTCTGGGTCTGCACCTCGTCACTCCGTGTGTTGAAATTGTAGGTATCTATCCTGGAAAGCAGCTCCTCGATGGAATTGGCGGTAATGGTTACCGTCTCTTCCGTATCATCACTCTCTGCCCGCTTCTCCTTTAACTGCTCTTCCTTTTCTTTCTTTGCAGCCTTCTTCTCCGCTGCTTTTTTCTCTGCTCTCTTCTGCTCAGCCTTTTTCTCGATCCGGGCCTTCTGCTCGGCGCTGGATTTCTTCAATACAGCGAAAAATGACAGTGTTCCTCCATCATTTACCTGCATTCCAAAGCCCTTGACCTGCGCACCGGAACTCTGCAGGCTGGTCTTTAACTGCTGTATCTGTGCAGCGGCACCGCTCAGGATTCCCTCATACTGTTTGCGGAATTTCTCGTCTGTTGCCATCTGTTCGATCTTGTCCTCATCAATGAGAACAACCGTCTTATAGCCATTGGCATATTTTGCAGCATTGGCTTTTGCATTCTCCTTCTGATCTCTGCTGACCAGAATAAAATCATAATTTCCGTACTTCTTCTTCAGCTGCTCATAGTATTTCGCAGCCTTCTCCGACAACTCCGGCTGACCGATGGTTCTGCCGTAATTCCCAGTCGCTCCCTTCGTCTGTTTCGCTTCAGAAGTGCCGGCCGTGCCTGCAGCATTCGTTGTATCCTTCGTTGTCTTGTTTTTCGTATTCTTGCTGTAATCACTCTGCGCAGCATATGCAGTGATGCTGCTTACTCCTACATCTGTCATACTTATCTCCTCCTTGAAAATAGATGCCAAATCCGTTTGTTTTCACAGTTATCTTACTATGTATATCGTCTTCTTTTCTGAATACATTGATAGTAATAATGCCAAAAGACCACATTTCCGATCCTTGTCATCGATCAGAAATGCGGTCTTTATATTATATTTTTTCTTACTGATTCAAATTGTTGATCGTATGAGATAACTGTCCGAGAATCTTCTTGATTGCTTCACTGGAGGCTGCCATATCTCTCGCCAGCTTCTGGACCTCCGTTGCTACCACAGCAAAGCCCCTTCCCTGATCTCCTGCCCTGGCTGCTTCAATGGATGCATTCAGTGCCAGAATCTGCTGTCTCTTGCTATAACCGTCGATTTCCTTCGTTCTGTCTTCCGCTTCTGCGATCTGCTGTGCAGCATCTGCAATACCGCCTTTTAATTCTCCTACCAGATTTGTATTTCTACGATGAGCATAGCTTGATCTCACAAACATATTGATCACATCTCCCAGTAGATTTGCAGATGCATCTATCTGTTCCTTGGTCTTCACATTTACCTTTTTCAGAGCCTTAATATATTTATCCTCATCAATACCCAGTTCTCTCGCTGTCTGACGGAACTTCTCCTCATCCGGATTCTCCGGCAGCACCTGTCCTCCGATAATACTTCCCAGCACGGTTCCATCCTCCAGTGTGATCGGAATACCGAAATCCACAAGTCCCGCATGGCAGGGATACACACCATGGCCTTCTCTGTCACACTGCTCGCAGCGCTTTTTCCCCTCTGCGCTTCCTCTCGTCAGATCAATACAGAACTCCGTAAAATTATAACAGTCACTGATGTATTTTCCGTCTGCACCCACAGCCACGGTTGCCAGTCCTGTACTGCTTGCCCAGTTCTTCATGATTTGCTCAAATTTGTCCATGTCACAAAAATCCTGAATCTTCATATAACTTCCTACTTTCCCGGTTGTCTTAACCGCTGAACGCATCAAATCCGGGGGCTTTTTGTCCCGGTATCATCTTATATTTGCATAAAAAATTATACCACATTTTTCAAAATTTTTCGCTCTTTTTAATATTTTTACAGATATTTTTTTCGACATTATCTGCCTGAATGCAGTATTTTGTATGGCTCTGAATAGTTAACAAAAATAAATGAAATGTAGAGCCATCTATAGTATAATTACCTGGATACAAATATTGAAGCAGATCAAGGGAAAAAGGAGGTACCGTTAATTGAGGAAAACGAAGCTATTCATAAAAATAATATATGTTCTCATTCTGATATTATCTACAGCCCTGCTCAGTGCCTGCTCTGCCAGCATCTCCGATAGTACAGGAAAATACGTTGTCCTGATCGGTGAAGATTCTGAAATCACAGAAAAACTTTCTGACATTGATCTGCTTGTCATAGATGCGGAATATTTTTCCCAAAATGACATTGCCCGTTTAAGAGAAAATGGTATCCATGAAATCTACTCCTATATCAATATCGGATCGATCGAGAGCTTCCGGTCCTATGATACAGACTTTGAGAAATATACTCTGGGTGACTATGAGAACTGGCCGGAGGAAAAATGGATCGATGTCTCGGCTCCGGAATGGCAGGCATGTACAGCTTCCAGAGTAGACTCTCTGGTGCAGAAGGGTGTGGACGGCTTTTTTGTCGATAACACGGATGTATACTATAACTATCCGCAGGAATCCATCTATGACGGAATCCTTACAATTCTGGACTATATGAACCATACAGGCAGAAAGATCATGATCAACGGTGGGGACTGTTTTGTAAAAAAATATCTTACAACAGAAAAAAACGTTCTCATCGATGGGGTAAACCAGGAGAACGTTTTTACTGCGTATGATTTTTCAAAGGATGTCTATACTAAAAATGATCAAAGCACGCGTGAGTACTATACTGAGTATCTGGATCTGGCTATGTCACACGGCTGTACCGCTTACACCCTGGAATACGCAACGGATCCCACCATCCGCAGACAGGCAGCCGCCTACGCTGGGAAGCATGGATACATCTGCTGCATTTCTGATAATATCGGGTTATGTCTGGGAAGATAACATATTCCTCTCAAGCGCCATCATAGAAATGTAATCATACAAGTCTCCAGATGCTTTTGTTTTGTCTGCTCATCTGCATCAGTAGCCGTGCACAGATCACAATGATAGCATAGATTGTAGCCTCCCTGACTTCTGGTATCTTCTGTCACAGCAAAATATCCTGCTTTTAATTTCACGGTCTGCCCGTTTAGAAAATGAATTTCCCTCTGCATATAATCCGCAGGGCTATTTTGTACGGTAGGTACCATGGAATTATACTTTCCTGTAGTAATATAATCCAGCTGGATTTCCGTAAAATAGTTCTTCAGATTTTCCTGGTCTGCAGCTACTTTTGCCTTATGTATATAAGACAGATACTGCGGTGCCAGTACTCCCACCAGCACTGCCATGATAGCTATTACAATGATCAGCTCTACTAATGAAAATCCCCCGTTTCCCTTCTTTCCTGTTGATTTTTTCATGACTTTTCTCTCCATTACATTACAATACATTCCGCAGGCATCAGGCCCACTGATTTTTATCCGTCATGATTTTATCATTTCCAAAGTAAATGTCAATAAACTGTTTATTAAATTATAGGAAATTATTCCTGTACGGAACTCTTCAGATCCTCTGCCAGCAGATAAATATTATTCAGAATCTCCTTACACTTCTTCATGCTTTCCACGGTCTCTGCGGTCACACGCATTCCTTCCGTAGATGCCGCAGCCACCTCCTCACCGGTGGCTGACAAATGGGTAATATTATCCGATATCGCAGATGTGGAATTCAGAATTTCCTGTATACTCTGTTCCGCAGTATGGATATTGGCCAGCAATGTCTCCACATTCTTACCGACATCCCCAAACTGCTCTCTGGTCTGATCGATCAGGGTACTCTGACTGCTGACAGCTTCCACGGAGCTTTGAATGCTTTCATTGGCCTTCTGCGTATCCTCGATCAGATACTGGATGATCTCCGTGATACGTGCCGTAGCCTCTTTCGTCTGCTCGGAAAGCTGCCTGATCTCATCTGCCACAACAGCAAATCCCCTGCCCGCTTCTCCTGCTCTCGCCGCTTCAATGGATGCATTCAGTGCCAGCAGGTTCGTCTGATTGGAAATATTCAGAATAGAACCGATGAAATTCTGTACTTCGCCTACCTTCTCCGTCAGATTACCCACTACCTGTACAATGACATCACTGGCTTCCTTCACACGCTGCTCCTGCGCTTTCAGTTCCAGCACCACCTTCTGGCTGTCGCTTACCGTCCTGCCGGTCTGGTCAGAGGCTGCCACCATTTCATTGATTTCTTTACCGGCTGCATCAGTATTCTCCTGAATCTCTGTACACATCAGTGCCTGCTTCTGGATTGCGTCTGCTGTACTCTCAGTGCTGTCTGCGATATCCTTCATGGAATTATGGTTGATATCAATGCTTTTCTCCAGTTCCTCCAGCATTCCCATGGCTTCTCCGAAATTCTTCGTAATATTCTCCGCCACGATAGTCATTTTCCTGTTGCTGTCTGCCTGCCTGTCAGCAGCCTCCCGGATTGCCGTCATATTCTCATTGAAGAAGATGATCAGCATTTTGGTAATACTGATGGAAGCATAGGCTGTAAGGAACAATACAAAGAAAGACTGGAAATCATTTACAAAGGCTCCACCGGCCGCCTGCCCTCCATTCATTTTCATGTGCATGAGGATCCTGATCACATTGGCTGCCAGTACCACCGTATTGGCGATCATCATAAGCCGCATGTTCATGTATACCATCACGGCAATGACCAACGGAACCGCATATGCCCAGGTCTCTTTTGCAGAATTGAGCAGTATGACAACTACATACCCCACAGCCATGGCCGAAGCGATCATCACCTCTCCGATATGTGTCCGCTTCCGGAACAGATACCCCAGAACCGACATTATAATGACCAATACCGATGTGATCAGCTGGATCAGTATTTTTCCTGAATTTCCATCCTTCTGTGCTGCCAGTGCTGCTGCCATTGTCAATGCGACATAACCAAATATAATGACTGCTGCCAGCATTCCCCGCCTGTTTGCTCTTGCATATTGTTGTTCTGTCATAAGAAATCCCCCTTAATCTGCAGATATCACCTGTTTTGTAAATTTATGTTATCAGTATAGCACAGACCTCCGGGAATTCCTATATTTTTTACCCATTTAGAACGAAAGACCCGCATGGTCTTCCCAAGCAGGTCTTTCTTCCGGTCATATATTTAGTTTTATCAGTGCTTTATTATTCGCAAAGCTTGGAAAATGCATCCGCTACGAACTGAACCTTAGGTCCGATGATGACCTGAACGGAGGTCTTACCGGGTTTCATGACACCGGCTACGCCTGCAGATTTGATCACCTTATCATCCACTGCGGTAATGTCTTTTACTTCCAGTCTCAGTCTTGTGATGCAGTTGTCAATGCTTGCAATGTTGTCCTTGCCGCCGCAGCCTTCCAGAATGGTTGCTGCGATTGCTGCGAAATCATCATTTGCCAGCTCGATCTTCTTCTCTGCTTCTACATCATCATCTTCTCTACCGGGGGTCTTCAGATCCCATTTCTTGATAGCGAAGAGGAATACGAAGTAGAATACAACAAATGCTGCGATACCCAGAGGGATGATCAGCCAGATTCTGGCTGCTGCAGGCAGGGAGGATGAGAAAAACAGATCCATCGCACCTGCGGAGAAGCTGAAGCCTGCACGGAAGCCAAGAGCAACAGTGATCATGGTGAAGATGCCGTACAGTGCTGCATAGATCACATACAGTCCGGGAGCTAAGAACATGAATGCAAACTCAAAGGGCTCGGTAACGCCGCAGATGAAGGAACAGATTGCTGCGGAAGCTACCAGACCGATCGCTGCCTTTTTCTTGGCGGGCTTTGCACATTTTACCATTGCCAGAGCTGCACCGGGGATACCGAACATCATACAAGGGAAGAAGCCGGACATATACATTCCAAGGCTCCAGGATACATCAGCGCTTGTCTCACCTGCCCAGAAGCGCTGCAGATCTCCCAGTCCGATGGTATCGAACCAGAATACGTTGTTCAGTGCGTGATGTAATCCGGTAGGGATCAACAGACGGTTCAGGAAAGCATAAATACCTGCGCCGACTACATCCATTCCTATGATAGCTTCACCGAGAGCTACCAGACCGCCGAACAATAAAGGCCATACGAACAGCAGTACAACAGATGCCAGAATAGATACTACACCTGCTATGATAGCTACGCAGCGCTTGCCACTGAAGAAGGACAGCCAGTCAGGAAGCTTGGTATCCTTGAACTTGTTGTAGCACATGGAACCGATAATACCGGCAATAATACCGATAAAAGGATTCGCAATCTTATTGAATGCCAGTGTCTTGGTAGCATCCTCAGCGATGGAGGGCATAATGGTCGTAACAAATCCGGTAGACAGAAGTGTTGTGAGCATCAGCCAGGAAGCCAGAGCTGCGATGGCTCCGGTACCGTCATTTTTCTCTGACATACCGACACCTACACCAATTGCGAACAGGATCGCCATGTTGTCGATCAAAGCACCACCTGCTTTTACGAGGAACAGACCGATCAGATTCGCTGCACCCTGGATCTCACCACCCTGCATCGTTGCCGGGCACAACCGGTAACCAATACCCATGAGGATACCGCAGATCGGCAGAACCGCTACGGGAAGCATTAACGCTTTACCCAGTTTTTGAAGAAACTTCATACATTTCTCCTCCTTTACATTATACTAAACCGGAACAGTTCCGGTCAGTTTCGTTAGTTGATACGGACGTACCGCTCTTAAGAGATCTGGAGCACGTCCTCGCCGGGAGATACCTCTCCCTCTTTCAGAATACTGATCTTATTATATTCATCGGTATTGCAGACCAGGATCGGAGTGATGATATGCAGTCCGGCTTCCTGAATCTTCTCCAAATCCGCATCCAGCAGAAGATCTCCCTTTTTGACATGGTCTCCGGCAGCAACATGTGCCGTGAAGGGGGCTCCCTTGAGTGTCACGGTATCCAGTCCGATGTGGATCAGAAGCTCCGCTCCCTGATCCGTTGTCATGGTGATCGCATGGAGCGTATCAAATACCACGGTCACCTCTCCGTCTGCGGGAGCATATATTTTCCCTTCGGAGGGGATCACTGCAAATCCGTCTCCCAGTATTTTCTCGGAAAATGTAGGATCCGGTACCTCCGTAAGAGCAACTGCCTTCCCCTTACAGGGAGATCCGATACAATTCCCTTTTCGTCTACCTTTCAAAAAATCTAACATGTGAACTCCTTTCCGTCGATATATACCGCTGCAATGTTCAGTTCCTGATCCAGGAGTACGAAATCTGCCCTTTTACCAACGGATATACTGCCCACTTCATTGAAAATGCCGATCTCCTTCGCCGGATTCTCCGTGGCACACATCACTGCCGTCTCTAACGGCAGACCGACCGTTTTTACTACAAACCGCATACAATCCATCAGATTCGTCGCCGATCCGGCGATCGTGCCGTCATGCAGGGTAGCCAGATTGCCTCTGACGGTAACCGGCTGTCCTCCCAGCGTATATTCACCATCCTCCAGTCCCGTTGCACGCATACTGTCACTGATCAGTATCATGCGGTCAGCGCCAAACATCGCAAACGTTGCACGGATCACTGACGGATGAATGTGTACACCATCACAGATCAGCTCCGGATGACATTTCTCTGAATCTCTCACTGCTCCGATCACGCCAGGCTCCCTGTGGTTCAGCGGTGGCATTGCATTATACAAATGTGTCGCATGAGATGCTCCATGTTCTATGGCTTTCTTGGCTGTATCATAGCCGGAAGCTGTATGCGCCAGTGAAATAACCACTTCTCCTTTGGCTCTGTCGATAAATTCCATCGCTCCCGGCTCCTCCGGTGCGATATCTACCAGCTTGATCAGCCCATTCGCCGCTTTCTGCAGCCGGCTGAAATATTCATAATCGCATTGCATGATATTTTCTGCCGCCTGAGCACCCTTTTTCGCCGGACTGATAAAAGGTCCTTCCATATTGATGCCCACCAGGTGGGATCCACCGGAATACTCATAGCTGCCGGCATTTTTCATGACCTCCAGCAGTTCATCCTTAGGGATCGTCATGGTAGCCGGGCAGACACTTGTCACACCGACAGAGGCTTCATATGATGTGATGACATCCAGTGCTTCCTTCGTACCGTCACACATATCCGCGCCCTTACAACCATGGAAATGAATATCCACCAGTCCCGGTATCAGATACATGCCTTCCGCATCCACAACAGCTTCCTCACCTGCCGGGTCCCCGGTACAGCTTACGAACCTGCCGTTCTCCACGGCTGCATCCCCTCTGACAAACCGATGCTCCTCTGTATATATATTTGCATTTCTGATTCTCATGACCTATCAGCTTCCCCTTTCTTATTCAGAAAGCTTACTAAGCGCTGCTTCGTCTGCCACCAGCGTTACATCATTATGAAGCTGTAATACCGATGCCGGCACCTGCGGTGTAATGGGTCCGAAGAAAGCTTTCTGTACGATCTCCGCCTTGTCCTCGCCGCTGGCTACGATCAATATTTTCTTCGCCTGCATAATGGTCTTGATCCCCATGGTATATGCCTGCTTCGGGACATCCTCCGCCGATGCGAAGAATCTCTTGTTGGCTTCGATCGTAGACTCTGTCAGGTTCACACAATGTACCTGCTTGTCAAAACTCTCTCCCGGTTCATTGAAGCCGATGTGCCCGTTATGTCCGATTCCCAACAGCTGCAGATCCACACCGCCCAGCGACTGGATCAATTCCGTATATCTACGGCATTCTTTCTCCGAATCCGGCTCCATTCCGTTAGGCAGATGTGTATTTTCCACCGGGATATTCACATGGTCAAACAGATTCTGGTGCATAAAATAGTAATAACTCTGATCGTTTTCCCGGCTCAGACCCTTATATTCATCCAGGTTCACCGTCATAACCTCAGAAAAGTCCAGGTCTCCCTTGCGGAACCATTCCACCAGCTGTTTGTACAGGCCGATGGGAGTAGATCCCGTAGCCAGTCCGAGAACACAGTTCGGTTTCATGATAACCTGTGCCGATACAATATTTGCAGCCTTTCTGCTCATATCTGCATAATCTTTCGCTTTGTATATTCTCATGAATCTCTCACTCCATTTCACATATTTTACTACGGACATTCAGTACCATGGACGGTGCCACACTGAGTTCATCAATTCCCATCTGTACAAATCGTGTGGTCAGTGTCGTATCCGCTCCCAGTTCTCCGCAGATGCCGACCCATTTTCCATGCTTATGCGCTCCGTCAACAGTCATCTGTATCATACGCAGGACTGCCTCATGATGTGGATTATAGAATCTGTCCAATCTGTTGTTCTGCCTGTCGATAGCCAGCGTATACTGTGTCAGATCATTCGTGCCGATACTGAAGAAATCAACATGCTCCGCCAATTCTTCACTCATCATGACAGCTGCAGGCGTCTCAATCATAATTCCCTGTTCCGGAATTGCGTAAGGAAGCTTTTCTTGCTCCAGCTCCTTAGCCACCTCAGCCACAATTTTCTGAATATCCAGCACTTCCTCCACGGAAATGATCATCGGATACATAATGGCCAGTGTTCCGTATTTTGCCGCCCTGAGAAGTGCTCTCAGCTGGGTCTTAAAGATCTCCGGCTGCTCCAGACAGATCCGGATCGCGCGGTATCCCATGGCAGGATTATCTTCCTTGCCCAGTCCGAGGTAATCTACATTTTTGTCCGCACCGATATCAAGGGTACGGATGATGACCTTTTTCCCTGCCATCATCTGCAGCACCTGACGGTAAGCATTGAACTGTTCTGTCTCATCCGGAAGAGAATCCCTTCCGAGATATAAGAATTCACTGCGGAACAGGCCGATACCCTCCGCATCATTCTCCAGTACATATGCCACATCCGATACGCTGCCGATATTGGCATATACATTGACCTTGCGTCCGCTCTTTGTCACGGATTCCCGTCCCTTGTAATCTGCCAGCAGGCTTCTCTGTCTCTGCTCTGTCTGTTGTGCCGCTTCTGCCTGCCGGAGCTGCTCTTCCTCCGGATCCAGGTAAAATACCGCTTCCCTGCCGTCCACAATAGCACGGGTTCCGTTATGGATTTTCTCCAGTTCCAATGGTACCCCTATCAGTGCCGGAATATTCATCATACGTGCCAGGATCGCAGTATGGGAATTCGTTGAACCATGCACTGTGACAAAGGCCAGGATCTTACTCTTATCCATCTGTACCGTCTCACTGGGTGTCAGATCATCTGCCACAATGATCGACGGTTCCATGGTACTCCAGTCAATCTGCTCCTCCCCGGACAGATTGCGGACGAGCCGGTTGGAGATATCCCTGACATCCGCAGAGCGGGCCTGCATATATTCATCATCCATGTTAGCGAACATCTCTGCAAAATTATCACCGGTCACTGCCACCGCATACTCTGCATTCACTTCTTCGTTCTGAATCATGCTGTGAATGGCATCCTGATAATCGTCATCCTCGAGCATCATCTGATGCACCTCGAAAATGGCTGCATTGACTTCTCCGACCTCCTGCAGAGCCTTCTCGTATAACTGCCCCAGCTGCGTCATCGTACGTTCCTTAGCCGCATCCAGCCGTTTCAGTTCTTCCGCTGTGTTGTCGATATGGATCCTCTTAACGAGACTGTCCTTTTTCTTCAAAACACTGACAGGTCCGATCGCTGTTCCCTTATATACGGATTTTCCAATATATTTTTCCATTTTCTACCTTCCAAACTCCGTTGCGCAGGTCTTCTCCTAGAGGTTCTCGCGGAAAAACTTCTGAAGCTCTGCTGCAGCGGTATCTTCATCCGCTCCTTCTACCGTAACTTCCACGTTGTCTCCGTGCTTCACGCCCATTCCCATGATCGCCATCAGCTTGCTCGCTGCAGCTGATTTCCCATTGCAGGAAATTGTCACTGTGCTCTGATACTTTTTTGCCTCCTTGGCGAGCAGTCCCGCAGGACGTGCATGCAGACCGATTTCATCCTTAATAACATAGCTGAACTGTTTCATCGACAACATTCCTCCCTATTTTATATTTCTTGCTTTAATTATGTAGCATATTGTACATACTTTTTGCCTGTAGAGCTTATTATATATACATATTACCCACTTTTTTATTGTTTGTCTACATCACTTTTGATATATTGTATATTTTTGAACATTATCGTAAAATTTTGTAAACTTTTTAATAAAAAATTTGCTTAAAACAGGCACATCAGCTGAGCCGATGTGCCTGGGTTTTTTGATATGATTTCATATGATTCCATGTAAGCACCCGTCATGGAGCTTACAGCATGCTTTTTAATCTTCATCTTCTGTTTTTCCCGGGATTCCATCTGATGCCTGTGTCATCTTCCTGTACTCATACCGGGGAAGAAAATCATTCCTGCCGTAGGCATCATAATAATTCATGAATATCCGCTGTAAAATATCCGGGATATACGATTCTTCTGCTTCCACCAGTATGATCAGGTGCTGGAGAGAGCTGTATCGGGTGCATATATCGTTCTTCCGGATATTTTGCCGGATTGCTTTCTCCATGCACTCCATTGCTTTATCGATATGATCAATGTACATCGTCTGGTCTGATTTTGCATCCATGGTGACCAGCACCAGATAACAGCGGTGCCGGTATCGTTCTCCCAGGCTGCTTACATATTGATACAGTCTGGCAAACTCACGATAGTCAAGATCTAATGCTCCTGTATAGCTTCCGCTCTCCAGCAATGCTCCGGCGATTACCTCCAGATCATTTTTTCTGGCCTGTGTATCCAGCTGCTGTTCCTCCAGCTCCTCATAAAACCGGTAACTGTTTTTACCGTTCTGTTTGACATAATACAACGCCTTATCCGCTTTTATATAATATTCTTCAAAGTTTCCTCCCTGTTTGCACATGCACAGACCGCAGGATAAGGATGCCGGTGAAGTCTCCGCCGTGACATTTTTTGCCGCACCAAAGCTGTCAAACAGCTTTCTTATCCGCATGCTCATCTCTGCTTCTGATGCCGCCGGCAGATAGAACAGGAATTCATCTCCTCCCAGCCGGCAGACCACTGCATTCTCCATGCACTCTGTGAGCATTGCTCCTACCAGCCTGAGAGCACGGTCCCCTGCCTTATGTCCATAGACATCGTTGATCTTCTTCAGATTATCCATATCGACAAATCCCAGACAGCCATCATGCTCCTGCATTTTCTCAAGGATCAGCTTTTCACCCTTATGACGCATGGGAAGACCAGTCAGATAATCCAGGCTTTCCCTGGCCTCTCTCTGCCTGGCCAGCTCCAGCTCGCGGATGCGGTCCATTGTCTGGATCAGCGTAACGACCAGCAGGACCACCAGTCCGGTTGCGATAAAGATCCCGGACAATGACACCACTCGATACACCGCTGTCACTTCCAGCATGACTGCGATCATGGCAGCTACCAGTCCGATCAGCGGAAGCTTGTAATGTTTCGCCGTTCCCTGGATAAGATCCCTGCAAATGGTGATAAATATCGTCAGGAACGTTCCTGCGATCACTAGGTGGGACAAGAACATTGTCGAGATAAAATCTGCGATATTCAGTACCTGTAAGGCCGTGCATAGTACAAAATTCACACAAGTGATACACTCTGCCACATGATAGACCTTCCGGTACCTTCCCTGCTGCACACTGTCAATATAGAACATGATCGGAACCGGGCAGAGCATCACAACGAAGAAGCACATATTCGACAGAATAGAAGCATTGGAAACAAACAGCTGGCGCAGCTTCGATTCTCCCAGCATCCACACTGCTCCCAGGAGTATGCACCATCCCAGGTACTCCAGATCAAATCTCGTCTTATATATAATATCAAGCACCAGACTGATGATCAGCACGACCAGTCCGGCAAACAACATCGTACAGGCGATCAGAGTTACCATAAAATAGCAGTGGAACATATATGCCCAGATATCTGATTTATCCCCACAATATACCGTGTTGACGACACCGGAATACTTGTCGGTAAAGGACTGCAGTTCAATCCGCACTTCCTGTCCCGCATCCTCGCCGGATGTCTCGCAGAACACATACCCACTGGCAGAATTTTTCCCAAAAGGTCTGGTATTCTCCGTATCATACACCGCCCTCAGTTCCCCACCGATGTAAATGCGCACATTCTCCAGAGAGGACCTGATGGCGATCGTATTTTCATGATAATCCTGTGGGAGCACTGACCGGATGACCAGAGGCTCTCCGGCAGGCACATCACATTTGCCCGGAACCGGGATTTCCTCTTTGGTTCCGTCTGCCAGCACCCGGTAAAAGGTTCCGGTATAAGTAATGCTTTCCTCCGTGACCGTTTCCCTTTCACTTGGGTAAATAGATTGTCCCAAAAGGAATGCCGCAAGCAGCACAAGTATTACCACATAAAATAAAATTCTTTTATACTTTCGAATCGTATATTTCTCTTCTGTCAACTTTTCTACCTCATTAAATGATACCGGGCAGCCCCTGCTTTTATGCCTATATCCAGGTGCAGTCCATGATCTTTCATCCATTTATGAATAAGTTTATCACATGCAGCTGGAAAAAATAACTATCTATTTTCCCCCGTAAAATGTTTATGAAAAATTCATTCGACAAATCATGCTTTCCGAACTAAAATAGGAATGCGATATGATAATTTCATGATCCTATGAAAGGAGACAACATGATATGAAGAATAAAAAATATTCCATCGTTTATAGCAGCTTAACAGGTAATACCAGGATGCTGGCTGACGCAGTCCATGAAGCATTACCTCAGGATGAATGTGAGTATTTCGGTGAGGCCGACACTGTGATCCCTTCTTCCGAACTGCTCTATATCGGATTTTGGACCGATAAGGGAAATGCAGATACCAAGACATTACAGCTATTATCGCAGTTAAAGAATAAACAGATTTTTCTGTTTGGAACTGCAGGCTTTGGTGGCAGTGATATCTATTTCCGGAAAATCCTGAATCAGGTTAAGCAGTTCATTGGCACAAGCAATGTTATCGTCGGAGAGTATATGTGTCAGGGCAGAATGCCGCAGTCTGTCCGGGAACGCTACCTGAAAATGAAGGAAGCTCCTGATCATCCGGCAAATCTTGATGTATTGATCCAGAATTTTGACTGTGCATTGTCTCACCCTGATGCAGATGACCTGGAGAGACTCAGACAAGCCGTTAGGAACTCATCCTTCTGATAAGACCATAAAATAAGGCAGCCCCACATAGCTGAGTCTGCCTTACTCTCTTTATTTAACGTTGATGCCTCTGGCATATTGTTGCAGAAACTGTTTCTTTCCACATGGTCTTCCAAAATAGTATCCCTGCAGATAATCCACCTTCATTTCTTTCATTTTCAGAAGCCATTCTCTTTCCTCGATGCCTTCTGCGCATATCCTGACGTTAATACTATGTACCATTGTGATGATATTTTTATATAATTCATAATCCCTGTCACTGTTCATCGCCTTGGCCGTAAAATCCTTGTCCATTTTCACATAACTCGGATTCATATCACGGATACAATGAAGATTCGAATATCCTGTTCCAAAATCATCGA
>OMGK01000696.1_pt1 | contig 22371 bp, 18 predicted proteins | sample 1645881 | NCBI WGS metagenome assembly OMGK01 (sample SAMN00849303, study PRJEB25192) | human gut metagenome
CAGCACCTGTTGAGTTAGGAACGATGTTGCAAGCACCTGCTCTAGATCTTCTTAAGTCACCCTTTCTCTGTGGTCCATCAAGAATCATCTGATCACCTGTGTAAGCATGGATTGTACACATAATACCAGATTCGATTGTAGCACAATCATTAAGAGCCTTAGCCATAGGAGCTAAGCAGTTTGTTGTACAAGAAGCAGCTGAAATGATATTATCATCTGCTGTAAGTGTTTCATGGTTAACATTATAAACGATTGTCTTAAGATCATTACCAGCTGGAGCTGAGATAACTACCTTCTTAGCACCTGCATTGATATGAGCCTGAGCCTTTGCCTTAGATGTATAGAATCCTGAACACTCAAGAACTACGTCAACATCAAGTTCACCCCAAGGACAGTTGTTAGCATCTGGCTCCTTGTAGATCTTGATTGTCTTACCCTTTACTGTGATTGTACCAGCTTCATCATCAGCTGTTACCTGATCTTCTTCACCAAAATTAACATATCTTCCCTGTGATGAATCATACTTTAAAAGATGAGCTAACATCTTAGGGCTTGTTAAATCATTGATAGCAACAACCTCATAACCCTCTGCACCAAACATCTGTCTGAATGCAAGTCTACCGATACGTCCAAAACCATTAATCGCAACTTTTACTGACATAAAAATAAATCCTCCTAATATAAAGATTGTTAATAAAAAATCAACTAAAGCTATTCTACATAAACTAATTTAAAATATCAAGTGTAAATTACTATTTTTTACAAAATATTCTATAAAATATTTTTATCTGTTTTTCTGTTCAAGTTCTTCAAGCACACAATCAGCAAGATTATTAGCATGATCTGACATTCTTTCAAAGTTAGAAAGTGTATCAAGGAATATGACACCATTAGATGGCTTGCACAAGCCTGACGAGAGTCTTTCAATATGCTTATTACGCAGTTCTTCTTCCATGGCATCTACTTCGTCTTCTATCCTGCATACATTCTCTGCTGCTATACGGCTTAGTTTTTCTCTTGCCTTTACTGCCTCTGAGAAGCTGACAACCACCTTCTCATAAAGTGCTTTAAGTTCTTCCATGGCATGCTGTGAAAACGTGATGCCATTCTCTATTTTATACTTTGCCAAATCTGCCATATTCTCAGCATGATCAGACACTCTTTCTATATCTATGATAGCATGAAACAGATTGTTAATCATAAGATGCTGTTCTTCTGTTATCGACAGGTTGTTTACCTTTATCAGATACTCTGTAAGATACTTCTCATACAGATCAACCTTATGTTCTGTTTCTATAACCTTATCTATCATATCCTGGTCATTGTTAATAACTGCCTTAGCTGAATACTTTATGTTATCAAGAGCAAGATTTCCCATGATGACAACTTCACTAAGTGCCCTGTTAACTGCAACAGATGGCTGTTCTAATATTCTATTATCAAAATGTCTTGAAAGCTCAGCCGCATAGCTGTCGCTTGCCTCAAGTGTGGCATTTTCTTCATCCTGTGATTTTTCTCTTATTATCATACCTGATAACTTAACAAGCAGCCCGCCAAATGGCATCATGATTGTTGTACATATAATATTGAAAAATGTATGGAACAACGAAATCTCAACACTTGTTATGTTATGTACTGCAAGTGAAGGTCTTAGAATGAATAATATAAATGCTGCTGTTCCAAATATGACAGCTCCTGCAATATTAAACAGAAGATGCATACATGCTGCTCTTTTTGCATTTCGTGTTGTACCTGCACTAGATATAATCGCAGTCACGCATGAACCGATATTCTGTCCTAACGTTATAAATACTGCTGCATTAGTTGTAACAACACCATTAATGGCAAGTGTCTGTAATATACCCACAGAGGCAGATGAACTCTGTAAAAGTGCTGTAACAATAATACCTATAAGTATACCCAGCAAAGGATTACTTCCTACAACCTCAAATGCCTTTGAAAATATAGGTGCATCTGTATATGGTGATATAGATTGTGACATAAAGCTTAAGCCTAAGAATAAAAGACCTATACCAACTATAATTTCCCCTAACATTTTCTTCTTTGGTTTTTTACTAAATAAAACAAGAATAGCACCTATTCCTACAAGCAGAGGTGCATAAAACTCTGGCTTTAACACTTTAACTGCATCACCTAACTGTCCAAGCGAAACAATCCATGCTGTAATGGTTGTACCTATATTAGCACCCATTATAACTCCGACTGCCTGGACAAGTGTCATAAGTCCTGCATTAACAAAACCTACAACCATGACTGTAGTAGCACCACTACTCTGAATAATCGCAGTTATAAATGCTCCTACCAGAACCGCCAGTAATCTGTTTCTGGTCAGATACCCAATAAGCTGTTTCATCTTACTTCCAGCTGACTTCTGCATACCATCGGCCATAATGTTCATTCCATAAAGAAACATACCTATGCCGCCTGCAAACATAAACAAATTGCCAACTAACTCAATATCCACTTTTTTCTCCTGTCCTGCACATATTATATTTCATGCAATCCTTATAAATATTAATTGCTTAATAAAATTAATGTGCATTTTATGTAAAGAATGTAAAATTACGTTTACATAATAACAATCAAAAGAAATATTTTCAAGAGGTTTAACCGAAAAAGCATTTTATTACTGTGTATATAAAAAGCACATATTAGCAAACATGCTAATTAACACAATGTATTTTATTAAAAACATTTATTAAAACAGTATAGCAAGTATATATCACTATGCTATATTGATTTAATAAACGATTATAAATTCAATAACAACGCATACAGCACAATCATGAGTATAAATGCGTGGAAATGAGGATTATTATGTGTTTAAGCAATTATAATAACAGACTTTGTGACTATCATCTGCATACTTCCTTTTCATCTGATTCAGACAATCCACCTGAAAATGTAGTCAGACAGGCTGTAAAACTCGGATTAAAATCAATATGTTTTACTGACCACAACGACTTTGATTACCCACCTGAAAATGGTGAAGTTATGTTTATGCTTGATTTCAAGCCCTACGTAGATACTATAACCAGTCTTAAGGAAAAATATTCCCATATTATAGATATTAGTACCGGCGTGGAACAAGGACTCATGCCATCAGTTGCCGGACGTGTAAACGAATATGATAAAGACTCTGTTCTTGATTTTATCATCGGCTCATCCCATCTTGTATATGGAAATGATCCATACTATGATGAGTTCTGGCAGAATATATCTGTAAAAGAGGGCATATCAACATACTATGAGGGAATCATTGACTCTCTTAAGGTGTGCAGCAACTTTGATGTATATGGACATCTTGACTATATAATCCGTTATGCTCCTGGCAAAGATACGGCATATAACTGGAAAGATTACTCAGATTACATAGATACAATACTTCGTATGCTTATAGAAAATGGTAAAGGCATAGAGATCAACACATCCGGACTTAAATATGGACTTAAGAATCCTAATCCCTGTCCGGATATAATAAAAAGATACCACGAACTTGGGGGTGAAATAATCACCACAGGATCTGATGCCCATAAGACAGAACATATTGCATACAGATTTGACGTTCTTTACGACATTCTTACAAATGCAGGATTCAAATATTATACTATATTTAAAAAACGCCAACCTGAATTCATAAGGCTATAATTCTATGTTTACAGCTCAGCAGACAGAATACAGGGGATATCATATCTGATCATTCATCGTGATAACCCCTGCTTACTCTATATTTGTTATCTGCTTATTCTCTATTATCCCATATTTATCTTTCTGTACTGCTCCATCATACCGCATTGCTTCTTAGTTCCTGCACTGCTCTTTTTATACATTCAACACAATAATCACACTCTTTTTTTGTAAGCCCCCTGCCAAGTGTCAGACGTATTGACGACTGTGCTGCTTCATCATCAAGTCCTATAGCTTTTAGTACGTGAGATGGTCCACCCGAATTACCATGACATGCTGAACCAGCTGATACGCATATTCCATTTTTATCAAGCATTATTACAAGTTCACCTCCATTTATGCCTGTAAATGCAAAATTCATATTACCTGAAATGCGTTTTTTGTAGTCTCCATTAAGCGATGAGCCTTTTATTTCCCTTAAAATCCTGTTAGTTATATAGTTTTTTGTTATATTTTCTTCCTCTATTCTGCTGTCAAGTTTCTCCTGTGCAATTTCTGCTGCTTTTGCAAGTCCCATAATACCTGCAACATTCTCAGTACCTGAGCGTTTTCCTTTCTCCTGCCCTCCTCCACATATATATGGATTTATATTTGCTGCTTTTGCATATAAAAAGCCTGTGCCCTTCGCTCCTCCTATTTTATGTGCACTTACGCTAAGATAATCTACCCCAAGTTCCTTTACATTAACAGGTATATGTCCATATGCAGCTACCGCATCCGTATGAACAGGTATTGCATATTCCGCCGCTATATTACATACATTTTTTACCGGCTGTATTGTTCCTATTTCATTATTCACAAGCATTACTGATATAAGCTTTGTATCATCACGTATTTTCGATATAAGATCTTCGGTATTAATAATCCCATTTTTATCAGTTTTAATATAATCCACATCACAGCCCCTTTTCTTAAGCTGTATACATTTATTAATAACGGCTGGATGTTCTATAGCACTTACAATAATATGTGCACTGTCTGATTCCGTTGCTGATTCTGCTGCCGATTCAAGAACCCAGTTATCACTTTCAGTCCCGCCTGACGTAAAAAAAATATCATCTGTACATGCTCCTATAGTCTCAGCTATGCTCTTTCTTGCTTCTTCTACTGCTATTTTGTTCATTCTGCCTATTTTATATATAGAAGATGGATTGCCAAAGTTATCCACCATATAATTCATCATCACTTTACGAACTTCTGGAAGAAGCGGAGTTGTTGCTGCATTATCAAGATATAACATAGAACTCTTTCCGTGCATATAATCGCACTTTTCCAATATATTTATAATATTATATTCATCCAGTGCATACTATGTTAAAGATTAATATGGATTAATATGACATCTGCCCATATATCAAAGCAAAAATATAAACTGGAGGCTGCATGAATAATCGCATAAATAATTTCTTTAACAATTCCATAAATAATTCCATAAATAATTCTATTAAAAATCCACTAATTAAAGGAACCATTGTTTTAACACTTGCCGGTCTTTTCTGCCGGATACTCGGGTTTTATTACAGAATATTTCTAAACACACATATAGGCGCATATGGTATGGGAATGCTGCAGCTCATTACTCCTTTATGCGGAATAGCCTTCTCTGTATGCATATGCGGATTTAATTCTGCCATATCAAGGTATACCGCAGCAGACCAGCAAAGCTTAAAGCCTTTAATATCTGGTCTTTTCTTATCTATTCCCATGTCAGTAATATTTTCAGCATTATGTTATATATATGCTGGAACAATAGCTGAAAAAATCATGTTAAACACAGATTGTACTGAACTAATAAGAATTATTGTCATAAGTATACCACTGTCAGCAGTGCACAGCTGTATATGCGGTTATTACTACGGCTGCAGGTCTGCCTTTATCCCCGCTGCATCCCAGATAGCAGAACAGCTCGTAAGAATATTGGGAGTTATCTTTTATTACTATATTTTTATACAGCAATCAGACCGTACCCTTAATATTACAGATGCCATATATGGCAATATAGCAGGCGAATTATGTGCTGTAATATTCTGCGTTTTGGCATTATATATTAAAAAAATCAGAAAGCATTACAAAAGAGTGAACTTATCATCGCTTAATCCCACAACAAAAGGAAAAATATATACTTTAATCAAGAACCTTGCACTATACGCTTTACCGCTTAATCTTAACAGTCTTTTAGTTCATCTTCTTGAAAGTGGTGAAGCTATTCTTATTCCTGTACAGCTTATGCTGTATGGCATGAATAACGAAAATGCTGTAAGCACTTATGGAATCATCGGTGGAATGGTGATTCCTCTTATAATGTTTCCTGGCGCAATAACCAATTCCCTTGCAGTTATGCTCACCCCAAAGATATCCAAAGATAGTTCCACAAACCAGTCTGATAATATAACCAGAACTATATCATACACTATCTGCGTGTGTATGCACCTTGGTATTATGTGCTGTATTCTGTTTGTGTTATACATAAGCAGGCTTGGTGCAATTATATTTAAGCAGCCTGATGTATACACATACACCATTATACTTGCATGCGTATGCCCTTTTCTTTACTTAAAGGTAAGCCTTTCAAGCATATTAAACGGAATAAACAAAACCTCCTTTACCTGCGCTGCAAACATAACCGGTCTTATTATCAGGATAGGATTTCTTATAATACTTGTTCCACGCATTGGGATATGTGGATATATATATGGCCTTATAATAAGCAATATTGTTGTATGTATGCTTAACTATATAAAGCTTTATACTATATATCATTTCAAAACAGACGTAATAAGCAATATAATATGTCCGCTAAGCATGAGTGTAATATCCATCGCCTCTGTTCTTATAACAGAAAAGGCAGCATTTATCATGCTACCTTTTCTATCACAAAACATCACTTACACAACAGCTCTTATAGCAAAATGTATAGCTTCATGCCTTGTATATATTATTATATTTATCATTATGTATTCTTCCTGCCATCGTACAATACAGCCTGATTGATGGATGGGGCATTATCCCATTCATCCTTTCTGTCTGTATACATCTTTTGTATCCATTCTATAGCAGCTTTTCTTCCTTCCTCTGAATATTCAAACTCTTTTTTTGTTATATCATCTGCATTAACAGCTGATGATGCATATGGACCTCTCCACACAAGCGCATTCAAAGTGAAATCCGGCTTTTTACCAGTTCTTTTAATCATATATCTCATCCCATTATGGTCACCACTATAAACACCACCATACGAAAAAAAGTTGAATGGGAGAATTTCTTTTTCATCTATCAATTAAAAGACCTCTTTTCCGCCTTTTCGTTAAGATCATAAGGAGTTGTCTGGTATACATAATAATTAAGCCAGTTAGTATATAGATTATTCGCATGGCTTCTCCACGATAACACCGGCTTTCTGTTGCAGTCATCATCAGGATAATAGTTGACAGGAAGTTCTGGTTCAAGCCCCTTATCATAATCTCTCTTATATTCCTGGTCAAGTGTCATTCTGTCATATTCCGGATGTCCCATAACAAATATATGCTTTCCATCCTGTCCTATAACGATATATATGCCTGCCTCCTGTGAATCAGCAAACACCTTAAGCTGCTTATTATTAAGGATATCCTCTCTGCATGCTTCTGTATATCTTGAATGTGGTGCCATAAAATAATCATCAAAGCCTCTTACAAGAGGTTCCTTTCTGTTAAGGACATGATGTCTGTAAACACCCGAAAGTTTCTTATCAAGAAGAACCTTCTTTATACCATAATGATAATAAAGTCCTGCCTGTGCACCCCAGCATATATGAAGAGTTGATGTTACATGCTCCTTTGACCACTCCATAATCTTTGTTAATTCATCCCAGTAGTTAACCTCTTCAAAGTCGAGTTTTTCAACTGGTGCACCAGTTATTATAAGACCATCAAAGTTTTTATCCTTTATGTCAGTAAATGTTTCATAAAACTTCTTAATATGTGAATGAGATGTATTCTTTGAAATGTGTGATTCTGTCTGTATAAATGTCACATCTATCTGCAATGGTGTGTTAGATAACGCACGCAAAAGCTGAAGTTCCGTATCCTGCTTTAATGGCATAAGATTAAGGATTGCTATCTGCAGCTCCCTGAAATCCTGCGAAAGCGCCCTGCTTTCATCCATAACAAATATATTTTCTTCTTCCAGTTCATGCTTGGCTGGCAGATCATTCTGTATCTTAATTGGCATAATGTTCCTCCGTTCTTATATCTCACATTATATTACAGCATATCCACTAATCCCGCAAGTCTGATGAATTCTTCTTCTGTAATAACAGGTACATTTAGCTTAGCTGCTGTTTTATTCTTTGCAGACTGTGACATAGAATCGTTGTTAATAAGATACGAGGTATTTCCCGTAACCGAACCAGTAACCTTACCACCCATGCTTTCTATAAGCTCTTTTAACTCTTTCCTGTTTGCAAAATGAGTCACACTGCCAGTTATTACGAATGTTTTTCCTGAAAGTTCCTGTGAGTTTTGTGTATCATCCATTTCTTTTAAGCTCACTTCACCCAAAAGCCTTATATATTCTTTTCTTTTTTTCTCATCCGCAAAATATTTTACATACGAATCGGCTATAACTTCTCCTATGCCATCTATATCTGTAAGCTCCTGTATATCAGCATTCATAAGTGCTTCCTTATCACCCTTAAACTTCCTTACAATAAGCTTTGCTGTTGATAATCCTATGTTGTCTATCCCAAGTCCATACAATACTCTTACCAGATCTGTATCTCTTGCTTTCTCAACCGCGTCTATAAGATTGGCATATGACTTTTCTCCAAAGCCATCCATGGCTACTATCTCGTCCTTGAATCTGTCAAGATGGAATATATCAGTCTTATCCTTAATAAAGCCTCTCTGTATAAACTTTTCAAGCGTTGCCTCTGACAGTCCGTCTATATTAAGTGCATCCCTTGACACAAGAAGCGCAAAGCTTTTAACATGCTTTGCCTGACACTCAGGATTATCACAATAAAGTGTTTTGACATCATTTATCTCACAGATTCTTGTAGGCTGTCCACATACAGGACAGACATCAGGTATTACAATATTGCCACTTTCTGTAAGATTCTGTGCTATCTGAGGTATAATCATATTAGCCTTGAACACTCTTATATCATCACCTATTCCAAGCTTAAGACCTTCCATAATACTTATATTATGGACACTTGCTCTTGACACCTTAGTTCCCTCAAGCTCAACCGGATCAAATATGGCTACCGGGTTAATAAGACCTGTTCTGGATGCACTCCACTCTATCTGCCGTAGTACCGTGTCTGCCGTTTCATCTGTCCATTTGAATGCCATCGCATTTCTTGGAAACTTTGCTGTCCTTCCTAGTGATTCACCATATGCAATATCATCATATATGATAACAAGTCCATCTGATGGAAAATCATTATCAGAAATAGCTCTTTCAAACCATCCTATAGTATCTATAATGTTATCTTTATCAACAACCTTATACTCTACAACATCAAATCCCTGACTTTTCAGCCATTCGAACTGGCACTTTCTTGAATTCTTAAAATCAACATTCTCTGCCGATACAAGTGCAAATGCAAAGAAATTGACATTACGCTCTTTAGTTATCTTGTTGTTAAGCTGTCTGACTGAACCGCTGCATAAGTTTCTGGGATTCTTATACTTTGCATCCATCTCAGGAAGCTCCTCGTTTATCCTGTTGAAATCAGAATAAGTTATTATAGCTTCACCTCTTAATACAAGCTTTCCCTTATATGGAATAGTAACCGGAACATTCTTAAACACCTTCGCATTGTTTGTGATTATTTCGCCTATCTCTCCGTTACCTCTTGTTACTGCCTTACTAAGTCTTCCGTCCTCATATGTCAGAACTATTGTAAGTCCATCCAGCTTCCATGACAGAAGTCCTGTCTGGTCCTTTAACCAGTCTCTTAGCACTTCTCTGTCCTTTGTCTTATCAAGACTTAGCATCGGTGACTCATGTCTTTCCTTTGGAAGCTCACTAAGTACCTCATATCCTACATTAACTGTTGGACTGTTAGATAGTACACAGCCTGTTTCTTCCTCTAACTTCTTTAATTCATCATATAATTTATCATATTCATAGTTGGACATTATCTCTCGTCCCTCTGAATAATAACTTTTTCCAGCTTTATTAAGTAATACAACTAACTCTTTAATTCTATCTAACTTATTCATTATTCTGCTCCGTCATATAATGTTTTATTATCTTTAAGCCCTCACAGCTTCTCTGCTTCATCATAAGCTTTCATAAAGCATGCTCTTTTCTTTACCTTCTATTATTCTGTACTCACCAGTTTTAAGTACGCCAAGCTCTATGTTCATTATTCTTACGCGGGTAAGACTTTCGACCTTATAACCTGATTCCTGGCACATTCTTCTTATCTGCCTGTTAAGTCCCTGCGTAAGTATTATGCGGAATGTATAGTTATTTATGCGGCTTATGCTGCATGGCTTCGTAGTAACATCAAGTTCTTTAAGATATACTCCATCCGCCATGCTCTTTAAAAATGTATCTGTTATTTTTTTGTTGACCTTAACCACATACTCTTTCTCATGTCCGTTAACAGATCTTAATATCTTATCAGTTATTTCACCATTATTGGTAAGAAGTATAAGTCCATCCGAATCCTTATCAAGTCTTCCTACAGGATATATTCTTTTATCATATCCTATATAATCAACTATATTATTCTTTCCCTGGTTATCTGTTGTTGTACATACTATTCCTCTTGGCTTATTAAACGCCATGAGTACATCCTGCGGCTTTTCATCGCTTATTCTGCTGCCATCTATACATATTACACTATTATCATCCACCTGCTGCCCACACATGGCAGTAACACCGTCCACAGTTATCCTGCCAGCCTCTAAAAGCCTGTCAGCCTCACGGCGTGAACATACCCCCTGTGCACTCAGATATTTATTAATACGCATTATATATAACTTTCCTTTCGAATCCAATACATTGCATTAATCGCCTTATTGCTTTGCAATTCACGCAATCATTTTATCAAATAACATTAATAAAATCAAAAAGAAAAATTATAAAGCTTTTATCCGCTTGCCCTGATAAGCAAAATAGTGTATTATGAGTAATGGCTGTGTGCCATGTACATGTAGCTCAGTTGGATAGAGCGTTCGCCTCCGGAGCGAAAGGCCGTGGGTTCGACTCCCATCATGTACATTTATTTATGCCTGGCATATATATTTCATATGCCAGGTTCTTATATATGGCCGGTTTTTATATATGCCAGGTACGCATACATATTAAGTCCGCCTGCATTCCAGGTTTTCCTACATGCTAAGTTCGCCTGTTTCCCTGTCATATTCATATACTGTATATGACAATATCTCATCCATGGCAACTCCCTCCGCATTTACCTCCCTGACCATATTCACAAGCTCCTGCTTATTAAACATAGCAAACTTAGGAAGTATAATAACCTCATGTATAGATGAAGGCAGTATATACAGATTGCTTTTTATGCTGTCAGCAAAATCCTTAAGTACATTCTCATAAAGCATGCAGGCTGCACCATTAATACGGCAGTCGTTTGTAAGCACATAAAGCTGGCAGTCCTTAATCTCCTGAGAATCTATGCAAACATCTATCTTATCATGGTCATCATAAGCTTCAAAAAGCTTCGACATCTCTGTTATGCCAGCAGGCAGAATGCGTGCTGTATTGTTCAACGCTGCTCTGTATATATCCTCTTCCTTCACTTTCCAGTAATTCATGTTGGAATTATATATAAGTGCCGATGTATTTCCCTCTTCATTCTTTTCAATCATACAGCAGAACACCATCGCAAGGTCAAGTATCTTTTTATGTGGTACAAGGCTTAGCAGCTTTCTGTTTGCGTTATAGTTTATCAGTTTGAATACAACCTTATCCCTAATCCCATTAAAAGTAGCAAAGCTGTCTGTATCAACTGCTATTCTGTCTTTATTAAACAGATAAAGTTCTTTGATTCCTGAAAATACACTTTCAAAGCTTTTTCCTTTGCAATACTGTTCATAATATCCGTTCAGATATATGGTTGGTGATATTTTACACCCTTTTCTTAATATAACCAAACCATCATATTCACATCCGTTATTCTTAATAACATGTGTAACCTGCACAGTCCCCTCTGTACCTGCTACTGATTCTGACATTTTCTTTATCTTTTCAACAAATTCTGAATACTCCATAACATCCTGGCATAAACTTTTTTCCATAAGCAAAATATAATCCTTTCAAGTAAAATAAAATAATCCTTTTCTTTTTAATCCTTCTCTTTTTAATATTTCCGGCCACGAAATATTAAGCTTAAAACTGGGAATAATCCGGCAGGAAAACTGCCACGATAATCGCATGCGATTAATGATTATAAACTAAAATGTTATCAACAACATGAGAGTACTACTTTTTCTTTTGTTTGTCAATACTATATTTTTAATCGTATAAAACAATAAAAATGATGTAAAACCCCCTGTTTTAGTTGTAATAAGCAGAATTTTTGTAGTAATATACCAAATTCCGTGTATATTTCCAATATCCATATATGGCGTTATATTATTTAAATATTCTATTGTCTAAAGCGCATATTATTTAAGTATCATTCATAACCTTCTCTCCTGACAGACATTTATCAAGAATATCAGCAAGCGGCTCCATAGCATTCTTAACCTCTTCAAACGTATTAGTCTGTGCACCCGCCTCTATAAGCATCGATCTTCCTCTCTCATGCAGGCAATATCTGTACGCATTTACATATATTCTCCTTAAGAAGCCCGGATAATATGCCTCACCTATAAGCTGCATCTGAAGACTCATGGCAAGGTTATCATCCCTGTATGGATTATTAAGATACACTATATCCCCATTAATCTTACTATAGCTAAGGCCATTAAAAAACATTATTTTAGCCATACTCTTTCCATCCATCTGTGTTACAAGATGAGTCGTATCCGCTACACCATCTCTGTGAAGGTCAATAACAACTTCTATTGAAGGGTTGTCATTAAGAATCTTTGCTATTCCGTTTTCTGCATATGTATACGCCTTGCTTCTATCCAGCTTCCCATCGACATAATCATAAACTGTTGTATCATGAATAACATTATAACCATACCGCTCTGTAAGAAGCTTTGTAAGATAATCACCTACACCAACTATAGTTGTTTTTGCATCTGCTTCAACTGAATCGATAAATCCCTCCTGTGAATGTGTATGGAATATAAGTATCTGTGGCTGTCTGCTGCTTTTATCTATGGCAAGATTTCTGTTTATAAAATCATCAGGTCTTAATATGCTCTCTGTAAGCTCAGTTATAGATGTTATTGTATAAAAATGATTATGAACAAATCCATAATCTGAAAGCTCAGTTTTGTTATAAACCGTTCCTGTTATTTCCTTTCTTTGAATCACATTCTGTACTGCAGTATGCAGCTGGCAGATGAGATGGACAGTCTGCTTGCTTTGCAGTATCCGTATCAGAACCTGTATCAGCCTCGCCCAAAGCAGGCGTTGTTACTTCATCTGTATCTTTAACAGGTACGCTTTCTTTCTTAGAAGTCTCTTCTGCTTTATCACTGGTTTCATATATATTTTCATAGTCACACGCATTATCAGCAAGCATAATATAGTCATCGTTATTTCCTGGAAGCATGGCGCTTACAGGAACAGTTGTCTTCATAAGTTCATCAAACACCGTGCACTTAAGAAGCTTCTGCGGATTCATATAACATGTTGCTCCCGGCATAGTCATATTCACACATCCACTGATAAACACATCCTCCATGAAGGAGGCAAGTCCTATATTTTTTTCAAAAAATACTGCAGATAATAATATCATTACGCCAGCTATCATATATAACAGCCTGTACCCTCTCTTCATAGCCCCTCCAATCTCCTGTTATTTAATTGTATTAACAAAAAGTAATAATATTACATTCTTATAAAATATTTATATATTCTTTTAAATATGCAGCACCTGATTCAATGCTTCTGATATAACTCCACTTATATTCTGTACATCTGTGTCTATAGCCTTAGGTGTCACATACATATCGCTTATACCTTCCATATATATCCTTGATAAGAATTCTTCCCTTTCCTCTTTCGTGCAGTTTTTTAGTAACGGACTTACAAGATCTACTGCTATGGTAAATGCATCTATAACAGTCGGTACACCAAGTGCAAGCACAGGAACTCCTATATTATCCTTATTGATCCCTACTCTGTGGTTTCCCACTCCCGAACCAGGATTAATCCCTCTGTCAGATAACTGTATTGTAGTGTTCAGTCTTGATATATTCCTTGCAGCAAGAGCATCTATGGCTATAACCGCTGATGGTTTTACCTGTTTTGCTATGCCTCTTATTATATCTGCTGTTTCAAGTCCGGTATCTGCCATGACCCCCGGAATAACTGCGCACATTCTACCATCTCTTCCCTGCCCTGTCTGAATATGATAATCAACCTCAAGCCCATCCACAACAAGTGGGCCAAGTGAATCAGATGTTATACATCTGTTGCCAAGTCCTACAACAAGAAGCGTTGTATTAGCATGAGCCTGTTTTTCTATATTACTTTCTAGCAGTTTCCTTATATAATCAAGCAATATATCTACTATCTTTTTCCTGTAAGACTCACCTGCCTTACTAATATTTCTGGCCTCTATAGTTATATATGAACCCTGTGGCCTGCCTATAGCTTCTGCTGCTCTTTTATTGGTAATCTTTATCTCTGTTACCTTGATCGCTGCATCGCTATCAGTGGATTCGTTCACTATTATCCCCTTTAAGCTGCCGCTTTTCTTTGAAATGCTTTCATTAAGTTCAACTGCAAGGTCCGTTCTTGCCATATCATATTCCATGCACATTTCCTCTCTCTTTCATCTTTTTATCCATCATCCTGTCAGACATATAGTATGTAAAATTGAATATTTTATTCGGAATGAATCATTTCACAAACATTTTTATAAATTTATAGTTGACATATTACATTTTCTACTATAAGATATATGAGTATGTTTACATTAGATCGTCCGTGTCCGGCTTTAATGCGAAACATTTAACTATGAATTTTATTAAAATTTGGAGGTGTACGGATTGGCTAACATTAAATCTGCTAAGAAGAGAGTAATAACTAATCAGGTAAGAGCTGAGAGAAACAAGGCAATTAAGTCTAGAGTTAAGACATATGTAAAGAAGGTAGACGCTGCTGTTGCTGCTGGTGACAAGGCTGCTGCTGAAGCTGCTCTTCCTGTTGCTATAGCTGAGATTTCTAAGGCTACTTCTAAGGGAATATTCCACAAGAACACAGCTGCTAGAAAAGTATCTCGCATTACTAAAGCTGTTAACACTTTAGCTTAATTATCACAGGATATTATTTAAGGACAGATGCATACCCTCGCATCTGTCCTTTTTTCCTGTTGTAAGCTATAAAACAAATCTTTTTATCTTATGTATACTATACTGAATATTTTATTATAATCATTTCCACGCCAAGCTTTTCCTGAAGTCTTCCCTGCTTGATGCGTTCTTCAACATCTGCACATTCCCTTAATATTTCTTTTATCTTATCTGCCGTAAAATACTTCGACTGTGCAAGATACTTTCCTGCTATAAACGGCTGTATCTTCATATAAGAAGCCACTTCCCTTGATGACATTCCTGATGCTGCATAATCCTTAGCCTGTAATATTCCGTTGAACTGTCTGACTATCAGGTACAAAATAAGCATAGGTGACTCTTTGAGCTCAAGAAGATCATAATACAAAGAAAGTGCCTTATCTCTGTTTTTTCCAGCAACCGCTTCTATCATCTCAAATATCCTGCTCGTCGTCTGCGTAGAGCACACAGCCTCCACATCCTGCGGCATGACTGCATCACGGCCAGCACAGTAGCTTATAAGCTTATTGACCTCATTTCTTATAAGCTCCATGTTAGCACCTGTCTTTTCAAGAATAAGGTCACAGGCTGCCTCTGTTACCTTATAATGTTCCTTTGACAACATTCCGGCTATCCACTTTTTAAGCATTGCTGGTGTCTGATATTTCATCTCGGTTACATAACCACAGCTGCTTACCGCCTTATATACCTTATTTCTTTTATCAACATTTTTCTCTACGAAAATCAGAACAATATAATCAGGAAGCTTCTTTATATAATCAGCCAGCTTGTCATTTGCATTTTTAAAAAAAGAGCTGTCACTAACTATAACAAGTCTTCTATCACTGAAAAACGGCATAGTTTCGCACATTGAAATAACATCCTCTGCTTTCGTGCTATCTCCTTCAAAATAGCTGTAATTAATGGTGTCATCCCCGATAATAGCCGCCTTCATTCTGTAACGGTACTGGTTTTTCAAATATTCCTCTTCACCATATATAAGATATACCTTCTGATATTCGCCTTTTTTAATATGTTCATTCAAAGTTTTCATAGCTAACATTGTACCATTTATCTGCTGTCATTGTAAACCTGTACTTTTATTTTATCAGCACTGACATTTATCATTATGGCACCGTCTTCATCTGTCCGGTATGGCTTAATATCCATATTATGAAGCCTTGTTAGCATCTCCTTATGAGGATGCTTATATCTGTTGTCCTTACCACATGATATAAGTGCTATAGCAGGATTAATACTCTCAAGAAAAGCTTCACTGCTTGAATACCTTGACCCGTGATGTCCTGCTTTAAGTGCAAAAACTTTAAGCTCTTTATGCTGTTTCCAGTCATTCATCATACATTTCTCAGCCTTCATTCCTGCATCTCCCATCATCATCATAGAAAAGTCTTTATACCCTATCAGATAAACCGCTGAATAATCATTAGCATCCTCATAATCATACGATTCACACGGATGCATACATGTTATCTTAAATGCCGTTCTGTTATCACATGCAAGTACATCCCCAGCCTTCTTATAGCTGATATTAATACCTGCTTTATGTGCATATTCTATCATGCCAGCATATGATTGTGCCTTATCTTTATCTTTTATATCAGGCATGACAACTTCACCAATAGTAAATGAAGCATCACTCATATCTATAAGTTCTTTAATACCATTCACATGATCAGCATCACCATGACTTATAACAGCATAATCTATTCGCCGTATACCCATATAACGCAGAGTTTTGTATATCCTGTACTTTCCTGCCTGTTTAACATCCGTGCTTCCACCATCGAACAGATAACTGATACCATTTTCATCACGTATATATATGCAATCACCCTGACCTACATCAAGCATCATAATATAAAGTCCCTTGGGATGAACATATCTCATATTGACAGCAGCCAGTATTAAAAGCACAATTAGAATAACACTCTTAATATTATGGCTTATATTACATGAATTTCTATATATATCACGCAAACTCCTGCCTGAGACATATAAATTCCCCGCATTACTTACTTTTCGCCATATATCATGTACATTACTTATATGATATGTGGCACAATATTTCACATATTCAGAATCTGCTGCTATCCATACGGCTAAGATAAACATATAAAGGACAAGCTGCCATACCTGTGGTCTTCCTGTGACGTATGTTCCTGCCTGTATATCTGCACATGCTTTACACAATATGTCATAAAGCTTAAGCACATAGTGGGCTGCTCCTGCCATAAACCATGCACATTTTATCGACACAAGTCCTGCTAATCCTGAGACTATACCACTTATCATCACAACCGGCATAAGCGGTATGACAATCAGGTTTAATATAACACTTATAAATGAAGTCTCATAAGATACATATAACAATGCCGGCAGCAGCATAAGCTGTATAGCAATACAGCCACTTAATGAATCACATAAAAGATATATAACTTCATCCTTTAATGTCATATTTTTTCTATTTTTCTTTTTTATGAATACAAGTGTCTTATCTGCTGATGATATAACCGGAAGCACCAGTGCTATACCAAGCATTGCAAGAAAAGACATAATATATGACGTATTACATATTATATATGGATTGTCCATTATCTGCATAACAGATGCCATGGAAAGTGCCGTCAGCATATCATAGGTTCTTGCCCTTACATCTGCTATTATCGCCATAACAAGCATACATACCGCCCTTGCTGCTGATACTGATTCTCCTGTAAATATCAGATAAGATAATATAACCAATATTCCTGCGAGTGCCGATATCTTCTGATTCAGCCTTTTTCTAAGCATATTATATACACTCATGCCTGCTATTGAAATATGCAGCCCACTTATAGCAAGAAGATGCGATATACCACTTTTCTGATACATTTCTTTAACATCTGCTTCAAGCTCATATTTATCACCCAGCACCATAGAATTCATAAGCTGGTTATCATATTCATCATAAATCGTATTATATACAGCCTTAAACCGCTGCTTTAAACTGTATAGCCATGCATTAAAGCTGTCTTTACCGCTATGTATAACCGCTATCCTGTCTGCATTACATTTATATGGATAACCACATGATATATAATATAAACGGCTGTTAAAGTTTCCGGGATTATGAGCTTTCTCCCACATACTGACTTCTCCCGATACCTTTATTTCATCATCGATACCAGCATTATAATCATCTGTATAATATGAATACACTATTATCCCCTGCTTATTCAGGCTGTTATCCTTCATATAAAGCATCATATAATCTTCTTTATAAACTATATTCTTAACAGTTCCTGTAAAGCTCTCGCGTCCATAACTCTGGTTCAGGCTATAAGCTGCTAACATCATTGATATTGTTGTAATGGGATATAATATAAAAACAAGAAAATAAAAGACGGATATCCTGCATAACCTTATATATAATGCAAGAATACCATATAACAAAACTCCAGCAAATGATGTAACAAGAACCACTGACAGCATATCCTGCTGCCCGGTTCCTATACACCAAAAAGATACACATGCGGCAATAAGCTGTATCATAGCCGCAATAAACAAAGGTCTTCTCAATACTATATTTTCCGTTCCTTTCCGGAACACACAAAGTCATATGAGCAGATAACAATATATTAATACTGTTTTACTCAACAAGCGACTGATTAAACTTATAAAACCTGTCAAGACTGATATTATCTTTAAATGTGCTTGAATAATCGCCATTGATAAATATCTTGACCGATTCTATGTTATCAAGCGAACAGAGCGAATTCACTATAGAATATATCTCAACCTCTGATGCAACATTTACAAGTTCATCTGCAAACTCCTCACTAAGATTAACATAGCATACTTTATCTACAACAGATACTCCTAGCAGCTTTACTGCCTCTGGAAGTGTTGAATAAGTATCCTGTGTTGTTGGACCACTTATAAGACGCTGTACCACCATTCTTTCTATAGGCATGTTTTTATTGTAAGCTAACATTTCTTTTACTTTAACAAGTCTTGTTCCACTCTCATCTGCATAAAACAGCTGTACATTACGCCAATCCATCTGCCTGATATCATTATCAGAGCTTGTAAAGTCAGAACTCTTAAACATCCCCATAACACTTCCATCTTCATATAAAGCTTCCTTGCCATCCACATAAAAATGAACATACGAAATATCATCAAGCTGTGTCAGTGTCTTTACAACTGCTGCCCTGTATAAAAGTTCTACCTGTGATGGCATCTGCTTATATGTTGTTGTAAAGTTTAAAGATGCTGTTTTACCTTTAACACTGGATTCTAAAAGATTAACATTATCTGGCTTTATGATATATTCATCCTTGCTTGAAGAACGTACACCCATGTTATCAAGCAACGTTCTCACCTTATCTTCAACAGACATAGAAGTATCAAGCATACATGTACTCCCAACAAGCTTATCCTTTGAACTATTGGTATAATATATTGTATACTTTTCATTCTTACTCTCTGATGAACATGCAGGCATAGACATTGTTATACCGATGCATATTAATATACACATTATTCTTACTACGAACTTTTTAACCACGTACTTCTCCATTCTGCCTGTTAACTTGCTGAATATTACTAGTTTTCATTCTCTTCTACATAGTTGAGAGGAATCCTGAATGTAAATGTTGTTCCCATGCCTTCCTCACTGTACAGCTTAATAGTACCATGATGCATAAGAATTATATTCCTGACGATAGATAAACCAAGTCCGGTTCCACCTGTTTCCCTTGATCTGGCCTTATCTACCCTGTAGAATCTGTCAAAAACTTTGCCCTGACTGTCCTTTGGTATGCCTATTCCAGAATCTTCAACCCTTACATAAAAGAACTGATGATCAGCATTAAGTGACACATGTACCCATCCATCAACATTATTATACTTTATAGCATTCTCAACCAGATTAGATATTACCTGGGTAATCTTAACCTCATCAACCTGTGCAACAACCGGTCTGAAGCTTTCAAACAACAGCTCTATATTCTTCTTTGCTGCAAGCGGCTTTAACCTCTTTAGTACAAGCTCAAGCAGTTCATTCATATTAACAGACGATATGTTAAGTGCCGACGAAGCCCTGTCAAGCCTTACCATACATAACAAATCCTCAATAATCTTATTCTCCCTGTCGATTTCACTTACAATATCAAGCATAAACTCCTTATACACCTCAACAGGTACATCTTCCTGTGTGTTAAGCGAATCTGCCAATACCTTTATGGATGTAATCGGTGTTTTAAGCTCATGTGATACGTTTGAAACAAACTCTGACCTTGAAGAATCAAGCTCGTTATTCTTGTCCATTATACTGTTAAAATGGGCAGCAAAGCTTCTAAGCTCTGTTGAGCCCTTAATCTCAATCCTCTTGTCCGTATAACCAACATCAACAGCTTCAACTATCTTTAATGCTTTATTGTAATGTCTCATATAAAAATACGATATCACTATAGAACTTACTATTATAAATGTGATAACAACAAACAACACTACATAAATCCCATCAAAAGCATCTCCTACAAGAACTCTGATATCTGAAACATCAAAATTCACAACTAACACTGCAATAACAATGCCCTCACTGTTATATACCGGTGAGACCGCCTCTATACTGCCCGACTTATGGTTATAATCCGCTGCCGCCTTAGAGCTCTCATATACATCAATAACCTTTGAACTAATGATAGTTTTGCCATTGTCCACAGCATACGTGTCAAGGCTTACCATGTACTTTCTGTCTACAACTCTTATCCTCATCTGGTTAAGTGCAGAATAGTTCATAAGATTCTCATACATTCCACCATTTCTTGCATCTGAAAGGTCAGAATAATCCGTAAACTCTGCCGACATAAGCACAGCCTCGTTACTGATGTACTCTTTTCTTTTGTTAATAAGAGATTCTATATAAGAATATTTAAGTGCCAGCACTACAGAAACAACAGATATAACTGCTAATACTGACATCATAAGTATAATCCTGAAGCGTGCACTAAAAATGCACCTGCGGATACCAGTCAAAAGCTTTCCTGATTTAAATGACTTATTATGTGTTCCAATATCAATATGTTTAAACATTAAAATAATAACCTACTCCCCACTTGGTATGAACATACTTTGGCTCACTTGAGTTATCCTCTATCTTTTCACGCAGACGCCTTATATGGACATCTACTGTTCTTCCATCTCCTGGATAATCTGCACCCCATACCGTCTTTAACAACGCATCCCTGCTGTATACTCTGTTAGGGTTAAAAGCGAGCAGCTCAAGCAGGTCAAACTCCTTAGCTGTAAGATATATCTCTTTTCCCTTGATAAAAAGACTTCTGCTGTCACAATCTATCTTCATATCACCTACTACAAGCACATTGCTTTTAACAGTTTCTTTATCCCTGTTACTGTTGTTTCTTCTTAAGATAGCCTTCATCCTTGCCTTGACCTCAAGAATATTAAAAGGCTTGGTGATATAATCATCTGCGCCATATTCAAGACCCATTATCTTATCCATATCATCACCCTTGGCTGTAAGCATAATAATAGGTACGTTGGAGAACTCCCTTATCTGCTGGCATACTTCAAGGCCGTTCATCTTTGGAAGCATAATATCTAAAAGGATAATGTCATAATCGTTGTTCCTTGCCATATTCAGTGCCTCTTCACCATCATATGCACAATCAACAACACTATAATCCTGAACAAGACTGAACTTTATGCCTTTAACTATCATCTTTTCATCATCTACAACTAATACCTTACCAGCCATATCTGTTAATACTCCTTGTTTAAACACATATATAATCTTTAATCTTTGCAAATGCGCCATCTTTAATACCTGGCACTTTCTTAATATCCTCTATACTTTTAAAGCTGCCATTCTTACTACGGTAACTTATTATGTCCTCTGCTCTTGATGTTCCTATACCTGGAAGTGTGACTAACTGCTCCTTAGCCGCTGTGTTGATATTGATGCGCGTATTCTGCTGTGAAGCTCCGTAATCACCATATAACGATGCAGCATACTCCTGTGAGGTCTTATAAGAATCATCATCATAAATCCCCTGGCTGTAGTCTTCTCCAACATATGGAATATATATCTTTTCCCCATCAGATACCTTACGTACAGGGTTAATACAGCTTTCATCGGCGTTTGCTGTATAGCCTCCACATAACTCTACAACCTCATACACTCTGAAATCAGATCATCCACACTTTTTCCCGAAAACTCAAG
>OMGK01000721.1_pt1 | contig 21779 bp, 20 predicted proteins | sample 1645881 | NCBI WGS metagenome assembly OMGK01 (sample SAMN00849303, study PRJEB25192) | human gut metagenome
GATGGCATTTTCCGGGATGTTCCTGCGTCATGCCCCGCTCCCGCCGAAGCGCACGAATCGTATCATTCAGCGTCATCGCCGCATTGCCCTCCAAAAATCATACTTATATAAGAACATTCGACACTTTTGAGCACTTTCCTGCAAGCTATTTCAGAAAATAACGAGATTTCTGCTTTTGGCAGCTTGCACTTTTCCTCTTTCCGTGCTATCATATGGCAAAAACATCGGAAAGGAGCGAATTTCATGCTTCGATCCGCAAAAGTTACCGATGCGCCGCTGATTGCGGACATTTACAATTACTATGTGGACAACACTTGCATCACATTTGCGCTGGAGCATTCCACTCCCCAAATCTACGCCAATATGATTGCAGCGGGAAAATATCCTTTTCTGGTCGCAGAAACAGATGATGGTCAGTTATCCGGCTTTATTTTTGCCCATGAATTGCGTTCTCGCGGGGCTTTCCGCTGGGATGTGGAGCTGACGGTCTACCTGCGCCCCGGCTTTGAGGGACACGGCATAGGCAAGGCGCTGATGACCGAGTGCATCCAACTGCTGACGCGGCAGGGCTACATGAACGCCTACTCCTGCATTACGCTGCCGAACGACCGCAGCATCGGGCTGCATCATTCGCTGGGCTTCCGCGACATCGGCATCTGGGAAAAGACTGGCTACAAGCACAATGCGTGGCACGATGTGATTTGGCTCTGTCTCCCGCTGGGGAACTTCGGCGGCGTTCCGGCAGAACCAATTCCGCTGAAGGAACTGCATTGAACTCTTCTGTTCGCTGCATACTGCCCTTCATTCCTAATAGCTCATTGCTAATTGTTAATTTTTTACCTGAAAGGAGCTTTTTCTATGTCCACTTACCCCAACCAATTCGCCCGCATCGGCATTTCCGATGCCGCCGTTCTCTCCCGTCTCTCCGACTGTTTCTCCACCATCTTCTTCTCCCCCGAAAACAACTTTTACCACCAGCACCCCACTGACCCCGATGCTGCCTGCATGGTCGACACCGGCAACAACGACGCGCGCACCGAGGGCATGAGCTACGGCATGATGATGTGCGTCCAAATGAACCACAAAGATCTCTTTGACAAGCTATGGACGTTCTCTATGCGCTACATGCACTTATCGTCTGGCGTGCATCAGGGATACTTCGCATGGTCGGTGCAGCTGGACGGCAAGCACAATGCGGAAGGCCCTGCGCCGGATGGAGAAGAGTATTTCGCGATGGCGCTGCTGATGGCTTCGGCACGCTGGGGCGACGGCGAGGGGATTTTCGCATATCGGCACTGGGCGCAGGATATTCTGCGCCACTGCGTGCATCAAGCGGAGATGGTCGAGGGCGGTCAGCCGATGTGGAATCCGGAAAATCACTATATCAAGTTTGTGCCGGGGATGGAAATCAGCGACCCGTCGTACCATCTGCCGCACTTCTATCACCTGTTCGCGAAATTCAGCGACGAGCACGACCATGCCTTCTGGGCAGAGGCGGAAGCGGCATCCCGGCGGTATATCGCGCTGTGTGCGCACCCGGTGACGGGGCTGAGTCCGGAATATGCGGCATATGACGGCACGCCGGTGCTGATGTTCGGGAAGAATTACGCTTACTATTCGGATGCGTACCGCGTCATCATGAACATTGCGCTGGATACGCTCTGGAACGGGCGGACGCAGGCGCTGTGCGACATTGCGACGCATGTGCAGGACTTCTTTGCGAAGGAGCTGCCGGAAGAGAATTACCGCGCGTATGATTTGGACGGCACGCGCTGGGACGAACCCGCGATGCACCCGGTGGCGAACGCGGCGGGGAGCATCGCCAGTGACAGCGAAACGGCGGATATGTGGCTGAAGCGGTTCTGGGAGCTGCCGATGCGGACGGGGAAGCGGCGGTACTACGACAACTGCCTGTACTTCTTCTCGCTGCTGATGCTGTCGGGACAGTATCGGAAATGGGTGGAATAAGGAATACTATTTCCAAATGAAAATGCGCGAGCAAATGGTGCAGGTGAATGCAGGAAATAGTATAAAAAACGGCGCTCTGGCAGGAGGGTGAATCCTGTCGGAGCGCCGAATTTTTGTTTTTGGCTGATTCAAATCAGCGATTCCCGAATGCTGATGATGGTGTTGGACGTATCATATTCCACCGAAATGATGTAGCCGTCCTTGGTGTAATGGGTAGATACACGCGGCAAGTCATTTCTGCCTGCGAAGAGGAAGAGATATTCGCCGTTCGGGTCAAGGCGCAGCACGTCATCCAGCGACTGTCCGGCGCTGATGGCGTCGAAATCCGCCTTTTGCAGCTGTGCGCTGTATACCCTGCCCAGCAGACGATTGCCTGCGCCGTCAAACAGCAGCGCTGCAACGCTTTCACTTCCGAGGTAGGAGACGCGGTAAAGCCCGTTCTCTTCCCGGACGCATTCGGCAGGATATTGCGCGTTAAGTTCGTTCAGCGAGCCGTCAAACTGGGAGATTTCCAGCAGTTGCGCATCATCGTAGGTCTTAGAAGCCAGTGCGACGATGGTTTGGTTTGCCGGAGACACCACGGCTTGCAATTCGCTTTCCGCTGCTGCGCAGGAGAACATCAGCATCACGCCCGTCACGAGCGCCAGCCCTTTCTTCATAGCACACCTCGTTTCCCCCAATAAACACGCGGAAGAAGTATGATAGCGTCACCAACTCAATCGCGCGGAAGGGTCAAGGGAGGAACTCCCTTGTGGGGTCAAGGGGCAACGCCCCTTGGGGTTACTCCGCGTTGTCCACCGTCGTAGGCATGATGTCAAGACCAGCGTCGGTGTAGACGATGTTGGCTTCGTCCATCCACTTCGTGATGGCGGCGTTGAAGGTTTCCTGCTGCTTGGAGGACAGCAGCTCCGCGCGCAGGGATTCCTTCAGGTCAGTATCCAGCTCCACCGCGCCGGAAGGCACGTCACGGACATACTGGAGGATATGCACGCCATAGCTGCCGACAACCGGCTCGCTGATGTCACCGATCTTCTCCATCGTGAACGCGCCCGCGGTGAACGCCGCATCCCAGTTGGTGGAGTCCATATGCACGGGGTAGCCTTCTGCGCGGGTCGCTGCATCCTGCATTCCCGGATCCGTGCCGTATTCCTGAATCAGCTCGTCAAAGGACACGCCATCCGCCAGCTTCTGGTTGATTTCGTCAATCGTCGGCTGCACGGAGTCGATAATCGCCTGCTTCGCCGCTTCCACCTGCTCCAGCGTCACCAGCTCTTCGGTCACTTCTTCGCCCGCTTCAATCTGATCCTGCTGCTCTTCGTAGGTTGCCAGCAGGTTCGTGTACGTTTCCATCAGGGTATCATCCACGTCCAGCAGGATATGGCTGACGCCGCGGTAGCCGCTGGGCACATAGTACTGGGGCGTGATGTAGTCCGTGTAGCCATAGGCGGCGTACATGCGGTTCATGTACTGGTCATTCTCATACTGATCGACATGACCCTCGTACTTTTCCTTGTCGGCTTCCACCAGCGAGTCAAACTCCGCCTGAACATCCTCGTCGGAGACGGTCAAGTCCTTGACGATATCGTCCATCAGTTTATTGTAACCCGCTTCTTCCACGCAGCTCGCCTTGTAGGATTCCTCGGTGAAGCCCTCCGCTTCCAGCGAGGAGAGAACCTCCACCATGGCGCTGGCGCGCTCTTCGTCGGTGGAATCATCGGTAATGCCCATGTACTCCATGCCATTCTGCACGGCAGCATCCCAGTTGGTCTGCGCTTCCGCTTCCACGGCGGCGATTTCTTCGTCCGTCAGTGACAGCCCCAGCTCCACCAGCTTCTGATTCATCAGCTCATACTGCACTGCCACTTCCAGCGCGCTCTGGCGGATGGCCGCCTGCAGGCTCTCGTTCGTCGTGTCGTAATACTGCCCATAGTAGGACAACATGGACTGATAGAAGGTGTTGAAACGCGCACGGGTGATTTCCACGCCATTGACCGTCGCCAGCACCTCATTCGGGTCTTCCGCCACCGTCGTCGTCGTTTCTTCGATTGCAGCCGGCGCATCCGTCGCCGCGGCATCCTCTGCCAGAGACGCACCCGGCAGGCACATCAGCGTCGCCGCAAGAGCGAGCGCCATCAAACGCTTAGGAGATTTCATGAGCTTGAACTTCCTTTCACACCCGTTTCATCGGGCTTTCTCGTTCTCTATTATGGCACGCTTTTTCCCCGCGCGCAACCTTTTCGCCCCACTTGTTACAGCAAATTCACACTTTCCTTGCACTGCCGTTGCAATTGTGACGATTGTGTGGAGGGGAAACGAGGGGAGACCCAAGGGGCGTTGCCCCTTGACCCCGGCAGGGACGCTGTCCCTGCACCCTGCAAGGGAGTTCCTCCCTTGACCCTTTCGCGCGATTCAGTTGGTCGCACTTTCATACTGTTTTCGCGTGTTGATTGGGGGAACCCAACAGGCGTTGCCCCCTGACCCTTCCGCGCGATTGAGTTGGTAACACTTTCAGGCTGTGCCCGCGTGTTTATCCAGCGAACCGAAGGTTTCCAAAGGGCGATCGCAGACTTCGTCTGTTTTCATGCCCTTTGGTCGCCTCCGCAGAGGCGAAATTCCTGCGTCAAGACTGCATCAGGCTTGCTTTTTCAGCACCCAAATACCATTCACCGGCATCTCCTGCGTGCCAGACAGCACCTTGCCCGTCAGCATCTCCTCATAGCTGCCACCCAGCGTGACCTGCTGCGTTTTGCCCGAATAATTCTGCACAAACGCCGCGCCGCCGCGCTCCGTCGCAACCACCCCGGTCGGCAGCTTCTCCTGCATCGCCTTGGGCAGCGAAAGCTCCGCCGCAATTGCGGTGTAAATCGCATCCAGTCCGTCCTGCTCCGGCTTTGCCGCCAGATAGTACGCCTGTCCCGCGCCGAAGGCGTGCTTCGTCAGGCAGGGGAGTCCCGCATAGAAATCCTCGCCGTACTCCGCCAGCACCTGCGCATCGTGCTTCTCCGGCAGTTCGCACAGCTCATGCACCGCATAGCGCCGCCCGTCCGGGAAAACCATGTGCTGCACATCCTGCGGGTAGAGCGCATCAAGTTCCGTCGCGCGCACGCCCAGCACATCCGTCAGGTCATGCGGCGCACCGCCCAGATACGCCAGACCGCTGTCATCCACCACGCCGGAGAAATACGTCATCAGCAGCGTACCGCCGTTTTCGACAAACGCGCGCAGCTTTTGGGAGAAGCCCTCCTTCATCAGGAAGAGCATCGGCGCAACGACCAGCCGGTACTGGCTCAAATCAGTGCAGGGGCGCATATCGCGGAAATCCACCGCAATGCCCTGCTCCCACAGCGCGCGATAGTGCATGTTCACGCTGTCAAAGTAGCGCATGTTGCCCTTCTGCCCCGTCTGCGCGTAGTCAATCGCCCACCAGTTGCTCCAGTCAAAGAGGATACACGCCTTCGCGGGGGCATTGGGCTTGCTGTACAGGGGCTGCAGCGTCTCCAGCGCCTGACCGACCTGCGTCACGTCCCGGAAAACACGCGTATCACCGCGCCCGTCGTGGTCAACGACCGCGCCGTGGAACTGCTCCGCCGCGCCACGCCCCTTGCGCCACTGGAAGTAGCAGACGCTTTGGCTGCCATGCGCCACTGCCTGCAAGGAGGACAAGAGGTGCATTCCGGGGCGTTTGAGCTTGTTGACGGGCTTCCAGTTGACCTGCGAGGGCGTCGATTCCATGAGCAGGAACGGCTGATTTTTCAGCGAGCGCATGATGTCGTGGTTCATGGCAAACTCCGCCGCTTTCGCCACATCATCCCCTGAATGCCACGCGGGATAGCTGTCCCACGAGACAACGTCCATGCCCTCCGCAAGGGAGAAATAGTCGTAATCCCAGAAACGTTCCATCAGGTTCGCCGTGCACTTCAGCGAAGAATCCACCGCCTGCACCGCGTCGCGCTCCGCCATCATGAACGTCTTGCACTGATGGGTGGAGAAGCGCCGCCAGTCGATAAACATGCCGTTGGTGCTGGTTTCCGCCATTTCGCCGGGCGCTTCCACCTGCGACCAGTCGGTGTAACGGTGGCTCCAGAACGATGTCCACCACGCCTGATTGAGATTTTCCAGCGTTCCGTAGCGCTTTTTCAGCCACTGGCGGAATTGTTCCTGACACAGCGGGCAGTAGCAGTCGCCGGAAAACTCGTTGGACAGATGCCAGAGAATGACCGCCGGATGATGCGCATACCGCTGCGCCAGCGCCGTGTCCATCTCCCGTACCTTGCGGCGATAAACCGGGCTGGTCAGGCAGTGATTGTGCCGTCCGCCAAAATGGTAGCGCTCGTAGTGCTGATTCACACGCAGGACTTCGGGGTATTTCTGCGCCATCCACGCCGGACGCGCACCCGACGGCGTTGCCAGAATGATGTGGATGCCGCCGCGCCACAGCCGGTCGATGACTTCGTCCAGCCACGCGAAGTCGTACACGCCGTCCTCCGGCTCCAGCCGCGCCCACGCGAAAATCGCAATCGACACACAGTTCACATGTGCCTTATGCATCAGCTCAATGTCCTGTTCCAGAATCTCCGGATGATCCAGCCACTGGTCAGGGTTATAGTCGCCGCCGTGCAGGAAAACCGGGAAGCGCGGCGTCGGGGAAGATGCTTCTGTCATAGGGCAGATTCCTCCAAATCATTGCTTATCGCGTCACATCATTCTGCGACAGGAAATACGAAATTATTTCGTCCCAATGGCGGCGAATCACGATTTCTGCCGTCAAGCCGGTATTGTTATACGCAATCGACCACTGGGTATTGCTCGTGATGTCCACGGGGTTCGGTTCTTGCGACGATGCTTTCAGCGCATCCCATACGGTGTCATTGGTATACCCTTCCGCCTGTTCTTCCAGCACTTTCATAACCGCATCATAGCGTTCCCTGCCATGACCGTAAATGCCATTACGCTGGTTCGGAAGCACTTTGTCTCGGTACAGACCGTAGAAATTCGTGATGGCTTCCATTGGCGTTGCAACAAGCGGACGAGTCTCCTTCTCGCAGTCGTATTCCACGACACGCCCATCGCCGCTGGCGTCTGTAATGTAGAAATGATAATCGCGCCCCGACGAAGCAAACATATCATAGCTGCTGAGCAGCTGCACAGCCTCTTCTGTCGTTGCTGCACGATCCAGCACAAGACGAATCGCCAGCGTGGTCGCAATCATCGGCTTTCCTGTATTCTGATGAACCGGCTCACTGTCCAGCGTCAGCACCGCAATCGAAACGCCCTTTTCATTCATGCCATCCAGGCAGATAAACGGCGCAGTAAGGGTTGCTAACTTCTTTTTCAGGCTTTCATCCGGTATATTCGCGCTCACATTATCCAGCGCAGCAAAGGCGACAGACCGATACCCATCCTTTGGCGCACAGTATACCAGCATCGCGGACGTATCTCGCTTGAAATCATAGTTGCGCCCCATATGCACGCTGCCATCCGTATCCGTCAGCGTAAACGCCGTACAGCCGTAATTCGGCACCTTCATGTTGACGGGCAGAAGCGGCAATGCCTCCTTCAAAATTGCATCCAGCATCGTCTGATTATCCGTAATGCCATATGCAATTACACGATCCAGACTATAATCGTACTGCACATTCATGCGGTATAGGTTGTAACCATCATCATAGTCTGTTATTTGCTCAATGCTCTGAATCGTCTGCAAGCGGGTAAAGTAAAAGCCGACAAAAACGACAAGGACCAGCAGCAAAAGAATCAGCAGGGACAGCAGAATCGTTCGAAGCGGGTGATGTTTTGTTTTCATGTTCATACTTTCTCCTTGTCAGGCAGCAGTCAGAAGGGGGCTTATCCTTGTATACTGTAAAGCAGATTCGCAGATATATGCAGCAATCGTATTAGTGCAGTTCCTTCAAGTACGCTTTAATCGCTTCATCCTTGCTGTCGCGATAGAAATACTCCGCAAAATGCTTTCCAGAAATCGTTTCCTTCACAAAATCCTGATCCAAATCCTTCAAAATATCCAACAGCGGACGATACGTTACCTTCTTCACTCCGTCCAGAATCTTCTTATTCCGCTGCTCCGGCACAACACGCTCCTTCGGATAGCCATTGCCATGCCCGAAACCAAACAGCTGCTGGAAAATCATCTCCAATTTCAGCTCCGCACCCCAGCCGAAGTCTTTTGCGAACGGCAGCGCCACACAGTTGCCGTCGTTGATCTGCGCAAACATGTAGCCGTCCGACGGATCCACCACATGCCCGCACAGCACGCCGGGGAACGAGTTGCACGCCAGCATCGCGCCTTCGCCCGTTCCGCAGCCTGTTACGACATAATCCGCCGCACCCGTTTCCAAAAGCAGCGACGCCAAAAGCCCCGCCTTCACATACGTCAGCTGGCATTCGTCCTCCGCCGTGTACATGCCGTAGTTCACCACTTCATGGCCCATCGGTTCAACCACCTTGCGCAGCACACCTTCAATCATCGCGTTTTTGGCGGCCTGGCTGTTCTCGTTAATCAGCGCAATTCTCATCGTTTCTTTTCCTCCATTTCGTCCGCAGACGTTTTTCCATTTGATTTTATCACGCGCACGGAAAATTTGCAACCCGCTTGCCATGCATCCTTCAAAATTTTGCAGGGACTTCTGCAGTGTTTTCATGCATCAGCGAAAAGGTTACATGGCGTTTTTCCTTTCGCAGATGTCCGAAAAAAGTGATTAACCAGCGGGTTATTTGTCCTTTTCGCGGGCTGAGCGGACAATGGAATTATCCACAGCCAAACTTGTGGAAAAGCTGTGGAATCTCCGCAGGTTTTGCTGAAAGTTCCCGGAATCACCCGCTGGAAATATCCACAAACGGTGGAATGTGCAGCCTGTGGATACGGTGGATAAGCCGGAAATACCGCGTTTTGCAGGATTTCTTGCAACTTCATTGCGAAAAAAATCGAGATTTTCTTGGCGAACAGGCAGGAATCCCCCTTCAGGAACTCGAATATACAGAGGCAGAGGGGATTCCCTGACTGGAGCGCAACCGCCGTGTCCACAACGCTGTGGAGAAGCAGGATGGATATCCACAGCGTTATCCTTGTGGACAAACCCTTGCAAAATCAAGCGGGAAAGGGGTTATCCACAGCATCCACATCCCCTACTACGACTGCGGAAATATAATTCCCTGCATTCTCTCATGGGAGGGCTTCGCGCCATGCAATTTACTACCAATGTTCAGCTGCTGCTGGACGGCTTGAATACCGTTACCCGCGCCCTGTCGGCTCGTCCGACAAAACAGATTTTAGAGGGCGTGCACCTTTCCGCCGCGGGCGAGCATGTGAAACTGACCTGCTCTGACGGCAACCTTTCTATTGAAATGTCGATTCTGGCGGACGTGAAAGAGGAAGGCACTGCCGTTCTGCCGGGCCGCCTGTTTACGGAACTGAGCCGCAAACTGCCCGGCGGGGAAGTGACCATCCGTGTGGGTGAAAATCATGCGGCATCGATTCGCTGCTTGTCCTCGAAGTCGAATCTGGCGGGCATGAATCCGACTGATTATCCAGAAATGGCGCGTGTGTCGGAGGGCACGACCGTCCGCATTCCGCAGGATAAATTGAAGGAAATGATTTCCCGTGTTGTGTTCGCGATTGCAACGGAAGATAACCGCCAGATTTTAACAGGATGTCTGCTGGAGGTTGAGCCCACCGAAGCGCGCCTGGTGGCGCTGGACGGATTCCGGCTGGCGATTCAGAAGGCGGTTATGCCCTTTGAGCTGCCCGGCGGAAAAGAAAATGTGCGTGTAGTCATTCCGGGGCGCGTGCTGAACGAAATGAGCAAGGTGCTCGGCGACACGGATGAATACTGCACGCTGGTGTTTGACCAGTCGCGCATGACGGCATCGTTCGGGACGACGACACTTTCGACGGTGCTGCTGACGGGCGAGTACATCGACTATCGGAAAATTTTGCCTGCTTCCTTCCGCACGACGGCGCTGACGGATCGCGTGGGCGTGCAGAACGCCATTGACCGTGCGAGCTTGATGGCGCGGGAAGGCAAGAATAACCTGATTCGCATGTCTTTTTCGGGTGATACGCTTGCCATCTCGTCGAACGCGGAGTTGGGCGACGTGCTGGAAGAGCTTGAGACGGAACTGACGGGCGACCCGATTGAAATCGCTTTCAATGCGAAGTACATCACCGACGTGATTCGCAACATCACGGATGAAAAACTGTGCATGCGCTTCAACAGCAATGTCAGCCCGTGTGTGATTGCGCCGCAGGAAGGGGAGGATTACCTTTACCTGATTCTGCCGGTGCGCGTGTTCACCTAATAAGAGGATAAAGCTGGAAGAAAACCGGGCGCACGGGGAAAAGCTGTGCGCCCATTTCGCGACCAATCCGATATGGATTCATAACGAAAATGCAGATAGAAACCATTCGGCTGCGGGACTTCCGCAACTACCATTCGCTAATATTGACCCCTCATCCGGGCGTGAATATTCTCCTTGGACAAAACGGCTCCGGCAAAACAAACCTGCTGGAAGCCGTTCATTATTGCGCCCTTGGACGCTCACACCGCACAGGATTAGACCGCGAAGTGGTGCGGAAAGGCGCAATGATGGCGGCATCTGGCGTGACGCTGCGCAAAAAAAGCGGAAAAACAGAAATTGCGGTAAAATTAGCGCCATCAGAAGCGCGAAAAAAAACGGTTTTTATTGACTGCAAGCGCGCAGAACGCATTTCAGCGCTGATGGGACATGTACAGTGCGTGATTTTCTCGCCGGAAGACTTGATGCTGGTCAAAGAAGGACCTGCAATCCGCCGCAGAATGCTTGATATGATGCTTTCACAGCTGTCAACAGCGTATTTCAGCGCGCTTCAGCAGTATCAAAAGGCGCTGGAGCAGCGTACAGCGCTGCTTCGCGAGGCAAAGCGCGGAATAACGCCTGATCCGGTGCTGCTGGATACGTTTGAAGATGCAATGGCGACACCATGCGGCATCATCATGCCTTTGCGGGATAAATTGGTGAAGCAGCTGGCGAAAATCGCGGCGGAGAAGTATGAGCGAATCAGCGGACGGCCGAACGAAATGTTCAGAATGACCTATCAGCCGTGCGTGCCGGAAACGAGCAATCCCGTGCCGGCGATTCGGGCGGAACTAAAAAAAAGCAGGCAGGAGGATATTCGCGTCGGCGGTGCGGGCTGCGGTATTCACCGCGAGGACATCGGGCTGTCGCTGATGGGGCGAAGCATGAAGGTGTTCGCGTCGCAGGGGCAAATCCGCACGGCGGCGCTGGCGATTAAGCTGGCACAGCTGGAGACGTTCCGCGCAGAGACAGGGGAGACGCCGATTCTGTTGCTCGACGACGTGATGAGCGAACTCGACATGACGCGGCGTACGCGGCTGCTGCGCGAAATCGAGGGCGTGCAGACATTCATCACCTGCACGGACGAAAGCGACCTCGACGGCTGCCGAGAAAAACGGAGTTACCGCGTGTGGATGGACAGCGACGGGGAAGGGCATGTTCAGGAAGAGTCGGCGGGCGATGAAATGATGAAGCCGGACTTGCTGCATGACCCGGAACTCGATGAACCATCCGAAAAACGAAATTGTTCCACGTGAAACATTCGGCTGGCGGGCAAAAAAGTGCCTGCCGGCTGTTTTTGTATAATGCGCTGAGACAGAGCGAATGATGCGACGGACAAAGGACGAATCATCAAGGTAAATTAGAATGAGAATGTGAGCAAAATTCCGATAGAATGCAGGGAAATCAAGCGCTTCAAGAATAAAATAATTATATTATCATCACCATACAAAGAACGTCAATGAAAGCAGCGCAAAAAGGAATGTTTCACGTGAAACATTGAATCACATCCGCCTTTGTGGTACAATGGAGACAACAAAAACGCAGGAGGAATCATGATGCCGAATTGGACGAAGCAGCAGGAACAAGCGATTCGTGCGCGCAACCACACCATTCTCGTCAGTGCTGCCGCAGGGTCGGGCAAAACCGCCGTGCTGGTGGAGCGGATTGTCTCGCTTGTCCGCGAAGGCGCGTCGATGAATCGGATGCTCATCGTCACGTTCACGAAGGCAGCGGCAGCGGAAATGCGCCAGCGCTTGGCAAAGCGAATCAGCCGAGAGGCTATCAGCCGTGACCCGGCAATGGTGAAGGCACTTGATGAATTGGAAACAACGCAGATTTCGACGATTCACGCATTCTGCCAGCGCGTCATTCGCAGCCACTTCGAGCAGGTGGGCGTAGATCCGCTTGTCCGCGTGTGCGACGAACAGCAGCAGAAACTGCTCTTTGAAGCCGCGTTCACGACGGCAATGGACGAGCTGTTAGACGAGCGAACGGATGAAAACTTCCTTCTGCTGGCGGATGCGTGGAAGCAGGACAAACTTTTGTCGCTGACGTCGCAGCTGTACGACTTTTTGATGGCACTGCCGAAGCCGTTTGCGTGGCTGGATGAGCATGTGGAACAGCTTTCGCAGCCGCTTATGCAGCAGCCGTGGGTGGAAACGCTCGAAAATGCGGCGAAATTGCAGGTGGGAGCGATGGATGATGCGCTAATAGCGATTCGCAGCCTATTTGACCTGCCGAACGCGGTGATGGATCGCATGGAAGCGCTGAATGCAGACGCGCAGTTGATTTCGGCACTGCAAGGTTTGGAGGGAGAGGCGCTTCGGACGGCGGTTGCGAACTTCTCCCTGCCACGATTGTCCCCGAAACGTGGCCTGTCGGCGGAAGAAAAGGAATGGGGGAAGCGCTTCAGCGATGGGCGGACGGCAATCAAAAAGCGCGCAGAAAAGGCGAACGAGCTGCTGAATCCCGATTTTGCGCAGCTGGAACGGGAAATTCCGGCGATTCAAGCGCAGCTTCGCGGGCTGGCGGCACTGGTCAAACGGACGCATCAGCATTTCCGCGAGGAGAAAAACGCCCGGAACTGCATGGACTTTGGGGACATGGAGCAGTACACGCTCGACATTTTGGAGCAGCCGGAAGTGCGGGCGCAGATGCAGGGGGAGTTTGACCACATTTTCGTGGATGAGTGCCAAGACGTGAGTCAGGTGCAGGACGCGATTCTACAAGCAATCCACGGGGAACAGAACTGCCTGTTCATGGTCGGGGATGTGAAGCAGTCGATTTACCGCTTCCGCAAGGCAGACCCGACACTCTTTTTGGGGCGGATGCAGACGTTTTCGGAAGACGAGGGGGCGAGGGAGCGGAAAATTGTGCTTCAGCAGAACTTCCGAAGCAGCTTCCCGGTGCTGGATGCGACGAACCGCGTGTTCCGGCAGACGATGCGCCCCGCGGTGACGGAGCTGACCTATGCGCCGGAGGATGAGCTGATTTGCGGGCTGGGTGCGCGGGAGGACGATCCGCCCGTGATGGTGCACTTGCTGCGTGGACCGGACATCAGGGATGCGCTGGAGGGGAGTGCGAGCGAGGCGGCTGGCCACGAGGAAGTGCTGCAGACAGAGACGCGCGTGGTGGCGCGGCGCATCAAGGAGCTTTTGGGAACGACGATGCCGGATGGAAAGACGATTTCGTACCGCGACATGGTGATTCTGCTTGCGCAGACAACGAATTTGGCGCAGACAGTTGTCGATGCGCTGACGGAAGAGGGGATTCCGACCTTTTACGACGGCGCGGAAAGCTATTTCAACCTGCCGGAAATCATGGATATGAAGGCGCTGTTGAGCCTGATTGACAACGCGCAGCAGGATTTTCCGCTGCTGACGGTGCTGAAAATGGTGCCGTTCTCGCTGACGGACGAGGAATTGGCGCAAATTCGCCTGATGCAGACGGGGCAGAACGTGCCGTTCTATCAGGCGTTCACCAAAGCGTGCGGCGGGGAGGATGAATTCGCCCAAAAGTGCCGAAAAATCAGCGAAAAACTTGAAACATGGCGGTTTCAGGCGGAAGTCATGCGGCTATCGGATTTCATTTGGCACCTGATGACCGATTCAGGGTACTACGCGGCGGTCGGGGCGCTCCCAAAAGGGGAAGTACGCCAGGGGAATTTACGGATGCTGTACGAACGGGCGCAGGCATTTGAGGCGGAAGGCGGCGTCACGCTGGCGGCGTTCATCACGCGGATGGACGAGCAGGAGCGGGGCGGGGACAGCATATCCGCCAAAATGCTGACCGAAAACGAAGATTTGGTGCGCGTGATGACGATGCACAAATCAAAGGGGCTGGAGTTCCCCGTGGTGTTCCTGATGAACATGGAGCGCAAGCTTCTGTTGACGCAGACCAGTGAGCTGATGCTGCACCCGAAGCTGGGCGTGGCGATGCCATACATTAACCGGAAGTTGAACATCTGCCGAAGAACGCTGATGCAGGAGGCTTTCGACGAACAGCGGCGGCTGGACGAACTGGCGGAACGGGCGCGCCTGCTGTATGTGGCGATGACGCGGGCGAAGCTGCATCTGGAACTGGTGGCAACTGTGGCGGATCTTGAGCGCACGAAGTGGGAGTTGGCTTTGCCGCCGAGCGACAGTCGTGTGCGAGAGGCTGGGAGCATGATTACATGGGTGATGCAGGCGATATCCACCGATGCACACACGAAATCCACAAATTATCCACAGGCCTCAACCCCATGGGATTGCCGAGATTGGGACGAACTGCCTCAGAAAACTGTGGATAAAGTAGGGGAGACGGAGGCGGATGCATCAAAGGTGCTTTCGCTTTTGCAAACGGCACCGCCAGAGGGCGTTTTCCCGGAAAAAACGGTGCAGACGGACATTCTGCCGCTGAAAACGTCAGTATCCGCACTGGTGAAAAAACAGGCAGACGCACTGCCGCTTTCGGATGTGGAGGAGGACGCTGAGACGAAGCACGCGGTGGATGCGAACGGCACGCCGCTGCTGCTGTCGGAACTGCCGCGCCGTCCGGCCTTCATGGAGGAGAAGCGGATGACGGCGGCGGAGCGCGGTACGCTGACGCATCGGGCGCTGTCGCTGATGCCGCTGGATGCGCTGCGGACGGCGGACGATATCCCGACGGTCATCCGCGAGGCACTGGAAGCGATGCAGAAGCGCGGGCTGTTCACGGAGGAGGAGCTGCACATCATCAGCGTGGGCGCTATCAGCGGGTACTTCACGAGCAAAATTGGGCGGCGGATGCTGCAAAGCGGGAATGTTCGGCGCGAGTGGGCGTTCAACCTGCGCTTGACGGGTCAGCAGGCGCTGCTGCTGCAAGGCGTGATTGACTGCGCATTCGAGGAAAACGGCGCGTGGGTGCTGGTGGACTACAAGACCGATCGCGTGGACGACGAGCAGACGCTCGTGAACCGGTACGCGGAGCAGCTGGCATGGTATGCGCGGGCACTGACAGAAATCACGGGGAAGCCGGTCAAGGAGCGATACCTGTATGCGCTGCGCGTGGGGAAGGCGATTGCCGTGCCGGAGATAGACGCGAAATAAGGCGAGAAAGGAATGTTTCACGTGGAACATCGTCGAATGGACTACCATTTGCACACGAATCACTCGATGGACGGGCGGCAGACAATGCCTGAACTTTGCGAAACGATGCTGGCGCGCGGCGTGCAGGAAATCGCCCTGACGGAGCATATCGAACCCGGTCATCCTGAAGAAGAGATGGACGTGCCGCCGGTGTGGGCGGATTGGTTCGCGGAGATTGCGCGCTGTCGGGCGGCGTATCCGGCGCTAATCATCCGCAGCGGCATCGAAATTGGGGACAATCCGCTGTGCCGGGCGGAGACGAAGGCACTGCTGGACACGCTGCCGCTGGATTTCCGCCTGCTGTCGCTGCACTTGGTGAACGGCGTGGATTGCTACGATTCGGAAAAGTATTTCACAGGCAAAACGCGTGCGCAGGCGTATCGGGAATACGCCGAGGCGAAGGCGGAGTCGATACTGGACTGGGAGGACTTTGACAGCGTGGCGCATATCGGGTATGTGGCGAAGTTCTCCATCTATACGGGGAAGGAGCGTGCGCTGGTGTACGAGGATGCGCCGGATGCGTTTGATGCGATTTTCCGGCATGTGATTGCACTGGAAAAGTGCATCGAGGTGAATACATCAGGGTATGCGACGACGGGGGATACGTTCGCGCATTCGTCGCTGATTCGCAGGTATATTGAGCTGGGCGGTGAGAATTTCACGTTTGGCAGCGATAGCCATGATACGGCACGGGATTATGCGGATGTGGAACGGGCGAAGGAGATGGTGCGGGCGCTTGGGGGAAAGTATCAGGTCAGTTTTGAGGGGCGCAAGGCGATATATTGGAAGATATGAGGTTAGGGGAAGCAGGAGGCTTTTTCGTGCGAAAAGTGGTTGCAAAGTGGGGAAATTACGCTGAATTTTTGCCGAAATCAAAGAAATAATGGGTTTTCAGCACTCAAAACGCCAAAAAATTTGACAAAAAGGGTTTATCGTGGCATAATAAAGAGGATGAGCGAAATCAATCCGCAGGCGCGTGGGAGCGCTCCGGCGGCGGCAAGTAAAATTCATTTTGTCCGCGGTGAAAAGCCGAAGGGCGTTGACGGGGGTGCTCATTCTTGACAGAACAGATGACGGTGAAATACTACTACCACAGCGGGTTCTCGGTGGCGAGCGGCGAAACGCTGCTGGTGTTTGACTACTGGATGGGGCGGCAGGGGAAAAAGCTGCCCGCAGCGCAGCGGATTACGCCAGAAACGCTCAGCCACTTCAGCGAGGTGTTCGTGTTCATCAGCCACGGGCATGAGGACCACTTCGACCCGGTTGTGTATACATGGGAGCAGTATGCGCCGGTGACGTACATTTTGCCGGAAACGATGGATGCATCGCTGCACGGGCGGCGGATGGGCGTGGGGGGCGAAATCACGCTGTCGCGGCATGTGAAGGTGAAGGCGTTCGACTCCACGGATGAAGGGCTGTCGTACCTTGTGGAGATGGACGGCATCCGCATCTTCCACGCGGGCGACCTCAACAACTGGCACTGGCGGGAGGAATCAACGCCGCGCGAGATTGAAGAGGCGGAGCGCGATTTTCAGCAGGTGATGGAGACGATGCGCGGGGAAAAGGTCGATGTGGCGTTCTTCCCGGTAGATCCGCGGCTGGGCATGATGTTCGACGCGGGGCCGAACTATTTCGCAATGGTCGTCAAGCCACGGCTGATGATTCCTATGCATTTCTGGGAGCGGGCGGAGGTCATCCGCGAATACGCGCGGAGAAGCCGTTCGCCGCAGACGGAGATTATCGCCATGACGACACCCGGCGACATGATTCTGCTTGAATTTGATGAGCAGGAGAACATGACTGTTCACATGCAGTCCGTCACCAGCGCGCCAGTCGCCCGGAACAAGAAGGTGCAGCTGGAAGCATACGACGGCGAGAATCCGTTTAACGATTCTGACCTGCCGGTGGATATGGAGTGATTTTCCTGTCGAAAGGGTTGACAGATGCGCCTTTCCGGGGTATCATAGAAGAGCGGCGCGCCCAATCGTGCGCCGGGAAAGGAAGTTCCACGCATGATTAACAAGGATATGACCGTAGGCGAAGTGCTGCGCTCCTGCTCGGACGCGGCGATGGACGCGGTGGTGAAGATTTTCACCGATATGGGGATGCACTGCCTGTTTTGCCCGCATTCGACGGCGGAAACGCTCGAAGAAGCCGCGATGGTGCATGGCAACGACGTTGATGAGCTGGTCGCAAAGCTCAATACCGTTTTCCAAGCCAAATAAGCACAGACGGGATTCCTTTGCCCACAGGCAGGGGAATCCCAATTTGATTTTGGTAATACGATTCTCGGATTCACCTGCGCATCGTGGCGCATTCTTATCTGGAAATAGTATAAACGAGCAAACCGTTGATTTTACTGGCTTTGCGGACTTTTCCGCAGAAAAAAACTATCAACGGGGCATGTGGATAACACTGTGGATATTGTGGATTAACAGGCTGTTAGCCTTCCCAGAAATGTGGAAACTGTGGATAAGTCTGTGGAAAAGCGGTGAACAGCTGTGGAATACATGGGAATTTCCTGTGGAAGGGGTGTGCAAAAGTGATTATTGAGCATCAGGGACAGGCGCTGACCGTCGCGATGGAAATGGAGCGCCGCGCTATCCGGACTTACGAGCGTGCGCTGCTGCTGGCGAAGGACGAGGAAGTTCGCAAGGGCATTGAAGACATTCTGAGCGACGAACGGCGGCACTTGAAGCGCTTTACCGAAATGTGGGACAAGACCGTCAATTCGGCGGAACAGCAGGTGCTTTTGCAGGCGATGGCGGCGGATGTGCTGTTCCGCGGCGGCGTAACGGAAATGGCGCGGGAGGATGCGCTGACGACGCTGACGGGACTGTATCGGTACGCGATGGAGAGCGAAGCGAATGCGGTGGAGACATATACGAAATTCGAGGAGAAGTGTGAGGGGGAGGCGCGGGCAGCGTTTTTGGAGATTGTGCGGGAGGAAGCAGGGCACCTCGCGGAATTGAAGGAAAAATTGGGGGAAAGGTAAGCCTAATGTCAACAGGGATAAACATGCGGAAGCAGGGGATTTTCGCGCTTCGCAGTGCATAACCATGTTACTGGGTTTCCCCGTTGCAGCACCCATCTCATCCAATTTCGCTGCGCTCAGCCAACGTTCCCCAAAACATAAACGAAGCCCCTTGACGAAGCAAAATCCGTCGAGGGGCTTTTGGTTGTCCTCATGGTGTGCAGGGATTGTGGATAACTTTTTTGCAAATCAAAGAATCTTTCGACACTCGATGTAGAAGCGCTTGTCGTGCGCGTGGCCCATCGAGAAGGTCTTGCGCGGGAGGATGCCAAGCTGCTCAATCGCAGGGAAGAAATCCACCTTGTTCAGCGCGGGCAGCAGGAAGCCCATCGCGCCGTCCGCGCGGCTCAGGCGGCGAAGTACCTCGTCGCCGTGAATGTAGTCAATCGCGGCTTCGGGGTGGCGGCGCAGAAAGTCGTCCAGATAGCGCTGGAGCGTCGCGACGGGGAGTGCGCCGTCCGGGTGGGCAATGAACGCTGCTTGTTCGCCCGACGCGGAAACGACGCGAAGTTCCTGCGCATCCGCATCCGGCGGAACGAAAGACAGCGCCATCCCGTGCGCGGCACAGTAGGCTGACCAGTCCGCCAAAACATCCGCCGGACGGACGTTCGTCAGCACGCGGTGAACAGGCTCAAAAATCAGCGCATCGTCGTGGATGTTGACCAGCTCAACCATCGCGTAACGAGCAGGATGAACGGCGGCTTCCTCGGCAGGAAGGGTCGCTTTGAGCTGCTCGTAGTATTTTTTCGCGGTAGCGAGGGAGTGGTTGCCGTCGCCGACGGCGAAGAGAAGCGGGTCTGCGCCGAGGGCATCTTTTAAGCGATTCAAGGCGGCGGCGATGGCTGCTTTGTCCGCGTCGGACGTGACCAGCCGCGTGCATGGCCGCTCTGCTGCATGAGGTCGAAGTCGTAGAGCGGGGAAAGCTGGTCGCGGCGGGCGTAGAGCGGCTCGATGACGGTGCGCTGCGGGTCATCCAGCAGGAGCATGACGTGGCTGGACTCCAGCGGTGCGCCGTTCCGTACGGCAAGACGCGCGGGAAGGCGCGACGCAACGGTTTCCTCGGTCGGGCGGATGAGGGTCTTTGCGCCGTCGTAGCGGTACTGCTCCAAATCGACACAGCAGACAAGCCCAAGCCGCTTACCGGTGGACGTGGTGCGCTCCAGCAGCACGAAGCCGTCCGTCACACCGGGGTGCAGGACGTTCAGTGCGTCGCGCATGGCTGCGTGAATCGCGTCGATGCGCTCTGGTGGCGCGGGCAGGTCACATTCAGGGAGAATCAGGCGCAAGGTGGACGGCTGATGCCCGACCAGCGTGTCTACCCGTTGCCAGTACTCCGGCTCGGACGTGTACTGGTCGCACGCGACACACGCCCACGCCGTCCAATTCGCATCTGGGCGCGGCAGCAGGAACGTCCCCGGCACAACGCCGATGCCCGCAAACAGGTCATTGCTCATGGCACTTCATCCTTTCGGGAGAAAATTCATCACCTCCTATTGTAGGGCCTTTTGCCGCCGGGGTCAAGTACTTCTATTGTTCTTGAACAGCAGCGTGATGCACCAGACGCCGGCCGCGCCGATGATGGTGTATAGGATGCGGCTGAGAATCGCGCCCTGCCCGCCGAACAGCCAAGCCACGATGTCGAACTGGAACACGCCGACCAGCAGCCAGTTAATCGCGCCGATGATGGTCAGCACGAGGGCAATGGTATCAATCAACATGCGTTTTTTCTCCTTTCCCCCTTCGGGTGATGATACAGTGTATGCGGCGGATGAGGAAAATAGAACGGGGGGAGATTTGCAGATGATTTCCTCTGCAATCAAAAAGACCAGCACCAAGAGAAAATCTTCTCCCATGCTGGTCGGTCGCGCCCATTTGGCGCGATAATGTGCGAGTAGTTGGTAGAGCAAGTTGGGTGCGCATCTGCGGATGCGCCCAACCTTACCCCAATTTAATTGGCGATGTCCATGCGGATTTCCCATCCTCCGCCACAATCTGCACCCGCACAAATGATTCGCGCGGCGAAACCACATAATCCGCACTGGTCTGCCCTTCCAGCGCCCGTGTGCGATTCGGAATCCACACCTCGTTGCTGTAAAAAATAATGTACTTTGCCGGCGAGCACGCAATATGCAGCACGCCATCCGTCAGCGAAAGTTCGCGAATCTCCGGTCCTTGCGTGGCGTAGAACCGTCCCTCGTCAATGGCGCGCAGAATGCCTGCGACACTGCGGTCATTGGTGTTGAGCATTGTGGCGCTCATGCCGCATTCGCCTTCGTAGCGGTGCGAATCGTCGTTGGCAAAGCAGTTGAGCAGTTGTCCATTGGCGAAAACAGGATCAAGCATGGCGGCGGAATCCCCGCGCAAGGCGTTTGTGGGCACGGAGGAAACGCTGTTGAAGATTTCCACGCCGCTCAGCCCGCGGAAGGAGCACATCAATTCCGTCGTGTTCAGCGACCAGGCGGGATGCGCCAGCACAGCGCGTCCGCCACACGCGCGGATGCTGTCAATCGCCTGCTGCGGTGTGCCGTTTGGATTCCAGCAATCAGCAATATCCGGCGAAACGCCCAGACCCAGCAGATGCACCGCCTGTGTCGGCAGGAGGAAATCCAGCTCGGTGCCGGGAATGAGCGTCAGCCCGGCGGGAATTTCATCGGCGGCGGGGCGCGTCACCTCGCGATGGTCGGTGATGGCGAGCACGTCATAATCCAGCGCGCGATAGGCAGCCATGACATCCTTGGGGGACAGGCGACCGTTGCTGCAAGTGGTGTGGCAGTGGAAATTGCATTTGAGAAAGCCGCGGCTGGCAGAAAGCAGCTCCATGAGAAACATCCTCCTATTCGGACAATTGGAAAACCCCCACATGCTTGCACATGCAGGGGCTTGAAGACACGATTAGTCCACCGTGTAGGGCAGAAGCGCGATGGCACGGGCGCGCTTGATAGCCTCGGACAACTGACGCTGATGCTTCGCGCAGTTGCCGCTCATGCGGCGGGGCAGAATCTTGCCGCGCTCATTGACGAAACGGCGCAGGCGGTTGATGTCCTTGTAATCAATGTATTCAATCTTATCCACGCAGAAGGAGCAGACCTTCCGACGGGGACGACGGCCTCCGCGCGGACGCGGACGACGCTCAGAGCGTTCTTCAGACATGAGTGTGACCTCCTTTTCATTCACTTGAAATCGCAATTCGGCACTTTTTCAGCCGATTAGAAAGGCAGTTCGTCGGTTTCGACCGCCGTGAAGCCATTGTTCTGCGCGGTAGGCGCGGGAGCAGCGGCTGCGGACGGCGCGGCATTGTTGTATGCCGGAGCACCGTCATC
>OMGK01000740.1_pt1 | contig 21254 bp, 18 predicted proteins | sample 1645881 | NCBI WGS metagenome assembly OMGK01 (sample SAMN00849303, study PRJEB25192) | human gut metagenome
GATAAGGCGATTGTCGGAATGGGATAATATAAGAGAGATTGACCGACAGGAGGAATATAAGATGGTTAAGACAACAGTCAACGTAGATGGTATGATGTGTGGTATGTGTGAGAGTCATGTCAATGAGGCTGTCAGACGTGCTTTTGAAGGTAGTATCAAGAAGGTGACATCTTCGCACTCGAAGAAGAAGACCGAGATCATCTCGGAAAATGCGTTAGATGAAGAAAAATTAAAGGCTGCCATAAACGCAACCGGATATACTGCCGTATCGGTTGCGCAGGAGCCTTATGAAAAGAAGGGCTTCTCTCTCTTTGGAAAGAGAAAGTAACCTTGTTTTGATTTAGTTTAGAATGTTGCCGTCAACAGAGATAGTGACAACGTGCCACGGAAGAAACTTGCCGGAATTCTGTAAGGCGGTGCGGGCAGCCTGTTCAAGACCGCCGCAGCAGGGAACTTCCATGCGCACGATCGTTACTTCCTCGATATTGTTTTCACGGATGATCGCAGTCAGCTTCTCACTGTAATCGACGGCATCCAATTTCGGGCAGCCGATGAGTGTGACGTGACCACGCATGAAATCCTGATGCATATTCGCATAGGCATAAGCGGTACAGTCTGCGGCAATCAGAAGCTTGGCGTTCTCATAGAAAGGCGCATTGATCGGGGCCAGCTTGATCTGGCATGGCCACTGGGCGAGTGCGGATGTCATACGCTCTGCCGGTGCAGTGTTTCCTTCAGAAGCGTGGCTTAAAGTCTTCATACGCGTGCCCGGACATCCGGAATGTGATGCTGCTTTGGCAGCTGCTTTGAGCTGCTTGTTTTTAAGGACAGCATCCTCATCATATGCGGCAGCTTCCCGTTCTACGAATGTGATGGCTCCGGTCGGACAAGTTGGAAGACAATCTCCGAATCCGTCGCAGTAATCGTCGCGGAGCAGTCTGGCTTTGCCATCCACCATGCCAATCGCGCCTTCGTGGCATGCATTGGCGCAGGCACCACATCCATTACATTTTGTCTCATCAATTTCGATAATCTGTCGTTTCATATTATAAAATCTCCTTTTGCTTAATTTCATATCAGAATAGTTCGTGTTCTTTGACACTGTATCCACAGTATAGTAAAATGACAATAGAAAAGCGGTTGTTATAACAACGAAAAGAGGGATTATGGACAAGAAAAGAATTCCATTGTTACAGAATCTGACGGAAGAGGAACTTGCGTCTATCGAACAGACAGCAGCAACGAGCGAGCAGATCTTTGAAAAAAATGAGGTAATCTTTCATGCGGGGGAGATGATCCGGGAGATTGGTATCGTGGAGTCCGGAAGTGTCCTGATTGAGAGTAACGACTTGTGGGGAAACTGCAGCATCCTAAGTAAGATCATGCCGGGACAGGTGTTCGCGGAGTCCTATGCCTTAAGTCAGACAGCGATGATGGTCGATGCAATCGCAACGGAGAAGACGAAGGTATTCTTTTTAAATACTGCAATTGTTTTGGATCCGGCGAATGCCGGTAAAACATGGCAGAGTAAATTACTGCGCAGCATGCTTGCGATGACTTCACACAAGAATATCACGCTTTCGAACCGGATATTCTGCACGACCCCGAAGACAATCCGGGCAAGACTTGCCACGTATTTTGCCCAGCAGCAGGTGCAGGCAGGAGGTCTTTCGTTTGATGTTCCTTTTACGAGGCAGCAGATGGCGGATTATCTGAATCTTGATCGGAGTGCACTCTCAAAGGAGCTTGGAAAGATGCGGGATGAGGGCATGCTTACCTTTGACAAGAATCATTTTGTCCTTTCTCCGGGAGAGGATTGGGATGTCGGCTGATCAGAAACTCGCAACCGTTTGAGTGATATTGCTTTAAAAGTGTACAACTGCATAGAAAATATGGAAAAGTTAACAATAGACAGATGTTGTTAAAGTTGATATAATAGTTCCATGAAGGAGTGATGAAGTGAGATTTGTTTATTTCGGAGCTTTTCTTGTAACACTGCTCGTACTTATTTATACAATTAAAAAATCATATATGAGTCAGAAGAACACAGCAAAGACGCTGCGCAGAGTATTAATTACTGCTGTCGTTGCAACGCTTGCCAATATTGTTGTCATTGTCTCGCCGTCTGAAACTGTCTGCATGCTTGCATACAGTGTTTTTTGCGTGGGAATGAACTGGGTTATGTACTACATGATGGCATTTGTGATGGAGTATACGAACAGTGAGAATCTGATGAAGCATGGTCCTTATATTTTTGGAACTTTGTTATTTGTGGATTCTGTATCGATGGTGTGCAATTTCTTTACCCATCATGCTTTTGTGGCGAGGGAGATTCTTCTCGGTGATGGGGAGGTATTTTATCAGCTGGATTACAAGCTGCCGTATTATATCCATCTTGGGATTATGAACCTTCTGATTGCGCTGGCAATCATAAGTCTTGCTGTCAAGATTGCGAAGACACCGCGGATTTATCGGGTTAAGTATATTTCGATTCTGGTCATTCTTGTTCTGGTTGGACTGGCGGATACTCTTTATTTATTTTTTGGCGGAATTATTGACATATCGATCATAGGTTTCTCGGTTGGCGGAATTTTAGTTTATTATGTGTCTGTCGTTTATATTCCGAAGGGACTTGTGGACAGACTTTTTTCTATGGTTGTCCATGACATGATGGATGGTGTGTTGTTGTTTGATATGGACGGCAACTGTATTCGGGTAAATGAGAGTGCAATCGAATTTCTTGACGAGGATTTCCGTTTGGAACCGGAGAGGGCATATGAAATCTGGTATCAGAAAGAAATGAATAAACATTCCGATGAGAACGGCAGGGACACGGTTGTAAAGGCGAATGGTAAAACACTGTATCTTCGCATTTTCTTTAAGAGGCTTCTCGATGAAGATGGTGCAGAAATCGGTTCGTTTGTTGATATCAAGGATCGCACCAAGGAAGTGAATGATCTGCAGGCGGAGCGCTACCGCGCTTCACATGATTCGCTGACGGGGCTGTATAACAAAGAATATTTTTACGAGAAAGTGCGTAAAAGGCTGGATGAGCAGCCGGAGGAAGAGTTTTTACTTATCTGTTCGGACATCGGTGACTTTAAGATGGTGAATGACGTATTTGGCAGGGAGAGTGGTGACAAAGTCCTGATACGCATTGCAAAAGCCTTACATAAATTATGCAAACAGGATCAGATCTACGGAAGAATTGACAATGATGGTTTTGCTCTGCTGATGAAGAAATCGGATTACGAGGAGGAGTATTTCCAGACGGTTCCGCAGACGAAGGTCTATATTGAGAAGAATATGGAATATCCGATTCGCCTCTATCTTGGAGTATATGAAATTAAACAGAAAGATCTGCCAATATCCGGCATGTATGACCGTGCCAAGATGGCGATCGCAACGATCAAAGGAAATTATCAGAAGCGTCTGGCATACTATGATGAGGAACTGCGCCAGAGTTTGTTAAATGAGCAGGAGATTATGGGAGAGCTTGATGAGGCGATTGCCTCCGGTCAGTTCCAGATTTATCTGCAGGCACAGGTAAACGGTGACGGAGAGTCACATGGTGCAGAGGCACTGGTGCGTTGGATTCATCCGAAGAAGGGATATCTTCCACCATCTGCATTCATTGATATTCTCGAGAAAAATGGAGCAATCGTAAGACTTGACCGTTATGTTTGGGAATTGGCCTGCCTGAAACTGAAAGAATGGACGTCTGAGGGCAGAGAGGATATGTATTTGTCGGTGAATATATCGCCGAAGGATTTCTATTTTGTGGATATCTATGATACCTTTACGAGTCTGGTCGAGACATATGGGATTGATCCGAAGAGACTGCATCTCGAGATTACGGAGACATCCGTAATGACGGACGTTGAGCAGAGAATCAAGATCATTGAACGCCTGCAGGCATACGGATTTATTGTTGAGATGGATGATTTTGGAAGCGGATATTCTTCCCTCAACATGTTAAAGGAGATTCATGTCAATGTACTGAAAGTGGATATGGTATTTTTACGCAAGACGACAGAGGTGGAACGAAGCAGAAAAATTCTTCGCACGATCATTTCTCTTGCACAGGAACTGGGGATGGAGACAATCGTTGAGGGGGTCGAGACGAGCGATCAGCTTGAGTTCTTAAAATCCATAAGCTGCGATATCTTCCAGGGATATTATTTTGCAAAACCGATGGAAGTCACACAGTTTGAGGAAATCTATATGCATAAGAAGTAAGTAACATGAAGGCAGAGAGAGATTATTTTTTTGATAATATTAAAGCAGTATTAATATTTTTTGTAGTACTTGGGCATTTCCTTCTTCCGATTCATGAAGAAGGAATCCTGGTGCTCATCAAGCGGCTGATCTATGTGTTTCATATGCCGCTTTTTGTATTTGTGTCGGGATATTTTTCCAAGAGAATCTATAAGGATGGAAGATTTAATTTTAAGAAGATTCTGTATCTGATCAAGGCATACATTGTGTTTGTAATCGCAATTCAGGCGGTCTATGCGATCAGTGGATTCCGAAGTTTCAGCGAGATTAATTTCTTCAGCCAAAGCGGAGCACCGTGGTATCTGTTTGCGATGATCGTGTGGTATCTGATGATTCCGTTTGTGCGAAATTTAAAACCGGTTCCAGTGATTGCGGTCAATATTGTATTGGCACTTGTCGCGGGATACTTTAAGAATGTCGGTGACTTCCTGTGCCTGTCGAGAATCCTTGTGTTCGGACCGTTTTTCTTCCTCGGGTATTATATGGAGCAGCCGCTTTTAGAGCGGGCGCTTCGACCGGAGTACAAGAAAATTGTGACAACTGCTGCACTATCGATCTGTGCGGGAATTCTTCTGACAGGAAAGAAAATGCATGATGAGCTTGGCATGGTGTATGAAAATATATCCTACTATGAACTGGATCATATGTGGGAAGGACCATTTGTCAGACTGACGCTGATGATTGCGGCGTTTGTGATCTCATGGGCAATTCTTTTTTATGTTCCGAGAGGTAAGACAGCAGTATCCTTTATCGGACAGCGGACAATGCCAATCTATATGCTGCATCGTATTCTTCGTGACATCTTAATGTTTGCCGGAATCTATGAGTATCTGGGGGATTGGGGATGGTTTGCTTTGTTTGTGCTGATCTGTCTGAGTATCAGTGTAATCTATCTGCTTGCGAACCGGCATGTGGTTGATACAATGAATCGATTCCTGAAGCTTCATGCTTTGGGACGGATCTTTCAGCGAGGCGGACAGGTCTAGCGGATGTGATGTATTTGGGCGTGTGAACTGTTGGAAAGAGAAGACGCACATACAAATTATAATGAAAATGATAAGAGGCGATGATTCTTCGAGAATCATCGCCTCTTATATCGTTTTATGTAGATTTATTTTGTATTTTTCTCGATGTTCTGCTTCATCATTGCACGAACTTTCAGTGGAAGACCAAAGAGTGTGATGAATCCGTCTGCATCGTGGTGGTCATACTGATCACCGGTTGTGAAACTTGCAAGTGACTCGCTGTACAGTGAGTATGGGGAAGTTGTTCCGGCTTTGATGATGTTGCCCTTGTATAACTTGAACTTAACTTCACCGGTAACAACGTCCTGTGTGGACTCTACGAAAGCCTGGATTGCTTCACGAAGAGGAGTAAACCATTTTCCTTCGTATACAACCTGTGCAAGCTTGTTACCTAAATCCTTCTTGGTTGCAAGTGTCTCACGGTCGAGAACTAACTCCTCAAGCTGATCATGTGCTTCCATAAGGATTGTTCCGCCAGGAGTCTCATAGACACCACGGGACTTCATACCTACGACACGGTTCTCAACGATATCAATGATACCGATTCCATGCTTACCACCGAGACGGTTGAGCTCACGGATGATGTCGGAAACCTTCATAGCCTTTCCGTTTACCGTCTTTGGAACACCTTTTTCAAAAGTCATGGTTACATATTCCGGTTCGTCAGGAGCCTTCTCCGGAGATACACCAAGAACAAGAAGGTGATCATAGTTTGGCTCACATGCAGGATCCTCAAGTTCGAGTCCTTCATGGCTGATGTGCCATAAGTTACGGTCACGGCTGTAACTCTGGTCAGTTGAGAATGGAAGATCGATTCCGTGTGCCTTACAGTATTCAATCTCAGATTCACGGGAATCCATTTTCCACTGGTCATCACGCCAAGGAGCGATGATCTTGATGTCAGGAGCTAAAGCCTTAATACCAAGCTCGAAACGAATCTGGTCGTTTCCTTTACCGGTTGCACCGTGGCAGATTGCAACTGCATTTTCTTTTCTTGCAATCTCAACGAGCTTCTTTGCGATTCCAGGACGAGCCATTGAAGTACCTAACAGATATTTATGCTCGTATACAGCGCCTGCCTGTACACAAGGTACGATATAATCGTCGCAGAATTCATCAACGATATCTTCGATGTATAATTTGGTTGCTCCGGATAATTTTGCTCTCTCTTCGAGGCCATCTAATTCTTCTCCCTGTCCGCAGTTGATGCAGCAGCAGATTACTTCATAACCATAATTCTCCTTTAACCAAGGAATGATCGCGGTAGTATCAAGACCGCCTGAGTAAGCTAAAATAACTTTTTCTTTCATAGCTTTTGTCCTTTCTTATGTTTTTTTCAAACTAATCTCAATATACAACATAATAGGAGAATACGCAAGTGAAAAAATATACATAAATCTGTATAAATATACATAAATTTGTGAATATTTGCTATTTACGGACGGCAGAAGGTGTACTATATTATTAAAGTACATACATTGTGGCAGGCGTCACAAGGAAAGAAGGAATTACAAAATGATTAAAGTCGGAATTATCGGAGCGACAGGCTACGCAGGAGCGGAGCTGGTCCGTATTTTAATGAATCATAAAGAAGCAGAGATTAAGTGGTTTGGCTCGAGAAGCTACATTGATCAGAATTATGCAGATGTATACCAGAACTTTTTCGAGATCGTCGATGCAAAGTGTCTGGACGATAATATGGAAGAACTTGCTTCCCAGGTGGATGTGATCTTTACTGCAACGCCACAGGGATTCTTAGCAGGGGTATTGAATGAATCTATTTTAAGTAAGGTCAAGATCGTCGATCTGAGTGCAGATTTCCGTATCAAGGATGTGGCTACCTATGAGAAATGGTACAAGATTGAGCATAAGAGTCCGCAGTTTATTGAGGAAGCGGTATACGGATTGTGTGAAATCAACCGTGACAAAGTGACAACGGATACACGTCTTGTTGCGAATCCGGGATGCTATACAACCTGTTCCATCCTGACGGCATATCCTTTAGTTAAAGAAGGAATCATTGATCCGGATACGCTGATCATCGATGCAAAGTCCGGAACATCCGGAGCCGGAAGAGGCGCTAAGACTCCGAATCTGTTCTGTGAAGTCAATGAGAGCATGAAAGCATATGGTGTGACAACGCACCGTCATACACCGGAGATCGAGGAGCAGCTTGGTTATGCAGCCGGTAAGGAGATCGTTGTCAACTTTACACCGCATCTGGTTCCAATGAACCGCGGTATTCTTGCAACGGAGTATGCGACTTTGAATAAGAAGGCAGACGGTACCTATCCGACTTACGAGGAGATTAAGGCAGTATACGATAAATATTATGCAAAGGAACGTTTTGTACGAGTCCTGAAAAAAGGCGTATGTCCGGAAACCAAGTGGGTAGAGGGCAGCAATTATGTGGATGTCAATTTTGTTGTTGACGAGAGAACGCACAGGGTTGTCATGATGGGCGCTTTGGACAATCTGGTCAAGGGTGCAGCAGGACAGGCCGTACAGAATATGAATCTTTTGTTCGGATTGGATGAGGCAGAAGGATTGAAGATGGTTCCGATGTTCCCATAAAGGCGAGATTAAAAAAGTGGAAGTACAGGTAATAAAAGCAATGAAAGAAATCACATACAACATTCGGGTAATGACAGAAGAAGATTATGAGCAGGTTTATGCGCTTTGGATGGGAATCCATGGATTCGGTATCCGTTCAATCGATGATTCAAAGGAGGGCGTCAGCCGCTTCTTGAAGAGAAATCCGACGACGAGTATGGTTGCGGAAAGCGATGGTAAGATTGTCGGTGCGATCCTTTGCGGACATGACGGACGAAGAGGATGTCTGTATCATGTGTGCGTGCATGAGGATTATCGCAAGCACGGAATCGGCAAGGCGATGGCGGTAGCGTGTATGCGTGCACTGCAGGAGGAGCAGATCAATAAGGTCAGTCTGATCGCATTCAAAAGCAACGAACTTGGTAATCATTTTTGGAAGGAAGCCGGATGGTGCTTCCGTGAGGACTTGAATTACTATGATTTCCCGCTGAATGAGGCGAATATCACAAGATTTAACCAATAAGAGTCCTACGACTTTGTTGTGATAAATATAGAGCAGAAAGAGAGATAGAGTTATGAGTGAGAATATGGATGCAGTCATGGAAAAAGCGCAGGTCCTGATCGAGGCGCTGCCGTATATCCAGCGTTTTAACCGCAAGATCATTGTTGTAAAATACGGCGGATCGGCGATGGTGGATGAACAGTTGAAGGAACATGTTATTCAGGATGTGACATTGCTTAAGCTGGTAGGCTTTAAGCCGATCATCGTGCATGGTGGCGGCAAGGAGATCAGCAAGTGGGTCGCAAAGGCTGGTATGGAGCCGGATTTTGAACAGGTGCGTGGGGTATTTGAAAGTAATCCGATTTCGTGCGTAAGACAGATGAGCCGACGATGGAGATTGCGGAGATGGTATTAAACCGTGTTAACAAGTCTCTTGTTAAGATGGTTGAGGAACTCGGTGTCAATGCGGTCGGTATCAGTGGCAAGGACGGCGGTCTTCTTAAGGTTGACAAGAAGCTCTCTGATGGACAGGATATCGGATATGTCGGCGAGATCAAGGAAGTGAATCCGAAGATCCTCTATGATCTGTTGGAGAACGATTATCTGCCGATCGTCTGCCCGATCGGACTCGATGATAATTATGCGACTTACAATATTAACGCGGATGATGCAGCCTGCGCGATCGCGCGTGCGGTATCCGCAGAAAAGCTTGCATTCCTGACGGATATCGAGGGTGTATATAAGGATCCAAACGATAAGTCTACACTGATTTCTGAACTTACGGTATCAGAAGCAAGAGAACTGATCACAGACGGATATATCGGTGGCGGAATGCTTCCGAAGTTAAATAACTGTATCGATGCCATCGAGAACGGTGTATCGCGCGTACATATCTTAGACGGTCGAATTGCACACTGTCTGTTACTTGAGATCTTTACCAACAAAGGAATCGGTACTGCCATCCTAGGTGACAGTGACAATCGTTTTTATAACGAGGATAAGTAGTTTGGAAAGGAAGTTTGAAGATGAATAAACAGGAATATATTGATAGCGCGGAGCAGGAGTTATTACATACCTATAACCGTTTCTCTCTGGTGCTTGATCATGGTGAGGGCGTGTATTTATACGATACAGACGGAAAGCAGTATCTCGATTTCGCAGCAGGCATCGCGGTATGTGCGCTCGGATATGGCAACAAGGATTATAACGATGCATTGAAGGAACAGGTGGATAAGCTGCTTCATACATCCAATCTCTATTATAATGTACCGACGATCGAGGCTGCAAAGAAGGCACTTGCAGCAAGCACAATGGATCGCGTTTTCTTTACGAACAGTGGAACAGAGGCAATCGAGGGAGCCATCAAGGCTGCCAAGAAATATGCTTTCACAAGAGACGGACACGCGGGACATGAGATTATTGCGATGAATCATTCTTTCCACGGAAGAAGCATCGGAGCATTGTCCGTGACCGGAAATGCACATTATCAGGAGCCGTTTGAGCCGCTGATGCCGGGGGTAAAATTTGCCGATTTCAATAATCTAGACAGTGTAAAAGCACAGATTACCGACAAGACCTGTGCGATCATTATGGAGACGGTTCAGGGAGAGGGCGGTATCTATCCGGCCGAGAAGGAGTTCCTTGAGGGTGTCCGCGCGCTCTGTGACGAGAAGGATATCTTACTGATCCTCGATGAGATCCAGTGTGGAATGGGACGTACCGGAGCCATGTTTGCATGGCAGAATTATGGCGTAAAGCCTGACATTATGACTTGTGCCAAGGCACTTGGATGCGGCGTGCCGGTAGGAGCATTCTTTATGACGCAGAAGGTTGCTGACAAGTCACTTGCACCGGGAGATCACGGTACAACGTACGGTGGTAATCCATTTGTTGGAGCAGCCGTATCAACGGTATTTGATCTGTTTGAGAAGCAGAAGATTCTCGACAATGTGCATGAGGTTGCACCTTATCTGGAGGAGAAGCTGGATGCACTTGTTGCAAAATATGATTTCCTGACGGCAAGACGAGGCATGGGACTGATGCAGGGACTGGTATGTAAGCTTCCGGTTGGTCAGGTATCTGCCAGGGCTTTGGAGCAGGGGCTGATCATCATTACAGCAGGAGCCGATGTGATTCGTATGGTTCCGCCTCTGGTGATTGAGAAGAAGCATGTCGATGAGATGACCCAGAAACTGGAGAAGGCATTACAGGCGGTAAATGCATAGAAGAGAATGCAACAGGATAACTTTGTTTCAAAGAATCGTTGCTGCGTGTGAAACATGACATAGACAAGATCGTCATCCCGATGGGAAGGAAGACGATCTTGTTCTTTTTATTGAAATATACTTGTAATAATTGTAAAAAGTCGTTAAAATAGAGATTGCATTGAGACTTCCTCTACGCATGCCGGAGAGGAGACGAATATGAAAAATAGAATAAAAGCGTGTGTGATTTCTTTTTGCATTTTACTGTGTGGCTGCGGAGCTTCGGATACAGGGGCTTATCTTCTGGCAACCCAGGAAACGGAATCACAGATACCGACGGAGAGCGAGGTCTTGGTTCCTGACACGGAAGTCGTGTCGGAGGGGAAAGAGGCGCCGCTTCTTGTGTATGTCTGTGGGGAAGTGATGACACCGGGAGTGTATGAACTTGCTGCAGGTGCCAGAGTGTGTGATGCGGTGGAGGCTGCGGGTGGCTTTACGAAGAAGGCAAGCAAAGATTACTGGAATCTGGCGGAACCTTTGACGGATGGGCAGATGATTTCTTTTCCAACAAAGGAAGAGGCTGCTGAGCGTGAAAAGTATGACACATCAGATGCAGATACGGATAGTCAGGCAGACAGGACAGTAGCTGATGAGGCAGATGCAGGCGGCAGAATCAACATCAATACCGCAGGGACCGATCTCCTTACAAAATTACCCGGAATCGGACAGACGCGGGCAGAGGCAATTATTGCATACCGCGATGAACATGGGAATTTTTCCAGGGTGGAGGACATCATGAAGGTGTCTGGTATCAAGAACGCGCTTTTTGAAAAAATGAGAGACGACATAACAGTCGATTGAGGTGTGAGATGGCAAAGAAAGTTCTCGTAGTTGATGATGAGAAGTTAATTGTGAAGGGAATCCGATTCAGTCTGGAACAGGATGGCATGGATGTGGATTGCGCATACGATGGAGAAGAGGCGCTTGCGATGGCACGTGCCAATGAGTATGATATGATTCTTCTTGATATTATGCTGCCGAAGATGGATGGATTCGAAGTGTGTCAGGCAATACGTGAATTTTCGGATATGCCGATTGTGATGCTGACCGCCAAGGGCGACGATATGGATAAAATCTTAGGTCTTGAATACGGTGCGGATGACTATATCACGAAGCCTTTTAATATCTTAGAGGTGAAGGCGCGAATTAAGGCAATCATGCGCCGCACATATGGACCGCGTGAGAAGAAGGAGGTTTCTTCTGTCATCGTCAAGGGAGATCTCCGGCTGGATTGTGACAGTCGCAGACTTTTTATTCATGATAAGGAAGTGAATCTGACGGCAAAGGAATTTGATCTGTTGGAACTCCTTGTGAAGAATGAGAACAAGGTGTATAGCAGAGAGGATCTGCTTGGTCTTGTCTGGGGGAAGGATTATCCGGGAGATGTGCGAACGGTCGACGTACATGTCAGACGTCTTCGTGAGAAGATTGAGGCGAACCCGAGCGAGCCGAAATATGTTCACACAAAGTGGGGTGTGGGCTACTACTACAGTCAGAAGTAGAATACGTTGGTAGAAAGGTTATTTCATGCATCGTAGCAAGCAGTTTCTGCAATTTATCAAAAGCTTAAAATTTCGATTGATTCTTTTAATTCTTGTGATCGCGATCGTGCCGAGTCTGATCCTGTCCGCGGGAATCCTGCATTCCTATGCGGCGCGGGCCGTCTCGATCCGCGAGAGCGAGATTTTAAGTCAGGCCAAGATTCTGGCAAATCAGATTGCGACAAGTGAATATATGTCGATGGATGATGCGACAGAAAGCAGTACGATCCAGGCACAGATTGATATGCTTACGACCATTTATGACGGTCGTGTTATTATCGTGGATCAGAATTTTACGGTTTATCATGATACCTACAATCTGGATGATAACAAGGTCATTATTGCGGAGGAAGTGGTACGGAGCTTCCGTGGCGAGGATATTACGCATTATGACATGGAGAATCACTATATAGAGATGACGATTCCGATCATTGATCCGAATGATGATACGGATACGGTGCTCGGGGTCATGCTGATCAGTGTGTCGACGGATAATATTCTGTTGAATCAGGCATATTTGCGCCAAATTGCGACCATCATTGTACTGATCGTTGCGATTACGTTTGTGTTCTTCGCAATCCTGCTTGTTCTTCATTTCTTAAAGCCGCTGCAGAAGATTTCGGATGGTATTGCGGCTATCAAGGATGGCTATGGGGATGACTGTCTGCAGGTCAATGATTATTCGGAGACGATACAGATCTGCGAGCGTTTTAACCAGATGTTAAGCCGTATGAAGGTGATGGATGATTCCCGTCAGGAATTCGTATCGAATGTGTCACATGAACTTAAGACACCGCTGACTTCCATGAAGGTGTTGGCGGACTCCATTAACAGTATGCCGGATGCTCCGAAGGAACTCTATCAGGAGTTTATGGAGGATATTACAAATGAAATCGAGCGCGAGACGAAGATCATCAATGATCTGTTATCACTTGTCAAGATGGACAAGGCGGCAGCGGATCTCAATGTCTCTACGATCAATGTCAATGAACTGTTAGAGCAGATTTTAAAGAGATTACAACCAATCGCAGACAAGCAGAAGGTGGAACTTGTACTTGAGAGCTTCCGTCCGGTTACTGCGGAGGTTGATGAGGTGAAGATCACACTTGCCATCACGAACCTTGTGGAGAATGCGATCAAATACAACCGCAATGACGGTGAGGGATGGGTGCATGTATCATTGAATGCGGATCATCAGTATTTCTACCTGAAGGTGGAGGATTCCGGAATCGGTATTCCGGAGGAATCGCTCGAACACATCTATGAACGTTTTTATCGTGTGGACAAGTCACATTCCCGCGAGATTGGCGGAACGGGACTTGGTCTTGCGATTACAAGAAATTCGATCCTGATGCATCGAGGCGCAATCAAGGTGCATTCGGTACTCGGTGAGGGTACGACGTTTGATGTACGTATTCCGTTAAATTATATTGCGTAATGCAGGAGATCCTATGAAGAAAAAAGCATTGATAACGCTGCTGTTATTAGTAATGATGTTACTTTTGGCGGCATGCGGGGACCAAAAGAAAGAGAATAAATATGTCGCTTTTTATCTGAATGCGGATGTGACGAAGATTGTTCCGCAGGATGTTGAACTGACATCGACAACTCCGACAGAACAGATTCAGGAACTGCTTAAGCTCTTACAGCAGCAGCCGGAGGATGCGGGACTTCGTCAGACGATTCCGAAGAACATCAAGGTTCTCGGGGTGACAGAGGTCGCATATCAGATTACGGTGGATTTCAGTAAGGACTACTATGAATTGAATCCAACAGAGGAGATTCTGACACGTGCAGCGATCGCAAAGACATTGTTGCAATTGGAGAAATATCCGTATGTGATGTTTACAGTAGAGTCTAAGCCTCTTGAGACAACTGCCGGAACAACGGTTGGTGCGATGAGTGAGGACAGCTTCCTTGAGAATCCTGGTGAACAGATCAATTCGAGCCAGAAAACAACACTTACTCTCTATTTCTCAAGCAAGGACGGAAGCAAGCTGGTTCCGGAAAAACGAGAGGTGCATTACAGCTCCAACATCTCTTTGGAGAAGCTGGTTATGGAACAGCTGATGGAGGGGCCGAAGGCGAAGAAGCTGCTTGCGACGATGCCGGTCGGCACGAAACTGATTACGATTACCGTTGTCGATGGAGTATGTTATGTCAATCTGGATGAGACGTTCCTGAATCAGAATCAGGAGATTTCCGAGCAGGTGGTATTGTATTCCATTGTAGATTCTCTGACGGAACTCTCCAGTGTGAGCAAGGTGCAGATCTCCATCAATGGTGATACGAGCGGAAAATGCCGTTATACCTATGACCTCGCGCCGATGTATGAGCAGGATTTAAGTATGGTAGAGAGTGGAGAGGAAGAGGTGGATTCAACACAGTGAGAAAACGACCGGTCGTTTTGCTTGCGTGTATGTTTCTGATTGGTATCTTATGGAAGCGGACAGGCTTGGGGTTGGTGGTTGGAACAGGCCTGCTGCTTTTCCTTTATGCGACACCATGGAAGGAGCGGGGAATCCGGTTTATTGCTTTGGCAATCGGGATGCCGGTGATGCTTATGCTTGGAGCTTTGTGCTTCGAAAGGCAGACCGCGTTTCGTGATGCCTATCTCAGACGGTTATGCGACGGACAGGAGATCCGGCTTGCAGGCAAATTATACAAGGTAGAAGAGAAAACCCATTGTTTTTATTATTATCTTACAGATTGTTCCGTGGAACTTTCTGATCAGACAATGCCATGCAATGATGTATTGGCATACGTATCTTCCGACGATGATTCTGTCGGGCAAATCCTTATATTACAGGGAACAATTTCATTATTTGACGAGGCAACGAATGAGGGACAATTCGATGCGCGCTCTTTCTATCGCAGCCAAAAGATTGATTTTGGTCTGTGGGTGGATCAGGTGGAACGCGTGGCAGGAGAACCGGACAGACTTCGCGTATGGCTTGATAAAGTCCGGATGGAACTTGGAATTCCGTTTGCCCGCTATGCGAAGGATGATGGCGTGTTATCTGCGATGCTGCTAGGGGATAAGACGGAGCTTGATAGTGAAATTAAATCACTTTATCAGGCGGCGGGGATCGCACATGTGCTGGCAATCTCGGGACTACATATTTCGCTGCTTGGCATGACACTTTACCGGCTGTTCAGACATCGGTGCGGACTGACGTATCTGTGGGCGGGAAGTGTTGTTGCTACATTTCTTGGCATGTATACCCTGATGACCGGGAACACCGTATCGGCGAGGCGTGCAGCGGGGATGCTCCTTGTCTATCTGCTTGCGGATCTGCTCGGAAGATCCTATGATATGCTCAGTGCACTTGGAATCGTGGTTATGTTGCTGCTTGCTGAGAATCCGTTTCTTGTGGAGAACAGCGGATTTCAGTTCTCGGTCGCAGCGGTCGTCGGGATCGGTGCGGGGCAGGGAGTGCTGGTGCCGTGGGTGAGCAATGATAGAACAATGGAAAAATCGTGCCCGGAAACATTGCAAAAGAGAACAGATCGATTAAGAGGCTGGTGGAGAAAGCAATTATCTGGAATGATGATCAGTCTGTCAATCCAGCTATTCATGATTCCGATTGTGGCGTATTACTATTATGAGATTCCGGTGTATGCAATCCTTCTTAATATTCCGGTTCTGGCATTGGTTCCTTATGTGCTTGGAATTGCAGTTGGAGGAAGTTTTGCTGGTCAGATCGGCTTTCTGCAGCCACTGTCATTTGTCTTGTGTCGCTTGTGTAGCCTTGTGTTGTGTGGTTATCGGTGGCTTTGTGATGTGTCACTTGCATTACCTGGAGCGAGAGTCATTACGGGCAGACCTTCTGTGACAAGAATCGAAGTATATTATGGGGTGCTTGGTGTATTTTATTATGTCCTATGGTGTGGAATGCGGCGCAGAAAAAAGAAAGCGGACGAGGAGGAGTTCCGGTTACAAACGAGAATGCAGGCAGAAAAACCCAAAGCGAATCAACAAAGCAAATCCAGAACATGGACGGTAATAAGAAGACGGCTTGGGTTTGCAACGGGAATTGTAGTTCTTATGATGATCCTTCTTACCAGAGAAAAAAACGGATTTGAACTGGATATTCTGGATGTCGGACAGGGGGATGGAATCTACCTGTGCACATCGGATGGTACGTCTCTTATGATAGACGGAGGTAGTTCCGATGTTAAGAATGTTGGGACTTATCGGATTCTGCCGTTTTTAAAATCGAAGGCGGTCCGCAAAGTATCCTATTGGTTTGTCAGTCATACAGACGAAGACCATATATCGGGGCTTACCGAAGCGTTGGAGAGTGGATACCATGTTGAACATCTTGTACTTGCCAAGGCGCAGAAGGATGATGAGAAAGCAATCCGACTTGCGGAGATCGCAAGGCAGAATGGAACGGCTGTATGGTATATGAAAGCGGGGGAACGGCTGCATTGTGGGAACGATGAGAGCACAGAGATCGTGAAATGTCTTTATCCGGATGAAAATGAAGTGACCGCCAATGTCAATGACCGTTGTCTGGTTCTGTATTATCAGGGGCAGAATTTTTGTGGCTTTTTTGGCGGGGATATCTCTTCGGAGGTGGAGGAGAATATCGTGGAAGCGACCGACTTACCAGGAGTGGACTTTTTCAAAGCTTCCCATCATGGATCGAAATACTCGAATTGTGACATGCTTCTGCAGGCACTCAGACCAGGCCTTACGGTAGCCTCTGCTGGAGAAAACAACCGTTATGGGCATCCAAGCCCAGACGCGATTGTACGGATCCGTGATCATGGAAGTGCCTTTTACAGCACAATTGATTGTGGTCGTATCCGTGTGAAAATTGTGGACGGTAAGATACAGGCAGATGCGTATATTCCGTCGGTAGAGAAAACCTTCATTTACTAAAGTGCTTGACAAAGTCATCGAAAAAGCGTAAGGTATTATCTATAAAAAGCAAACCGATGAGAAAGAGTAGTAGACTTTTCCTGATATTACAGAGAGTTGCAGGTGGTGCGATGCAGCATGGAGGGATTGGTTGAATGGACTTTCGAGGGTGGCCCGAAACTTTAAAGCTTTAGGAGTAGGCGTCAACGGGGATCCGAACCCGTTACCAGTTCGGCATGTATGGCATCGTACATGAATGAGTGGACATTTTGTCAATTTGAGTGGTACCGCGATAATAAAGATTTTATTACCGTCTCAAGCGTAGGCTTGGGACGGTTTTTTCTTTATAAGATAAACAATCTTATTCGGGAGACGTCCTGAAATGTAAGCGAAGCCACACTCATAAAATAAGAGCACATGATGTATCGGATTGGCTAATATCTGATACAACAAAACTTTAAAAATTATGAGAGGTCTGAGTTTTCCGGCAGGAAAGGCTTGGAGAAAGGACAAAATTATGAAGAAGAAAATTTTGGCATTATTACTTACAGCAGTATGTACCATGGGAATGGTTGCAGGATGCGGCGGAACAGACAACAGTACAACCGGTACACAGAGTGCCGCAGCACAGGCTGAAGGAGAGAGTTATACGATCGGTATCTCACAGTTTGCGGAGCATGGTTCGCTTGATAACTGCCGCGAGGGATTCCTTGCAGGACTTAAGAATGCAGGTATCGAGGAGGGCAAGAATCTGACCGTTGAGTATCAGAATGCACAGACAGACACCGGTACAGCAAGCACGATCGCCGACAGTTATGTATCTGCCAAGGTGGATATGATCTGTGCGATTGCAACGCCTTGTGCATCAAGTGCATACAATTCCTGTTTAAACACTGATATTCCGGTTGTCTATACCGCAGTATCGGATCCGGTAAGCGCAGGACTTGCAAATGAGGACGGAACGAATGTTGGTAACATTACAGGATCTTCTGATGTGCTTCCGGTAGAGGAGCAGCTTAAGATGATTCGTGAGATGCTTCCGGATGCAAAGAAGATCGGTATCCTTTATACAACAAGTGAGGCAAATTCATGCAGCACGATCGAGCAGTACAAGAGTCTTGCCGGTGATTACGGATTTGAAATCGTGGATACCGGAATTAATACATCCGCAGATATCGAGATCGCAGCAACAGACTTAGTATCGAAAGTAGACTGCTTATGTAACCTGACAGACAATACGGTTGTTAATGCATTACAGACGGTACTGGATAAGGCAAACAATGCAGGCATCCCGGTATTCGGAAGCGAGATTGAGCAGGTAAAGTCAGGATGTGTCGCATCTATGGGTATTGATTATTATCAGCTGGGCATTGAGACCGGCGAACTTGCAGCCAAGATCTTAAAAGGTGAAGTAACGACAAAAGATACCAATTTTATTACCGCTTCCAAAGCTGAGTTATATGTCAATACAGCAGCTGCTGACAAGATCGGAATGAAATTAGATGATGCATATATTAAGGATGCAGCGCAGACATTTGATGAAATAATTCTGTCAAGCAAATAAGTAGCATGATTGTTCGATTTCGGGAGTTCGAAGAACGGAGAAATCGGAATTATGAAGTAGATATACAAGTTAAGAAACATGGGGGTAACACTGTGGCATTAGTTTTAAGCGTTTTTGAACAGGGTATGATCTATGCGATCATGGCACTGGGAATTTACATTACATACACAATTCTGGATTTTCCGGATCTGACGGTGGACGGAAGCTTTCCGCTTGGTGCGGCGCTGTCAGCAGTCTTAATTACAAAAGGCGTAAATCCGCTTCTGACACTTGTGATCGCATTTGCGGCAGGTGCGGTTGCCGGAACCCTGACTGGTCTGATCCATGTAAAGCTTAAGGTAAGAGATCTCTTATCCGGAATCATTATGATGACTGCTTTATATACGGTCAACCTTCGTATTGCGGGGCGGGCAAATCTGCCGATCTACAATATGACGACGCTTTTTGACAATGATCTGGTAAGAGGTGTGTTTCAAGGCGCAGCGGCACAGTTTGCCAATGTGATCATCATTTTGGTCATCACACTGATCATGAAATTCATTCTAGACTGGTATATGAATACCAAGTCCGGTTATCTGCTCCGCGCAGTAGGTGACAATGAGACGATCGTGACATCGATGGGTGTGGACAAAGGCACGATCAAGATTATCGGACTGGCGATCGCCAATGGTCTGGTAAGTTTAAGCGGATGCATTTTCGCGCAGCAGCAGAGATACTTTGATATTTCGATGGGAACCGGCACGATGGTAATCGGACTTGCGAGTGTTATCATCGGAATCAGCCTTCTTAAGAAAGTAACTTTTATCCGTGTAACAACAAGTGTTATCATCGGATCTATCGTCTATAAAGCCTGCGTAGCAATCGCAATCAAGCTTGGTATGCCGTCTTCGGACTTAAAGCTGATTACAGCGGTACTGTTCCTGATTATCCTTGTGCTTGGAATGGATCGCAAGAAGAGAAAGAAGGTGGCGTAGATGCTGGAGTTAAATCATATTCATAAAATGTATAATCCCGGCACGATCAATGAGATCTGCCTGTTTGATGATTTTAATCTGAAAATTGAAGACGGACAGTTCGTATCGGTGGTCGGAAGCAACGGATCTGGTAAGACATCGATGCTCAACATTATCTGCGGATCGATTCCAATTGATGGAGGTTCCATCATTGTGAATGGTGTTGATATCACGAAGCAGAAGGATTTCATCCGCCACAGAAGAATTGGCCGCGTGTTCCAGGATCCTTCCAAGGGAACCTGCCCGTTGATGACGATCCTTGAGAATCTTGCAATCGCAGATAACAAGGGCAAGACATACGGACTCGGAAGAGGGACGAATCGTGCAAGAATCGATGCTTATAAGGAGATGCTTGCAAGTGTAAATCTGGGACTTGAGGATAAGCTTCATACGAAGGTTGGGGCTTTGTCCGGAGGACAGCGACAGACACTTGCGCTTCTGATGGCAACGATGAATCCGATTGAGTTTCTGATCCTCGATGAACATACGGCTGCGCTCGATCCGAAGACTGCGGAGATTGTTATGCAGCTGACCGGCAAGATTGTTGAGGAGAAGAAAGTGACAACAATTATGGTTACGCACAATCTTCGTTATGCGGTCGAGTATGGAGATCGTCTTCTGATGATGCATCAGGGACATGCAATCATCGACAAGGCAGGAGATGAGAAGAAAGCCATCCAGGTGGATGATATTCTCGGAACTTTCAATGAAATCAGTATTGAGTGTGGTAATTAAAATGAATGTTGTATTAAAACGTATTTTACAGGTGATCGCCGGAATTGTGGCGGTCACCTTAGTTGCTTTTCTTATATTGCTTCTTGTACTTACGGTAACGGAGTACAAACCGGACACAATCGAAGAACTATCGGTAAACGGGCAAGGCGGAGCATCCGTACATGCAGGTGATACACTGTCCGTGCTGACGTGGAATACCGGATACGGAGCGCTCGGCAATAACGCGGATTTTTTCATGGATGGTGGATCGATGGTCAATACCGCTGACGAAGATCGCGTTCAGGAGAATATGGCTGCAATCAATGATGAGATTGCAGGACTTGATCCGGATGTTGTGTTCTTACAGGAAGTTGACCGTAATTCCAAGCGTTCGCACGGAATTGATGAATTGGATTTGATCCGTGAGGCGCAAAGCGGATACTGTGACACTTTTGCGAATAATTATAAGGTTGTGTATGTGCCGTATCCGCTTCCGACGATCGGTAAGGTGGACAGCGGTATTGTGACGCTATCGAAGTATGAAGTCAAAGATTCCAGAAGATTTGCACTTCCGTGCCCATTTTCTTATCCAATCCGTACGGCGAATCTGAAGCGATGTCTGATGATCGACCGCGTTCCGGTTGAGGGAAGCGATAAGGAACTGGTGCTTGTCAATCTGCATCTGGAAGCGTATGACGACGGAGATGGCAAGGCGGCACAGACACAGATGCTTCAGGAAATCCTGCAGGAGGAAGTAAATGATGGTAATTATGTGATCGCGGGCGGAGACTTCAATCAGGCTTTTTCCGGTGTGGACACAAGCATGTATCCCAAGATCAGCGAGGATCTGTGGCAGCCGGGCGAGATCGACACCGATCTGTTTGGGGAGGATCTTACCCTTGTGACGGACAATAGCGCGCCGTCCTGCCG
>OMGK01000778.1_pt1 | contig 20404 bp, 19 predicted proteins | sample 1645881 | NCBI WGS metagenome assembly OMGK01 (sample SAMN00849303, study PRJEB25192) | human gut metagenome
GGGCCCGGCTGCCGCCACCCAGATCATGTCGGTTTTAGGATTGCGCAGATTGCGGAAATTGATCGGTACGGATTTTGCCCAACCGAACACAATGCCGCTCATGCCGGTCAGCGCACTGCCGATCAGCAGCGCACCCGGAACCAAGATCGTTCCTACCGGGTCAATATGCTTGATCGGGTTCAGCGTTAAGCGGCCGAGCATGTAGGCCGTCTGGTCGCCACAGAGCTTAGCGACGTAACCGTGCGCCGTTTCATGAATCGTGATCGCAAAAATCAAAGGGATCGCGTAAACCGCGATCGTCTGAACAATTGAAGAAATGTCCATATGCTTCTTTAGAGGAGCTGATTAGATGGGAGCTTTGTTAAAGGCCTAAGGCAGAAACCGAGCCTAAGCCTTCACGGATAACTTCGGGTTCGTCTCCGGAAAGATCGACCACTGTCGTATCACCGATTACGGAAGTGCCGTCATCCAAAATGAAAGCCAGCTGGTCACCGATTCGATCCTGAATTTTCCAAGCGGAAGAAAGCGGTTCCTCCTCGCCCGGCATGATGACCGTCGTGCCGACAAGAGGCTCTCCGATCTTTTCCAGCAAAGCGTGCAGTGCTTTATTAGACGGAACTCTTAAACCGATGGTCTTCTTAGACGGATGAGAAAGGCGACGGGGCACTTCTTTAGTCGCTTCCAAAATGAAGGTGTATGGCCCCGGCGTGACGCTTTTTGCCATGCGGTAGCCGGTATTGTTGACGCGAGCGAGCTTGCTCATCTGAGACAGAGAGTCACAGAAAAGCGTGAAGTGCTTCTTCTCGCTCAGCTGACGAATCAGACGAATCTTATCCAGCGCTTCTTTGTCGTCCAAACGGCAAACCAAAGAAAAACCGGTGTCGGTAGAAACAGCAGCCAACTGCCCTTTTGTCAGGAGCTTCGCGGCTTGTTCGATGCGATGAGGCTGAGGGCTCTCAGGCATCACTTGCAATATGTATCCCATTACTTTGACCTTTTCTATATATAAATTCGGGCGAAGAGAAACCGCCTGATTTTTAGGTCAGTATTGTATAGGTGTGCGGTTCATGACGCGCGAAAATGATTCCAAACGGGCTCAACTGTTCTCGGTAAATCGCCTTGAAGACCGGGCTCGCAGCGGTTCATAGGACGGTGGAAGTCACTGCCGGTAGAGGCCCAAAGATTTCTCGACTGAGCGAAATCGCAAAAAAGCAAATTCTGTCCGGGGGTATGGCTTCCCGTCGTCACCTCAATCGCGTGGCCTCCCGCTTCGGTAAACTCCTTGAACATGCTGTCGAATTCCCATTCATTAAGCTTGTATCGGCCCGGGTGAGCTAGAACGGGAATACCTTTTGCCTTGAGAATCGCCGAGGTTGCTTCATGGATGGAGGTTTTAGCGCGTTCTACGTAACCGGGTTTACCGCGGGAGAGATACTTGGAGAAGGCGGCGTTGTAATCTTCGACATAACCGTTTTGTGCGAGCCACGCGGCAAAGTGCGGACGTCCGATGAGTCGGGGATTCGTCACAATTTCCAAAACGCCTTCCCAAACGCCTTTCATGCCAAGCCTCTCTAATTTTTCGGCTATCTGCACTGCTCTTTCAAACCGGTTAGCGCGGATGCGTCCTAAGAGCGCCTGGAGCATTTCATCTTCAGGATCAAAATCGAGCCCCACCACATGAATGGAAACTTCCCCGTAATCGGCGCTGATTTCTACCCCGTTCGCAAACTGGAGCCCGTGCTGAGCGGCCGCTGCTTTCATGCGTTCAAGTCCGCCCGTCTCATCATGGTCAGTCAGCGAGATCAGCTCGACGCCGTTATTTTTAGCTCGAATAACCAATTCTTCGGGTTCTTCCACACCATCCGAAAATGTCGAATGCATATGCAGATCTGCGCGTTTAATTTGCTTCATCAACGACCATCCATCAGTGAAACGCTTAGCTCTTTGTCCGTTTTGAACATATCGGGGGTATACCCCGAGCGAGCGAAATACTAAAATTCACGAGTTAGTGAAAATATGTATAAGTTTAGGTAACCACATCAATCTATGACAGAAAATAAAAAAGAAAATCTTAACAACCGCATGATTAAATTTTTGTTCGAGGGTGCGCCGGTTCGCGGTGCCTGCGTACAAATGGCCGAAGAATGGCAGGAGATGATTAAATTCCATCACTATCCTGAAAACGTGGCCGCTTTGCTCGGACAGTTCACAGCCGGGGCTCTTCTTCTTTCGAGCACCATCAAGTTTGAGGGCAGCCTGATTCTTCAGGTTAAGGGTTCCGGCCCGATCGCCTTCATTTACGCCGAAGTCCGCAATCCGATGAGCGTTCGCGCAATGGCCGAAATCCGTGAAGGTGCGGAAATTAAGCCGGAAATGGATCTGCAGGAACTGATCAACAAAGACGGTAAAGGTCTCTGCGCCCTGATCCTTGACCCGAAGGACCGCAGACCGGGAGTTCAGCCTTACCAAGGCATGGTTTCTCTGGAAAGCAACTCCGTTGCCGAAAATCTTGAAAACTACATGGCCAAGAGCGAACAGCTCGAAACCAAGCTTTATCTTGCCGCTGACAGCAAGAAACTCGGCGGCCTTGTCATTCAGAAAATGCCGTCGGTGGGCGGCAACGTTAGCGAAATTTCAGATCCGGATGCCTGGGGGAGAATCCTGCAGCTCGCTCACACCGTTACTAAGGATGAGCTGCTCAACGTTCCTGCGACAGATGTTCTTCATCGCCTCTTCTGGCAGGAAAAACTCGTTCCCGTCGCAGAAACCGACATCACTTTTGAATGCAACTGCTCCCGCGACAAGACTGACAGCATGCTGCTGCAGTTGGGCAATGCATGGATATTCTGAAGGCAGAAGGCAAGATTGAAGTTAACTGCCGATTCTGCAACCGCAAGCAGGTTTACACGCCTGAAGAAGTGGAAGCCTTATTCGTGGAGCCGAATATTGATGCTGCCGCCATGGGAACCGACCCAAAACGTCCTCAGTAATTTTTGAAAGCTTCCCATAAAAAGAGCTCGGCTGAAGATACAGTAGCCGAGCTTTTTTGGTCTCTAGGAGAGACCAAGGAGGGATTCTTTTACTTCGGATCTTTCATATTCCAAGCTTTGACGTCATGGCAGGTGGCGCAGTCGTTAACGCTCGGACGATGTTCGTCTTGCCGAAGTGATAGCTGTCATGAGGATTGATTCGGGCGAGGTGCTCTTTGACTTCGCCGGTCTTCGGATTCTTCATGCGTGAAATGTAGTTGAGGCGGTCGGTTTTTTGGGCCAGCTGATCCTGGTTATGGCAGGTCTGACACTGTTTTGTTTCGACCGGTTCAAACTTTCCGGTGGTATGACACTGCGTGCAGTTCACACCGCGCTGAGCATGCTTGCTGGACTGAGGCATTCCAGCGGCCTGAACGGACATAGCGAAAACGGACGAGCAGATTAAGAGTGCGGCTTTATAAGTAAATTTCATGGCTTCCTCCTAGATACTTTTGCGTTGAGCGGCACTTTCACCGGCAATCATGCCGAAGACTGCGCATTCAGGCATCGAGCAGCCGGTCATACGTTCCTGGCCGTGCAGTCCGCCGCTGGCTTCTCCGACCACATACAAACCTTCGATCGGTTTACCGTCTTTCAGCGCAATTGCTCTGCCTTGTAAATCCGTGCGGATTCCACCCGGTGTGTAGTTCAGTCTGGGGTTAATGACCATCGCAAAGAGCGGTCCCTTCAGGTCGAGCGCTTCAACCTTGCGGCCGGAACGTTCAAGCGGTTTATCAAACTGAGCGTCCTTGCCTTCCGTGATCATGGCGTTGTATTTAACAAGCTCGTCTTCAACGACCTTTGGATCAGCGCCGAAAGCCTTGCAAAGTTCGCTCAGATTGTCGTACTTGACCATTGTGCCGTCGATGCCGTTTAAGCCGTTAAGGCTGCGCTGGACACGGTTGAGGTTGTGGAATTTACCCAGAGATTTTTCATCGTAGATGATGAACGGTTTCTTGTCTCCGTTCTGCAGTCTCTTCAGAAGAACCGCCTGTGCAAGCGCATTTCTTGTTAAGCCTTCATTGATGAAGCGGCGACCGGTGGCGGGATCGACCATCATGCCCCAAATCATATCTTCCGTCGGCAGCGGATAAGCAAAGCGAAAGAGAGACAAGTGCATCGGCTGGGCACCTGCGTTAACTAAAATCTTCAGAGCTCCGGCGGTTGCGCCCGGGTTTGTGGTGGTTGCAACGCCTGCTAAGAACGGAACCTCTGAAGAGCGGAATGCTTTGTCTCTGGCGTAGCCGCCGGTAGCGAAAATCACGCCTTTCTTAGCTTCGATGCGTTTTTCCACACCGGTCTTGTTTTCGTTGTCGTCGGTTTCAGGGGTATCAAAGAAATATTTTTCTCTGACCTTGACGCCGACCGCGACGCCTTTATCGTTAAAGAGAACTTCATCGGCCTTCACATGGGTGCGGACAGTGACGTTCTTCAAACCTTTCATGTAAGTCCACAGAGCATTCAGCAGACCGGCTCCGTCACCTTCGGAAACGAGAACACGAGGCTGAGAGTGACCGCCTAATTTCAGCAGGCGGCCGTCCCACTTGACGCCGCGCTGTGTCATGAAAGCTTCGGCGCGGGCAGTGTTCTTTGCCATTTCAAGGGCCTTTTCATAATCGCCCATGTTGCCCGAGACTTTATACATATCGGAGGCGAGCTGCTCAGACGTGTCTTTGACGCCTTTAGCCTTTTGAGCGGGAGAACCGACACAGGCAAAGTTCAGACCGCTGATGCGGGATGTACCGCCGAGGCGGCTCATCTTTTCAATCATTAAAACATTAGCGCCTTTATCGGCGGCGGAAAGTGCGGCCATCGTTCCGGCAATACCGCTGCCTACGACGATCACGTCGAAGCTTTCATCGAATTTGGGTTTGGCAGCTTCGGCGGCAACGGCCGGAGTGGAACCGATAACTGCAGCCGCAAGCAGAGATCCTTGGAGAAACGAGCGACGCTTCAAAGCGGATGTTGTCATATTTTTCCTCTTGTTATGGTTTGAGGTGGTCTATGACTGTTATTTTCTAAAAATAAACTTTCAGCGCCGCCAAAAAAAAATCGAAAAGATTACAAAAACATTACAAGTCCTCTTCCGAAAGGTCTTCGATGTAATAACCGATCCCTGAATAAGAGGAAATGGCCGAGCCCGGGAAACCTGCCGCCGTCAGTTTCTTTCTTATTCTGGAGAGGGACACACGCAAATAGTTGAGTTCTCCGATAAATTCAGGCCCCCAAACTCGCCGAAGCAAATCTTCGTGTGTAAAGATGGTTCCCGGCCGTTTAACCAAGATAAACAGAAGACGGAACTCAGTATCGGCAAGCCTAATTTCCTGATCCTTGTATCGGCATGTACGTTTATCGGGATCCATAACGAGAGGTCCGTTAACTGCCTGTACGGTCGCTGCCGGCCCGGTCTTCACGCCGCCGGAGCGTCTCAGGATAGCTCGGATGCGAGCCGTCATTTCTTCGATGGAAAATGGTTTGACGACATAGTCGTCGGCCCCGAGTTCCAAGGCTTGGGTTTTCTTAGCAATTTCTTCTCGAGCCGAAAGCATGATCACAGGAATTGACGATTTCTTTCTCAATTCTGCTAGGAACGCCATACCGTCGATCTCAGGCATCATGTAATCGAGAATAATCAGATCGCAATGACCGTTCTTTAAGTATTCCGAAGCGCTCATTGCCGAGTCTGCCACGGCTACATCAAATCCTTCTGCCTCTAGAGAGCGGGAAAGCAGTCTGCGGATTTTGCTTTCATCATCAACAATCAAAATCGTCGTTCTTTCCGTCATTCTTCTTCCTCATTTGCTGTCTCTGTCGGAAGCGCCGGCAGCTCAAGCGTAAAGACCGTTCCTTCGCCTAAAGTACTTGCGACCGTGACCTTTCCTTTATGCAGAAGCACCAATTCCTTAGTAATGTATAAGCCCAAACCCGTTCCGCCGATTTTTCTAGCGGAATCCATTCTGACTTGATAAAACCGATCGAAGATCTTATCCAGCGCCGACTCGGGCACTCCTATACCGTCGTCTTCCACCATGAGTTCCAGGAAATCTCCTAACTTCCGGGTTTGAATTTTCACTCGGCAGACACTGCCCTCTTTCCGGTATTTATAGGCATTCGAGAGAAGATTCTGAATGATCTGCATAAATGCCTGTTTGTCCACGTTGGCAGCCGCAGCATCCGGCGAAATTTCCAAGGAACATTCAAAATCTTTAAAGCCGGAAAAATGTTTGAGCGCTTTTCGTATCATGGGCTTAATCAAACAGAATTCCGGGTGAATTTCATAAGAGCCTGTCTGAAGTTTGGCAACATCCAGCCAACGAGAGATCATGTCTTTCATTTCGTCGGCGCTTTCCAGAAGCTCGGCGGCCGTCTCTTTACTCTCTGGGTCCTGAACCGTTTTGACCAGGCATTCTGCCGCCATGCGCACCCCGGCGAGCGGCGTTTTAAGTTCATGGGCAGCGATTCCGATCAGTTCATCCTTTAATCGGTCAATTTGAACTTCTGAAGTCGCATCGCGAGCGATTACACAGAACACATCTTTGGTCCCGCTCTCAAACATACGCAGTTCCAAATCATAAACACCGGAATGAATGAAAAGATGCTTATCAGGACTCTGATGCATTTCTTTTACCAGGGCTAAAAAGCGTTTCCGTGCTTCGTTCTCTGACAAGTTAAGCAGACGAACAGCTGAAGGATTACGAAAACGCATTTCCAGCTTTTGGTTAAACAAGACAATCCCTTCATTCATATCTGAGAAGAGAGAAGTCAAAAGCGCTTCATGCCGCTGAATCGTTTCAACCTGAGCCTTCACCTTAGCCTCAAGCGAGGAATTCAACTCCTTAAGACGTGTCTGAGCTGTCAGTAGTCTTTCCTGCATCCGTCCGTACGTGCGCTGCAGCTGAACAAGCTCTCTCGGCGACTTAATTTTTTCGCTTTTATCCGGAAGGATTCTTGCGGCCGTCATTTGACGCGTCAGTTTTTCAACAGCCCGAACTACTGAAATCGAAGCTAAAAAGCCGATCACAATCGCAGCTAGGAAAGTCGCGAGCCAAACAAATACATTGCGTATGAAAAGCTGGACCAAAACCGTCTTTCGATCAACGGTTCGTGAGAATACACCCACAGACCAATCCGTAACCGCTAAGGGACGCACATAACCGTAATATTCGGCATTCGAGAAAGTGAAGCTGCGGTGCGTTCTTTCTTCAATCGAGAGATTGTGAAGCGGAACCGACTTGCCGGAAGAAAAGATAACCTCTCCGTTTCTGCCGAAAATGCCGATTTGATAAGCATCCGTGGCCAAGCCTTTTAAAACCTGAGCGGCAATCTGCTCAAGATCAAGGGCGGCAACGGCCAAACCCACGAAACGTCCGTTGGAATAAACAGGCTTGGTAATATTCACAATCTTACGGTCGGAAGCTCCGACCGCTTGAACGAGTCCAGAAACCGATATGCCGTCCTTAACATAAGGATTCTTCCAGTGAGAGCGATCTTTATGTGAAACTCCGATATTAGATTCACCGCGCTTGTTTTTTCGAGGAGAAAAAGCCACGCTCACAGCGGAGGGATCGTCGAAATGCATATTCAGGATATCCGGCGAAGCCTTGCAAAGCTCTTCTAATATCAAACTCAGTTTCTCAGCGGGCTCTCCTTCTTCGGATTTCAAAATTTCCGCAGCAGCGGTTACCAAGGAAACGGCATTGTCGACCTTGGCTTCCAGACGCTCAGACACTAATAAAGAGATCTCCGCTCTCGTGCGATCGTCCTCAGTGAATTCTCTTTCAACCGCAACGTATTGAAGCCATCCCATGACCAAACAGGGAATGGTTACGGCCGCAGCCGAGATAAAAAATAATAGAGTCCGGAAACGCATGGGAACTTGGAAGAAATCGCTTTTTTAGATTATCTCCCGAGACCCTCAAGGACTCCCTGAGGATTTTTACCTAAGAAAGTTTTAGGTTTTGATAATCCCGGACGAGCATAATTTCTTCATTACAAAAACACTGCCTCGATCCGAATCATGGACATCACGCTTACCGTCATACTCGTCTGCTTTGTTGTTTTCTTTATTGCAGGCTTTGTCGATGCTATTGCGGGCGGAGGCGGTCTCATCACGATGCCGGTCCTTTTGCTGTTGGGCATACCCGCTCACTACACGCTCGGAACCGGAAAGCTCGCTTCCAGCCTCGGTTCAATTACGGCATTGATTACCTTCTGGAAAAGAGGCGCCGTCATCAAAGAAGTCGTCCTATTGGGCGTTATTTCTTCTTACTTCGGCGCAGTAATTGCCTCTGCGACGACACTTCTCATTTCCAATGAGAAGATGACGATCATCATGATTTTTCTTCTGCCAGTTGCGATTCTCCTTTCGCTTTTCTGCGGAACGCTCAAACTGACGGAAGAAGACCTTCCAAAGAAAGGGTTATGGTGGAGAGTCTCGGTAATCGGTTTGTCCGTCGGTTTCTATGAAGGCTTTTTCGGTCCCGGCGCCGGAAGTTTCTTTTTGATCGGCATTCACCTCTTGCTCAAGGCCGGTTTGGTTAAAGCTTCCGGTACGGCAAAAGCATTCAATATCGCCGCCAACTTAGGCGCGGTCACAACGTTTGCTTCCGCAGGAACGCTTTATTACTCGCTGGCTCTCCCTTGCGCGGTTGCCAGCATCTTGGGCAACCGCTTAGGCGCAATCTATGCCGTCAAAATCGGTCCGACGCTCGTACGCAGCATGCTCTACTTCGTGTTAGTCATGTTGCTGATTTCTCTGATAACGCGATTCGTTATTTAATTAGGACGCGGGGTACACGCTGGTTCACGTCGCAAATAAGTTCATAGCCGATCGTGCCGAATCCCTTTGCGACTTCATTGACCGGCAGGTTCTTACCCCAGATTTCCACTTTGGAACCCAACCGGACATTGGGCAGATCGGTGACGTCAATCGTCAGCATGTCCATGGAAACGTTTCCGATAACAGGTACTCTTTTGCCCTCAACGACCACCTCTCTGTGCGGATTGTCTTTACGCGGATAACCGTCGGCATACCCGCAGGCTACCACGGCGAGTTTCGTCGGTCGATGAGCAATAAACTTAGAGCCGTAGCCGCAGGCTTCGCCCGGCTGAAGATCCTGGAAGGCAATGATTTCGCTCTCCAGTGTCATGACGGGATCAATACCCAGAGACTGTGAAGAAACATTGCCGTCGGGGCTGACGCCGTACATGGCAATACCTGCGCGCACAGCCTCGTCTCCGGCTTCATGCCACAAAATGCCGCCCGTGTTGGATAAGCACATCGGCAGAAGTCCGCGCAGTTGTATCAATGCAGCAAGCTGATTCTGGACGGTAACCGGTTTGTCCTGTTCGTAAGTAACTTCAGCATTGGCAAAGTGCGCCAACAGATCGACAACTTCTACCTTAGGAATATTATTCAGGCGGAACAAAACTTGAGGAATCGCCTCCGGTCTGAAGCCCAAACGGTTCATACCGGTATTGCACTTCAAGTGCACGCGAAGCGTGTTTTTGAGTTCGGCTTTTTCCAGCCATTCAATCTGTCTTTCGTTGTGAATGACGGTTTCAAATCCGTACTCATCAGCCATCTCGATGTCAGAGGCCGCAAAGATGCCTTCAATTAACAATACCGCTTTGGCCCAGCCGGCTTTGCGGATATCCACACCTTCTTTCGGATCAAGAAGCGCTAACCCGTCAACCCAGTTGTCGAAGGTCGGAAGCAGACCGATCAGACCGTGACCATATGCGTTGGCCTTAACAACGCCCCATAAAAAACGATTGCCGCTTTTTGCGCGAAGCAAAGACAAATTCTTTTCCAGTGCGTATGTATCGATGAGGGCTCTAATCGGTCTTGTCATTCTTTTTCCTATCTCGCTGAAAGCTATTGCGATATTTTAGAGTGAACTGCAAACCGACAGAGACCGAAGCAAAGATTTTTCTAGCTGAATATTTTTTCCAAAATCATCATCAGGCCGAAGCCGCACATCAAACCGATCGTGGCCGTACTGTGATGGCCTCTGCGGTGTGTTTCAGGAATCACTTCGTGGAAAACGACAAACATCATGGCGCCGGCAGATAACGCCAGTCCCAGCGGATAGACATAGCCCAACCCGCCGGCAAGGCTCACGCCGAAAAGTGCCCCGACCGGTTCCATCAGACCCGAGAACACTCCGATCCCCACTGCCTTCGCGCGTGAAATGTGAGTCGAGCAAAGAGCGAGTACGACCGCCAGACCTTCCGGAAAGTCCTGCAGAGCAATGGCAATCGTGAGCGGCACACCGATCTGCATGTCTTCTGCTGAAAAAGATATGCCCATCGCCAGGCCTTCCGGGATGTTGTGAATGATGATGGCAAGAACAAAGAGCCAGATGCCGCTTTTGACTTCGATCTCCGGACCTTCATAATTCTGACCTCCGTGCTCATGAGGAGTCAGCGCATTAATGATCAGGAGGAAGACAACACCAAGAAAAACTCCGAAGAGTACCCAAAGCGTTGCTGCTAATTCAGAAGTGAACAGCTTTTCACTGGTTTCGATACTCGGAAGCAAAAGCGAGAAGATCGCTGCTGCAAGCATCATGCCGGCCGAACTGCCAAGCATCCAGTCTTCGGCTTTATCGGAAAGTTTATGAAGATAAAAACCCGGCAGGGAGCCTAAGGCCGTCGCACCGAAACCGACCATACCGGCGATAAAGGCGTAAAGCGGGGCCTTAGCACCGTAAACCGTCATATCGTAAATCGCTTTCAGGCAAAAGAAAGCGACAAGTGCAAACAGAAGCAGACATCCGTAAAACCATCCGCGATGCTCCTTTGCGTAGCGTGCCACCGTCATCGGTTTACTCATGTTCACTCCTAACAAAAAGATCCGACTTCGTCATTCTTATGACTCTCAACTCTCAATTTTGAAATCGAGACTACTCTCGTTTGCGGCTAGGAAGGATCTTTTCCGCCTGACACGGACATAAAAAAGGCCGGAGTTTTTAGTTCCGGCACTTCCCTAATTAATAAGTAATTGATTACGGCATAATTCGAATCAGGTATTCGTTCTCGCGAATCATATTGAGTTTTTCACGAGCCCTACTTTCTAAGGCTTCACTGCCATGGCGAAGACTATCCGCCTCGCCTTCGAGCCTTGTAATTTCAAGCTCGAGCGCGGCATTCTTCTCCTTCTGAGTTTTGAGCTGGTCCTGCAAATCGAGAAGCGTAGCATTGCTGCCCTTCCCGACCCATAACGGATATTGAATGCCGACCACGGCAATGGCGAGTACCAGGACTAAAAATCGAGGTACTCCCAGCTTTACCTTTTTCGTCAGGCGCGCCATAAATTACTTGCAGATGTTGTAGAAGGCATCCAGGCCCGGGTAGACAGCGATGTCGCCGAGTTCTTCTTCAATACGAAGAAGCTGGTTGTACTTGGCCATACGGTCGCTGCGGCTCAGAGAACCTGTCTTAATCTGACCGGCGTTTGTACCGACGGCGATATCCGCAATCGTGGAATCCTCAGTTTCGCCGGAGCGGTGAGAAATCACAGCGGTATAACGGGCCTTCTTAGCCATTTCGATAGCTTCGAAAGTTTCTGTCAGCGTACCGATCTGGTTGATCTTGATCAGGATGGAGTTGGCGATGCCCTTTTCAATACCTTCCTTAAGAATGGAAGTGTTAGTGACATAAAGGTCGTCGCCGACAAGCTGAACACGGTCGCCCAAAGCTTCGGTGAGTTTGGCCCAGCCTTCCCAGTCGCCTTCGGCCATACCGTCTTCGATGGAGATGATCGGATAACGGTCAACCCACTCGGTCATCTTAGCGATCCATTCGTCAGCGGTGAGTTTCAGGCCCTGGCCCTTCTGGTTGTAAACGCCGTCTGCATAGAATTCGCTGGCAGCGCAGTCCAAACCGATGAAAACCTGTTCTCCCGGTGTGTAGCCGGCAGCTTTGATGGCGTCGATAATGAATTCAATGGCAGCTTCATGGCTGTCGATGTTTGGAGCGAAACCGCCTTCGTCACCGACAGCAGTAGACATACCGTGAGCATTCATGATCTTCTTCAGGGCATGGAAGATCTCGGCGCCGCAGCGAAGAGCTTCGCTGAAGGTCGGAAGACCGGCCGGGATAATCATGAATTCCTGAATGTCGAGATTATTGTTGGCATGAGCGCCGCCGTTCACAACGTTCATCATCGGAACGGGCAGAGTGAAGCCGTTGATACCGCCGAAATAGCGATACAGCGGGAGTGCGCATTCTTCTGCAGCTGCGCGGGCAACGGCCAAAGAAACAGCGAGGATGGCGTTTGCGCCGAGACGGGACTTATTTGGGGTGCCGTCGAGTTCGATCATGGCGCGGTCGATTTCAGTCTGCTGGCTGGCGTCGTAACCGACAACCTCATCGCGGATTTCGTCGTTGACGTTGGCAACGGCTTGCAGAACGCCCTTGCCGTTGTAGCGGGAAGCATCTCCATCGCGCAGCTCGATGGCTTCGCGGCTGCCTGTAGAAGCACCGCTCGGGACAGCTGCACGGCCGATCACGCCGGAGGCAAGAATGACTTCGGCTTCAACCGTCGGGTTGCCGCGGGAATCCAATACTTCACGGCCAAAGACTTCAACAATTTCGCTCATGTTTATCTCTTTAAAAGTTAATGTAACTGGTTTTCTAAAAATTCACCGGACTTCACGAGTCGGTCAATGCCCTGCAAATTGGTCAGCAGTGCTTCCATCTTATCCAGCGGAACCATGTTCGGTCCGTCGCTCTTAGCGCAGCAGGGATTCGGATGTGTTTCCATGAAGAGTCCGGAAACACCGACAGCAACCGCCGCACGGGCCAGAGGCGGAACGAACTCTCTGCGGCCGCCGGAGCTTGTGCCCTGACCGCCGGGGAGCTGGACGGAGTGCGTTGCGTCAAAAATCACCGGAGCATCGCAGTCGCGCATGATCACAAGGCTGCGCATATCGGATACAAGGTTGTTGTAGCCGAAACAGGCGCCGCGCTCACAAACCATGAAGCGGTCCTCAGAGAGTCCGGCAGCTGCTGCAGCATGGCGAGCTTTGAGCACAACCTGCTTCATATCCTGAGGAGCCAAAAACTGACCTTTCTTGATATTGACCGGCTTACCGCTCTTTGCGCAGGCGGCAATAAAGTCTGTCTGACGGCAAAGGAAAGCCGGCGTCTGAAGAAGATCCACCACAGCGGCAACTTCCGGAACTTCATCGGCCGTATGAACATCGGTGACAACCGGAACGCCGATCTGACGGCGGACTTCTTCCAAAATACGAAGACCGTTGGTCATACCCAGACCGCGGAAGCTCGTATCGGAGGAACGATTCGCTTTGTCGTAGCTTGCCTTGAAAACATAGGGGATCCCGAGCTTATCGGTGATCTCCTTCATCTTGCCGGCGATATCGAGCGTCAGCTGCTCGCTCTCAATGACGCAGGGACCGGCAAGAAGAATAAAGGGTCGGTTCAGACCGACTTCAAAACCGCATAACTGCATGTCGATTACTCAGCCTTTTCGTGTTCTTTGTGATACTTGGCAGCCGCTTCAATGAATTTATTGAAGAGCGGATGACCGAAACGCGGAGAGGAAGTAAATTCCGGATGGAACTGAACGCCGATGAAGAAGGAATGATCGGGGAGTTCCATGATTTCGGGAAGATTTTCGCCGGGTGTTCTAGCAGAAATCACCATACCGGCCTTCTCGAACTGGTCACAGTAAGAGTTGTTCACTTCATAACGGTGACGATGACGCTCGCCGACTTCCTTACCGTAAACTTCGGCAGCCAGTGTTCCGGCTTTAACAGGAACAACTTGTTTGCCTAAACGCATTGTGCCGCCGAGATCGCTGTCTTCATCGCGTTTTTCGATAACGCCAGTGTGGTCTTTCCACTCGGTGATCAAAGCAACAACAGGATGCGGTGTTTCTGGATCCAGCTCAGTGGAGTTAGCGCCGCCGAGACCGCAGACATGACGGGCAAATTCAATCACGGCAAGCTGCATACCCAGGCAGATGCCGAGGTAAGGAATGTCGTTCTTACGAGCATATTCGATGGCTTTGATCTTGCCTTCGGTACCGCGTTTACCGAAGCCGCCGGGAACCAAAATAGCATCCATGCCCTTGAGGCAGTCAGTGCCTTCTTTTTCAAGAATTTCAGCTTCGATGAAGGTGACATCCACATGATGACCGGTATGGATACCAGCGTGGATCAGAGCTTCATTCAAGGACTTGTAGGAATCCTTCAGGTCATACTTACCGATCATGGCAAGTTTGACAGTGTCTTTCGGATGTTCAAGACGATCAACGACCTTTTCCCAAGCGGAAAGATCGGCAGGTTTCGGATTCAGGTCTAAGCAGCGGCAGACGATTTCATCTAAGCCCTGCTCATGCAGCATCATCGGAACTTTGTAAATCGTGTCAACGTCCCAAACGGAGATGACGGCATCCATCGGAACATTGGCAAACAGAGAAATCTTGGCTCTTTCGTCGTCCGGAATCTTGCGGTCGGCACGGCAAAGCAGAACGTTGGGGCTGATACCGATCTTACGGAGTTCGCCCACGGAGTGCTGAGTCGGCTTTGTCTTCAATTCGCCGGCACTGGCGATATAAGGAACGAGTGTCAGGTGAATGAAGCAGGTATTGTTGCGGCCTGCTCTCAACGACAGCTGACGAACGGCTTCAAGGAACGGCAGAGATTCGATATCACCGACCGTACCGCCGATTTCAACCAATGCGATATCGGGATCGCCGGCAGCATGAGCACCGCGGGCAATGAAGTCCTGGATTTCGTTGGTGATGTGTGGAATGACCTGAACGGTTTTACCTAAGTATTCGCCGCGGCGTTCTTTGCGCAGAACATTACGATAGATCTGGCCGGTCGTAAAGTTATTCGCCTTGTGCATCTTCGGCGTGATGAAGCGCTCATAGTGACCTAAGTCCAAGTCGGTTTCAGCACCGTCTTCGGTCACGAAGACTTCACCGTGCTGGAACGGGCTCATTGTGCCCGGGTCGACGTTGATGTAGGGGTCCATCTTGATGATTGTGACCTTGAGCCCGCGAGACTCAAGGATGGCGGCCAGGGAAGCTGCTGCAATACCTTTCCCCAGGGAAGAAACTACACCGCCGGTAACAAATACATATTTCGTCATCTTATTCTCAACAGAAAAAAAAAAGAGACGCGCTTCAAATGAGCAGGCGTGGCTTTACAAAATTCAATCAATTATAGCGGTCGGGAGCCTATTTGTAACTTCTAAAAGGCCGCTCCTGACGGTTTGATACAAGTCCGCTTCTCTGCTATTCGCCGATGCACATGAAACGCTTTTTCATTTCCTCAACCGGTTCCGGCTGAAGCGTAATGTGTGAGATGCCGTACTTTTTCTCCAAAACCTCACGCGCCTTCTCCAAAACCTGAGGCCATTCATCCATCCGCTCTAAAACAATATGAGAGGAAAGAGCCGCCTCGTTTGCCGTCATATCCCAAATGTGGAGATCATGCACGGCATAAACACCGGGAATTGCTTCCAGAGTCGAACCGACTTCCTGATAAGGAATGTTGTCAGGAACTCCGTCCAAAAGAAGATGTACTGAAGTTTTCACAACGCCCCAGGAGGAATGCAGAATTAAAGCACTCACAAAAATAGAAAGGATCGGGTCAACAATGACCGGACCGCCGAAGTAAATCACGATACCAGCCGTGATCGCGGCCACAGATCCGAGCAAGTCGCCCATGACATGCAGGAGCGCTGCCCGCGTGTTGATGCTCTTCTGGTCGCGGGAAAGCGTCCAGGCAACAGCGATATTGATCAGCAACCCGAGCGTGGCAACCAAAAAGACGCTAGAACCGTTGACCGGTTCCGGACTGCTGAAACGCTCTACCGCTTCCACAACAATCCAAAGCACCACCGCAAACATGGCAAGCGCATTCAAAAGTGCTGCGAGTACTTCCAGCTTGGCAAAGCCAAAAGAATATTTCCCGCTTGCGGGGCGTCCTGCAAGAACATTGGCCAGCAGTGCAAAGAAAAGAGAGGCTGAGTCCGTCACCATGTGACCGGCGTCAGAGAGCAGCGCCAAAGAGTTCGAAAGAAAACCTCCGATGACTTCGATCACGGCGTATCCCAAGGTCAGACAAACCGAGGCGATCAATACCTTTTTGGATGAGCCTGTGCCTTGATGGGTATAGTCGCTGTCGCCTTCATGATGGCGTGTCAGCTGCTTTTCTAAATTGGTCGATTCAATTACTTCTTTCATGCCGGATTTCTTGCCGGACAAATGCCGTCAATTTCCTCAATAACTTCAAATGGCAGATCAGAAATTTTAAGGTTGTAACCGTCCAAAAGCTGCTTAATCAGGCAGATCTCTTCATATTTTGAGATCTTCCGATTCTGAGTTTGGGCAAATTTCTCAACAACTTCCAACAAAGCTTTCTTCGGCTCGTGGGGCTGAATTTCTCGAATCAGCGCGTCCGTGGTTAAAACCGAGCGTTTCATTAAACCCTTACCTAAGATTTCAACAATAGCATGTCTGAAACAGTCCTTGTCGTAAGTCAGAGCTCGCTTCCGGGCTATGAACGGGACAAAAATAAAGATAAGGCCGATACTGATACTAACCGGAATCGTGATTCTTCCCCACACACTTTCAGGAATAGAAATTAAGGCCAGAAGCACACCGGCCAGTACGAAGCTTCCTCCGACGAGCCACATCATGAAGGCATCCGTCAGATGTTCAAACCGCCCGATCCTGCTCACATCTGCTTCAATCCGATCAATTTGGTTAAAAACATGAACCGCCTCTTTACGACTGATGCCGGCTTCGCGCATCAGCGTGCCGATAGGCAAGGTATTCAGATAATCCCATTCCTTTTTAGACAGGACCCCAGGGGATTCAATCAGCTGATTTAAAAGCGCAGCGATCTTCAGCCCCTCATCGGTGTCTTCTTGATAGTAATGAGTGTGAGACATATATTGCGTGTGGTTCGTTTCTATTGATCGTAAATACGATCATTGTATCTTTCTCAGCACAGAATCTGACGCTTTGCATCCTAAGTTGTGCGGTTAGCCTCTTCTTTTCCGAGGCTTTCCTTCCGGCAAAAACAAACCGCTCCGATCACGAATGAAAGGAGCGGCTGGAAGGATATCTATCCTAAGCGGCTTACATTAAGAAGAGCCACGTAAGAACCAGGAAGATCGGAACCAAAATACCGTACGACCAGGCCATGAAGCCGAAGAAGGAAGGCATTTTGACGCCGCGGTTCTGAACGATACTGACCACCATGAAGTTCGGTGCATTGCCGATGTAGGTCATCGCACCCATAAAGACGGCACCCATAGAAATCGCCATCAGGGTGTGTGCGCCTGTCGTCATGAGGTAGGCAGGATCACCGCCGGCCAAGTTGAAGAAAGCCAGGTATGTCGGAGCGTTATCCAGGAAGCTGGAGAGCATACCGGTCAGCCAGAAATAAGCGGCGTTGACAGGCTGTCCGTCGGGACCGGTCACCAAAGCAACCACCGGAGCAAAAGCACCGGAGGAACCTGCGCGCAGCATTTCCAGAACCGGAACGATCGTTACGAAAATACCGAAGAACAATTTGCCGACTTCTAGAATCGGTTCCCAAGAGAACTGGTTGGCCTCGCGGTACTCTTTCTTCGTGAGAATAAGAGAAAGAATTGCTGCTGTCACAAAGATAGCATCGCGAATAAGGGATTCAAGTGCAATGTGCAGACCGAGGAAGTGATATTCGACGCCTGTCTTCCAGAAACCGGACATGAGCACGGCACCCACGATACAGGCAAGAAGAACGAAATTAACGGAGCCTTCGAAACCGAACGGAACGTAGGCGACGGGCTTCTTGAGTTCTTCGTTGTCTTTAAGTTCTTTCTTGTACAGCCAAGTATCAAGAAGGAAGTAAATGATCAGAAGGAGTCCCACGGCAAGACCGGTCACTTCCCAAAGATGACCGGCCGTCCAGAAGAAGGTCACGCCGCGCAGGAAGCCCAGGAATAAGGGTGGGTCGCCGAGCGGAGTCAAAGAACCCGCGATATTAGCGACAATGAAGATGAAGAAAATGTAGGTATGCATCTGATAGTGACGTCTTCTGTTCGCGTTCAGTAGAGGACGAATCAAAAGCATAGCGGCGCCCGTGGTACCCATAAGGTTGGCCAAGATAGCGCCGCTTAAAAGAAAAGTAGTATTAAGCCAAGGCTTGCCGACAAGAAATATGGCGATGTCCCGCCAGAAGAAGCTCGACAAGACGACAATCAGCCGTAAAATAAGAATAAGGAACGTAATCTCCGATCAGGGCGTGTGCAAGAGCTTCGACAGAAGTCTGTGTTCCGAAGAACATAAAGAGCGGAACGGCTGCCAAAACTGCCCACATCAAGGCGACTTTGCCGTAGTTTTTGTGCCAGAAATGTGCAAAAAGCAGAGGTCCCAGAGCAATACTGAGCAAAATACCGGCGAAAGGAATCGCCCAGCACAAGCTCAGTTCGGCACCGGGAAGCGCCGCATGGGCAGAAATTGGAAGCAAGCCGGATAACGCCGCCACTGCTCCGAGGAATGTTGTTTTCTTGTTCATCATTTACCTTTTCTACGTTCGCGGCCGGCAGAACAAAAATGCCGGAACCGAAACCATCAAATGATTCGATGTACCGCAAAACAAAACCAAAGCAGAATTTAAAGTCCGTTTGTCTTTAATAACAACAGAAATAAATTCTGCTCCTTCAAACAGTCAAAATTTGAATAACTGCCTAAAAGAAAAGGTAAAAGTTTAACAAATTCACTGGGTTAAGTTTGTAACTTTCAGATTGCGGTAAGCTTTATCAGATGTTGAAAACACTTTTTAGATAGCGCAAATATGATTCGTCTTCGCACATGCTTTTTACCGGATCGTCCGATAGTTTTGCCACGGGCTGATCGTTGCAGCGAATCAGCTTAATGACATTCTGCAGCGATGGAATTCCCAAATCGTTGACGAGATTTGTACCGATGCCGAAGCCAAGCCGGATCCTTCCGTGGAATGCGTTGTACAAACTGATCACTTTCGGGAAGTCGAGCATGTCCGAGAAAATCAATGTCTTTGTTTTCGGATCGCAGCGGTTCTTCCGATAATGCTCGATGAGATGTTCGCCCCATTCGAAGGGATCACCGGAGTCATGGCGGGCGCCGTCAAAGAGTTTGCAGAAGTACATATCGAAGTCCAGCAGGAAGGGTTTCATGCCGTACACGTCGGAGAGCGCAATTCCCAAGTCACCGCGATACTCTTTAGCCCACATTTCGAAGGCGTATTTCTGAGAATCCCGAAGTCTCGGACCTAAAGCCTGACATGCCTGGAGGTATTCATGAGCCATGGTTCCCAGAGGTGTGAGACCGAGCTGCATCGCGTAGTAAACATTGCTTGTGCCGGTGAACTGCTTACCCATGGTGGCCTGCATGGTTTTGATAACCTCTTCTTGCCAGGCTTTCGAGAAGCGTCTGCGGGTGCCGTATTCAGAAATGCCGATGTCCTGAATATCCTTAATGGACTCAATTTTTGCTTTTAGGCGCCGGCGCCCTTCCGCCAAATCCTGATTGGGATAGAACTTGCGGTAATAGCATTCATTGACAATAGCGAGAACCGGAATCTCAAACATTATGGTATGCAGCCAGGGACCGCGGATACGGATCTCGATATCGGTGTCGCTCCCTTCCGCTTTTTTAACCACAATACTTGAGCGCTTAAGGTGGAAGAGCTCCAAAAAGTCGATGAAGTCACTCTTCATAAAGCGCAGACTGCGCAAATAATCCAGCTCATTCTTGCGAAAATGCAATGCACACAAATGATCAATTTCTTCATTGATCGGCCCGATCACAGCCTGAAGGTCGGTTCCGGGATTTCGACACTTAAATTTATATTCCGCCTGAGCAGCCGGAAACTGATGCAGTACGCACTGCATCATCGTAAATTTATATAAGTCTGTATCTAATAAAGAATCAATAATCACAGCATGCTCCTTGGCAACTACGTTCCCTATTCTATAGTCTCGAGTTGGCGCGAACCGAAAGGACGGAGGAGTTTTTCAGTTGAGACTTCTTCACGCTCCGCAGTTAACAAAGCGTTTCGGATTTCTTAGTCTTGATTCGGCTACGGCATGAGCTCTCTACAGATCGGAATCTACTAAAATACAGAGTTTTAGTAATGAATTAAGAAAACGGAGTTTTCCAATGGCACATGTAGTGACCGAACCCTGCATCCTCTGCAAATATACCGACTGCGTTGACGTTTGCCCGGTCGACTGCTTCCGTGAAGGTCCGAATTTCCTCGTGATCGATCCGGATGAATGCATCGACTGCGCTGTCTGCATTCCTGAATGCCCGACCAACGCCATTATGGCTGAAGAAGATGTTCCTGAAGATCAGCACCACC
>OMGK01000791.1_pt1 | contig 20200 bp, 18 predicted proteins | sample 1645881 | NCBI WGS metagenome assembly OMGK01 (sample SAMN00849303, study PRJEB25192) | human gut metagenome
TTAAGACAGAGATTATCTGTGCAAGTGTAAGAAATCCAATACATATTACAGACTGTGCACTTGCAGGAGCTGATATAGCAACAGTTCCATATAAGGTTATAGAGCAGATGGTACACCATCCATTAACAGATGCAGGTATAGAAAAGTTCCAGAAAGATTATAAGGCAGTGTTTGGTGAATAAATGATATCTACAACTAGAATAACCACATCAGAGGTTAGAAAATATAATAAAAACAGAATATTCAGGCTCATATATAACAGTAACAGCATATCAAGACAGGAGATTGCTGATAAGCTTGGATTATCACTTCCAACTATCAACCAGAATATAAAGCTTTTAAAAGAAGAAGGACTTATTCTTCTGGAGGGAAACTTTGATTCTACTGGTGGAAGAAAAGCACAGATGATAACTGTAAATGCAGCGGCCAGATATGCTGTAAGTGTCAATATATGTCCTTTAGAGATAAGGACAAGTCTCATAGACCTTAATGGGGAAATAAAAGATGAGATAAGCCTTAAGACGGAGTTTGCTACTGATAGTGAGTATGGAGTCAAGGTATCCGAGCTTGTGGAAAATGTCATAAAGGCGAATCATATATCAAAGGACAATCTTTTAGGTGTTGGAATCACTATGCCAGGTATTTTTAACGAAGATAACAGCATGATTATATTTTCACCACCTCTTAAGGTTAAGAATTATAAGACTGAAAATATAACAAAGCATATACAATATGATTATATTGTCCAGAACGATGCAAGAGCTAATGCATTTGCGGATTACTGGTATTCACATAAGAATGAGAATACAGTCAGGGAAGAATTAGAAGAAAAGCTGTATCTTATGGTCAGCGATGGTGTAGGTGGCGCATGTGTAAGCAACAACACTATTATGAAGGGTGAACATAACAGATATGGAGAATTCGGACATATGACACTTTATCCAGGTGGTAAGAAGTGTATGTGTGGAAGAAACGGCTGTCTTGAAGGATATGTGTCAACGAAGAACATATCAACAGACATAGGAATGACACTTGATGAGTTCTTTGAAAAGGTAGAGGAAAAAGATGATAAGTGTACAAGATTGTTTGATGAATATCTTGATAATCTCACAACAGGTATTAACAATCTTTATGTAATATTCGACAGAGATATTATTATAGGTGGAGTTATGTCAAGATACCTTACAGGATACGTGGAAGACATAAAAGCAAGACTTGTATCAAAGTTCTCTTTTGATACAGATGGAAGCTACTTTTCACTATCACAATGCACCTCCAAACGAGCCGATACCGGAGCCGCCATAATGTTCCTCACAAACTACATAAACAGCATATGATAATACCAGGGTCGAAAATACACAAAGCCGTTCGTGCTAGCACGAAAAAGGCTTTGTGTATTTGCGACCCACCAAACATGAGAAAGGAGCGATTTACGAAGTAAATCAGCGGAATTCGAATGTTTGAAGAATTGCGAGAGCAGCAAAGCTGCGAAGCAATTCGTAGGTATTATCAAAAGTAGAGGGACGAAGAGCCGTTCGTGCTAGCACGAAAAAGGCTTTGTGTATTTGTGACCCGCCAAACATGAGAAAGGAGCGATTTACAAAGATTTACTATGTTAATCAGAAAGGGGATATATGAGGGGATTTACTACAACTAAATTAAAGAATATAATCAGTCTTGAACACTGCGTCGTTAGATTTGTTATGGCGTGGTGTTTTATTTGTATAATACAGACTATAACTATAAACAGCATGAATACTGCAATAAATGAACTGGAATATGTGAAGCTTGTTAACATGCCGGTCATGTATGCATGCATAATTATACTCACTCTGGCATTATATTATGTATTTTATAAGCTTGAGAAAAGGATGGGATATATGTCACGTCATATAGAGGGGATCATGCTTATAGTGCTTGTGCTTGTTTATGCATGCATATGCGTTTTCCAGTATAATGATATATATTTTGTAGCAGCAATGGCAGCACTTGTATCACTGTCGATTATATATTATGCAGGATATGCAGGAATAAATGGAGTGACACTTACGAGAAAAAGATATATTGCTGTTATAGCAGGAGCAGCAGCTTTGTATACATGCTTTGTCAGCTTCTGTATGGTGACAAGATATTTATCATATGGCTCACCTAATTTTGATATGGGGCTTTTTTCACAGATGTTTTATTATATGAAAACAACAGGAACGATGAATACTACAAGTGAAAGGGACTACCTTTTATCACATATGTGTGTGCATATATCCCCAGTGTTTTACCTTATATTACCTGTATACATGCTGTTTTCATCACCTGTCACGCTGGAAATAATACAGCCTCTGCTCATAGCCTCAGCGGTAGTGCCATTAGCACTTATATGCCGCAGCAGAAAGCTGTCAAGGTGGGAAACATCACTTATTATAATCATATACAGCTTTTATCCGGTTATAAGCGGAGGCTGTTTTTATGACATACATGAAAATATGTTTTTTCCGCTATTCCTGTGCATGTTTCTTTTGTTTATGGAAAAAGATAACAATATAGGAATGTGTATATCAGCGGTGCTTGTATGGCTGATAAAAGAAGATGCAAGTGTACTTATGATGTTTGTTGGACTATATATGATGTGTGATAGCAGAAAGCGAAAAAAAGGTGTTGTTCTTTTTATATCATCAGCTTTGTATTGTTTATGCGTGTGCCTGATTTTAAAAAATATAGGTACTGGTGTTATGTCGGGACGTTATAATAATATGATACCTGAGGGCGATGGAAATATGTTTTCTGTCATAAAGACAGCATTTGCCAATCCGGCATATCTTATGACACAGATATTTTCATCAGGTAAGATAACATTTATAATCCAGACTATGGGTGTTCTTTTATTTTTACCGCTTGTTACTAAAAAGTGGTCAAGATACATCCTGACAGGTCCATATGTGCTGTTTAACCTTGTGACAGATTATCAATATATGCATAGTATATATTTTCACTACGTATTCGGTTCGGGTGTCCTTCTTATATATCTTACTATACTGAATGTGTCAGATATGGATATGCATAAGCGGCTGAAAATGTTATATATAACAGCTTCTGCTACGATAATATTCTTTACGTCATATAACATGCCAAAGCTTAAAAATGCTGTTGGTTATTTTAATGAGGACAGGCAGGAAACATACAGGATAATAGATGAAGGACTGTCATATATACCTGATGATGCGAGCGTTACAGCAACAACATTTTTATGCGCCAGATTATCAGAACGAAAAGAACTGTATGAGTTATATTATACGAATAAAAGTACAGAATACATAGCACTTGATTTAAGAGGACATAATAAAGATTATGATGAAAATAAATATTTGCAGGACAGCAGATATGAAACAATTTATTATTCTAAGGGAAAGATAGCTGTATTCAGAGATGTATTATATGAATGATTGCAAAAAATGATTGTTGAATGATTATTGAATAAATTGCAGGATTTGATATAATTAAACTATATGATGTCTTTATGGACATTGACATGTAAAAGATGGAGGACAATAAGATGATAGCAGAATCTATGAAAGCACTTGTTAAAGGAAGCTCAGTAATAAGAGCTATGTTTGAAGAGGGTAACAGACTTGCCAGAATATATGGTGCAGAGAATGTATATGACTTCTCGTTAGGAAACCCTAATGTAGCGGCACCGGCAGAGGTTAATCAGGCGATTAAGGATGTAGTTGATGAAGAAGATTCTGTAGTCCTTCATGGATATATGAGTAACTCAGGTTTTGAGGATGTAAGAGAGGCTGTTGCACAGTCACTGAATAAAAGATTTGATACACATTTTAATAGCAGCAACATTGTTATGACAGTAGGAGCAGCAGGTGGTCTTAATACTATACTTAAGACTATTATTAACCCAGGTGATGAAGTTCTTACATTTGCACCATTCTTTGGAGAATACAGGAATTATGCATCCAACTTTGGTGCAAAGCTCGTTGCGGTATCTCCTGATACTAGCACATTCCAGCCTAAGTTTGATGAGTTTGAAAAGCTTATTAACAAGAATACAAAGGCAGTTATAATTAATAATCCGAACAACCCTACAGGTGTTGTTTATTCAGAAGAAACTATAAAGAAGCTTGCTAAGATTATGGAGGATAAGCAGAAGGAGCTTGGTATTGAGATATTCCTTATAGCAGATGAACCATATAGAGAGCTTGCATATGATGGTGTAGAAGTGCCATATCTTACTAAGTATTATGATAACACTATTGTAGGTTACTCATATAGTAAGTCACTTTCGCTCCCTGGTGAGCGTATAGGATATCTTGTTATACCAGATGAGGTGGCAGATTCAGCAGATATGAAGGCAGCAGCATCAGTTGCCACACGTATTCTTGGTTTTGTTAATGCACCATCACTTCAGCAGAAGGTTATAGCAAGATGCCTTAATGCAAAGGTTAATATAGAAGCATATGATAAGAACAGAAAAGCATTGTATGAAGGACTTACTGAGCTTGGTTTTGAGTGTGTTAAGCCAGAAGGAGCATTTTATCTTTTCGTGAAGTCACCAACAGAGGATGAAAACATATTCTGCGAAACGGCTAAGAAGCATAATATACTTATTGTACCTGGTTCTTCATTTGGTTGTGCAGGTTATGTAAGAATGGCTTATTGTGTTTCTTACGATACTATAGTTAACTCTCTTCCAAAGTTTGCAGATGTTGCAAAGGAAATGGGAGTTAAGAAGAACTGATTATAGTATGAATATATAAGAATAGATATGAAAAGAGGAAGAATACGTGAAAGCTTGGGAGAATAATATAAGAAAAGTTGAACCATATGTTCCAGGAGAGCAGCCAAAAGATACAGATGTGATTAAGCTGAATACTAATGAGAATCCTTATCCACCAGCGCCTGAAGTAGCAAAGGCAGTTATGGATACAGATATAGACAGACTAAGGTTATATCCTGATCCGGATGTTACAGAGCTTGTAAGTGCTATAGCTGATTATTATGGCATGAATAAGAATCAGGTCTTTGTAGGAGTGGGTTCAGATGATGTATTGTCTATGTGTTTCCTTACATTTTTTAATGGAAATAAGCCTGTACTGTTTCCAGATATTACATATTCCTTCTACAGTGTATGGGCAGACCTGTACAGAATTCCTTATGAGAAGCAGGCGCTGGATGAAGATTTCAACATAAAGCCACAGGATTATTATAAGGAAAATGGCGGAGTTATATTCCCTAACCCTAACGCACCAACAGGATTATATATGGGACTTGATAAAGTAAGAGATATCATTGAACACAACAGAGATGTTGTTGTTATAGTTGATGAGGCATATATTGATTTTGGTGGACAGTCAGCAAAAGAGCTGGTTAATGAGTATGACAATGTTTTAGTTGTACAGACATTTTCAAAGTCACGTTCTATGGCAGGTATGAGAATAGGATATGCATTTGGTTCTCCAGAACTTATAAAAGCCCTTAATGATGTTAAGTTTTCTTTTAACTCTTATACAATGAATATGACATCTATTAAATATGGTGTGGCATCTATCAATGATAAGGCTTATTTTGATGAGTGCGTAGGAAAAATCATTGAATCAAGAGAAAAGGCAAAAGGCTCACTTACAAAGCTTGGATTTACATTTCCAGATTCAAAGGCTAATTTCATATTTGCCACACATAAGAGTGTGCCAGCAAAGGAAATATTTGAAAAGCTTAAAGCAAAGAAAATATATGTAAGATATTTCAACCAGCCGGGTATAGATAATTATTTAAGAATAACGGTTGGTACAGATGAACAGATGGATAAGCTTATACAGGCATTATCAGATATAGTAGCCTGATTATAAGTGCGTATCTATAATGTCATTAAAATATTTATGAATAAAATACAGGAGTGAAGAAATATGGCTGTACCATTTGAAAACAGAAATTTTCATAAAGAACTTGAAAAAATGGTAGAAAAATTAAAGACAGAAGGAAAGGTGCCTACGTTGCTGCTTCATAGCTGCTGTGCACCATGCAGCAGCAGCTGCATAGAGTTTTTATCAAAATATTTTCATGTTACTGTATTTTACTATAATCCCAACATATCAGAAAGTGCAGAGTATAAAAAAAGAGTTGAAGAACAGATAAGATTCATAAGGGAGTTTGACACACCTTATAAGGTATCTTTTATAGAAGGTGATTATGAGCCGGAAGAGTTTTATAAAACAGTCAGGGGGCTTGAAAAAGAGCCTGAAGGTGGTAAAAGATGCTTTAAATGTTATGAACTAAGACTTAGAAAAACAGCCGAATTAGCTAAACAGCTGGGATTTGATTATTTTACAACAACGCTTACGATAAGCCCTTTAAAAAACAGTGTCATATTGAATAAAACAGGACTTAAAGTGGCACAGGAGATGGGAACACAGTATCTTTTATCTGATTTTAAGAAAAAAGAAGGCTATAAAAGATCTATAGAACTGTCAAAAGAGTATAATCTATATAGACAGAATTATTGTGGCTGTGTATATTCTAAAAGAGAAGAAAAATAATATGATGTAATGGTAAAATGTTATGAATCAGTTATATATACCATGCGGGTATATCAGTAAAATGTAAAGGAGATAAGTATATGGCTAAAAAGAAGAATGGTTTATTAAAGTTTATAGTAGGTGTAGGTGCAGCAGCAGTTGCAGGAAAGGTAGCTTACGATAAGGTTAAGGCAGCTAAGAATAAGCTTACTAAGGAAGAACAGGATAGTGCAGAGCTTGAAGTACGTAAGTATAATGCAGTATGTGAAAAAAGAGATGTTGAAATAGAAGACGAAGAGTTCATGGGCTGCGAGGTTAAGGCGATAGCATCTAAGCTTACAGTTGATCTTTCACTGGCTGTTTTTGAAAAGGATGTTTATATTAACTTTGAAAGTATAATCAGTAATGTTTCTATCATACTTCCTGATGGAGTAAATGTTACATGCGATATCGATAAAAAGCTTGCAGGAGTACATAATTATGTGGAAAACACAGATGAAGAAGGTATCCATACTGTATATATAATCGGTAAAGCAGTACTTGGCAGTGTTGAAGTTATTCCAGTGAATTTCTATGTTGATGATGAAGATGTTGAGGAAGATTTTGATGATGATGCAGCATTTCCAGAATCAGATGATGTGGAAGTAAAGGTTATAAATGAAACAAAAGAAAACCAGGAAAAAGAAGACGATACAGAAGAAACAGAAGATGTTCTTGAAGGTATAGAAATAGAAGATGATTCAGATGTTGATAAAACAGAAACTATTAATCTTGAAGAAATATAATAATGTCATGAATTAAAGCGGGAATGGTGTTGTATGAAATACAGAGATAAGCTTATAAAGTATTTTGAGGATGCACCAGAGGGCGCTGTCATAGTTGCCAATGATATGTATGAAAATGGCTTTACAAAGATGAGTCATGATGCGTTTTTCAGGGCAGTCGAGAGATTATGTGATGATGGTGTTATCATAAGGGCTGGAAAGGGAATGTATATTAAAGCAGCTGATAAAGATAAGAATATCGAAGAATTACTGCTTAATTATTTCTTTGGAGAGAATAACGATAACGGATTATTCATAGGATACAGGCTGTATAACAAGTATATGGTTTCAGCTTATCAGACAGACAGGATAGAGCTGTATTCAAATGTACTAAAATCAAGAACCTGTGAGGTTGGCAATATATGTGTAAAGCGGCCGGGAGTGCAGCTGGATTTTGAGAACGCCAGGGTTATAGAGGCACTTGAAATCATGCAGAATTATTATAATATTGAACAACTGAATAAGCTTAAGTTCGCGCGTTTTGCCAAGCAGTTTGCCATAAGCTATAATGATGCAGCAGCTGTCAATGTACTTGAGCATATGAAATATAAGAAAAGTACGATAGCATTTATGAAAAAGGTGCTCGATATGTATAAGGTTGAGAACTCACTTCAGCAGTATTTAAGTTATGCATCTGACTATAAGGTTCCGGCAGTACAAAGAGTGGCACGATTGTGAGTTATGAAAAAATGAAAAAAGTACTTTACAATTATGTATACAATATATATAATAATGCCTGTACTACAGAAACAACATTAGTTTCTGTAAAATATTAAAATATAAAGCAGAGTAGGAATATGTGCGTTAAGTGCTGTATGGACAGGGAGTTGCCATATGGACGAAAAGGTTTTCTTGCGATACATAATCCGCATCCCGCTGCTACATACTATGGCGAACAACCTCCTATGTAGAGCGAAGATTACTGCAAAGGAGGTTTTTTTAATGTCAATTTTATTGAAGAATTTTGCATTTTCAGCAAAAGAGTTTAAGAGCATTAAGTCAGTTGTTGCGGCTGCACTTCTCATCGCTCTGCACACAGTATTAGCTGTGTTTGTATCTATTCAGGTGACACCAACATTAAGGCTGTCAGTATCATTTCTTGCAAACTGTGCCATAGGCTATATGTTTGGTCCTGTTATGGGCTTTGTATGTGGAGGTTTAGGTGACCTTATACAGTTTGTTATCAAGCCAACAGGTCCGTATTTCCCAGGCTGGACGTTAAGTGCAGCTCTTGCAGGCTTTATCTATGGTCTGTTCTTTTATGGCTGTAATATGAAGGTCGCAGAAAGCTTTGATGGTGATAAGAAGGGCATCTTAAAGTTTATTGATGTTAAGTTCTTACTAAGATGCATACTCGCACTTACAGTTGACACATTGCTTGTAAATGTTTTACTTGGTACATACTGGTGCAGTATAATGTATGGAAAGGGTTTTGCATTCTATTTTTCAATAAGATTTGCAAAGAATATGATACAGTTGCCTATTAACATCATCCTCACATATTATGTGCTTGGATTTGTTAAATATATTGATAAAAAAATATATAATTAAACATATATCATGTTATATGGGATTGGAGAAAATAAAATATGTCAAAAATAATGATAGCATCAGATATTCATGGTTCTGCATATTACTGCAGGCAAATGTTAGAAAGATTCAAGGAAGAAAAGGCTGAAAGACTTGTTCTTCTTGGAGATATATTATACCATGGACCAAGAAATGATCTTCCAAAAGAATATGCTCCCAAAGAAGTTATTGCAATGCTTAATCCACTTCGCAACAGGATAATATGCGTAAGAGGCAATTGCGATACAGAGGTAGATCAGATGGTGCTTGATTTTAATGTTCTTGCAGAACAGGCATATCTTAACTTCAACAACTATTCAATAGTTCTTGCACATGGACATAAGCTTGACGAGAAGAATATACCAGCATTATGCGATGGAGATATACTTCTATGTGGACATACACATGTTCCTAAGTGTGAAAAAAGAGATGGATATATATATATGAATCCAGGTTCAGTATCTATACCAAAAGAGAATTCAGCACATAGTTATATGATACTTGAGGATAGATTCTACTGGAAAGATATAGAGGATGGAAGCACTTATATGAACTATTAGATATTATGCAGGTTTCATAATTGTTTATATATTTTTAATTGCATTTAATGATATATGTGATAGAGTATTATTTAGTGATTACATAAGCACTATATTATATATAATTATGAAAGGCTGGATGGTTTGATGAATAGTTTTAAAGATAAGATGGCAAGATTCATGTATGGAAGATATGGTATGGATCAGCTCTCAAGGAATTTATCTTTAATATGCCTGGTGCTTCTTATCGTTACTATGTTCGTAAGGAATAACGTTATATATATGATAGCACTTGTTGGTATTGTGTATACATATTTCAGGGTGTTTTCACGTAATATATCCAGGCGTTCAGAGGAGAATGAAAAGTATCTGAAATTTCATTATAAGGTAGTTGGAAAGCTTAATAAAATCAAGTTCAGAATTACGGATAGTAAGACACACAGGATATTCAGATGTCCTAGCTGTTCGCAGAAAATAAGAGTTCCAAGAGGCAAGGGAAAGATAAGTATCAAGTGTCCTAAGTGCAGGATAGAATTTATAAAGAAAACATGATAAATGCATGTTGATACGCATATTAATATGAAGCTTTAAAGCACATTTGCAGCCAGTATATATTGGATGTGGATGTGCTTTTTATTTTATACTTTAGACACTTACATCATATAATATCAGAAAGATGATATTATATGGTAAAGCTATGAACCAGAAAATAGAAAATCTGCTTAACGTTTCATTGTCTGCCACAAGAAAAGAGCTTGAGAATTCAGAGAGTCTTAGTACAGGGTTTAACTGGAGAGATGATACATGGGAAATAATAGTAAAGTATTCAGGAACTCTTGAAAATATAAGAAAAAAGTATAATGTATATATAAGAGAACTGCTGTATAACTATGCTATAATTGTGACAGATAAGAATACGATAGAGCTTATATCACAGGAAGTGAATATAGACTATATAGAAAAACCAAAGAGCATATATTTCCAGCTTGAAAGGGCAAAGTCAGCGGCATGTGCTAACAATGTGCGGGCTGGTAATGCCGGTAGTATGAATGATGATATCAGAAATGCTTATGATGAGACATATCTTAGTGGAAAGGGTGTCATCGTTGCAGTTATTGATACTGGAATAGACATATTAAGTGAAGAGTTCAGGAAAAGTGATGGCAGTACAAGGATATTAAACATATATGACCAGACACAACAGACGGAATACAGTGAGGAAGATATAAATGCATATTTAAACAAAGCTATTGTAAATAAGGATAACACATATAATGGGAAAAGTATACAGATACCAGGCTCTGATAATACACAGCATGGTACTAATGTTGCCATAATAGCCTGTGGAAGAAGTGGTGTTGCATATGAAGCTGATATAATAGCTGTTAAGATGGGATATTCATATAATAATCAGTTTCCACGCACAACCAGCCTTATGGATGCCATAGATTATGTCATAAGGAAGGCTGTGGAGTATGAAAAACCAGTGGCAATAAACATAAGCTACGGCTTTAATTATGGAGATCATGATGGAAATACGCTGCTTGAGCGTTATATCAATGATGTTGCAGCAGGGTATAAATGCAGCATATGCATAGGAAGTGGAAACGAGGCAGACAAGGCAGTACATTATGGAAATATAATAAAGCAGGGACAGACAGATACAGTTGAGATATCAGTAAGTGAATATGAACATTCGATAGATATACAGATATGGAAATACTACTGGGATGTTTACAGGATAATGCTTGCTGGTCCGGATGGAGTGCAGTTTAATATAACAGGACAGGGATATATAAACAGATTCAGGATTCTTGATACAGATATAATAAGTCTATTAGGTGAGCCTTCACCTTATAATCTGTATCAGGAAATATATATTAATCTGCAGCCTTCTAAGGATTATATAACACCGGGGATATGGAAAATCATCATATATGGGGAAAGCATACGTCAGGGAGTATATAATATATGGCTTCCGTCAAGTCAGTCTTTAAACACTGCGACAGGCTTTGTAAAACCGGTTCCATATGATACTATAACGATTCCGGCAACAGCCACAGGTTGTATATCTGTAGGGGCTTATAATTCATATACAGGAGCATATGCTTCGTTTTCAGGCAGAGGAAAAGGCGTATGGAATAAAGATATCAGCTACATAGATGCCGGAATAAAGCCAGATATACTTGCACCAGGAGTGGATATAAAGATAAGAAAACAGACAGCATATGAAACTGATATAGTGAGTGTTACCGGGACTTCATATGCAGTACCGTTTGTAACAGGTGGTGCAGCCCTGCTTATGCAATGGGGGATAGTTATGGGCAATGACAGGTATATGTATGGTGAGAAGCTAAAAGCGTATTTAAGACGTGGTGCCAGACCGCTTGGAATAGAGATGCATGCAGCAGCTCCCAATCCTGTGACAGGATATGGAAGGATATGTATAGCAGATAGTATGCCAGTGTAAAGCATGGAAGAAAGCAAAAAAAAGCATAAAATATAAAATAAGTCTTGAAAAGTATACAAACATTGTGGTAAAGTATGTTTATACAATAAGAGTATGATTGCAATAATTGGAGGAGAATATATGAAGATATCAACAAAGGGAAGATACGCACTCAGGGTTATGATAGACCTTGCTGAGCATGATAACGGTGAATATATAACGCTTATGGATATAGCTGAAAGACAGGGTATATCTGAAAAATATCTTGAGTCCATAGTATCGATGTTAAGTAAGAATGATTTTCTTACTTCGCTTCGTGGAAAAGGTGGCGGATATAAGTTATCAAGAAGACCGGAAGAGTATTCTGTGCTTAGTATATTGCAGTGTACAGAGGGTTCACTGGCACCTGTAGCCTGTCTTGAGAACAAGCCTAACAAGTGTCCTAAGCTATCAGAGTGTAAGACTATAGCTATGTGGGAAAACTTCGAGAAGACTATAAACGATTATTTTGGCAGTATCTCGATAGCGGATCTTATTAATTCAGGTAATGGAATAGATAATTATGTTATATAATACATGAGCCTTAGTGAATAATTAATAAATATTAATAAGTAATAAGTATTAATAAGTAATAAAAAAACAACCATCTATGTGCATGGAGCATAGATGGTTGTTTTTTATACTACTGAAGGAGTGAAAGAACTCCCTGGTTAGACTGGTTAGCCTGAGCAAGCATTGACTGACCTGCCTGAGCAAGAATGTTGTTCTTGCTGTAGTTAACCATTTCCTGAGCCATATCTGTATCACGGATACGAGATTCAGCAGATGTTGTATTCTCAACAACGTTGTCTAAGTTAGCAATTGTATGCTCAAGTCTGTTCTGTGCAGCACCGAGAGTTGAACGCTGTGATGATACCTTCTGTACAGCTTCTGCGATACGGTCGATAGCAGCTGTAGCATCATCTTCTGTGTCTACCTTAAGACCTTTAACACCGATACCTGTGGCACTCATAGATTCGATTTTAACAGCAATCTTGTTGTCTTCAGCAGAATCAGCTCCAACATGAAGGCTGAAAGAGATAGCTCCAGCTACATTATAGCCTTTTGTATATCCAGTTCCGTCTGTTTTTTTAGCATCAGCAGCAGTTACGGCAACATTATTACCTTTATCATTACCCTCTTTACCAGCTGCACTAGTGTAATAATTTTGAGTTGTCTTTCCATCAGCATCTGTGCCATCTTGAATTTGTTTAGCAGTTACAGCTTTACCATTTGCATCATATAATTTAGTTACGTATGCATAATCTTTATTTTTTTCTGCTAAATTAGCATCTGTCTGACCATTTGTTTTAGTATCTGTATAGATTTTTTCACCTTTAGCAAGAGCCTCTTTTAATTCTGCTCCTGTTTTTATTTTGTCATCACTACCTGCTTTGTATAATTCAGTACCCATTGCATATCCAGATTCCATAAAATATGCTGTGTCAGCTTTAGTAGGATCACCCTTTAAAAGATAAGTCTCATTAAACTTAGTAGTCTCTGAAACTCTGTCAATCTCAGATGTAAGCTGATCTATTTCATCCTGGATAGCCTTACGGTCTGTCTGAGAGTTAGTACCATTAGCAGACTGAACAGCAAGCTCATTCATTCTCTGAAGCATTGAGTGAACTTCTGTTAAAGCACCTTCAGCTGTCTGAACAGCAGATACACCATCCTGTGCATTTGAAGAAGCCTGTGTAAGTCCGCGGATCTGCTTTCTCATCTTTTCAGAGATTGAAAGACCAGCTGCATCATCAGCGGCACGGTTAATCTTATAACCTGAAGATAACTTCTCAGCTGACTTAGACTGAGCTGAAGTTGTTACATTAAGCATTCTGTTAGCATTCATTGCTGTTAAATTGTGTTGTATTACCATAATACATACCTCCGTGTAAATAAAATATTTGTCAGAGGGGAATCCGTTCCCCTTATGAAAGATATATAATAAGCAGTGTTACCATGCTAACCCTGCGTATTATCATTAGATTTGCGTGCCTGCTTATCTTCTTTGATAAGACGGCGTATCTTGTTTAGTGTTTCAGGTGAAAGTCCCTGCTCAGCGTAGTAAGGTGATATGAATCTTGAAGTTTTCTTATCTGAATCAGAGTTGTTTGCACTGTTTCTTGCAAGAACCTTGCTTCGTACGATATTGAGTTCTCTTGGTGCATCTATGAGAAGGTGTATATTACCTTCTGAACCACCTGAGTATATGACCCTTACGTCATCACCGATGTTGATGAATTCGCCGGGTTTGATAGTGAGTTTTAACACATTAACCTCCTTGTCTATGCAACAAACTGTTTCAAAATGTTGCATCCCAATATAAATTCTTATTAGTTCATATTCTTAATTACGATTAATATATCGTCATATTCCCTCAACACTTTAGCAGGTTTCTTAATAAAATTCTATATAAATTTTCTATAACATTAAAACAGCAAATCAATACGCTTATCGCTTATGTTGTTTTATATATTAATCCTGTCCTTACAGATTAACCTTAAGAAACACAGAATCTTTATCATCCTGCTTAATACCAAGATACCTTTTTGTTATCTCATATGATGAATGATTATATATCTCCATGAGCATTGCGGGTGGTGTCCCACATTTCCACGCATAATATCCGAATGTTTTTCTCATGGAATGACAGCTTATGCCCCTCTCCATATTAAGTGAATACGCAGCATGCTTTATGATTCTGAACGCCTGCGAACGGCTAAGATGTGTTCCTGCATATCTACCTGTAAATATATAGTCACCTTTTTTTACACCATCTAACGTGTCCATATATGTCAAAAGTCCGTTTTTAGTGCTGCCATTAATTGCAATCATTGATTCTTTTCCTGTTTTTCTTTCGCATATTACCATATGTCTTCTGAAACACTGTTCATTAAAATCATATACTTCTCCCCATTTTAACTCTAACAGGTCACTTATTCTTAATGCAGTATTCACTCCCATGCATATCATTGCATAGTTTCTCAAGTTAGGCTCTTCATCCAGATAGAATCGTCTGAATGCCTCCAGTTCATCTGTACCCCTTATTGGCTGGGATGTACTCATATGTTATTACCTCCATCTATATGTTTTGGGATGCAACATTTTGAAACAAATTGTTGCATCCTTTTTGTATATTAGTATATGAAGTTAATGGGGATAATATGATGTTCAGAAGCTTTACAGAAAATACCAAATCAGAAAATATCAGATTTTTCATTCTAATTAAATAACACCCCCGGAATACATCAAATCAAATGACTTAATCATTGCATTCCGGGGGTGCATTATTTTTAATAATTAGTTATTGTTTTCTTTTGGCTTGTCAACAATCTTAAGTATGATAGATTCAGCCCTGTTAGAAGATGATCTTTCGACGAACAGCCATACATTATCTATAGTAAGCTTATCGCCTGCTTTAGGTATGCGGTCAAGCTTTTCTGATACGAATCCGCCTAGTGAATCGTTATCCTCTGAATAAAGTCTGGTTCCTAGTTCATCATTTATATCATCAAGCTTACATGAGGCGTTTATACGGTAAGTGTTTTCACGGATCTTAGTCATGTCATCCTTTTCGTCAGTATCATATTCATCACGTATTTCACCAACGATTTCCTCTAACAGATCCTCGGTTGTTATCATACCAGCTGTCTGACCATATTCATCCAGCACAATAGCTATACTGTAACGCTTAAGCTGCATTTCTTTAAACAGCTCAGAAGTGTTCTTATGCTCATATGTAAAGAAAGGCTCACGCATAATATTCCTTATGTTAAATGAATCATCAACGTTAGTAACTATAAGATCCTTTATATTAAGTGTACCTATAACGTTGTCAGTATCATTTTCATATATAGGAATACGTGTATACATAGTACTCTTAAAAAGAGTGATGATGTCATCATATGATGAGTTAACATCAGCGACTGTCATATCTATACGAGGTATCATGACATCCTTTACCGAAGTATCACCAAAATCGAAAAGGTTGTCAATAATCTGTCGTTCGTCTTTTTCTATGATACCCTCTTCATGGCTTACCTTAACTATTGTACGAAGCTCTTCTTCTGTTATAGTGTTGGATTTATCTTTAGAGCTAGTTCCAAAGAGCTTTAATACTATGCCTGCAAGATGGTCAACTATAAAAATAACAGGTGTCAGTATAATCATAAGTCCATATATAACAGGCGCATATAATAATACAAGCTTAGTGTTAAACTTTGAAGCAAGATTCTTAGGGGTTATCTCTCCGAATATAAGAACGAACAGAGTAAGAACACCAGTTGCAATACCAGTAGCATAGCTGCCCCAGACATTAATAGTAAATGTTGTTGCAAGAGCAGAACATGATATGTTAACTATGTTGTTACCAATAAGTACAGCACTTAACATCTTGCTTGAATTGTCGATAATCTTAGCTACTAAAGCAGCATGTCTGTTACCTTCGTCCATAAGCGAGCGGATTTTTATACGGCTTACCGTCATAAATGCGGTTTCAGCAGATGAAAAGAAAGCTGAAAGAAATAATAAAATAATAATAGTTATAAGTTGAATATAACTGTCAGTGTCCAAGGAAATATTCCTCCAATCCTTAATAAAAATATAGTAAACACATTTAAGTGTTATATTTTAACATTTTACAGTATCAGTAAAGGACTGTCAAGTAGCAGTAGGCTCTGCATATAATCAGGCTTTAATGAAAAATTGGAATAAATGATAAGATAAATATAAGATAAAAGATAGAATACGAAAGAGATTTCCTACATATTTATATAGAGAACAAAGAATGTATGACTATTAAGTCAGAGGAATGTATGAAAAAGTTATCTATTATATTAAAAACGCTTATAGCAGGATATATTATAACAGTTCTAGCCCTGCTTGTGCTTGCTTTCTGCCTGTATAAGTTCAGGGTGTCTGGTAATGTGATATCCATAGGGATTTATGTTACTTATGGGCTATCAGCTTTATGCGGAGGTCTCATTCTTGGCAAAGGCATGCAGCATAGCTGCCTTGTGTGGGGAGTACTGTATGGAATAATATATTTTCTTATATTATGTGTTGTTTCAATAATATTAAGCAGAGGAATATCATCAATAGATATGTCACAGATGGTTAAAGGCGCGATAGTATGTATACTTTGCGGTGCAATTGGAGGGATTGTATCTTAAATATGATTTTATAACGTGAATCTGAAATAAGAATCAGCAATAAGATTCAGTAATAAGATTCAGCAATAAGAATCAGGATATAAATTGAAGTATAGATTAAAATGAAAATCAGAATAAAAATTAAAAATAAAAAAAAGGAAATAAGGTATCTGTGTTTAATACATTAAAAGTAGGCAGTTTTTGAATACATATTGAATACATAGGGAAAGAAGAGTTAATATGCCAATATATTCAAGTGAAGTAATAGAGGAAGTTGTATCGCGTAACGATATAGTAGATGTTATTTCAGGTTATATAAAGCTTAAGAAAAGTGGCAGTTCCTACGTAGGGCTATGTCCGTTTCATAACGAGAAGTCACCTTCTTTTTCTGTATCAGGAACAAAACAGATGTATCACTGTTTTGGATGCGGAGTCGGAGGCAATGTTATAACATTTGTTATGGAATATGAGAATTATACGTTTCCAGAGGCAGTAAAAATGCTGGCTGACAGGGCAGGTATAGCTCTACCTGTGATGGAATATTCAGGTGAAGACAGACGAGAACGGGATATTAAAACAAAGCTGTTAGAGATTAACAAGATAGCAGCAACATTTTACTATCATCAGTTAAAATCACCAGCAGGACAGAGTGGGTTGGATTATCTGAAAAAAAGACAGCTTTCAGACAAAACTATAAACACATTTGGCCTTGGATATGCGCCACAGCTTACAGGTGATCTATATAGAATGCTAAAGGAAAAAGGGTATGATGATGAGCTCTTAAAAGAGTCAGGTCTGTTCACTTATGAAAAGGGAATAAGGGAAAAGTTCTGGAACAGGGTAATATTTCCAATCATGGATATTAACAATAAGGTTATAGGCTTCGGTGGCCGTGTTATGGGAGATGGAAAGCCAAAGTATCTGAATTCTCCGGAAACAAAGCTTTTTGATAAAAGTAAGAATCTTTATGGACTTAATGTTGCAAGAAGTTCAAGAAAGAATAATCTTATAATATGTGAAGGCTATATGGATGTTATATCTATGCATCAGGCAGGCTTTAATCAGGCGGTAGCATCGCTTGGTACAGCACTCACACCTGGACATGCCCGTCTTATGAAAAGATATACAGATAATGTTCTTATAACTTATGATAGCGATGAAGCAGGGGTAAAGGCAGCTTTAAGAGCCATACCTATATTAAAAGAAGCAGGACTTTCTACTAAGGTTATTAATATGAGGCCATATAAGGATCCGGATGAGTTTATCAAGGCTTTAGGAACTGAAGCATTTCAGGAGCGTATAGATAAAGCAGAAAACAGCTTTATGTATGAAATCGGTATTATAGAGAAGAATTATAAAAGAAGTGACCCGGAGAGTGAGACAGCATTTGAAAGAGAAGTTGCTAATAAGCTTGTACAGTTTAATGAGAAGCTTGAAAGAGATAACTATATGAAAGCTGTCTGTCGTCAGTTTATGATACCAGAGGATGGTATGCGTGAAATGGTTATAAGGATAGGAAGCCAGGGCGGAATAATACCAAGACAGACACAGCCTGTCAGGCGGATGGAACCGGCAAGAAAGAAAAAGGAAGATGGAATAAGACAGGCAGAGAAGATTCTGCTTACGTGGATGATTGAGGATGGTGATATATATGATAAAGTCAGTGAGTATATACAACCAGATGATTTTATAGATCCATTGTTTAAAGATGTTGCATCAAAGGTATATGAACAGTATGAAACAGGAAGTGTTAATCCGGCGGCTATTATTGGCTCATATAGCGATGGTGATATGCATAGTGAGATAGCGGCAATGTTCAGCGCAGAATTAAGCGAGTCGCTTAGTAAGTCAGAAAGAGAAAAAACACTTAATGATACAGTGCTAAGGGTTAAGAAGAGCAGCCTTGATTATAAGCTTGAACATGCAGCAGATGCAAAGACTATGCAGGATATCATAGGCAGACAGATGAAGTTAAATAATATTCACATTAGTTTATAATACATGCGAAAGGTGGACCATTGTAATGGCAGTAAAGAAGGAAAACTTAAACGAGGAAGAATTAAAGGAAACTAAGAAGACAACTAAAAAGAAAGCTGATGAAGCTGTGGCAGCAAAGAAACCTAAGAAGTCAAAGAAGGAGGAAGCTGCACAGCCAGAGCTTTCAGAAGAAGAACAGGCAAGAATTATACAGGAAAAATTCATGGAAAAGTGCAGGGGGATTCTTGCTATAGCCAGAAAGAAAAAGAATGTCCTTGATTATAAGGAGATTATGGATTATTTCCAGGATACAGATTTTGAAGCTGATAAGATGGAAAAGGTATTCGAGTTTCTTGAAGGCTGCAATATAGATGTCAAGATGAATGATGATGATGGAGATGTAGAAGATGATATTATTCTTTCAGATGAGGATGATATCGATATAGAAAAGATAGATCTTTCTGTACCAGATGGAATCGGACTTGAAGATCCTGTAAGAATGTATCTGAAGGAAATAGGTAAGGTGCCTCTTCTTAGTGCAGAAGAAGAAATAGAATATGCACAGAGAATGGAAGAGGGTGACGAGGAAGCCAAGAAGAGACTAGCGGAAGCCAACTTACGTCTTGTTGTAAGTATTGCAAAGCGTTATGTCGGAAGAGGCATGCAGTTCCTTGATCTTATCCAGGAGGGTAACTTAGGTCTTATCAAAGCTGTTGAAAAGTTTGATTATCGTAAAGGATATAAGTTCTCAACATATGCAACATGGTGGATAAGACAGGCTATTACAAGAGCTATAGCTGATCAGGCACGTACTATACGTATACCTGTTCATATGGTAGAAACTATTAACAAGCTTGTAAGAGTACAAAGACAGCTTTTACAGGAGCTAGGAAGAGAACCATCTCCAGAAGAAATAGCAGAGACTATGGATATTCCGGTTGAAAGAGTAAGAGAAATCCAGAAGATATCACAGGAGCCTGTATCGCTTGAAACACCTATAGGTGAAGAGGAAGACAGCCATCTTGGAGATTTTATACAGGATGACAATGTGCCTGTACCAGCAGAAGCAGCAGCATCTACTCTTCTTAAGGAACAGCTTGTAGAGGTGCTTGGAACACTGATACTGGTATTTTTA
>OMGK01000804.1_pt1 | contig 19967 bp, 18 predicted proteins | sample 1645881 | NCBI WGS metagenome assembly OMGK01 (sample SAMN00849303, study PRJEB25192) | human gut metagenome
GTGAATATCTGTGTCACACGGACAAATGATATTATACACAGGGTTTTACAAAAATGCAAGTACTTTTTTTGAAAAATTTAAAAAATTATAAAAAAGACTTTAAAACACTAAGTACTCCGTTTTCCCAGTAAGGCGCACAGGTGTGTTTTGCGGCTGCGATAACTTCCGGGCGGGCATTTGACACGGCGTAGCTTATACCGGCATTTTGAAGCATCTCAATATCATTCAGATTGTCACCGAAACAGCATACTTCGTCCGGAAGCAGGTCGAATCTGTCTATGAGGTATGAGAGTGCAGTCCATTTGCTGACACCCTTTGCGTTGCAGTCTACCCATTCCTTGCCGGCGGCTGCCAGGTGAGCTTTTTTATTCCATGCCGGAATGAAAACCGGTGTACACAGCTCTTCACATTTGTCGGGATGAAAGACAGTGAATTTGATGATGTCATTTCGGTCAAGCCTTGTGATGTCATCAACCTCACGCATCTCAAAGCCGTATGAATCACGAAGCAGATGAAAGATTGGGCTGCCACCATCCTCTGCAAAGCAGAAATCAGGAGTAGCAGCAAAGTAATCGCATGCAGGCAGCTCATCGCGGACCATCCGGCACATGCCCTTCCATATATCCTCGTCCATAGGATAGGTTTTTAGGATTTCCTTTGGAGTGCGCACAACTGTTCCTCCGTCTGTTATATACAAAAGCTTGTGCTTTATCGGAGCAAACAGCTTAAATTCGCTTGAAAACTGTCTGCCGGAACAGACTACAAATATTATTCCTTTGTCTATGAGCCTGTCGATGACAGACATGTACTCAGGATCTATGAGCAGTGAGCCGTCCTTTACAAGTGTTCCGTCTATATCTGTTGCTATTAGTTTTATCATTATTTATCTCCCAGGGCGTATATCTTTTGAATATTCAACTATATTATTATAAGAAATTATAATCTCATATGCAAGGGACTTATAGTGTATTTATTACTGTTTGTGAAAGAAAAAAACAGAATATATTGAAAGTTTCCTGCTCATATTGTATCATAGTAATACTGGCTTCATCTTCAATGCGTTGAAGCAATGAAAACTAAGGGGACGATATTTACTATGATAGTAGCACTTATTGAAAAAGTTTATTCTTTCTTGTGGGGAGATCTGATACACATTCCGCTGCCCGGCGGTGGGAGCGTGGGAATCTCCCTGCTCATAATTCTTTTGATTCCGACAGGAATTTATTTCACTGTAAGGACAAGACTTTTACCAATCAGAATGTTTCCGGACATGATAAAGGCGCTGACAGGTAAAAAGGAAAATAAGGACAGCCTGTCCACATTCCAGACACTCATTGTCTCTACGGCGACGAGAGTGGGCATGGGTAATCTGGTTGGTGTTGTGGCTGCCATATCAGTGGGTGCGGTTTTCTGGATGTGGATAACAGCCATTATAGGTTCATCCACGGCTTTTGTGGAGGCTACACTGGCACAGCTTCACAAGGAGCCGGATCCATTGTACTCAGGCTATCGTGGAGGTCCGGCGTATTACATACACCATTACTTTGAGGATAAATCAGGCAAAAAGAAAAAACATGTTATTATAGCTGTTTTGTTTGCTATATCCGGACTAATCTGCTGGTGTGGCATAAGTCAGGTTATAAGCAATTCAGTTACATCATCATTTGAAAATGCATTTGGCATACCACCTATTTACACTACCGTAATTTTAGTTGCAGTGGCCGCTGTCATTGTGCTTAGGAAAAATGCTACGGTAAAGGTGCTTGACATAGTTGTTCCTATCATGGCGGTGTGCTATTTTGCCATAACCATTTTTATCATAATTAAAAATATAGGCATGATGCCATCGGTTTTTTCAAGGATATTTGAGGAAGCCTTCGGTATCAGGCAGGTGGCTGCGGGAGGCTTTGGAGCGGTGCTCATGAATGGTGTAAAGAGAGGTCTTTTTTCAAATGAGGCAGGCTCAGGCTCTGCTCCATGCGCTGCAGCGGCGGCAGAGTGCGATACTCCTGTAAAGGCAGGACTGACGCAGGCGCTTGGTGTATTTATAGATACGATAGTGATTTGCAGCTGTACGGCAATGATCATGCTCACTGCACCGGAGAATATAGTGGCAGGGAAAGAGGGCATGGATTTATTACAGTCAGCTATGAGGTATCATCTTGGAGATTTTGGAGTTATTTTTATAGCAGTCACATTGTTTTTATTCAGCTTTTCCACCTTCCTTGGTATACTTTTTTATGCAAGGAGTAATGTTGCGTACCTGTTTGGGGATAATTGGATTTCACAGACCATGTACAAGGTGCTGGCTCTTGTTATGCTGTTTGTAGGCGGTATCGCGGCATACACATTTGTCTGGGATCTCGGAGATGTAGGAATCGGCCTTATGACTATATTCAATACAGGTATTCTCTATCTGATGGGTGGACAGGCAATAAATGAGCTGCGAGTCTTTGAGGAGAGTAATAAAGCACAAAGCAATAGTCAATGCTCACAGCAGGGTGATAACGTAACGCAATAACAATAGGAGATATATAAATATGAAAAGAGAATCATTTAAATCACGTCTGGGATTTATACTGGTAAGTGCAGGATGCGCTATAGGTATAGGCAATGTATGGCGTTTTCCGTATGTGACAGGTCAAAACGGTGGCGGTATTTTTGTACTGTTTTACCTTATATTTCTGGTATGCATGGGACTTCCGGTGCTTACGATGGAGCTTGCTGTAGGCCGAGCCAGCAGAAAAAGTGCTGTGATGAGCTACAAGGCTCTTGAGAAAGAGGGCAGTAAATGGCATATTCACGGATGGATAGCCATGCTTGGCTGCTACATGCTCATGATGTATTACACAACAGTCTCAGGCTGGATGGTTGCGTATTTCTTTAAATTCCTAAAGGGAGATTTTACATCAGGCATGAATACTGATGACACGGCAGCTGCATTTGGAAACATGCTTGCAGACCCCAAGCAGATGGCTTTCTGGATGATAGTTACGGTTGTGCTTGGCTTTTTGGTGTGCAGCCGTGGTCTGCAGAATGGGCTTGAGAAAATCAGTAAATTTATGATGAGTGCTCTGCTCTTGCTTATCATTGTCCTTGCGGTGCACAGTATCACACTTTCAGGGGCTTTGGAAGGCGTGAAATTCTATCTTGTTCCAAATCTGGATGCGGTCTCTGAAATTGGAATAAAGAATGTAATAACAGCAGCCATGAATCAGGCGTTTTTTACGCTGAGTCTGGGTGTGGCCGCAATGGAGATATTCGGCAGCTATATGGGAAAGGACTGCACTCTTGCAGGTGAGGGTGCCAAAATATGTGCTCTTGATACATTTGTGGCTATAATGTCAGGCCTTATCATTTTCCCGGCTTGCTTCAGCTATGGGGTGGAGGTAGACGCAGGACCAAGCCTTATCTTTATCACTTTGCCAAATGTGTTTGTAAATATGCAGGGAGGCCGCATATGGGGCTGTCTTTTCTTCTTGTTTATGACCTTTGCCAGCTTTTCAACCGTTATTGCGGTATTTGAGAATATCATGTCGTTTGCCATTGATATGTTTGGCTGGTCCAGAAACAAGGCTGCGCTAATAAATGGTGTGATAATACTTATTGCAAGTATGCCGTGTGTACTTGGATACAATGTGTGGAGTAATCTGCACCTCATAGGAGGCAGGGATGTGCTTGACAGCGAGGACTTTATGGTAAGCAATCTGCTTCTCCCGATTGGCTCACTGGTTTATCTGCTTTTTTGTGTGACAAAGTGGGGCTGGGGCTTTGATAAGTATATAGATGAGGCAAATACAGGATCAGGACTTAAGATTTCAAGGAAGCTTAAGCCGTATTTTCAGTTCATACTGCCGCTTTTAATTTTGTTTATTTTTATACAGGGATTGATATAGTTATGTAGTTTTTGAAAATCAGACAGGAGAGTGTAAAATATGTTAGATCAGAATACCTTTATAGAGACAGTGCAGAGCGTGGCCGAGATTATCAGGACATCAGCGGAGCCTATTGGCAGAGATGAAATCATGTCTTATTTTAAGGATATGGAGCTTAATAAGGCGCAGGAGGATATGGTATTTGAATTTCTCATCACACCACATGAGCAGGAGAATGAGAGTGCAGGTGATTATGAGGATGAACCACAGGACGAATTACATGGGGATGAATCGTCTGAAAATGCTGCATTAAACAATGTAATATACTCAGAAGGAGATTCGATGGATGCCATAGCAGGTGGAAAGAATAATAAGGCCAAGCAGGATAATGAAGCTGAGCCTGATATAGACGAGGACAGCCTTATCCCGGATTCACCTATGTTTAGGATGTATCTTGAGGAGCTTGAAGAGATACCTGATTACACAAAGGCCGAGCAGGACGATATGTACAAAAAGCTGCTTGCAGGTGATGAGAGTGTGATACACACTATATCAAATTTCTGGCTCAAAAGTGTGCTTGCCATGGCAAAGAAGCTTGCCGTTACATCAGAGGGCTTTGAGGACGTAGTACAGGAGGGAAACATGGGACTTTTCATGTGCCTTACTGAGCTCTGTGGCTGCGGGGATGAGATAGATGTGGAAAAAGAGCTTTTGGATGCCATAGAGGAGTCTATGAAAGAGTGTATCAGGGAGCAGACCGGTGAGGATGAGAGCGAGAATACTGTGGTAGGAAAGGTTTCATTAGTAAACCGTGCAGTGGAGAAACTAAAATCCGATAAGGGTTTCGAGCCGAGCCTTAGTGAGCTTTCAGGCTACACCGGCGTGGATGAGGAAGAGCTTGAAAAGCTTCTGGAGCTTATCAAAAAGGCTGATGTGGAGAAAAATAAACAGGACAGCAAATAATCTGTGTCATTTGTAGATTTGTGTCATATATTAAACCATACCTGAATATATGAAAGGATGGAAAATATATGGCACGATTTACTAATCAGGCACAGCTTCGTTATGGCAACAATGTAGCCAATTCAAATATAGCAGTCGGAGAAATACTGGAGGTGCTTTCTGCTACGAAAACAGCAGTCAAAAACACCTACAATCAAAACGATACAATAACCTATGTGGTGAGCATCGTAAACTCCGGAAATACCGCGATAAACGGTCTGACACTTTCTGACAATCTAGGTGCTTATGCCTTTAACACCAACACTCTTGTACCATTAACCTATGTGAATAACACTGCAAAATACTATACAAACGGCACACTCCAGGCAGCGCCTGCAGTAACCCAGGGACCGCCTCTTAGCATAACAGGCATAAGTGTCCCGGCAGGTGGCAATGCAACTGTCATCTATGAGGCAGCGTTAAATGAGTATGCTCCTCTTGGCACAGAGGCATCTGTCACAAACACCGCTACAGTAAGCGGCACAGGAATCACTCCGGTCACAGCAGCAGAGACAGTAAATGCCGAGGCTGCGCCAAATCTTGCAATTACTAAGTCAGTAAGCCCTGTTCCTGTGACGGAAAACGGTACACTGACCTATACCTTCAGGATTCAAAACTACGGAAGCGTTGCGGCAACCAATACCACAGGCGTGGTTATAACAGACACATTTGCTCCGGTTTTGAACAATCTTACAGCCGCATTAAACGGCACAGCCTGGACTGCAGCTACAGATTACACTTACAATGAGACGACAGGCACATTTTCGAGCACGGCAGGTGCAATCACTGTTCCGGCGGCAACCTACACACAGGATAGCACAACCGGAGCGTGGGTTGTCACACCGGGTGAGAGCACACTTGTCATCACCGGAACAGTGTAGCGGCAGAGGTGATTAATTTTAAGAATTGTTTAATTTAAGGGATAAAAGTTGAAATATTGATACTAAATATGTAAAATAAATATAGCTATTTATGAATAAGATGATGAAGATGATCATCGGCAGTTTAAAATGATTAACCGGGGGATAAGACAAATGAATAATGCACAGTTAGTGATAGACGAAGTAAAAAAGGCAGTAAAGGGCAAGGATGATTGTATCATCAAGGCATTTGCTGCCTTTTTGGCAGGTGGACATATACTGCTTGAGGATGTGCCGGGAGTGGGAAAGACTACGCTTGCAGTAGCTTTTTCAAGGGCGATGGCGCTTGTGAATCACAGAGTACAGTTCACTCCGGATGTGCTGCCTGCTGATATACTTGGCTTTTCGATGTATCAGAAGCAGACCGGAGAGTTTGTGTACCGCGAGGGTGCCGTGATGTGTAATCTGTTTCTGGCAGATGAGATTAACAGAACAAGTCCCAAAACACAGTCTGCGCTCCTGGAGGTTATGGAGGAAGGAAATGTCACTGTGGATGGAATAAGCAGGAAGGTCCCGGAGCCGTTTATAGTGATGGCCACTCAAAATCCAAAGGGCAGCGCCGGTACACAGCTGTTGCCGGAGTCACAGCTTGACAGGTTTATGATATGTATGAGCATGGGATATCCTTCACATGATGCAGAGGTGGATATCGCAAAGGGCAAAAGTGTGAAGGCTGATGAGTATACGATAAAGCCTGTTATGAATGCACAGGGACTTGTTGAGATGCAGGGAGAGGTTGAGCAGGTGTTTATACATGACAGTATTTATTCGTACATTGTGGATCTGGTTGATGCGACAAGGACAAGTCCGTACATTGAGCTGGGAGTGAGTCCGCGAGGTACGATTGCGTGTGTTAGGATGGCAAAGGCATATGCGTATCTGAGTGGGCGAAGCTATGTCATACCATCTGATGTGGTTTCTGTATTTGCGGATGTGACAAAGCACAGAATCGTGCTAAATACCAAGGCGAGAGTATCACACGTATCAGAGCTTTCAGTGATAGATGAGATACTAAAGGCTGTTAAACAGCCGACAACTTATGTGAAAAAGGCAGGTAATCGTGATTAGTTTTTTGATAGGAATAATTACTGCGGCAATAGTTTTTTATATGTCGATGATATACGGTAATGCTGCGCTGGCACTGCTTGGCTGCTTTATGTGTGTGTTTATGGTGCTGACATTTATAGCATTGCTTGTAAAGGTGCACCGGGCAGTGGCAGCTATAAACATTCCGATAGCTATCGCCACACAGGGCGAGAGCATCAGGGTGAGTCTTTCATGCCGGCTGAAGGAGGCAGGATTTGATGGTGTTAAATACCGTGTAACGGTGAAAAATAATTTATTCAGCGAAAAAAGTACAAAATGGCTGTCAGGAGGCAGTGATTTTTTGTACAGCGTGAACTTATGCGGCAATTATGAATTTGAGCTTGTAAGGATAAAGCTATATGATTTTTCGAGGCTTTTTTATGTCACGAAAAGAGTTAAAAAATATGCAAATGTTGAGGTGATGCCGCAGATTGATGAGATTCCTGTGAGGATAACGGACAGAGTAAGAAATTTCTTTGGGGATTCTGATATCTATGATGATTTAAGACCGGGATATGATCCGTCGGAGCTGTTTGATGTCAGAGAGTTTCAAAATGGTGACAGGCTGCAGAGTGTGCACTGGAAGCTTTCTGCAAGGACTGATGAGCTGATGGTAAAGGAGAACAGCCTGCCAAAGGCATGTGCGGTGGCCATAGTAGCAGATTTAAGGGGAATAAAGAAAGGCAGACAGGCGGATGCATTTATGAAGCTTCTCGTCTCGCTTTCTTTTTCGCTTATGGATCAAAAATGCTCTCATTATGTGGCATGGTATGATACCGCCATAAACGATATTGTGAGAGCCAGAGTGGATGACGAGGAGGGCTTTTACATATTTTTGAACAGTTTTCTTAAAATAAAGCCGGATACAAAAAATGATGCGCTTTTTTTGTATGAGGAAAAGTACCGGGCAGAAAAGCTTGTGTGTCTGTTTAGCGTGGACGGAAGACTTCAGATAAAAAGGGGAGAGGAGATAGTTGGCAGAGCGGATGAAAAAAACGAGATTGTCATTTAGGAAAAGCAGATGGCAGAGATCTGATACAAATGAGATAAAGCCTGATTATAATAATGCATTTACAGTGCTTGGTGTCCTGCTTACTGAGCTTGCCAATGCAGCTGCCGCAGTACTTCTTACGGTGTGTGCAGTGTCTGTTGTGAATACGACCGTTTCACATGTGAGATGCCCATATTATGTGTATGTGTGGCTGTTTATTTTTTCGGTGATAAGCGGCTTTATAAACAGGCTTACATCGCTTGACACAAGAAGGTGGGTGCGCCATGCGATAAATACGGGGCTGCTGCTTGTATTTCTGCTTGGAGTGTTTATTGCAAACTGGCAGGCTGCAGAGCATATAAAAGACGGCTTTTTGTATGTAAAGGGCAGGTATCTTGAGATAATAAATGTGTACTATGGCACTTCATTTGTCTGTCAAAAGGGCGATAAAGCCTTTGCGGGGGCATTTGTTGGCTTTGTATCGTTTATAGTTATGCTTTTGCTGGTGACACTGGCGGTTCAAATTAAAAGAAGACGCATGCTCACATTATTTCCAACGCTTCTGCTTGCGGTACAGCTGTGCATAGGCAAAAGCCCAAGTGTCAGCGAGGTTGTTATGCTCACGCTGTGTACACTCTGGTGTCTTATCGCAGATGGCAACGCACGCACAGTGGCAGGATATGATGCAAATGGCAGTGAACATGGCAATGATGTTTTTAGGATAGCACAGGCGTTTTTATATATGGCGGCAGTGTCAGCAATACTTTTTATATGTGTATTTTCGTTTAAACCTCTTGCTGATACACTTGCCGATAAAAAGCCGCAGATGCTTGCCTTTCAAAAAGATTTGGAGGGCAGCGTAAAATCATTCTTCAGCTTGGGAATTGATTTGCAGGATGGCTCGGTTAGTAATCACTACCCAAGCTACAGCGGAAAGACGGTGATGACGGTAGAAGCAAAGGCAGGAGTACCTTCTAATATTTACCTGAGAAGCTTCTACGGTGATACCTATGAGAATGGCAGATGGATTAAAAAGTCTGATTTTTCCGGGATGGAAAAAGAGTATCATGATGCTTCGAGGATGACAGCCTGGCAGAATGCAATCGGATTAGCAACGCTGCTCGATGGTTATTATGATGATGAGACCAATCCGGCCACCGAAAAGTATACAATCACGATGAAGAAGCTTTCCACCAAATACACCTATTTGCCGTACTGTATCGACCCGTACAGTATAGATGCCAAGGGCGATATAGATTTTGACGAAGACTTTGTTATCACAAAGGATAAAGGAACAAAGACTATCGAGGTGTCGGCGTGTCCCGGTTTTTTCGATGGTAGTCTGGAAATGTCTATCCTTGAGCCTGAGCAGCCTCTTGAGGTCAATAATGATTTTTATGCGGCATACAATGATTATGTAATGGAAAACTATACTGCAAAGCAGGGCGGTGACGGAATTGTTGCAAAAGATGCGGAGCTGCTTCTTAGGACAGGACAGCTCACAAGCAATATGATGTACACAGGCTATATAAGAGAAAATGATGCTAACAGGATTGCGGCAGCACAGCTGGTGCAGCAGTTTCTGACATCGAAGGCTTTTAAGTACAGCAAAAATCCTCCTTCCACAGGTGGTAAGGATGTAGTTGAAAATTTCCTCTCAAATAGCAGACAGGGCTTTTGTGTGCATTTTGCATCGGCTGGCACGATGATACTCAGACAGATGGGCGTTCCATGCCGTTATGTAAGCGGATACTGTGCAAAGGAGGACAGCTTCAAATCCGGTGAAAATGATGAGGATATATGTGAGGTGAAGGATTCGCAGTCGCATGCCTGGGTTGAAATATATCTGGATGATTTCGGATGGATTCCAGTGGAGATGACACCGGGATATTTTGAGTATGTGACAGGTGAGAATCCGTTTGACTATATTGGTGTCAACGGAAAGAAAACAAACACCGGTGCTGCTTATAATGATAGTGAGCATATGAATGACACTGCGGCAGATGAAGATAAACTGGGTGAAGATGCAGCAAATGAAGATACAAAAAATACAGATGCAGAAAATGATGACACAGCAAAAGATGATACATCAAAAGCTACAGCAAACAGTACATCAGGTGATGGCAGTGAGAATGCTTATGGTTCACAGTCAGGTGCTGATAAACGCACAGACACTCATAGCTCAAAAACAGGACTTCATATACCACCGGCGATTTTAAAAACCTCACTCTGTGTGATTTTTCTGACTGCACTTACAGCCATCATAGTTTATATCAAAAGGCGAAGAAATATTTTGTGGGAAGCAAGACTTGCAAAAAGGGTGAAAAAAGGCCGTTACAGCAGGGCAGCAATAATGATAAACAACCGCATCTACAAAGGACTGGGACATCCTTCAAAAAACAGGACAGATGAGCTTTATCTGGCCAACCTTAAGGAAAAATACTGCGGACCGGATTATTGCGGAATCCACTGGGACGAGTACATGCGCATCATACAAAAGGCTGTGTATTCATCAGAGGGCATCACAGGGGAAGAATGCTTTATGATAGTGGAAACATGGAGGCATCTGGAGAAAAAAGACATTAGACATAATTCACAAAAAAACATGTATAAAAACAGCATGATTAACAAAAAATAAATTCGTTGGGAAAATTGTGTTGAAATGATAAAGCTTCTGTGATATAAACTTTAACAGACGTGTTACTTTTAGGGAGGCATTTGTCGTACATAACTTTTAACAGGGTTAGTGTATGATAAGTGCCTCCTTTTTGTCGCTGGAGCAAAAAAGAATGATAGGTGCAAATCGGTACATACCCTGCATTTATAGGAGGAAAAGCTCATGAAAGACAAAATTTTTGGTGTCCTGCAGAGAGTAGGACGAAGCTTCATGCTTCCAATCGCAATCCTTCCGGTAGCAGGCTTGCTTTTAGGACTCGGAAGCTCATTCACCAACACCACAACAATTGAGACCTATGGTTTACAGTGGCTGCTCGGAGATAAGACTATACTCCATGCACTTCTTGTAATCATGAATGCGGTTGGAAGTGCCATATTCGATAACCTTCCGCTCATTTTTGCGGTCGGAGTAGCAATCGGAATGGCAAAGAAGGAAAAGGAGGTGTCAGCACTTTCAGCAGTCATAGCATACTTTGTTATGAATGTATCAATCAATGCGATGCTCAAGATTTCCGGAAAAATCCTTGCAGACGGAAGCATTGCAAAGGATGTGCTTGATGGAACCATCACATCAGTATGCGGTATCCAGTCGCTGCAGATGGGCGTGTTTGGCGGAATTATCGTAGGACTTGGAGTGGCAGCACTGCACAACCGTTTCTACAAGATTGAGCTGCCGAATGCATTGTCATTTTTCGGTGGAACAAGATTTGTGCCTATCATATCAACAGTGGTATATCTTTTTGTAGGAATCTTAATGTATTTTATCTGGCCTACTGTGCAGAACGGAATCTATGCACTCGGCGGAGTGGTGACAGGAACAGGATATTTCGGAACACTTCTCTTTGGTATTATAAAGAGAGCGCTTATTCCATTCGGACTGCACCATGTATTTTACATGCCGTTCTGGCAGACAGCAGTCGGTGGAACGATGGAGGTTGCAGGACATATGGTTGAGGGTGGACAGAACATCTTCTTCGCACAGCTTGCTGACTCTGCAAACATCGCACATTTCAGTGCCGATGCCACAAGATATTTCTCGGGAGAGTTTATTTTCATGATTTTCGGTCTTCCGGGAGCAGCACTTGCAATGTATAAATGTGCAAAGCCGGAAAAGAAAAAACAGGCAGGAAGCCTTTTACTTTCTGCAACACTTGCATGTATGTTTACAGGAATCACAGAGCCTCTTGAGTTCTCATTCCTTTTCGTAGCACCGGCTCTCTTTGCAGTACAGGTAGTGCTCGCAGGAAGCGCATACATGATAGCACATATTTTAAACATCGCTGTAGGACTTACTTTCTCAGGAGGATTACTTGATTTCTTCCTGTTTGGTATATTGCGGGGAAATGAAAAGACAAGCTGGCTGCTCGTGATTCCGGTGGGAATAGTATATTTCTTACTGTATTACTTTATTTTCAGCTTCCTTATAAAGAAGTTTGATTTCAAGACTCCGGGCCGTGAGGATGACGATACAGAGACAAAGCTCTACACCAAGGCAGATGTAAATGCAAGAAAAGCTGCCAAGGATACAAAAGCTTCTGACGACAAAGCGGCTGTAGACGAGCTCTCGCAGACTATATCACGAGGTCTCGGCGGCAAAGCCAATATCTCAGATGTGGACTGCTGTGCGACAAGGCTTCGTATCACAGTAATAGACCCTGACAAGGTAAACGATGCGCTTCTTAAATCAACAGGAGCATCAGGAGTCGTGCACAAGGGACAGGGAGTACAGATTATCTATGGACCAAGAGTAACAGTGATAAAATCAGATCTGGAGGATTATCTTGCGAGTGTGACAGAGGAGCATTTCGAGGATGATGCAGCAGAAAATAATACAGCAGGCGCAGATGAGGTGAAGAACGAAAATGCAGCTTCGGCCACTGATTCAAAAACAGAAGATTCAAGCACCGCTTCAGATAAAGCACAGGAAGCTGCTGACACCAAAGAACCGACAAGCACAGTTATCATCTCAAGCCCGATGACAGGAATAGCAGCAGACCTCTCAACAGCGCCGGACGAGGCCTTCGCCGGCAAAATGATGGGTGACGGAGCGGTAGTCACACCTGAGGAGGGCGTGGTTGTAGCACCTGAGGATGGAACTGTTTTATTCGTTTTTGATACAAAGCATGCTTTGGGATTTACAACCGACTCAGGAATTGGTATGATAATCCATGTAGGAATTGATACAGTAAAGCTCGAGGGTAAAGGCTTTGACGTACAGGTTGAGGCAGGATGCCATGTTAATAAGGGCGATGTGCTCATGAAGCTTGACCTTGACTACTTAAAGGCGAACGCACCATCAGTTACAACTCCTGTCATCTGCACAGAGCTAAAAGATAATCAGAAAATCCGTCTCATCACAGATGGACCGATTAAGGCGGGAGAGCCTCTCTACGCAGTTGACACCTACGAGAAGTAATTCATACATCATGATAATTGAATTGTCCGGTTATGTTAATAATAAATAGTTCGTATAAATTATCAGGAGTACATTAATAAATGTCAGGGGAATGATATGTACAGAATCACAAAGGTCTTAAATCACAATACAGTGCTTGCGGTAAAGGACAAGAGCGCAAGAGAATATCTTATAGTCGGAAAGGGTGTGGGTTTTGGAAAGAAAATTACACAGTCTGTCGAGCCAACGGAAGAGGATTCACTGTATGAGCTGACCCAGACAAGGGACAGAGGTCCGGCAAAGGACATAGTAAAATCCATTGAGCCGGAGTATCTTGAGATTGCAAACACACTGCTCGATAATGCAGAGCATGAGTTTGGACATATAGACAGAAGCATATTGTTTCCTATGGCAGATCATATAGCATTTGCTGTAAAGCGTATGGAAAACAAAGAACAGATCAGCAATCCTTTAAACGATGACATCCGTGTGATGTTTTATAGGGAGTACAAGATAGCTGAGAATATCCGCCACATACTAAAGGATAAAAAACAAATTGATATAATTGATGATGAGATCGGTTACATTACTCTTCATATTCATACATCCTTAAACAATTCAAAGGTATCGGATGCCATGGAGATGGCGGCAGCAGTTCGAAAATGCGCCACATTTATAGAGGAAAAGATTGGAAAGCACATAGATGTCACTACTATGGCCTACAACCGCCTCATGAACCATATCCGCCACATGGTATCAAGAGCCACGACCGGAGAAAAATTAAAGGTTGATCTCAATCAGTTTATCGAGAAAAATTATCCGGAGTCATTCGCACTGGCAGGTGATATATGTAAGGAGCTTGGAAAGGACTTAAATCATGAGTTTTTGGACAATGAGACAGGCTACCTTGCCATACATATCGAGCAGATTAAGTGTGATGAGATGGTAAGTGAATAATAAAATGTGAAAACCTTCCTGCATATTAGGTTATATGTGGGAAGGTTTTTTCGTGAAAAAGAACAGCACCGGAAGAAATGAATGGGGATTTGCGTAAGATTATGTACAAATCTTCCTTAATGTGGTACACTACATAGTTGTATCAACAAACATCCGATACACAAAATACATATGAAATCAATTTAAAGGAGATATATATACCATGAAACTCGGCATCGTCGGACTTCCGAACGTCGGAAAGTCTACATTATTCAACTCACTCACAAAGGCAGGAGCGCTTTCAGCAAACTATCCTTTTGCCACAATCGACCCAAACGTAGGTATTGTTTCAGTGCCTGACGAGAGAATCGTAAAGCTCGGAGAGCTCTATCACACAAAGAAGGTTACACCTGCAACAATCGAATTTGTTGATATCGCAGGTCTTGTGAAGGGAGCCAGTAAGGGTGAGGGACTTGGAAACCAGTTCCTTGCAAATATCCGTGAGGTAGATGCAATCGTACACGTAGTGCGCTGCTTTGAGGATACAAACATTATCCATGTAGATGGCTCTGTAGATCCTGCAAGAGATATCGAGACAATCAATCTTGAGCTTATTTTCTCGGATGTTGAGATTCTTGACAGGCGAATTGCAAAGATTGCAAAGCAGGCAAGAATGGACAAGACACTTGCAAAGGAGCTTGAGCTTGTTGAGGCAGTAAAGGCTCATCTTGAGGACGGAAAGATGGCCAGAACCTTTGAAGTGCCTGATGATGAGGATGCACAGCTTTGGTTCAAGGGATATAATCTCCTTACAGCAAAGCCTACCATCTACGCAGCAAACGTATCAGAGGACGACCTCGCAGATGACGGCGCAAGCAATCCGCATGTTGCAAAGGTAAGAGAAATGGCAAAGGAAGAGGGCGCAGAGGTATTTGTTATCTGTGCACAGATTGAGCAGGAGCTTGCAGATCTCGATGAGGACGAAAAGAAGGAGTACCTTGAGGATTTAGGTGTTGAGTCAAGCGGTCTCGATAAGCTTGTAGCAGCCAGCTATTCACTTCTCGGACTTATTTCCTTCCTCACAGCAGGAGAGGATGAGTGCCGTGCATGGACTATAAAGAAAGGTACAAAGGCACCACAGGCAGCCGGCAAGATACATACTGATTTCGAGCGTGGCTTCATCAAGGCGGAGGTAGTCAACTATCAGGATCTTCTTGACAACGGAAGCCTTGCAGCCGCAAGAGAAAAGGGTATCGTAGGCATGGAAGGAAAAGAGTACGTTGTTAAGGACGGAGATGTAATTCTTTTCAGATTTAATGTATAATTTTATGAATAAAACGCTTTTATAAGCACAAAATCAAAAAGAAACGCATAAGATAGACCAAGGGAGGTCTGTTTTATGCGTTTTCTGGATTTATGCGAAAAAGAGGTTGTGAGCGTGGAGGAGGGCAGGTTCATCGGACACGTACGGGATTTGGAGTTTGATCCGGTCTGTGGCAAAATCTGTGCGATTATCGTGCCGGGACCGGGAAAATATATGGGAATATTTTGCAGGGATTATGAATATTGTATTCCATGGGTTAAGATTGTGAAGATTGGACCCGATATAATATTGGTAAATATATGTGAGTCTGATATGAGGCGTAAGCTGTTATGATTTTATAAATACAAAAAAATTATAAAAAAGTCAAAATCAGTACAAAACATATTGACAACGAAAATTAGTATATATATACTAAAATATGTATAGGTCTTTTTAAATACAGATGATGATTTGAAGTATTATAATGAGAAACAAAGATATTTTGCTTCTTCATACTATATGATACCTACGGAGGGTACAGCATGAAGTGTCCATTTTGCAGTAGTGACAACACAAGGGTAATAGACTCAAGACCGGCTGATGACAACAGCTCTATCAGGCGCAGAAGGCTGTGCGATGATTGCGGTAAGCGTTTCACTACATATGAGAAGGTGGAGACAATCCCACTCATTGTTATAAAAAAGGATAACAACAGAGAGCAGTATGACCGCTCCAAGATTGAAAAGGGCGTGCTTCTTGCATGTCACAAGAGACCGATTTCAGCAGATACAATCTCAAAGCTTGTAGATGAGGTCGAGATAGAAATCTTTGCCAGAGAGGAAAAGGAAATCTCTACATCACTCATCGGAGAGCTGATTATGGACAGATTAAAGGACCTTGATGCGGTAGCATATGTGAGGTTTGCGTCGGTTTACAGAGAGTTTAAGGATGTCAATACATTTATGACAGAGCTTAAAAAGATGCTTGACACCAAATAGTGTTTAGGCAGCAGTTTTTATTTAAAACAGGATGGGAAGGTGCGTATGAACATTTCCGGTATTCGCCCGAGCGAAGGCTTTTATTCATACAATTCCATAAGGGTAAACGAGCTTAGAAACAGCCAGATTATGAGTTCGAAGCAGGCAGTGGATGACACAGCTTCACAGCAATCCATTGCTGATGATACGGCTGATTATGAGGCTGCAAGGGCAAGGCAGAGCTTTACCTCGCTTGATTATGCAAAGACATATGATTCCAATGCGAGCTATGAGCTTAAGGGTGCTGACAGTGATATCAGCACACTTGATGTCGCAAAGGCTGTATCCGATTTAGACAAGGATAAGGTATTGCAGCAGTATCAGCATTTTGTCGGCAGTGCGGATGGTATGGTTATGCAGCAGGCAGCCTTGAATGAACAGATTAACAGGGAGACAGAGAATTTTATACTATGAGTTTTTTATACCCGGGAGAGTACATTGACTCGACATACAGCATAGATTTTGATAAATTATATAAGGAGGGCTACAGGGGCATTATTTTTGATATTGACAACACCCTTGTGACTCATGGTTCGCCTGCTGATGAGCGGGCGATTGCTTTGTTTAAGCACCTTAAGGAGCTTGGTTTTTCGTGCCTTGTGCTCTCAAACAACAAGGAGCCGCGTGTGAAGAGCTTTGCTAAGCAGGTTGGGATAAAGTATATCTACAAGGCAGGAAAGCCCAAGCCATCAGGCTATCGTACAGCAATGGAGAGGCTTGGCACAGATACGAAAAACACTCTTTTTGTGGGAGATCAGATATTTACGGATATCATCGGAGCCAATCTTACGGGCATCAGATCAATACTTGTAGCACCTATTGACCCGCATGAGGAGATACAGATTGTGCTTAAGCGCTTTATTGAAAAGCCTGTAATTGCATGCTACAAGAGGCATTTAAAGAAAGTAAATAAATAATTTTTAACTAATAATTTAAAATTTGGAGGCATATATATTATGAAGATTGCAATCGGAAACGATCACGCAGCAGTTGAGCTTAAAAAGACAATAATGGAGTACGTTGAGAGCATGGGTCACGAGGTGACCAACTTCGGCACAGATTCAAGTGAGAGCTGCAATTACCCGGAGTATGGTGAGAAGGTGGCTAATGCAGTGGCATCAGGCGAGTTTGACTGCGGAATACTGATATGCGGTACAGGTGTAGGTATCTCAATAGCAGCCAACAAGGTCAACGGCATCCGTGCGGCAGTGTGCTCAGACACAGCCACAGCACGCCTTGTAAAACAGCACAACAATGCCAATATCATAGCCTTTGGTGAGAGGATTGTAGGTGTTGAGCTTGCAAAGGATATCGTAAAGGCTTATTTGACAGCCGAATTTGAGGGCGGCAGACACGCAAAGAGAATAGCTATGATATCGGATATCGAGGCTAGAAACTAATATAAAACCAATACAAATTCATACAATAGAAAATAAATACTTGAAATGTATTGCTTTTTATTGTAAAATGGACGAATGAGAGAGCTTAGGCTCGCACGATTTAAGGAGGAAGTAACTAATGATTTCAGCAGGAGATTTCAGAAACGGTGTTACTATCGAGTTCGAGGGAAACATCTATCAGATTATCGAATTTCAGCATGTTAAACCAGGAAAAGGTGCAGCATTTGTACGTACAAAGTTAAAGAATATCATCAGTGGTGGTGTTGTTGAGAAGACATTCCGTCCAACAGAGAAATGCCCTACAGCACACATTGACCGTAAGGATATGCAGTATCTTTATGCAGATGATGATTTCTATCATTTCATGGATGTTGAGACATATGACCAGATTGACTTACCAAAGGATGAGGTTGGCGATGCTCTCAAGTTTGTAAAAGAGAACGAGATGTGTAAGGTTTGCTCACACAAGGGCAATGTATTTGCAGTTGAGCCACCACTTTTCGTTGAGCTTACTGTTACAGAGACAGAGCCTGGCTTCAAGGGTGATACAGCAACAGGTGCTACAAAGCCTGCTACAGTTGAGACAGGTGCTACAGTTTATGTACCACTTTTTGTTGAGACAGATGATGTTATCAAGATTGATACAAGAACAGGTGAGTACCTTTCACGTGTATAATCTGTAATTTTATGAGTCTGCACATATTCCGGTATGCCTGGAGTATGTGCAGGCTTTTTTTATTTGTGTGCTGTGTGGCAGGTGAGAATCCCGACAGCAAGTGTCATAAACACATGCGACACAAGCATAGCCCACAGATATGCATCTATCCCATAGTGGGGTACGAGAAGCATAATCATCAGAATTCTTATCGCACAGGTGAGCAGATTGACAAAGAGCACCTGCTTTGCTTTACCCAGACCGTGCAGTATGCTGCAGAGCATTCCGCTTATGTGCATCAGTGGGCACAGAAAACACAGTCTTCTAAGGAAATATCCACAAAGCTTCGATGAAAAAAGAAAATCCCCTATAAAATCCGACAGCAGATAGAATATGCATGTAAAGATAAGACCAAAGCATAGTCCGAATAAGGCACAGGAGTTTATGGTTTTTGTGATTTTTGTATCCTTTCCGGCGGCATTTGCTTCAGAAACAGATGGCAGAAGCATCACGCAGGCACAGCTGCAAAGTACACCGGGAAATAAAAGCACGGGAAGGGTAAGACCGGAAATGGTTCCAAATATGTCAAGGGCCAATGCCGGTGATAGTCCGTAGAGTTTAAGAGTTCTCGGGATAAGCACATTTTCGACGGAGGATGAAAAGCTTGCCAATATGTAGTTTAGTGATAAAGGGATGAAAAGCGCAGCCATGCCATAGGCTGTTGTTTTCAGGCTTTTGACGGATATTTTAAAGTATGAGAAATCTTTTTTTATTGTGATAACGGAAAAGACGGTTGCACTCGCTTCGCCTGCCACGATGCCGTATATAGAGTATACAGGCTTAAAGCACCGTCAGATAGTATTGCGTATATCAGATAGCAGGTGCCAATGCGTGCGGTCTGCTCAATTAATTGAGTGGCAGCTGGAACGGCTGCTTTTTTCAATCCATAATAGTATCCGTTTATGCAGGAATGGATAGCAGCGGGCAGAATGGAAAAGGACAGCGCCTTGACAAGCTCTGTGCAGCGTGACTCACTTAAAATACAAATGCTTATGTAGTTGGCATTGGAATACATAATAATTGTGAGTAAAAGAGCAATGGTGGCTGACATAATTATTGCACAAATGAGTATAATCTGCCTGTTTTGAGGTTTTTCGGCAACAAGCTTTGATGTAGCAGTCTGAAAGCCGTTGCAGCAGAGTGACATGCATACGGACATGAGTGGAATCACAAGCTGATAGAGTCCAAGACCTGTTGAGCCCATGACGTTATTAAGAAATATGCGAAAGAAAAAACCGATAAACCGACTGGTTGTACCGGCAAGTGTCAGGAAAAAAGTTCCGGTCACAAGTGGATTGGATAAATATTTTTTTACAATCAAAAAATCACCTGTCATATGTTGTCTTAGAAGTATATGTGCTTCTTTGGATATATATGACAGGTGATTATTTATTGTGTGTTAAACAGCTATTTTGCGCTAAACAACTATTATACTCTTATATGACCGGTATCGTTATATTAAATTTGTGAGATTAACCCATAAAGTGGCGGATAGCCTTGGCTACGCCGTCATTTTCGTTTGTGTCGGTGACGTAATCAGCCTGTGCCTTAAGCTCATCGGTTGCATTTCCCATGGCCACGCCGATGTGTGCGGCTTTTACGATAGCCATGTCGTTTTCGGTGTCACCGAC
>OMGK01000843.1_pt1 | contig 19515 bp, 20 predicted proteins | sample 1645881 | NCBI WGS metagenome assembly OMGK01 (sample SAMN00849303, study PRJEB25192) | human gut metagenome
AAAAGGCAGGCATCCGCCGATGGCAAGACTCAGCAGGATGACCGCAAGCGCAACGAGCACAGGTGCTTTCCGCCTGAGCTTCCTCATCGCGCGCTTTTCGTCCACAGAGGAATCCTCACTTCGCCAGCTCCTTGCCCAGCGCGCGGCAGGCGTCCAGCGCGGCGTCATCAGGCGCTTCGCAGCAGGTCACGCTCTCGCACACAAGGCGGATGCCGGAATCATCGCAGTCCTTTTCCCAGCCGCGCATCCACTCGCCGTCGCCCCAGCCGTAGGAGCCGAACAGCGCGGCGCTCTTGCCGCCAAGGCTGCGCTTGACCTCGTCGAACATGGGCTGGAACTCCATCTCCTCGAGCACTTCGCTGCCCATGGCGGGGCAGCCGAAGGCGATCGCGTCGTAAGCGCTCAGCTCGCTGGCCTTGACCTGGTCAGGGGTCAACATCGTGACCTGCGCGCCCGCGCTCTCCATGCCCTCAGCGACGGCCTTGGCCATGGCCTCGGTGTTGCCCGTGCCGCTCCAATAAACAACAGCAGTCTTCTTCATATTAGTATGTTCCTTTCATAAATCAGTATCTATCACACTGCCACGGCAAGCTGCTCGATGCCCGAGCCGGCCTCCCAGAGTGCGCAGTAGATCTCCGTGCATTTTTTGAAGCGGGCGAACAGCTCGCGCGCCTTCTTCTCGTCGCCGTAGACCTTCCACAGCCCCGCGCATTTGAAGTTGCAGGCGCGGTGGTCGATGAAGCCCTTGACGTCCTCCGGCGGATACGAGAGGAAAAGCCCGACCTCATGGGGGAATTCGCCGCCCTCGCGGAATCGGCGAACGAGGTTTGCGATGCAGCGTCCGCAGTGGCCGCTATTGTAGCCCGCGTGGTGCAGGATCTCGGCCGCCTGTTCGTTCTCCAAATCTCTCCGCAGCTCAGAGGGGCGGTACAGGTACAAAAGGACCTGTCCTTTCAGAAAACGGATCGGCAGCAGACACAGGCCCTTTGGCACAAGCAGACGGTTCAGGCGGCGGATGTCCGCAAAGAGCGCTTCCTTATCTTCGCAAGGACAAGGGAAGAGGCTGCCCGTTTTGATACCTGCCAACGTCGGCGCACCCTGCCGCACCAGGATCTCTTCAGACATGCCCGTTTCCCTCCCCTTTGGTTTCGGTGGTGGCTCCCCAGAAGTTAGATTTCTTTAACTCTTAGGGAGCGGCGTCCTCGCTCTTGACGTGTCTTAGGATACCCGAAAAGAAGAGCCCCATCCGCTCCAAATTGATCGGATGAGGCTCCAAAATATTTTATTCTGCCTTTTCCGCCGTCGGCGCGCAGCTGTCGCTGTCCGCGCCCGCGCGGTACGCGCTCGGCGACACACCGATCACACTGCGGAAGGCCTTGGCAAACTTGCTGGCGTTGTCATAGCCGAACTGCCCCGCGATATCGAGCACCGTGCGGTCGCTCGTGCGCAGGAGCTGCGCGGCACTGTGCATCTTCTGCGCGCGCAAAAATGCTGCGGGCGTCATGCCGTACACGCCGCGAAAGCTCGCGGCGAGCTGCGAGGACGACGCGCCAAGCTCCTGTGCAAGCGCGGAGATCGTGACGTCGTCCTCCGTGCTTGCAAGCAGCGTGTCGCGCGCCGTGCGCGCAAGGCGCACCTGCGCGGCGGTATAGCCGTGCTTTTCATGCGCCACATCGAGCGCACTCAAAAAGAGCAGCAGTTCGAGCACCTTAACCTTAAAGTAGCCGCGGCGGATGCCGGCGGGCACGGCGTAGAGCTCAGAGAAGATGTGCTCCACGCGCGCCGACGAACGCGAGACAAAGCACTCCGAGTCGGCGAAGAACTTCTCCGCCAGCACGCTGGGGCGGACGTCGACATCCTGCAAAATGCAGGACAAACAGTCAGGTGCGAGGGCGGGGTCGAGCGTGACGGTGATGCCGTGGTAGTGCCCCGTGGGGAACTCCACCTCCCCCTCGATGGCGGCGCGGCGCACGACGGAGAGGTCGCCGGGGGCTAAAAAGTAATGCTCGCCGCCGCAGCAGTATTCCGCACGCCCCTCGCGGCAGTGCTGGATCTCGATGAGTCCCGCCGCGCCCGGCTCTGCCAGACGGTACGACGGCGCGTGCACATCGTGATAGGCAAGCTCGATGCCGGGGAAAACGGGATAGACCGTGATGCGCACCTCGCCGTCCGTCTCTCTGAGGCGGTAGACGGTGCGTTCCTCGTTTTGCTGCAAAATTTCTGCGTGGGCGCTGCATTTCTTTACCTGAGACTTTGGTTCGATCAAGGAAGCTTCCCTGTCCTTTCTTCTATACATAAAAATAGAAAACGCCGCAAAGCGCAGATCCCGCGCTTTGCGGCTTGTGGCTGCTGATCAAACGCATTCCTCCGCGGGATAGGCGTTTTCCTCCGTCGGCTTCCCCTCCAGCAGCTCGGGGTGCTTGAGATAGCGGCGCACGCTCGCCCAGAACAGCGCGTACTCGTGTCCCGTGCAGATGCGCTCATCCATCACGACGGAGAGCGGGATCATTTTTTTATTATACTCCCCGCTCCTGTAATTGGCAATAGGCTTGCCCATGCTGACGAACACACCCGTCGTGCCGAACTCGTAGCAGTGGTGGAAGATGGAATTCGTGTTGATGGAGGCAAGGTTCGTGATAAAAAGACTCGTGTGGAACGGGCTCAGATCAATGATCTTACGCGGCAGCAGGCCGCAACGGTCCATCAGCTTGACAAGGCCGAACAAAAACCCCGGCAGGATGGGGATGGCGAACAGGAAATTCGCGAATTTATCCGTATTGTTGTTGTGCGCGGCCACCTGATTCTGCGCGACCGCCTCCTCGATCTTGCGGTTGATGGAGAAGATATCGTCCCCGTCCTCGAAGAACACCTTGATCGACGTCTCGTCCGCGCGGCCGTCGGCGCGCGTTTTCAGGATGACGAAGCTGACGCAGAAGTGGTTGCGCTGATAGATCTTGCTGTTCATGATAAAGCGGTTGATCTTCGGATTTTCCTGATACGCCTTGAAGTATGCCGCCAGAATGAGCGTCATATACGGGATGCGGACGCCTTCGCGGCGCTTTTCCTGAATGTAGCGGCGCAGGACCTCCATATCAGCGTATTCGGTGATGAAATTCTGCGCGTCGTAGCGCCGCGGCATGACATAGGGCAGTGCCGAAACGATGGTGGACGCCTCTTTCACTCGGGTTCCGTCGGGACGCATGGCAAGTTCCTCTTTTCTTTGAGTTAACCCCATCTTACCCGCTTTGCCCGCGTATTGCAATCATTTTCTTAGCGAATCCTTTATTAAGAATTGGTTAAGTCTCGTCCTCTCCCCAGTCGAGCGAGACGTCGACAACGCGCAGAAGTCCGGAAAGCGTCGAGGGCACATAGGCTCTGGAGAACAGATCGTCCTGCGTGCAGAGCGTGCGCTCGGTCGTACCGTCCACACTCTGCATCGCCGTGACGAGAAGCGTCGCATGCTCGGGTGCGGCCAGCGTCTCGGGAAGAGCGTCAGCGGCGTATTCCGCGCGCGACAGAACGTTCTTATCGCTGTCCATCCAGACAAATTCGACCGATTCTGCCGCCGTGCGCTCCTCAAATGTGACGCTCACCTTGATGGAGCGTCGCTCTGTTCTGCCGTTTACTTTCCATTCGACGCTTTCTTCCCTGCTCACGCCGACGTGGGCCCCGATGCCGGTGTGATCCCATTCGGCGTAATATTTTCCGTCACTTGTGCGGTAAACGGAACACTGTTTGACCGGCTTCCATTCACCGCTTGCATAGAAGATCTCGCCGCCCGTCTCGTAGCTGCTGCCGTTGTCGTCGACCTTGACGTTCATTCCACTGCCCACGGCCTCATCGCCCACGGCCGCGCCGATAACATGGTTAAAATCATCGTTTTCGACATAGCCCGGCTCGCCGGGCAGGATATCCGTGATGGTCACGAACATCGGTACACCGGGTACGCCGAAGTCGTAATCATCGACGTTCTCCGTCGCGTAGCGCCTGCCGTCGAAGGGTTCGAGGGCGAAGAAGTATCCGACCCACTCGTCGTCCATGGTCTCCTGCGCCGCGGCTTCGATACGCTCAGGCTTATAGAGCGCGAAGCTCACGCCGAACACCACCGCGAGTGCCAGCGCAAAAGCGATCAGTCGTTTCATGCTGTTCCCTCCCCCCAGTTGACCTTGATGCTGATTGAGCAGAGCTTCCCGTCCTGATAGCGGAAAGTGTCCAGATTTGAGTAAGAATACGGCGCACTGTCATTGCTGCGGCTGCAAATGTCGTATTCCGCCGTCTCTCCGTTCCAGTCCGTGCCATAGCTCGTGCCGATGAGATACGCCGCGCCGTCCGCGGCAGTGATAGACTCGGGCAGCGCGTCTGGCGCGAACTCCTCGAGCTTCAAAAGGTTGTCGTTTTCGTCCATGTGCGCGACGGTGAACTTCGTCGGTGTCGGGCGGGAGACGGCGGTGATGGCAACTTTGACCTTCACGCGCTCGGACTTGCCGCCGATCGTCTCGGTCTTATCGCTCGTGAGCGTGTGGGTCATGCTGCCGCCGTCCGAGCCGGACATGCCCATGCTGTTGCCGCGCGTCAAATAAATGCGTCCATCCGACGTCTGGTAGATGGGATAAAGATTGAAAATCACTTGTCTGTCGCCGCAGGCGTAGACCTCGCCCGAGAGGTCGATGTCCGTCGTACGGACGCCGTTGTCATCGTCGATACCGGCCTTCCCCAGCGGCGCACCGAGTTCGCCGAAGATCGTGATATTCGGCGACTTGGCGTCCTCTTCGCCGTAGCGCGCGTCCGGCTCCATCGTGCAGTAGATGCCGCTGCCGCGGTCTTTGAGCGCCCACCAGTCTTCGTCCGTATCCATATAGAGCCGCCCGGCCTTCCAGACGAATTTGCCCGCGGCCGAGACCGCAAGATCACCGCCGATGTCGATGTCCTCTTCCGAGACGAAAGCGCCGATCAGCGTCCCCTCTTCCTCCTCGTCCGCGGCGGACTGCACCGCGCCGCCGTCGAGAAAGGCAATGAGAAAGACCGCCGCGAGGATCGCAGCAAAAATCAGTATCGTTTTCGTTTTACTCTTCATGCTCTGCCTCCAATTCTCCGTCGCATTGCAGAATGTCGCCCACATTGCACTCGAGCGCGCAGCAGATGCGGTTGAGCGTTGCAAATCGCACGCCCTTGGCCTTGCCGCTGCGCAGAATGGAAAGATTTGCCTCCGTGATGCCGACGATGGCACAAAGTTCCTTGCTTGTCATGCCGCGCGCTTTCAGCACTTCGTCCAAATGTACCGTGATCGCCATAGCAGCACCCTCAAATAAAGAGGTCGTTGTCCGCCGCAAGGGCGACGTTCGAGACGATGAGCCGCGCACCGAGGAGCGCGGCGAGCACAAAGCACAGCTCGAAGATCGGCAGACGGATCGAAATGCTGGTGCTCAGGAGCATCGGCGCACAGAACGCCTGCAAAACGTTGACCGCGAGGGCGAACAGCACGCTGAGCTTGAGCACCTTGACACACCATTCGGCGAGCTTTGGCGCGTAGGCGGCGCTCTCCTGCGTAAACGCGCCGTCTTCCATCGTGTCGAGAAGGCCGATGGCGAAGTACGCCGTCGCCGCGGCGAGCAGCGTAGGAAGGACTTCCGCGGCAAAGCGCAGGGCGAGGACAACATAGCTGAACACAAGGCTCTTCGATCCCGTTATGTCCGTTGCCACAGGCAGGATCGTATCGTCTGTAAAGGCGGTGTTGCCCGCCTTGAGCGCGTCGATGGCGGAAAACAGTCCCGCGAATTCGGCAAAGCAGACCTCGAAGACGAAGTACGCCGCCGCGAGGATAAGCAGCGCGCGGAATAGCTTCAAGAGCTCCTGCGTATCGCCGCCGGAAAACCGGCGCAGCAGTCGCAGCACGACCCAGCCCGCGAGCAGCGCGAAAATGAGCCACTGCCAGGCAAGGCGCGGGAACAGTGCCTCCGCCGATGTGCTCCAATAGGTGGTCCAGCCGTGCGGAAAGAGCGCGCCGGCCGCGGCAAACGCGATGAGCACGAGCAGCGCGTCCTCGGGCTTCAGCTCCCGCCGCGCCGCGATGTGCACGAGCGCATAGAGCGGCAGCAGGATCACCGCGGCATACAGCGTGAACGCCAGTGCGAAGCCGAAGCGGCCCGAGGCGGCCAGCGCACTCAGTCCCTGCCCCACTGCGCTGCCGGGGAATCCGGCGACGGAAAAGGCGTCGCCCTCGAAAAGCCACAGGGCGAGCGCAAGCAGCGCGCAGATGAGCGCCTCCGCCAAAAGTAAGGTCTTGATCCGGTCACGTTTCATATCGCACCTCCAGAATTATTGTTTTGCGATAATTTCTATCGTCAGCGTAGCAGAAGAATTATCGTTTGTCAATAATTTCTGCATTTTCTTTTTGTTTTTCAAAGCGCGGCACAGTTGTTTTTAAATAAATGATAAGTTTGCTTTTTTCTATTGATTATCCCCGCACAATAGACTATACTGTAGCTGTCATATCATGCAATTTCTGTTGCTATTGCTCAAAAAAGACAATCAGGAGGACACCAACAATGAAGTACAATCGCACCTACAACTTCTCTGCCGGTCCCGCTATGATGCCGGAGCCCGTGCTGGAGGAAATCCGTGACGAGATGATGAACTACCGCGGCAGCGGCATGTGCGTCATGGAAATGAGCCACCGCTCCAAGGTTTTCCAGCAGATCGTCGACGAGGCCGAGGCTGACCTGCGCGACCTGATGGGCATCCCCGACAACTACAAGGTCCTGTTCATTCAGGGCGGCGCTACGCTGCAGTTCGCGGCTGTGCCTTGGAATCTGATGAAGAACGGCAAGGCCGTCTACGTCGAGACCGGCGCATGGTCCAAGAAGGCCATTGCCGAGGCCAAGAAGTACGGCGAGGTCATCGTCGCCGCTTCCTCCAAGGACAAGAACTACAGCTACATTCCCGACTGCTCCGATCTCGACATTCCCGACGATGCCGACTATGTCTACATCTGCGAGAACGAGACCATCCACGGTGTGACCTGGCAGCAGCTCCCCAACACCAAGGGCCATGTTCTTGTCTCCGACCAGAGCTCCATGTTCCTCTCCCAGCCCTGCAATGTCAGCGATTACGGCATGATCTATGCGGGCGTGCAGAAGAACGTCGGCCCTGCCGGTATGGTCATCGCCATCATCCGCGAGGACCTCATCCGCGAGGATCTCGATCCCAAGATGCCCATCTACTTGCGCTATGACACCCACGCCAAGAACGACTCCATGTACAACACCCCGAACTGCTGGGCGATTTACTGCTGCGGCAAGGTGTTCAAGTACCTCAAGAGCATCGGCGGTCTCGAGGTCATGCATCAGCGCAACATCGAGAAGGCCAAGGTCATCTATGACTTCCTGGATTCCTCCAAGATGTTCCACGGCACCGTTGAGCCCGAGTTCCGTTCCCTCATGAACATCCCCTTCGTCACCGATTCCGCCGAGCTCGACGCCGAAGTCGTCGCTGCTACCAAGGCTGCCGGTTACGATAACCTCAAGGGCCACAAGAGCGTCGGCGGTCTGCGCGCCAGCGTTTACAACGCCATGCCCATCGAGGGCGCTCAGGCTCTCGTCGAATTCCTGAAGAAGTTTGAGGCCGAGCACACCAAGTAATTGCTTTTTAAAAGGGGGATCACATCCCCCTTTTAGATACTCCCTCACCGGTGAAGCGTTCACCGGTGCCGCCGCCAAAGGCGGCTGGGCCAATGTATTTTTGTGACGCACATGTCGTCACAAAAATGATTTAATATTATTTAAGGAGAATTTCGTTATGCGTATTCTTGTTACCGACGGTATGGATAAGGGCGCGATCGAGAAGGTTCGCGCGATGGGTCACGAGCTCGTTGAGCAGTTCTACGAGCCCGATGAGCTTGGTAAGGCCCTGCGCGACTTTGATGTCGCCATCATTCGCTCCAAGACCAAGCTGCGCGCCAAGCAGATCGACGAGGCCAAGGGCAGCCGCTTCAAGTGCGTCATCCGCGCCGGTGTCGGCCTCGACAACATCGACGTGCAGTACGCCAAGGACAACGGCATCGAGGTGAAGAACACCCCGAAGTCCCCCTCCGAGTCCGTTGCTGAGCTCGCTATGGCTCACATGTTCTCCTGCGCCCGTTACATCTCCATCGCCGGCCACTCCATGCGCGAGGGCAAGTGGGAGAAGAAGGCCTACGGCAAGGGCATCGAGCTGACCGGCAAGACGCTCGGTATCGTCGGCTTCGGCCGCATCGGCCAGAAGCTCGGCAAGATGGCCAAGGCCATCGGCATGAACGTCATCGCGTTCGATATCTTCCACATCCCCGGCATCGAGGAAGAGCTCGGCATCCCCTATGTTGAGATGGACGAGCTGCTCGCCAAGTCCGACTTCATCTCCGTCCACGCTCCCGCTGTCGACGGCGGCGCTCTCATCAACGCTGAGCGCATCGCCAAGATGAAGGACGGCGTCGTCATCATCAACACCTCCCGCGGCACCAACGTCGACGAGGCTGCGCTTCTTGACGCGCTCAACAGCGGCAAGGTCCGCGCCGCCGGTCTGGACGTCTATGCCGACGAGCCCGCGACCAACGTTGCGCTCTACTCCCACCCGATGGTCTCCTGCACGCCGCACATCGGCTCCGCGACCGTCGAGGCTCAGGGCCGCATCGGCGAAGAGCTGGTCGAGATCATCTCCAAGATGTAATTTATCGCTCACGCGAATGACAAAAAGAAAGAGCCGTCGAAAGACGGCTCTTTCTTTTTGTCCTCGTGCTCGGCACGGCATATCTCCACGTTCTTTTTCATAGGATACACCAACAAAACTGTGCTGAGGTGTACGATATGGAGCGCAACCAGAACTATGTGGAGCTGTGGGGCGTCGCCGCAGGCGAGCCCGTCTTTTCGCACGAGAACCATACCCGCCGGGTCGACAAATTTCCCCTGCGGGTCGAGCGCCTGTCGGGCCAGAACGACGTGCCCGTCATCGTGGCGAGCGAGGCACTGCTGCGCGTCTGCCCTGTGGATGAGGGACAGAGCCTTCGCATCGTCGGGCAGCTGCGCTCGTTTAACAACAAGAGCGGGCAGGGCAACCGGCTCGTCATCACCGTGTTCGCCCAGAGCATCGAGCCGGGCGACGGCTCGTACTTTAACCGCATCCTGCTCTCGGGCGCGCTGTGCAAAAAGCCCGTGCTGCGGCGCACGCCGCTCGGCCGCAGCATTTGCGATGTCATTCTGGCAGTCAACCGCCACTACGGGCGTGCGGACTACTTACCCTGCATCGCCTGGGGACAGACCGCCGTGCAGATCGCGGGCATGGACGTCGGCGAGCGATTGGCGCTTGAGGGCCGCGTGCAGAGCCGGACCTACACCAAGCTGCTCGAAAGCGGCAGTGAGGAACGCACGGCGTTCGAAGTGTCGATCATGCAGCTTTTGGACGAAGAAGAAACGGAGGAGACCGCCTTATTATAGGCGGTCTCCTCCGTCTTTTGCTTATAGCCCGCTCTCCTATTCAAATAATTTATCAGTGCATCCCTTTACAATTTTAAGGCGCAGTGTTAGAGTTTTTCGTGCTATATATTTTATTAGATTTTTGAAATTTAAAAAACGAAACACGGAGAGAGAAATGGCAAGAATTTTTTTACTCAAGGGTGACATCGCCAACCCCGGCTATGTAGACATTCCCGAGGAGGCGACCACCATCCGAGAGGCGATCTACGGGATCGGCGGCGGCATTCCGAATGGGAAAAAGTTTAAGGCGGTGCAGATCGGCGGCCCGAGCGGCGGCCTTCTCGTCGAGGAGCATCTCGATCTGCCCCTGCACTTTCAAAAGCTCAAGCCCTACGGCGTGCGCCGCGGCGACAGCGTCATCACGGTGCTCGACGAGGACCGCTGCATGGTCGATGTCGCGTGTCGCTTTATGCAGTACACGCAGACAGAGTTCTGCGGCAAGTGCGTTCCCTGCCGCGAGGGCACAAAGCGCATGAACGAGCTGCTCTGGGCCATGCGGGACTACCGCCTCAGCGAGTCGGACTTTCATATGCTCACCGACCTTGGCGAGATGATCTCAGTCACGGCGTTCTGCAATCTGGGCCGCAATTCCTACCACACGCTGGAGACGGCCATCAAATACTTTCCCGAGGAATTCAAGGATCACCTGCGCGGGGACTGCGCGCTCTGCGAGCTTGACCGCGAACCGATCGAGCCGGGTGGACTTCCCTATAACCGCATCCGCCTCGAGATCGACCCGAGCATCTGCCGCGGATGCAGCAAGTGCTCGCGTTCCTGCCACGCCGAGGCCATCACGGGCGTCATCAAGTCGCCGTTCGTGATCGATCCGGAAAAATGCGTCAAATGCTATACCTGCATCGAGGCCTGCCCCTTTGATGCAATCCAGGAGGTGGAGATCGATGGCTAAGGGTATCATGTATGTCGACAACATCCGCGTGGAGTTCGACGACGAGCCCACGATCATGGATGTCTGCCGCAAGGCGGGCGTGGAAATGCCGAACTTCTGCTTCCACTCCGACCTTTCCGTTTACGGCGCGTGCCGCATGTGTATGGTCGAGGATCTGGACACCGGCAAGATCGACGCCGCCTGCACGACCAAGCCGAAAAACGGCATGCGCATCCGCACCAACACATCGCGCCTTCTCAAATACCGCCGCATGATACTGGAGCTGATGCTTGCCTCGCACTGCCGCGACTGCACCGCCTGCGAAAAAAACCGCTCCTGCCGTCTGCAGGAGATGGCCGTGCGCTTCGGCATCCATCACGTTCACTTCAAGGATACGCGCGAGCATGTACCGATGGACTTTTCAAGCCCTGCGGTCACATTCGACCTCAACAAATGCATCCTCTGCGGCGACTGCGTGCGCGTGTGCAAAGAGGTTCAGGGCATGAGCATCCTGCACTTTGCAGGCCGCGGCCCAGGGCTGCACATTGAGGCAGGTGACGACCAGCCCATCTCGACCACGCACTGCGTCAGCTGTGGCCAGTGCGCCGCCGTGTGCACGACCGGCGCCATCACCGTCAAAAACGACATCGGCGCAGCGTGGCGTGCCCTGCACGACCCGCAAAAGCGTGTCGTCATCCAGATTGCGCCCGCCGTGCGCGTCGCCATCGGTGAGGCCTATGGTCTGCCCGCGGGCGAAAATGTGCTCGACAAGCTCGTCACGGCACTCAAGATCATGGGTGCGGACGAAATTTACGATACGATCTTCGGCGCGGACCTCACGGTGCGCGAGGAATCGAAGGAATTCCTCCGCCGCCTGGAAACGGGCGAAAATCTCCCGCTGATGACATCCTGCTGCCCGTCCTGGGTGCGCTATGTGGAGCAGGAGCGCCCGCAGTTCATCAAGAACCTGTCCTCCGCACTCTCGCCTATGCAAATGTTCGCAACGGTCTTAAAGGACAAGTACCGCGAAAAGGACGCCGCCGACGGCCGCACGACCTTCCATATCGCCATCATGCCCTGCACAGCCAAGAAAATGGAGGCCGGACGCGAGGAATTCCGCCGCGACGGCGTACCGAACGTCGACCTCGTGCTGACCACGCAGGAGGTCATCAAGATGATCAAGGAATCCGGCATCCGCTTCCAGATGCTCGAAAAGGAGTCGCCCGACCTGCCGTTCGGCATGGGCAGCGGCGCGGCCGAGATCTTCGGCACCTCCGGCGGCGTGGCGGAGGCGGTGCTCCGCTGCTGCCTGCCCGACAAGAGCAAAAACGTCCTGCGCATGCTCGAGCACAGCGGTCTTCGCGGCACGGAGGCCGTCCGCTTTGTGACCATCCCCGTTAACGGGCGCGACGTGCGCGTCGCCCTGGCCCACGGCCTTGCCAACGCGGCAAAGCTGCTCGATCAAATCGAAAACGGCGAGGTCGAGGTCGACCTGGTCGAGGTCATGTCCTGCCGCACCGGCTGCGTCGGCGGCGCGGGCCAGCCCTACGCGCTGATGAGCACCAAGCTCAAGCGCGCCCACGGCCTGTACGAGATCGACCGCAGCGCGATGTTCAAGCGCAGCGAGCGCAACCCCGTCCTCGACGCGATGTATGCCGCGGGTCTCAATGAGCGCGCGCACGAGCTGCTGCACCACGAGTACAAGGACTGATTCCCTTCATAAAAAGCCGGCCGTGTGTCCACGGCCGACTTTTTCGCCCGACTCATTATTTTTTATAATGCGTCTATTGACAAATTAAGATATTTCCACTAATATATTTTTGAAAATGTATTACAAATTTGAATCGGAGGACAGCCATGGAAGTCCGCAACCTGGTCACATTCTTAAAAGTCACGGAGCTCAAGAGCTTCTCCCGTGCGGCGGAAGCTCTGGATTATTCCCAGTCCGCCGTCACGGTGCAGATCCAGCAGCTCGAGCGCGAGCTGGGCGTGCAGCTCTTTGACCGCATCGGCAAAACGGTCTCCATCACGCAGTACGGCAAGGACTTTGTCTCCTACGCGCGCGACGTGGTGAGCGCCATCGCGCGTGCCAGCGCCTTTGCCTCGTCGGATTCCGAGCTGAGCGGCACCGTGCGCGTCGGCACGCTCAATTCGCTGCTCACCGCCTCGTTCTCTAACATCGTGCCGCTCTACCACGAGCGTTTTCCGCACGTGCAGATCAGCCTGCACGCGGGCAATATCGCCTCCATCACCGAAATGCTCGTCAAGAATGAGCTCGACATCATCTACACGCTCGATGAGCAGATCTTCGACACGCAGTTTGTCAAAGTCTTTGAAGCGCAGGAGGACGTCGTCATCGTGACGAACACGGAAAACCCGCTCTCTGCCCGCGATGATGTGCACCTTGCCGACCTTGTGTCGCACCCGTTCATCCTGATGAACCACGGCAACCCCTACCGCGACCAGTTCGACCGCGAGCTTGCCCGTCAGGATCTAAGTGTCGAGCCGTTTTTGGAGCTCGAGAGCGACACGCTCGCGCTCAAGCTCATCCGCGAGAATCCAGAGTATCTCTCCGTGCTGCCGCGCTACACGGCGAAGATGAGCATTCACAAGGGCAACCTTGCCATCATCCCTGTGGCCGACTGTCAGATGAGCCAGTGGCGGCAGGTGCTTTATCACCGCAACAAGGTCATCACCCCGCAGATCCAAGGCATGCTCGACGTGATCTTAGAGGTCGCGAAAAAGCCGTTTTAAGCAGAATCTCACAAAAAAGCACAGGCGCGCTTTCGCGCGCCTGTGCTTTTTCACTTTACTGTGTCATTACGGCGCAAAATTTGCAAAAAAAGAGTGCAAAATGCAAATTGGCGCGGTATAATAATGGGCAAATTCCAGCGTCCGCGCGCATCGCGCGCCCGCTTTGATCGGAGGGATCACGATATGAGAATTGTCGTCAAGGTCGGCACATCCACGCTGGCACACCCCACGGGGCGGCTGAACATCCAGCGTATGGAAAAGCTGTGCAAGGTTTTAAGCGACCTTAAAAATATGGGACACGAGATCATCCTCGTCTCCTCTGGCGCCATCGCCATGGGCTTTGGCAAGCTCAACCTGAGCGAACGGCCGAAAGACGTGCCGACGAAGCAGGCCTCCGCCGCTGTCGGCCAGTGCGAGTTGATGTACATTTACGACAAGCTCTTCACCGAGTATAACCACACCGTGGCACAGCTGCTCATCACCGCACCGGATATCGAAGAGGGCGGCGTGCGCAAGCAGAACTTCCACAACACGCTCGCGCGGCTTTTAGAACTCGGCGCGCTGCCGGTCATCAACGAGAACGACACCATCTCCACCGAGGAGTTCGGCATCGGCGACAACGATACGCTCTCTGCCATCGTGGCCGTGACGATCCAGGCGGACCTCCTCATTCTGCTTTCGGACATCGACGGGCTCTTCGACGGAGACCCGCGCAAGAACCCCGACGCGAAGCTCATCGACACGGTGGAAAAGATCGACGAGCACATCATTTCGCTCGGCGGGGGCAGCGGTTCGAGCCTCGGCACCGGCGGCATGGCGACCAAGCTCCGCGCCGCGCAGATGGCGACGGCAGCAGGCTGCGAAATGGTCATCGCCAACGGCCAGTCGCCCGAGGTACTCTACGATGTGGCCGCGGGCAAGCGCGTGGGCACAAGATTTTTGGCAAAGAGGGATGAAGCATGACAACGATCGAACTTCTGGAACGCACAAAAGCTGCCTGGGGCAGCATCCGCAGCGCAAGCGCCGAGGAGAAGGACCGGCTGCTGCTCGCGATGGTGGAGAGCCTTGAGGCCAACAGCGAAGATATCCTGCGCGAAAATGTCAAGGACATGGAGGCGGCGAAGGGCACGATCTCCGACGTGATGCTCGACCGTCTCGCCCTGACGGAGAGCCGCATCCACGCGATGGCCGAGGGCATCCGCGAGGCCGCGGCGCTGCCCGACCACGTGGGCCGCGCGCTCGCGCAGTTCAAGCGCCCCAATGGTATGACCATCACCAAGCGGCAGGTGCCGCTCGGTCTGGTCGCCATCATCTACGAGAGCCGCCCGAACGTCACATCGGACGCCGCGGCGCTGTGCATCAAGAGCGGCAACGTCTGCATGCTGCGCAGCGGCAAGGAGGCCTATCGCTCCTCTCACGCCATCGTCACGGCGCTCAAGGCGGGCGTTGAGTCCGTCGGCGGCGATTCCGACATTGTCAACATCGTTGAGGATACAACGCATGCGAGCGCGCAGGTATTGATGACGGCGGACGGCCTTGTCGACCTGCTGATCCCCCGCGGCGGCAAGGGGCTCATCCGCGCGTGCGTGGAAAATGCAAGCGTTCCCTGCATCGAGACCGGCACGGGCATCTGCCATGTGTACGTCGACAGGGACGCTGACCTCAACATGGCGGTAAAGATCATCGAAAACGCCAAGACGAGCCGCCCGTCCGTCTGCAACGCGGAGGAGGTCTGCCTTGTCCACCGCGACATTGCAAAGGAATTTCTCCCCAAGCTCAAGGCCGCGCTTATCGACAAGCGTAGGGAAGCGGGCCTTGTCCCCGTCGAGCTGCGACGAAGCCGCGGCGGAGATCATTCCCGGCACGGCGGCAACGGAGCTCGACTTCGACACGGAATTTCTCGATTACATTCTCGCCGTCGCGGTCGTAGACGATCTGGATGCGGCCATCGCGCATGTCCAGCATCACTCGACGCACCACAGCGATTGCATCGTGACCGAGAACCAAGCCGCGGCCGACCGCTTTGTCGACGAGGTCGACAGCGCGGCGGTGTACGTCAACGTCTCCACCCGCTTCACCGACGGCGGGGAGTTCGGCCTCGGCTGCGAGATGGGCATTTCGACGCAGAAGCTCCACGCGCGCGGCCCGATGGGGCTCGACGAGCTGAGCACCTATAAATACGTCATCACCGGCAGCGGCCAGATTCGATAACAGGAAAGGCGCACACTCCGATGTACCACAACGACAAAAAGTACGCATTGACAAACTGCGTGCTTCTCGACGGCTCTGAGCACATGGAGCCGCAGACGGGCAAGGCCGTCTGCATCGACGGCGAGAAAATCAATGAGATCGTCGACGCACAGCATATCCCCGCAGGCTATGAGGCAGTCGACCTCGGTGGAAAATATGTGCTGCCGGGTCTCATCAACATGCACGTGCACCTGCCCGCCTCGGGCAAGCCGAAAAAGAAGGCGAGCGACCCCAAAAAGCTCGTCAAGCTCATCACCTTCTGCGCGCTGACGAACAGGATCGGCGTCAACATGTGCGAGGGCTACGCCAAAACCGAGCTGCTCTCCGGCGTCACGACCATCCGCACAGTTGGCGGCGTCGCCGATTACGACACGAAAATTCGCGACCTCGCCGCGGCGGGCAAAATTCTTGCCCCGCGCGTGCTGGCGTCGAACATGGCGGTCTCCGTCCCCGGCGGGCACATGGCGGGTTCGCTCGCCTACGAGGCGCACTCCGCCGAAGAGGCCGCGGCGCTCGTCGAAAAGATCGCCGCCGAAAAGCCCGACCTCATCAAGCTGATGATCACCGGCGGCGTGCTGGACGCCGAAGTCGTGGGCGAGCCGGGCGTGCTGCGCATGCAGCCCGAGCTTGTCAAGGCCGCGTGCGACAAGGCACATTCGCTCGGCATGATCGTCGCGGCGCACGTTGAGAGCCCTGAGGGCGTGATGGTCGCGCTGCAAAACGGCGTCGACTCCATCGAGCACGGCGCGCAGCCAAGCGATGAAATGATCACGCTCTTCAAGCAGCGCAAGGCGTTCCAAATTTCGACCATTTCCCCCGCCCTGCCCTACGCGCTCTTCGACCGCAGCATTTCGCACGCGACGTATGAGCAGCAGGAAAACGGCAAGATCGTCTTCGACGGCATCGTCGCGCTCGCAAAGGCAACCCTCGCCGCGGGCGTGCCAGTCGGTCTCGGCACGGACGTCGGCTGCCCGTACATCACACATTACGACATGTGGCGCGAGCTGCACTATTTCGTCAAATACTGCGGCGTGACGCCCGCGTTCGCGCTCTACAGCGCGACGAAACTCAATGCCCGGCTCGCGGGCATCGGTGATCTGACCGGCAGCATTGAGGCGGACAAGCAGGCCGACCTGATCGTCTGCTCCGGCAACCCTCTTCAGAATTTGAGCGCGCTGCGTGAGCTCGACATGGTCGTCAAGGGCGGCTACCGCATCGACAAGCCGCAGATCAAGAAGATGGATGAGGTCGAGCGCGAGCTCGACAAGTTCCTGTAAGCGCTATGAAATACTTGGTACTATCCGACTCGCACGGCAATGTCGACAACATGGTGTGCGCGGTAGAGCTCGTAAAGCCGCAGGGCATCATCCATCTTGGCGACGGCTGGCGCGATGTCGAGGAGCTGCGTGAACTTTTCCCCAGCCTGCCGCTCGAGCAGGTCCCCGGCAACTGCGACTTCGGGCGCTTTGAAGCGCTTGAGCGCGTGCTGATTCTGGACGATCACCGCGTGCTCATCGCGCACGGGCACACGTTAGGGGTGAAGACCGGGCTTCTCCGCGCGCAGTACCGCGCGCTCGAGATGAACGCCGACATTCTGCTCTTCGGCCACACGCACGTGCCGCTCGTGGACGCGGCGTCGCGGCCGATGATGATGAATCCCGGTTCGATTGGCGATCCCCGCCGCCCGACCTACGGCGTACTCGAATTCAGGGACGGACAAATTTACCCGTCGGTCTTTCGGCTGGACGCATAACAAAAAAGAGATGTACCTTGCGGTACATCTCTTTCCCTTTTCTCACCCGTTCCAAGCGCGCACCTGCTCGCGCAGCCAATTACACCAAGCGTCCACGCCCTCGCCGGTTTTGGCGGAGAGGGAGAATATCTTGAGCTTCGGGTTGCGCATGTGCGCGTATTCGACGACTTTTTCCATGTCGAAGTCGAAATACGGCAGCACGTCGATCTTGTTGATGATGAGCGCGTCGCACACAGTGAAGATGAGCGGGTACTTGAGCGGCTTGTCGTGCCCCTCCGGCACGGAGAGGATCATCGCGTTTTTGACCGCGCCCGTGTCGAACTCCGCGGGGCAGACGAGGTTGCCGACGTTTTCGAGCACGACGAGGTCCAAGTCCTTCGTGCCGATCTCCTTGAGGCCCTGCCCCGTCATGCTTGCATCGAGGTGGCACATGCCGCCCGTGTGGAGCTGGATGGACTTGACGCCCGCGTCCGCGATAGTCTTCGCGTCCACGTCGGAGTCGATGTCTGCCTCCATCACGCCGATGCGCAGCTCATCCTTGAGCGCTTCAAGCGTGCGCAGCAGCGTCGTCGTCTTGCCGCTGCCCGGCGAGGACATCAGCAGAAACGTTCTGTCCTGCTTGAGCTGCGTGCGAAGGCGTGCGGCCTCGCGGTCGTTGTCGGCGAAGACGCTCTCTTTCACCTCGATGATCTTATAGGGTTCTGTCATATCGCCTCGATCTCCTTTAAGTTGATCTCGCGGCCCTGCTTGAGCCACGTTTTTTCGCCGCCGCAGTGCGGGCAGGTGCGGCCAAACTGCACGGTGGGATAGTCGCGCCCGCAGCCCTCGCAGTACGTAACGGCGGGGATGGTCTCGATCTTGAGCGCGGCCTCCGGTAAAAGCTCGGTCTTCTTGACTGCCCAGTTCCAGCAGCTTTCGAGTTCGTGCGGGATCGCACCGGACACCTCGCCGAGCTCGAGCGTCACGGACGCGACGTTCGTCAGGCCGTTTTCCTCTCCGATCTTTTCCACGCTCTTGATGACGTGGAAGACAATGCCCAGCTCGTGCATTACTTGCTCTTTCTCGCCGCACGCTTGATCTTGAACTCACGCTTGATCATGTACGGCAGGATGGCCTTCATCTTGTCCTCACAGGCGTACATCTTGCTGCACTCCGGTCTCTCGCGGTGCAGGTGGATGGCGTCGAACGCGCACTTCGTCGTGCAGACGCCGCAGCCGATGCACTTGTTCGGGTCGACGATGCTCGCGCCGCAGCTAAGGCAGCGCGCGGTCTCCTTTTTGATCTGCTCTTCGGTGAACGCGACGCGCTCGTCGCTAAACGTCCTGCGCAGCGCCTCGTTATAGCCGATGCGCTGGCGCGGTGTTGTGTCGTAATTGACGGGGATCAGCGCGCTTTCCTTGTCGAGCTCAATGAACTGGCGGCGGTTGCGGCCGACCGTCAACGTCGCGTGCTGGACAAAACGGTGCAGCGAGATCGCGCCCTCCTTGCCCGCGGCGATGGCGTCGATGGCAAATTTCTGACCCGTATAAGCGTCGCCGCCGACGAAGATATCCTTTTCCGCCGTCTGATACGTGACGGGGTCTGCCTTGACCGTGCCGTTGGGGTTGAACTCAACAGCGGTGCCGGTGAGCAGCTCACGCCAGTCGACCTTCTGGCCGATGCAGTAGAGAACCGTCGCGCACTCGGCCTGTTCGCTCACACTGTCGTCAAACTCAGGTGCGAAGCGGCCCTCGTCGTTCTTAACGCGCGTGCACTTGCGGAACCTGATGCCCGCGCACTTGCCGTCCTCCACCACGATCTCGGTCTGGCCCCAGCCGGCGTGGACGGTGATGCCGTCGCGCTCACACTCGCTGCGGTCTTCCTCGCCCATCGGCATATCGTCGTAAGCCTCTAAGCAGTAGAGGTCAACGCTCTCTGCGCCGCAGCGCACCGCCGTGCGCGCAGCGTCCGCGCCGATGTTGCCGCCGCCGATGACGACGACCTTACCGGAAAGCGTCTTCTTTTCATGCAGGTTGACCTGCCGCATAAAGTCGATACCCGCCATGACGCCGTCCGCGTCGCCGCCGGGGATGTTCAGCTTACCGCCGGACTGGAGGCCGACGGCCACATAGAAGCCCTGATAGCCCTGCTCGCGCAGCTGCGCGATGGTCACGTCTTTTCCGACCTCCACGCCGCAGCGGAACTCGACACCGAGTTCACGCAAGATGTCGATCTCGGCATCCACCACGTCTTTTTCGAGGCGGAAGCTCGGAATGCCGTTCATCAGCATGCCGCCGGGACGCGCTTCCCTTTCAAACACCGTCGGGCGGTAGCCCTTTTCAGCGAGGTAGTATGCGCACGACAGGCCCGCGGGGCCGCCGCCGATGACG
>OMGK01000856.1_pt1 | contig 19317 bp, 14 predicted proteins | sample 1645881 | NCBI WGS metagenome assembly OMGK01 (sample SAMN00849303, study PRJEB25192) | human gut metagenome
GACTGAAGAAGAAATATTACGCAGAGCAGAAACACTTGGTATGCCGTTAAAATCATTAAAGGGATATTACCAGAATCTTCCTTTCCGCTATCTTCCAACTTTTCTTCTCGGTTTTGCAAACCTCAGCGAAGAAACGATTCCGGATGCCATTCGCTCTCTTTCTGAGAAAGTATTTGCTTCGCCAAAACCGTATCTCTTGTAATCTGTTCTTTTAATTGCGTAAGAGAAGCAAACTTTCTCTCTTCCCGCAAAAATGAGACAAAGTATGCTGTTAATTCTTTGTCATATAAATCACCGGAGAAATTAAACAGCCAAACCTCAAAGCCGACTTCATTCTCACCGGGGATGGTCGGCTTTACTCCAAGGTTACAAATTCCTTTATACCTTTTTCCTTCTACATCAACAAAAACCGCATACACACCATATGGTGGCAGCACTTTATGTGCATCCGGATATATATTTGCCGTTGGTGTTTCCATCGTCCGTCCCAGTTGATTTCCCTTTTGTACTACACCGGTGAGAAAATAAGGTGTTCCCAAAAGTTCATTTGCCTGTTCCATCTTACCCTTTGCAATCAGTGAGCGGATTCTGGTACTGCTCACGACCTCACCGCCTAATTCCAATTTAGAAAGAACCGTTACCGAAAATCCAAGTTTTTCTCCTAACTGCTGCAGCGTATCCGTATCCCCGCTTCTGCCTGCACCAAACCGAAAATCACTGCCAACGATAACCGATGCGGCATCGCAGGTATCACACAATAATTTTTTTGCAAACTCCTCCGGCGTCTGGCTGCAAAATTCCTTCGTCAGAGGAATCTCAAGCAGACAATCAATTCCTAAATATTCTGCTAATTTTTCTTTTTCATAAGGCGTATACAAAACCTTCGCTTCATCCACGGAAAACGAAATCATAACAATCGGTTTGTTTTCTTTTTTTGCCTGTTCAATCAGCAGACGGTGCCCTTTATGAATCCCGTCAAATTTGCCGATACAAACCGCTGTCTGTTTTCCCTGAAACTCTAAATTTCGTATTATTTTCATACGTCATTCCTCAATTCTAAAACATCTTCACTACGAAATACTTATCCTTCTCACGGCGGTATTCGTAAATCGCATAAAATTCATTCTCCATGGAATACATTCTTACCTGCTCTTTGTCTTTTGGTGTCTGATATGAAGTATCTTTTCTTGCAATGCAGTTTCCATTAAGTAAAAGGCGCAGTGCTTCATCCGATACCACACAGTCTTTTAAATCTGAAAACATGGCATCAATCGGAATCAGATAATCCTGTATCTTTCCCTCTTTTACTGCCTGCTCTATCTGCCCTAACGTAAGTGCCTGCTCTAAAAAAAACTCAGAAACACGAGTGCGCACAAGAGTTTTCATCGCCGCACCGCACCCAAGGAACTCTCCAATATCTTTGCAGAGTGTACGGATATACGTTCCTTTGGAACAGCTTACTTCCATCGTAAATTCATTTTCCGAAAAATCAATCGACAACACTTTAATTTCGTAAATTGTCACCTTGCGGGCTTTCCGCTCAACTTCTTTCCCCTGTCTTGCCAATTCATAAAGTTTCTTGCCATTTATTTTTATGGCAGAATACATCGGTGGAATCTGTTCGATTTCACCCACAAACTTAGAAACCGCCATTTCAATCTGTTCTTTCGTAACCGACACCGGATGATGGGAAAGAATTTCTCCTGTCATATCCTCGGTATTTGTCGTAACACCTAGTTTTACAACAGCACGATAAGTCTTATCTTTGTCCGTGAGAAGCCCGCAGACTTTTGTTGCCTTCCCTATGCATACAGGAAGCACACCGGTCGCATCAGGGTCGAGCGTTCCGGTATGCCCTATTTTTTTCATATGAAGAATGCCGCGCAGTTTTGCCACCACATCGTGAGAAGTAAAACCACGCTCTTTATATACATTAATAATTCCATTCATGTTTGACTACCCCAGCTGTTTTTCAATATGCCCGGTCAGATTATTGATTACATCAAATGCAGAGCCTTTAATGGCACAGCCTGCCGCTCTTACGTGACCGCCGCCACCAAAATAGCGGGCGATAACACTGACATCGACAATCTCATTCGAGCGCATGCTTACCTTAAACTCGCCCTGTTCTCTCTCATCAAGTAAAATTGCCACCTCGACACCCTCTGTCGTTCGCATTTCATCAATAATTCCATCCAAATCCGATGGCTTTGCCTCATACAATTTCATCACATTCTGACGCACAATGGAAAACAAACAGCGCCCATCCATAATGCGGACACTTTCCATCAGACAGCGTCCCATAATCTGAAGCTGTTTATACGTTTTTCGATAAAAACTATCATCGATAATCTTGCCAAACGGGATTCCAAAAGCAATCAGCTTTCCGGCAATTTCCATAGTCTCTTTTGTTGTGTTTGAATGTTTAAACACACCGGTATCATGGACGATTCCGGTATAGAGTGCACTGGCAATGCCGGCATCTAACTTTTCTTCCTCCATCAAACCATACAAAATCTCACAGGTTGAACTTGCTTCTTTTACAACATTTTCATTGCCAAACTTTGTATTTGTAATGTGATGATCAATATTTAACACATACGGCGTTTTTTCCATCACCTTTTGTGCATCACCAAGACGCTCCTCATCTCCGCAGTCAAGAGAAATGAACAAGTCGTAGGAAGGCTTTTCATAAAAAGCATCTTCTTCCTTTAGGTAATCAAAAGCATCCGATATCTCTTCCACATAAACACAGACCTGTTTGTCCGGATAATTCTTTTTTATGTACCGGAACAATCCCATGCAGGAACCGATACAATCGCCATCCGGGCGCACATGCCCGCCAATGGCAATCGTTTCTGCTTTTTCTATTGCTGACAGCAATTGACTCATTCGCTGTCACCCCCGTCCTCATCGCGGTGATTCAACTCGCGGATTTTCTTCGACATCTCCACACCATACTCAATGGAAGTATCCAGAATAAATGTTAATTCCGGTGTATTCCTGAGATTCATACGGTGCGCTAACTGATGTCTGGCGTAAGCGGCACTCTTTTTGAGTCCCTCCATCGTCTTTTCCTTCGCCTCATCATCGCCGAGAACGCTCACATAAATTTTAGCGAATTTCAAATCCGGCGTTACTTCACAAGCCATCACCGAAGTCATCGGATGAATTCGCGGATCCTTAATGTCTTCGCGGATAATCTGGCTCATTTCACGCTGTACTTCGCTGTTAATACGAATATTTTTTACACTGTTTTTTCTCATTTTCCATCTCCGTTCCTAACGATTTGACTATCTCGGAACCTCAACCATCTTGTAGCATTCAATCTGGTCTTCTTCCTGCAAATCATTAAATCCATCAAATACAAGACCACATTCATAACCGGCAGCCACTTCTTTGACATCGTCTTTGAAACGCTTCAAACTTGACAAATCGCCCTCGAAAATCTGCTCGCCCTCACGCGTAATACGTGCACGACATCCGCGCTCAATCTTACCGTCCAAAACGTAAGAACCGGCAATCGTACCAACACCGGAAGCCTTGAATGTCTGGCGGACTTCTGCGTGAGCAATGACTTTCTCTTCATAAATCGGCTCAAGCATACCTTTCATCGCTGCCTCAATATCTTCGATTGCATCGTAAATGACACGATACAAACGTACATCTACATTTTCTCTGTCTGCTGTCTCTTTTGCTGCATTGTCAAGGCGGATGTTAAACCCAATGATAATTGCATTGGATGCACTTGCCAAACTTACATCCGATTCATTGATGGCACCAACACCACCGTGAATCACACGAACAGCAACCTCTTCATTACTTAATTTAACAAGACTCTGTTTTACGGCCTCAACAGACCCCTGCACATCAGCTTTGATAATCAAGTTCAATTCTTTGACATTACCTGCCTGAATCTGACTAAACAGTCCATCTAAAGAAAGTTTCTTCGCTTTTGTTTCCTCCAAAAGTTTATCTTTACCCTGGTCTACATAAGCCTGTGCAATCTGTTTTGCTTCTTTATCATTTTCTGTAGCAACAAAAATTTCTCCGGCACTTGGCACGCCATTCAGACCAAGAATCTCAACCGGTGTCGAAGGTGTTGCCTGTTTTACACGCTCTCCCTTGTGGTCAAGCATCGCACGAACTTTACCATAAGCAGTTCCTACGGCAATATGGTCACCAACGTTTAATGTACCTTTCTGTACCAAAACAGTTGCAACCGGTCCACGTCCTTTATCCAGCTGCGCTTCAATTACAATACCTCTTGCACGGCGTTTTGGATTTGCTTTGAGTTCCAAAACTTCCGCTGTCAGAATAATCATTTCCAAAAGATTTGAAATACCTTCTTTTGTATGTGCCGATACCGGACAGAAAATCGTGCTTCCGCCCCACTCTTCCGGAATCAGTTCATATTCGGACAACTCCTGTTTCACTCGCTCAATGTTTGCGCCTTCTTTATCAATTTTGTTAATTGCTACAATAATTTCTACACCGGCTGCTTTGGCATGGTTAATCGCTTCTACCGTCTGCGGCATAACACCATCATCCGCTGCGACAACAAGCACTGCCACGTCTGTTGACTGTGCACCACGCATACGCATAGAAGTAAATGCCTCATGTCCCGGTGTATCCAAAAATGTGATTTTTTCACCATTAATGCGGACAACATAAGCACCGATATGCTGTGTAATACCACCAGCCTCATGCTCTGTCACATCGGTTTCACGAATGGCATCCAAAAGGGAAGTCTTACCATGGTCAACGTGACCCATTACACAGACAACCGGTGGACGTTTTTTCATCTTGCTTTCGTCCTCTTCTTCCTCTTTGAGAAGTTCCGCCACCATATCTACTTTTTCTTCCATTTCAGCAATAATATCGAAAGAAAGAGCAATCTCTTCTGCTTCATCAAAAGTGATTTCCTGATTCAGAGAAACCATCTGACCCTGCATAAATAATTTCTTAACCAAAGCTGCCGCCGGCATCTTCATCTTATCTGCCAATTCGCGGATGGTTAAAGATTCCGGAATTGTAATCTGCTTAATATCTTCTTCCGGCTCCTGTTTTACCGGCTCCGGCTTAATGAATGCACCTTTACGGTTCGGATCTTTCTTGGAGCGGATTCTGCTCATTTCTTCTTTTGTACTCTTGCGGTATCCGCCAGTCTTATTATTTCTATCATCTTTCTTACGGTTTCTCTGGCGGGAGTTTTTCTGCTCCTGCTTAATTCCGTCAAAACCACTCTGTGCCTTCTCGAAACGTTCAAATACGCGGTTATTATTGCCATTACCGTTTCCGTTACGGCGGTTATCTCCACGTGAATTTTGTCCGTTGTTATTGCCGCGGCGGTCTCTGTCATTTCTGTCGTTTCGGCGGCCGTTGTTATTGCCATTATTCCCGCGGTTATCCGGACGGGAACCATTACCGTTTCCATTTCGGCGGTCTCTATCGTTTCTGTCATTTCTATCGTTACGTCCCTGACCGTTATTGTTTGGCTTACGGTAATTGTCGTTTTTCTTTGGCTGCTGAGGTTTCTGTGAAGAAACTTTTTTCTCTTCCGGCTTCTTCTCTGCCTTCTCTTCCGGCTTCTTTTCTTCCGGCTTTTTCTCCTCCGGCTTTTTCTCCTCCGGCTTCTTTTCTACCTTAGATTCTTCTTTCTTTTCTTCCACTTTCTTCTCAACCTTAGGCTCTTCTTTTTTCTCAACCTTTGGCTCCTCTTTAACCGGTGCTTTTACTTCCTCTTTTGGCTCTGCCTTTGCTGCCGCTTTTTTCTTCTTGAAATAATTCATCAGAAATCCAATTGCTTCGTCTTCGATATTGCTGTTTGCACCTTTTACTTCGAATCCGTTCTCATTTAAAAGTGTTACCAAATCGCCACTTTTTATATTTTTGTCCTGCTGCTGTATGCTTCGGGCAATCTCATATATTTTCATTTTTGCCATACTTTGTTACCTCCAAATCTAAATTCTTGCCAATTGCTTTTGCAAATCCACTATTTGTCACCGCTACAGACGCCCGGAATTCCTTTCCGATTGCCTTACCTAGCATTTCTTTGTCCCCAAACTCCACATAAGGAACATGGTAAAAATGACACGAATCTGCAAATTTCTTTTTGGTATTACCGGATGCATCTTTGGCAACTATAACGAGTCTTGCAATCCCCTCACGAATCGATTTCTCCGTCATAAATTCTCCGCTGACCACATCGCCGGCCTTCATCGCCAGTCCTAAAGAACCAAGGACCTTTCTAATCTGTACCATCTTTTAACTGCCTTTCTAACAATAGATACGTTTCTTCTTTTACATTCATTCGGAATGACCGGCTTAGGGCGTTGCTTTTCCATGCTTTTTTCAAACACTCCTCATTCGCACAAAGATACGCTCCTCTGCCATTTTTTCGTCCCGTACGGTCAAGCATAATTTCGCCTTCCTTTGTTTTCACGACACGAATTAAATCCTGTTTATCCCTGCACGCTCTGCAGGCAATACACTGTCTTTGTGGTTTTTTACGCTCCTGCATGCCGCATTCCTCCTTTCCATATCATAAAAGAACTTACGATAAACTTTGTGTTTCGCTCTTAATATCGATTTTGTATCCTGTCAATCGGGCAGCCAGTCTTGCATTCTGACCCTCTTTACCAATGGCAAGAGACAACTGATAGTCCGGAACAATGACCTCTGCACTCTTTTCGCTAGGATCAACCGTAACCGATACGACTTTGGATGGGCTGAGAGCATGCTCAATGAAAATAGCCGGATCTTCATTCCATTCTACAATATCAATCTTTTCTCCATATAACTCATCAACTACAGCATTGACTCGCGCACCATTCATACCAACGCACGCACCTACGGCATCTACGTCTGGGTTGTTGCTGTAAACCGCAATCTTAGAACGGGAACCTGCTTCACGGGATACATTTTTAATTTCCACAACACCGCTCTGAATTTCAGCAACTTCGGATTCAAACAAACGTTTTACCAGTTCCGGATGTGTACGTGAAATCACAATTCTTGGTCCTCTTGGTGTATCTTTTACTTCTGTTACATAAAGTTTAATTCTGTCATGTGCCTCAAAGTGCTCACTTGGAACCTGCTCCTGTTTGGTAAGCACGGCATCAATTTTTCCAATATTTACATTATAATTTCCATTGTTATAACGCTGTACCATACCGGTTACAATATCATGCTCTTTTTCATAATACTGTTCAAACAGCACTTTTCTTTCTTCTTCACGAATTTTCTGAACAACAACCTGTTTTGCTTTCTGGGCTGCAATACGTCCAAAGTTTTTCGGTGTCACCTCAATACTGACGGTCTCACCAAGTCCGGTTCCCGGATATTTCACCTCCGCCTCTGTCTGAGACATTTCAAGCATGGCATCCTCTACTTCTTCTACGACAACCTTATCCTGATACACATGGAACTCGCCTGTCTCACGGTCTAAATTCACACGGATGTTATCCGCTTTTCCATACTCATTTTTGCATGCTGCCACAAGTGAATTTTCAATAGCCTCAAGCAAAATCTCTTTGCTGATATCCTTTTCTTTCTCAATGGCATTTAATGCCTCAATTAATTCCGGATTTCCTTTCTTTGCTGCTGTCTTTTTCATTTTTTCTATTATCCTCCTATTCAATCATTCTATCGTATGTCTGCAACGACTTAAAAAGTTATATATTTGCGAATCAGCGCAATTTCTTTGACCGGCGTTTCCATCTCTCTGTCATCCATTGAAAGAACAATCGTCTCTGTATCTTCCCGATATTCCTTCAATACACCAACAAATTCTTTGGCTGAATATTTTTTACCTTTTTCTTCCCATGTAACCGGTGAAAACAATTTCATCTCCACATCCTCACCGATGTTTCTCATAAAGTCTTTCGGCTTCTTAAACGGGCGCAGTAATCCCGGCGAACTGACTTCCAAAATATAAGATTCCTCAATGAAATCGTCTTTGTCCATCTCATCACTCAGCTCGTGATTTACAAGGGTAAGGTCATCAATTGTAATACCGCCTTCCTTATCAATATAAACCCGAAGATGCCAGTTTCCCGCTTCCTTGACAAATTCCACATCTACCAGTTCAAATTGGTATTTTTGCAGAATCGGCTCTACTAAAGCCTCTGTCTTTTGTACATAGTCCTGATGTTTACTCAATTCAAAACCTCTTTTCTTTAGCCGGAATGACTTCCGTCTGTATTTGAATCTACACGAAAAGAATGAGTGGACCAAAGTCCACTCATATCAATTAACAGTATCTTCATATAATAAAGTAACACAATTTCCTATGTTTGGCAAGAACTTTTTTATTTTAATGCTTCAATCATTGCCTCATAAGACTTCTTTGGTACATAAGTATATACCGTTTTGTACTTACCGGTTGTCTCATCCTTAACTCTTGCGCTCTTCCTTGTAAAGAATAGCGGCTTGCAGCTGCCGCGCCAGGATGTCTGATCGCTGATTCCCCATACCGTAATGCCGGTAATTCCTTTCGGGCTTATGGTCTTGTCACGGTTTTTCTGAATATCCACAATCTGCTTAATAAAATCTTTTGTAAAGGCAGCCTGGTCAGCTTCAGTTTCCTTTTCATTTTTATAAGCATATGTCGGCGTTCTTCCATCGGTTTCGTCCGTATCAAAATTAATCGTAATATCAAGCTCCGTAATCTGAACTTCGAGTCCTGCATTAATAAATGCTTTTAATGCATTTCCATACTCTTCGAGAGTCGGACGCTTAATATCCACGTGGCTCTGCATACCGATACCGCCACAGATTTTCGCTTCTTCTCCCTCATTAATATAGGAAATAAGAGCAAGTTCATCGTCTACACTAAAATATGTATCATAATCATTGTAGAACAAAGTAACTTTATCCTGAACATTTTCTCTTTTCAACTCGTCATAAGCATATTCAAATGCAGCTTTTACATATGTAGGCTTCAATCCCATATCACCGTATACACTAACCCATGTTGTCGCTGCTGCAGCATTCGAACGATGAATGTATTCATTTAACACATCCCATGCATATACGATTGAACCAACTTCTCCGGTCAATTCTTTTTCTTTCTGCATCGTATATCGCATTACTGTTCGAACAAAGAATTCAAGACGGGCATTCATCGTTGCTTCATCTACAACCGCCTCGTCATCATCGTAATTCTTCTTAAAAAACCATGTTGGTGTCTGCTGATGCCACATCAGAGTATGTGCACGCATACGGATATTATGCTGTTTGGCAATTGCAAGTACACCATCAATCGTTTCCAATGTAAGTTCCGGAACTGTGGATTCCTTGTAATCGTCACTAATCACATATCCTTTTGCCTTGGCATCTGCAACAGAAATTGTAGTCTTTTTATTCAGCATGTTATCCGGCTTCATTTCATTTTCCAATGTAAAACTATTGAAATGTTTGTCGACAAATTCCATGGTACTTGCATCCTGCATTTCCTTACGCTTATTCCATGTCTGGTTATAAGTCAAACATGTTCCGACATTGTCAATGACACCTTTAAAAATTTCTTTCATTGCCGGTGTCGTATCCTGTGGTTCGGCAGTTGCGGTTGCCGTCGGTTTAACTATCGGCACTTCCGTTGTCTTTGGCGCATTGGAAGGTGATGTTGTCGGCGTATTCACCGGGGTCTTAGTCACTTTAGGTGCTTTCTTTTTCACCGTAATTTTACAAACCAGCTTCTTTGTTTTCTTACCTTTTTTAATTATTGCTGTCAAAGTAGTCTTACCGGCTTTCTTTGCCGTCACTTTCACTGCATATTTACCGCTCTTTTTGAAAGATGCAACCTTTTTACTTTTCATCTTCCATGATACTTTATACTTCTTCGCATTCTTTACGGTAATCTTTTTTGTTTTCCCAACCGTAATTGATACGCTCTTTTTTGATAGTTTCGGCTTGGCAGCCGCCTCTGATGTAATCCCCTGTACTCCGGCAAATGAACTAATAACCATTGCCGCTGTGAGAACCTTGGCGAGTACCACCTTTGTTTTTCTCATGATAAATAATGCCTCCTTCGCATGTATAATGTCTATGACTATATAATATATTATATATACTGTCAGTGTCAACATAAATGTACTATTCTATTCTAAAAGTGAAATAGTCTGTATATGGTGGCATGAATTCAGAAAAAAAAGAAAGATCTCCTGACCTTTCTTAAAAAAATTTTAAATAAATATAGTAGTCCGTAGGGGAATCGAACCCCTGTTTCTGCCGTGAGAGGGCAGCGTCTTAGCCGCTTGACCAACGGACCATCAACAATTGCTATCATACTACAGACGAAAACAAATTGCAAGTACTTTTTTTATTTTTTTTCATCTTTTTTGTTCTTTCTAATTTTGGGCAAATAATGAATATTCTGTTTCGGACAAATCATAGTACATTTCAGGCAGCTGATACACTCTCCGTCCCGCAATGGATTTTCCTGCAATTTTATTGATACCGGGCAGTTTTTTCTGCATGCCTGACAGCCATTTAGACAGCTTCTCCCCCTCCTTAGGCGGAAAAACGGAAACTGTGGCAATAGTGAAAAGACAGCACCCATTGGGCATAAAAACTGACAAAAGAAACGTTCTTTTACTGCCATCCCTGCCACAATAATAACAAGCAAAAGAATGGCACACAAATTAGAAACAGCCGAAAAATTCCCAGCACGCAGCAATGAAAATATTGTCCATGGACTATTTTCATTCAACAAATTTTCTTTTTGCAAAAAACACAGGCATATAATCCCAAACAGCAATACATATTTTATCTTTTGTAAAATCAGGGCAAAACGCTCTGGAATTTCATGGGTTTTTTTCTTTGTTTTTCTTTGCAGCCAGGATGACGCACAATAAATCCAGTCTCCAATTGCTCCAAATGCACACATAAAACCGCAAAAAAAACGTCCAAAAAACATAGTAAACAAACATAATAATAAAAGTATCACAGAAAAGTCGTTTAATACAAGCGGAGTACCCTTTCCCATGGAAACAAAAATATTTTTAATTCCTAAAAATGCTTGCGAAAACAATGCTGGAAAATAAATAAAACATATTCCTTGAATGACAATCCGTATCCACTGTAATTTCTTAATTTTTTTCATTTGCTTCCTCCAATGCCTGTTTTGCTGCATTTATAATTCCCCTCGAAGAATAGGTAGCTCCAGATACCGCATCCACCTCTGCGCTCTGCTTTTTTGTAATATCATCAAGCAGGGTGGCTGCCATATTCCAATACTCTTTTGTTTCCTGCTTTGCAGAAATTACGGTAATTGACTTAATTTTATTACTTTGAATTGTAACTTTAAGCTTAACCGGCCCTCCAAAACCTTCTGCTTCTCCGTAATAAACACCATTTTTCCACTTTGGCAACATCTTTTTTTCGTTTTCCATTTTCTGCTGTTTGTAATCATCTCTTTTCTTTTGATTTCCCAGTGCTATCCACTGATAACCAAAAAGTACAGCTAAAACGAGAAACATATTTATCCACTTTATCACTTTTGTTTTCACTGTTTTCTCGCCTCCGCTAATGCCAATCGATATAAAGTAAGGAATGCATGGGACGAACAGGTCGCCCCTGTTACTACAAGTGCATCATCTTTTTGCGCACCTATTAATTGATTTAATAAACCCATACTTTTTCTTGTGCCATTTAATGCCCGATTTGTATAAAACTTGTTTGTGATGTCTGAAATTTCCACGTTTTCAAAGCCCGCAAATGCATTTTCTTTAAAAACAACATCTGCAGACAATCGATAACTTGAAAAATCACCATCCTCATCCGGCAAAACCTCCGTTGTCTCTGAATAACTTCCATTTTTTAATGGCTGTAATGGAGCATAGGACGGTTCGGGCGTTGGTATCAATGTTTCCTCTGGCTTAGGAGAATTTACAGCCGGAGGTTCACTTGACTTCACATCACTCGCCTTATCATCCGTATTCGCAGCCATCAAAAGAGCCTGTCTATATAAATTACAAATTGCCTGTGACGAACAAGTTGCACCGGACACTGCTGAAATCTCCTCAATTTTCTGCTTTTGCAAAATCTGATTAACAACGCCCTGTTCTTTTTTTGTTCCATTTGCTGCCTTTATGTAATATGGCTGGTTTTCTTCACAATCCGATGAAAAATTATTGATCGATACACAACGTCCTTCACGGAACACAACCACTGCCTGCAGTGTATATGGTTCAAACTCCATGTCCACATCCGGGCTGCAAATTGTTTTCACCAAATAACTGCCATCTTTGATTTGACCGACGGAAACATTTTCTTTGGAATCCGGTAAAATCGGTGATTTCGTAGCTTTCGGTCTCGAATTTTTTTCCTCTTTTTTTCCAATTGCTTTCGCATATGCATTCTGATAAGCCGCCCATACCGCTTGCGATGAATAGGTAACCCCAGAAATAACATCTACGTTTTTATTTTGGCTCTTTAAAATTCTTCTGACCATCCCTTTCCATGCTTTCTGCATATAAGAAACATTTTCTTTTGTTTTATTATGCAGCATTTTCATCTGGTAAAGTGCTACAACTTTTCCATTTTTAAATTTAGCCTTTAGAGAAATCCCATAACCAAACTTTTCACATTCCGCCGTCCCGGTATAAACACCATCCTTTGGAATTCCTTTTAGCGATGTAACCTTATTTTGTCTCTGTTCTTTTTTATTTGTTTTGTGCGCTGCTATTTTCACAGATGATTTTTCTTTTTTCCCTCCCGCATTTCTAAGCGCATTCTGAACAGCCTGTAAAATTCCGGATGAAGAAAAAGTTGCTCCACTTATCGTATCCACATCCGTTGACTGACTGCTTAAAATCAAGGAAATTACTTTCTTTGCTTTTGAATAATATGCCGGGGTCTCTTTTTCATGTGAAACTACATCAATGCTTTTTATTTTCCCCTTAAAAATCTGCACCTTCACAACAATCAATCCACCGAATCCTTTTGCACTTCCTGTATATTCACCATCCTGCAGTCCCTTTTGCTTTATCTTCTTTGCCGTTTTTTTCTTGACCTCACTTTGCTTTTTCTCTTTTGCATCCGCCACTTTCTCTAAATTTCCTGCCGGAGCATTTCCACTAAGTACTGGAAATATCGGTTGATTACAAAGCAAACCAAAAACAGCAAATACTGTCACACAAACTGCCGGAGTTAAAAAAAACAGACTTCTCCATTTATTATTCATCTCTTACCACCTCATAGTCAAAATCCGATGTAAATATTTTTTCAATACCTTCACTAATCACAATTGTTCCATCTTTAAGCAATAAAACAAAATCAAATTGTTCTTTGTGTTTTTTCCAATATTGTACCGCCTTTTCTTTTCCCATAATAAACAGAGAAGTTGACAAGCCATCCGCAAGTGTTCCATCCTTGCTTACTATGGTTGCACTAATCACACCATGATCCGCCGGTTTTCCGGTTGCCGGGTCTAAAATATGATGATACGTTTTCCCATTCTTTTCAAAATAACGCTCATATCCACCAGAAGTAATTACTGCCATATTTCCAGTTTTAAGTACTCCAAGATAGTCTCCCGAAAGTGGCGAATTACTTGGATTTTCTATTGCTATTTTCCACTTGCTTCCATCTTCTTTTGTTCCATATGTCTGCACATTTCCGCCCAGTGAAAGAACCCCGCCTGTCAACTGATATTCTTTAAAAATCTGCGTTAAACGATTTGATGTATACCCCTTTGCAATTCCACCTAAATCAATTTCCATTCCTTCCGGCAAAGCAGCCAAATTGGTTTTATTGTTCCACTCAATTTTAGAGGCGTCGATATTCTTTAATAAATGATTTATTGTTTTGTCGGATGGAACTTTATATTTTTTTGTCGTAAATCCCCATTCTTTCATCAATGGATAAATGGAAATATCAAATACGCCATTCGTATCCTGATATAGCTCCATGGATTTTGCAATTAACTGAGCTGTATCTTCTGATACAATCTCACTTCCATTCTCGTTTAAAATTGCAATCTCACTTTCATCTTTTCCTGTACTAAGAAGATTATCCAACCGTTCAATTTCCGATACTGCCTTTGTTGCAGCTGCCTCCGCCTTTTCTCCATATGTGGTAATCGTCATATAGGTATCCATTGCAAAGACTTCCTTTGTTGCTTTTTTGCTTTGTTTTTCTTTTTGTCCGCTTTGCTCTCCACAGCCACACAAACACAAAAGTGCAAGCAAAAGAAATATCACTGTTTTTTTCATTCTAATAAACTTCCTTTCTATCTTCCTTTGTACAGCAAACAAGGGAGACTACACTCTGGTAGTCTCCCCGGGCATCCATTTAAGGATTATTTTTTTACTTTTACCTTCTTCACGCCTGACCATTTGCCAACCGTCTTTTTGCCCGATTCTGTTTTTACGGCACGTACCTGAATATAATAAGCCTTTCCGGCCTTTAATTTCTTTATTACTGCTTTTTGTACATTCTTTACCGATTTCGTTTTCGATTTTTTCATGCTTTTTTTCAGTGAGTAACGAACTTCATATCCAGTCGCTCCACTCACTTTTTTCCATGTAATCTGAGCTGTTTTCTTTTTCTTAGAAACTGCCTTCTTGATTTTTACAGATGCCAGTTTTGATACATCCGTTTTACCAGTATCCTTTTTCACCGAATCATTTTTCTTGTCAGGTGAATTTGTCGGGACCTGTGTTGCCGTTGGTACCGGCGTCGCTGTATTGGATGGTGTTTTTTTAACCTTTTTCAAAGCATCCACCGCTGCTTTCAAATGAGTATAGGCCTCATTTACCATGGATTCATAGTGAGCACTTTTTGCGAGTTCTTCCTCTGCTTCTGCCAGTTCTCCCTCTACTTCTTTCCATGAAGCAGTTGTATAATCAGCAGCATTCATTTTCTTGACAGAATCAACTAATGCCTGTAATGCGGAAGTATCTACGGCCTCCGAAGGCGTTACATTTTCAGAAATTCCATCTTTTGTTACCTCAACGTCATAACTTGCATCTTCATAACCAAGGCCGTAAATCGTTACATTCCAGTATCCGGTTCCATCCGTTCCACTTGGCAGTTCGGAACGATATGACTCAGTAAGTCCAAGTTGAATTCCCATTGATTTGTGCATCCAGTTATCAGCTGCAAATTTTGTACCATAAGAAGCAATTGCTTTTGTACGAGTACTGTCTGTACCGTAATAGGTCCATTTTACAGCCTGCATTCTTGAGCCAAGTGGTCCATAGCCTTCATTTGCTGCCGCACCGTCTTCACTGTTTATATCAACACGAAGAAATTCTCCATAACTTCCTTTCTTCTTTTCATCAGTCACAACGGATGCCACTGTCTTTGATGCCTTAGCAAGCGAAACATCTTTTACACCGGAATCAGTTCCTGTTTTTCTCTTTCCGAATGTATAACTTCCATCGGCCTGCTTTGCAGCAATTTTCAAACCATTGGTGTTCGCTGTTACCGATGCTGTTTCCTCATAAGAAGACAAAGCATTTTCAGAATAACCACCAACTAGTTTTCCGCCATTTTCTACAACTTTATATTTGCTTTTGAAGTCTTGTAAATCTGCTGTTTTAACCGCTACCGGTACATATTTAATTCCAGTCACTGTGTAACTTACAAGTTTTGTTGTTGAAGCATCCGAAAGCGTCAGAACTCCTTTTGCATATCCAATCTTCTGACCATCTGTCGTATAAAAACTCTGGTTTTTATCTTTATCTTGCTCCCAATAAGACACCGGATAATTTTGTCCATTATCCGCCGTAATTACGGCGTCACACTGGAAACTTCCTCGATGCAGACCATGATTCGTTGTCGCACGGGATACCGCATCAAATGCCCCCTTATCCAATTCACCGCGGACATCTTCTGTTTCATTGGAATCTGTCATGTTTTTTCCATCTTTCAAATAAACATCTTCCGCAGCCCAATACTCTGCCCAATTAAGATCTGCATACAAATAAGTATATGACTCATCTGCCGCTGCACTTTTCGATGTTGTTACTTTATCAAAAGGTCCAACTGCCGCTAATCCGCATGCTGTCATTTTCTTTGCCAGCAAAACAATTTGTTTACGCATAATTTATCCTCCGTTTAATTCGTAACAACTAACTGTTGTTCGTATTTTCTAACGTAACAAATTATAAATTTGACATCCTGTTCTGTCAATGCTATTTTTCACTATTGATAATTCTTTTCGACTTGGTTCTCTATTGACAATTCCCCCCTCTGCAAATATACTAAAAAGGCGGCAAAAGCCGCCTTACATTTATTATATTTAAGAAAGAAGGGATACGATGCGTTCTTCCAACGACCGCGAATCAGCCACTTACACGCGCAGTGCTCTCATCTGCTTTGTCTGTGTGGGCATCTGTCTGTATTTTGATATTCAGAAATACGTAAAAACCGGCTTTACTTTTGACCGGGAATTTTTCATATCACTCGTTTTTTATGTTTTGCTGACCGCCCTTGGCATCCGCTCCATCCTCAAAGGACGGAAACTGAAAAAGGACGAATAGTTATCACATAAAATCTAACAATGACATCTGGTCGCTGAGCGGGAGGTCGCCGAGCATTCCCATCTCCCGCATCTTATCCACAATCGTTCCGCTGACTTTACTGCGGGTTTTAAAGTTTTCACATGAAGTAAACGGACCATCTTTTGCGGCTTCCACAACACCTTCTGCCGCCTTATCCCCCATACCATCAATTGTATTTAATGCCGGCATAAGTTTCCCGTCAATAACTTGGAAATGTTTCTTAAAACGTCTCGCATCTGCCTGATAGAGATCGAGTGGCAGAAAATCATAACCTCTGGCATACATTTCCTGAACAATTTTCATATCGCCATACGCTGCTTCTTCTTTGGGAGACAGCTGCTTTGCGGACAAACGCTTTTTGTAGTCTTTCATCGTCGTCTCTAACCGCTCTCTTCCCTGACACATCAACTCATAGTCAAATGCTTTTGCGCGAATGCTGAAGAAAGCCGCATAATAAGCAAGTGGATAATACACCTTAAAATATGCGATACGAAATGCCATCATGACATAGGCAACCGCATGAGCTTTCGGGAACATGTACTTAATCTTTCCACAGGATTCAATGTACCAATCCGGTACTCCCGCCTGTTTCATTGTCTCCTTCCATTCTTCCCACTGTGGCACTTTTCCTTTCGCCACCAGTCCTTTACGAACTTTTTCCATGATATTAAATGCCGTGCCGTCTTCCACGCCTGTGTGAATTAAATACGTCATAATATCATCACGCGTACAGATTGCGGTAGACAGTGTACAGTCACCTCTTGCAATGTAATACTGCGCATTATTAAGCCACACATCCGTACCATGTGACAAACCGGAAATACGCACAAGGTCAGAGAAGTTTTTCGGTTTCGTATCACGAAGCATCTGCATAACAAATTCCGTACCAAACTCCGGCACACCAAGGCTTCCCAAATCCAGTCCCATCAAATCATCCGGCGTAACACCCAGTGCCGATGTATTGTTAAACAACGACAACACCTGCTCATCATCGAGCGGAATATTTAAGGCATTGACACCGGTCAAATCCTCAAGCATCTTAATAATGGTAGGATCATCGTGTCCGAGTATATCAAGTTTTAACAGGTTATGGTCAATCTTATGATAATCAAAATGCGTTGTAATAATGGATGTTGTCTGGTCATTTGCCGGATGCTGCACCGGTGTAAACGTGTCAATTGTCCATCCCATTGGAAGTACAACAATTCCTCCCGGATGCTGTCCGGTCGTACGGCGCACGCCGACACAGCCCTCCAACAGACGCTCAATTTCCACCGTCCGCTTAGGAATTCCTTTCTCCTCAAAATAATTTTTCACATAACCGTATGCCGTCTTATCCGCAAGCGTACCTACCGTACCGGCGCGGAACGTCTGTCCGGCACCAAAAATAACTTCCGTATATGCATGGGCTTTACTCTGGTATTCACCGGAAAAGTTCAAATCAATATCCGGCTCTTTATCCCCGTAAAATCCAAGGAATGTTTCAAACGGTATGTCATGTCCATCGCGCACAAGTTCTGCCCCGCAATTCGGACATTTCTTCGGCGGCATATCAAATCCGGAACTGCCGGCAAACGCTTTTACCTCGTCCGAATCAAAATCCGAATAATGGCATTTTTCGCAGTAATAATGTGCCGGAAGCGGATTTACCTCTGTGATACCGGACATTGTAGCAACGAAAGAAGAACCAACGGAACCACGCGAACCAACAAGATACCCGTCCTCATTCGATTTCCACACAAGCTTCTGTGCAATAATATACATTACGGCAAATCCGTTGGAAATAATGGAGTTTAACTCCCTCTCCAGCCGCTCCGAAACCTGCACCGGTAAATTTTCCCCATACATACTGTGCGCCTTATTGTAACAAATATCACGAAGTTCCTGATCGGAATTTTCAATAACCGGCGGACATTTATCCGGAAATACCGGCGATATCTTCTCAATCTGATCGGCAATCAAATTCGTATTCGTTATAACAACTTCTTCTGCTTTTTCCTCTCCTAAGTAGGAAAATTCCGAGAGCATCTCCTCAGTTGTTCTAAAATAAAGTGGCGGCTGTTTACCATCATCCATCTTTTTACCGGCAAGCAGAATTGTACGGTAAATATCATCCTCCGGGTCAAGGAAATGGACATCACAGGTAGCGCAGACAGGCTTGTTATATTTTTCGCCAAGCCTTACAATCCGGCGATTCATTTCCTTTAAATCATCCCATGTATTGATGTTTGCGTAGGCACCTTTTTCCTTGTCAAACATAAATTCATTGTTGCCAATCGGCTGAATTTCCAGATAATCATAGAAATCCACCAATTCTTCAATTCTCTCCTCGTCTGCATCATCTAACAGTGCACGGTACAGTTCGCCCGCCTCACATGCCGAACCAAGAATCAATCCTTCCCTGTATTTCATTAACTGACTCTTTGGAATACGTGGACGTCTGGCATAATAATCCAAATGTGCCATTGATACCAGATGATACAAATTCACACGTCCAACTTCATTTTTTGCAAGAATAATCGCATGATAACTCGGCTTTTTCTTAATGATTTCCGGTGCCGAATGCGTCCTCTCATATAACGCCTTCAAATCTGTAATGCCCTGTTTTTCTAACATTCGGATCATTTTCTCAAAAATTTCCGCAGTTGCCTCAGCATCTTCGACCGCGCGATGGTGATTCACAAGTGAAATCTTCATCGTCTTTGCCACATTATCAAGCGTATATTTCGCCAGATGTGGAAATAACACACGTGCCACACCAACCGTATCTACAACCGTATAATGAATATCTCTGCCCTGCTCG
>OMGK01000859.1_pt1 | contig 19253 bp, 15 predicted proteins | sample 1645881 | NCBI WGS metagenome assembly OMGK01 (sample SAMN00849303, study PRJEB25192) | human gut metagenome
TTATAACTGCATATGGAAAATGACGCACTTGTGTATAAAACTGCGGAAACTCAAGGTGATTTCTCTTGAAATCATGAACGAATTGTGATAAGATAACAGAAAGTATGTTCGATTTTGGCAAAGCTTTATTTGATCGAGCATCTTTGGAGGAGTAAGATGAAGATTAGTTATAAGAAGTTGTGGAAGTTGCTGATTGACCGAGACATGAAGAAGAAGCAGCTGGCAGAAGCTGCAGGAATCAGTTCTGCGTCAATTGCAAAATTAGGTAGAAATGAAAATGTTAATACTGACATTTTGCTTAAAATATGCATCGCCTTGAACAGTGATATATCAGATATTATGGAAGTCGTACCTGATGAGGAGATGTAATGTTGAGGTGATTGGATGGATCGGCTAACAAAGGAACAGCGCCATAAAAACATGAAAAATATCAAAAATAGAGATACTGGTATTGAGCTGACTTTAAGAAAAGCATTGTGGAAGAAGGGATATCGCTATCGAAAAAATGATAAGCGGTTACCAGGAAAGCCAGATATTGTGTTGACAAAGTATAAAATTGCTATTTTTTGTGATAGTGAATTTTTTCATGGAAAGGACTGGGAGGTCTTAAGACCCCAACTGGAACGAGGCAAGAATGCTGATTTCTGGATTAAAAAGATATCAAAGAATCAGCAACGGGATGAAGAAGTGAATAAACAACTACAGTACTTAGGCTGGACGGTTATTCGATTTTGGGGAAAAGATATAACCAAACATACGGATGAGTGTGTTCAAGTTATAGAGGAAACTGTTTTCGATATAATGATGGACATGGACAATTATTACAAATAAAGGAGACAAGGCAATATGTATAGGTCAATAGATTTGTTTGCGGGAATTGGAGGCATAAGAAAAGGTTTTGATAATGCTTTTGGAAAGGATATTGAAACGGTATTTGTCAGTGAATGGGACGAATACGCACAAAAAACCTACAAACTGAATTACCATGATGACTTTGATATTGCCGGAGACATTACAAAAATAGATGAAAAAGATATTCCAGAGTTTGATATTTGCTTGGCGGGGTTTCCGTGTCAGGCATTTTCGCTGGCAGGAAAGCGCATGGGATTTGATGATGACTATAAGGGTATGTGTCGTGGAACTTTATTTCAAGATGTTGTTCGAATTTGTGAATACAGACAGCCAAAAGTTATTTTTTGTGAAAATGTTAAGGGACTTACTATTCATGATAAGGGGCGTACTTTTAAGGTCATTAAGAGAGCTTTTGAGCAGATTGGCTATAAGGTGTATGACAGAGTCTTGAATAGTAAAGATTTTGGAGTGCCTCAGAACAGAGAAAGAATATATATAGTAGCCTTTCATAATGATATTGACAGTAGTGAATTTAAATTTCCGGAAGGACATAATTCGCATACGTGCATTAGGGATATTATGGAAGAAAAGGAAGTCAGTGTGAAATACTATCTTTCTACGGTTTATATGGAAACGTTGCGTAGACATAAGGCACGACACCAATCAAAGGGTAATGGTTTTGGGTATGAAATTCGTGATCTAGATGGTCAGGCAGGGGCAATTGTGTGTGGCGGCATGGGACGAGAACGAAATCTTATTATAGATAATAGGCTTACGAACTTTACTCCGGTAACGCATATAAAGGGAGAGGTTAATAGAGAAGGAATCCGTAAGATGACACCTCGTGAATGGGCGCGATTGCAAGGATTCCCGGATGATTTTAAACTGGAACTTGCAGACACGCATTTGTATAAACAATTTGGTAACAGTGTAACGGTTAATGTAATTGAGGCGATTGCGAAAGAGATAAGGAAGGTGTTGGAGAATGGCAAATAACAATGATGGTAAAATGGCAGGAAACAAAGGTGAATGGTCAGAATTATATGCTTTTCTACGATTATTAAGTCAGGGAAGAGTTTATGCTGCGAATGAAAAAGTTGAAAAGATTGATAATGTATATTATCCCATTTTAAAGATTATCAGAGAAGAACAGAAAGGAGAGATTTATGATTATTGTATAGAAAATGATTCGGTCGTGATAGAAACACAATCACGTAGAATTATGGCAATAGATCGTGAGTCTTTGGGAGAAGAAGCTGATAAATTATTGGAAGAAATTGCAGCACATAGTGGCAGTTTTGAAGTGGAAGAAGTGGCATCTTTTGTTAACGGAATTAAAGTTACAAAACTTAAAGCACCATCGACGGATACTACAGATATTACAATGCAGATTCAGGATGTATATACAAATCTTATTCGCAAAGTTGGTTTTTCAATTAAATCGGAGGTCGGAAATGCACCTACACTTTTGAATGCAGGAAAAACTACTAATTTTATATATAAAATTGATGGCTTGAACTGCGAACAAGCGAAAGAGATTAATGCAATAGAAACCAGAACCAAAATTCAAGATCGCATGGAAAAGATTAGAGAGTATGGGGGAAAAATCAGTTATGCCGACATGAGCCATAAGGGGTTTAAGCGTAACCTGATTATGGTGGACAGCAGTATGCCTGAAATATTGGGAAACATGCTTCTTTATTTTTATGCTGAAGACATTAAAGATTGCAAGAAACTGGTGGCAATGGCGGGAGAACGGGATCCTCTGGGATATGGTGATTCTGCAATGTATGAATACAAATTCAAAAAATTCCTCTGTTCTTGTGCATTAGGACTAAAGCCGGCAAAGCCGTGGGACGGATTGGATGAGGCGAATGGGGGTTATATTATTGTAAAAGCTGATGGAGAAGTGCTGGCATATCATATATATAACCGCAATTTCTTCGAACAGTATTTGTTGGATAATACTATTTGTGAGCGCGCTTCGACGGGAAGGCATGAATATATGAGTCTTTATGAGGAAGGTGGGCAGATGTATATTAAATTAAATTTGCAGGTGCGGTTTAAGTAGAAAGAGTAAATTACTGTTTTTTATGAAGTATAAATGACTGCATGGCAAATCATAGAACTGTTTTTGATGACATTTCATCTGTCCTTTTGGAAGAAAATTTGAGAAAAGCAAGTAGTAGGATGGAAAAACAGGTTAAGGAACAAAAGATATCTTGTAGGGAATGATGTAGTATTTGTCTGTGAGGTTACGGAAGAGATTGTGGCAAGGATTTAGTTTGTGTTGAATTAAATCCAGAAAGCGAACAAGTTCTTTATATCAAAATTTGCAAAATAATTGATGGAAAATATGTTTGTGGATATATTGGAGTGCTTCTTTACGGGAGTTGATAGACAGCAGTACTGATTATGTAGATAACAAAAAGTTATACCTTTATTAAATGGGCAAAGGAGAATAGAGAATGTTTTTAAAAAGGCTAAAATTAACAAATTATAGAAAGTTCTCTTCGGAGAAAAATGTTGTGGAATTTATTAGTTCTAAAATAGTTTTAAATCAGGATAATGATGACGGTGATTATAATTTTGAGCAGAATAGTGTACAAAATGATTGTGTGGAAGTAGATGTTGCTTCGGATACAACATTGATTATAGGGAAAAATAATGCAGGTAAGACAACAATAATTACGGCACTGGATAATTTAATAAATCATAGTAATGCTTTTGGGGCAAATGATTTCAATTATAGATATTTACAAGAGTATTTAGCGGGTTATGATATTTGTAATCCTCCATTGTGGGCGCCATACATAGAATTTGTACTTACAATTGGTTTAGAGGAAGATAGTAATGATAGAATTTCTAATTTAATACCATTTATGCTGGTTGAAGATATCGAAGATTCCGAGTTAGACATATGTATAAGATATGAAGTAGAGGATTTTGTATATTTTCAGTCAGAGATGAAGGATTTATATTCGGAAGGGAAAGATAAAAATGCCTTTTCAAAATTCATAAATTTATTACATAGTACAGATTATGTGTTGAAGTATTATGATAAGAATATGAATAAAATAGATGTAGACTTTAAATTGTCCAATTTAATGGAATTACAATGTGTCAAAGCCAATCATTTAAAGAATGATCATTGCCTTACGGATGCATTTAATAACATTATCAATTATAGGTATGATCATATTTTCCAAAAAGAAAAAAAGGAAGTGACAAAAGAATTAGAGAAAATCAACCACGAATTGACTGAAAATATTACTAAAAATCATACCGATGTTATAAGAAGTGTTTTGAAAAAATTGATTTCTATGGAGCGCATGGGTGTGGATTTAAGTGCAGATATTACATTCGACAAGTTAATGAAGGATCTTATAAAATATGAATATATAGAAGATGATGCTAATATTCCAGAAAATCAATTTGGATTAGGATATACAAATTTGGTTATGATTATAGCAGCTATTATGGATTATATGGAAAGATATCCTGAGTATTCCTTCAATAGCAAAATTAATCTGATATCAATAGAAGAACCAGAGACATTTATGCATCCGCAAATGCAAGAGTTGTTTATAAAGAATATAAATGAGGCAATTCGTGTGTTGCTTTTTAGTAAAAACAAAGATGTGAATAGTCAAATAATTATTACAACGCATTCATCACATATTTTGAATAGTAAAATTCACAGCAACAATACATTCAATAACATCTGTTACTTATATGAAGATAAGCGGAATGCGGCTGTTACAAATTTAAATAATAAAAAGGTTATGCCAAATAAAGATGAAGATGAAAAATCAGAAGCATTTAAATTTATGAAGAAACATATAAAATACAAAATTTCTGAGTTGTTTTTTTCGGATGCAGCAATATTTGTAGAGGGTTTTGCGGAAGATATGATTATACCATATTATATTGAAAAGAGAGAGGGATTGAGAAAACATTATATTTCGATTTTTAATATAAATGGGGCGCATGGTTTTTTGTATAAACGGCTTATTGAAGCATTAGGAATCCCTGTATTAATTATAACAGACTTAGATATTCAACGTAATGAGGAGAGTGGTGAGACAGATGGACAAGAGGAGGGAAAGGAAAAGGTATATAAACAGATAAGTTGTTTGGACAATAAAAAAACAACTAATGCAACTATTATAGACATATATGAAAAGGAAGATATATCAGCGATTCCGATTCACATAGAAAAGGGAAATTTATATTTGACATATCAAGGAGAGATTAATGGGTATTATGCTACAAGTTTTGAGGAGGCATTTATCTTAACTAATTATGATAATGAAATTACTAATGAATTGCTCAAGGAATTGAAACCTAATATATATAAGAGCATTGTTGGGAAAAAAGTTGAATATGAAAAGAATAAAGAAAATTCATATAAGTGGCAAATGAAGTTGGGTAAATGCAAAGGCGAATTTGCTAGTAAATTGCTTTATAAAGTTGTCAATGAGGAACTGGAGGAAAGAATTCCAAGATTGCCTGAGTATATATCGGATGGACTTGATTGGATAGAAAAAAAATTAGGAGGATGCTAATGGGATTATCTGAAATTAATGATGTAGATTTAGAGAATGAACAGAAATCTTTAAATAAATTGTTTGAATGCAGTGATTCGTTTGCTAGTGTTGTTTTTAATTCTGGAGCTGGATCTGGAAAAACCTATGCTTTAATTGAATGCTTAAAATACATTATCAGCATTCATCATGACGATTTAAAGAATCATAATCAGAGGATAAGTTGTATAACCTATACTAATGTTGCAGCGGATCATATCAAGCAACAGTTAGGTGTTTCTGATGTTGTGGAAATATCAACTATCCATGAAAGAATTTGGAGTATTATTTGCAGTCAAAAATCGGCTTTGTTAAGTTTGCATATTGAGAAACTAAAGAGTGAGGTGGAATTGCTTGACAATCAATTATTAAGTGATTCAAAATATGAAAAATATAGAGCATTAGATGCATTAGATCAAGATCGTTTTTTTCAATTAATGTATGAGAATAAAAAGAAATATAATATGGCATATAATCTAAAGGCAGCAGAATTTAAAGCTTCTATGCCAGAAGAAATCAGAGTGCAATATGCAGAACTTATATCGAATGTTGTTAAATTTAAAGGGTTAGTAGGTAAACTTTTTAAGAGAAAAAGGTATTTAGATTGTCTTAGAAAAATAGAAAATGGAGAAAAAGATTATAAAGTGGTAAATTATGACGCAATGTATAATCGGGATCGATTAGATAAAATGCGTATTAGTCATGATACACTTTTGGAATATGGATATGAATTAATTGAGAGATATCCAAGGATGCGACAATTAATCATTGATAAATATCCATATATTCTAATCGATGAGTATCAGGACACGGCTGACATTGTAGTAAAGATAATGAGTTTTATTGAGCAATATGCAAAACAAATAAAGCATGATGTGTTTATCGCTTATTTTGGAGACTCTGTTCAGAATATATATGATACTGGGGTTGGAAAACGATTAACTCAATTGCATCCAGGGCTAACTTCTATTTTTAAGGAATATAACCGTAGGTCGTATGCTGAAGTGATTGATGTGGCAAACAGAATTCGTAATGATGAGGTTGTTCAAAAATCAATTTATTCTGATTGCAGTGGTGGGGATATTAAACTTTACTATGGCGCAGAAGAATGTATAAGTAAATTTATTGAAAAGTGCGCAGAGAAGTGGAATGTACAAATTAAAAATCCGTTGCATTGTATGTTTGCGACAAATCAAATGGTTGCTGAATATAGTGGTTTTGCAAATGTATATGAAGTTTTTAAAAAAGCAGAAATATATCAGGGAATTGGATATAAACAACTTAACTCAGAATTATTAAGTCATGACATAATCCACTTAGGAAGGGTGCAGGCAATTCTGTATAGGTTAATAAAATTATATATAGAAGTGCGCGAGGAAAAGCAACCACTTAGAGATATTTTCCCATCAGATAAATATAGAAACATGAGTTTTCTTGAGTTGAGGTTACTCATAACAAGGTTGCAAGCAATAGATGGAACTACATTAGATGAATTATTGCGTAAAATATTTAATGAATATAGTGTGTCAAATCATCAAATGTATAAGTTTGTTATGGAGAAAATATTCGATGTTGATGAAGATTTATCCTATGATAAAGTACTAACAATTTTTGTGACTTCTTTGTATAAATCGTGGGATGAAACTCTTGGAATTAAGGAAATTATACAGGACCTTTTAGATATAAAGATTGAGGAACTGTTGAATTGGTTTCATTATATACATAGAGATGAAAAAAAGGCAATTTGTTATCATACTTTTCATAGCACCAAGGGATTGGAATATGAAAATGTTGCAATTATTTTAGGAAAGGATTTTGGACAGGATAAAGGTTTGTTTAAAAACTATTTTATGAATTATGAGGAGAATGAAGAACAAGTTTCTGATAAATATGAAAGAGGCAGAAATATATTATATGTAGCGGTTACTAGAGCTATTAAGAATTTGCGTGTATTGTATATTGATGATTTCAAGGAAGTAAAAGATGGGATGGAAAAAGTTTTTGAAAAAGCATATGCATTTACAAACGAAATAGCAATAGATGATTTTTAGTAATGGTTACTGTTGAAAGCTAAAGCGGCACTAAAAAATCATATATGGGGATTGTAAGAAAAGAAGAAATCGGATATAGTAAAAACAGTTATCAAATCTGAAACAGGTCACAGGTGTAGTCTACTTACTACCTTCCGACAGTAAATTTACCCCATCCAGAAAATTTTTAAGATTGAATTATGAAGTAATGTGTTCTATTATATAAGGGAGGATAACAAATGATTGAAAAGGAAGTGTACAAATGGAAATAAATTCAAAATTATTCAAGATTGCTTATAAAAAATTAAAATCAAGTTTATATTATGATAAAACACAAATTATATTAAGAGATAAATTGGTTACGTTTGAAATGGAGTGTGGAGATATTGATAAGTGCTTAGAAGAGATGTCAGAATCATTTTTAGATGATAAGAGGAGAAATGAGCTGTTCTGTTCAATTCTTTCCAATATTTCGTATTATGCTTTTCCCAAAGCACTTGTAAATCCAGAAGGGAAATTGATAAAAAATTATTCTCCAAAAAGTTTTGTGATTGAAAGTAATCAGTATTTTATTGATATGGATATCCGTGGGCATATACTGGGATTATTATGGTTGCTTTTGGTTGGATACAAAGTCGATAAAAATATTTATACACACTCATATGGAAATCGAATTCGTAAGAAATTGTATAATGAATTCAGCGAATCTCCAACATATTCGCCTTATTTGTTTGAACCATATTTTCAACAGTATGAAAGTTGGAGAGATACAGCAATGAATGAAGCTATGCAACACTTGAATGCGGGACAGGATGTGGTTATTCTTACATTGGATTTCAGGAGATTTTATTATTCGTTAGATATAACAAAGGAGTTTTTTGATAAGATTTATGAAGAAGTAATTGATGAAACAGAAAAAACTGAGGAATTAAGGGCGTTACATGATTTTGTGTTTCAAATTATTGAAAAATATTCAGAATGCTTTTCTGAGTTTGACGGGAATAATATACTACCCATTGGTTTTTTACCTTCAAATGTTTTAGCCAATTATGCACTAAGTAATTTTGATAAAGCTGTAATAGATGGATGGAACCCTATTTTTTATGGAAGATATGTAGATGATGTGATAATTGTTGATAAAATTGAATCGAATAGTGATTTGTTTAATAAGGCGCAAGAGAATCTGTTGGATAAAGATGATATTATTTGTAATTTTTTAGAGCAGTGCTCTGGGTGGAATGGTATGAAGGGTATCTCTCGAGAAAATAGTGAAAAATATGCATTATTGCATCATAAAGAAGGAACATCTCTATATGTATTAAATAAACGTTATAATCCGACAGAAAACGATCATTCTAAAATTGTAATTCATAATGAAAAAGCTAAGATATTTTATTTTAAAGCTGGTGAATCAGATGCATTAATAACTTGCTTTAAAGAAAATATTTCCAAAAACAAAAGTGAGTTTCGGTATATGCCGGAAGATGAGGCTGTTTTTCAAAAGGACGATTACAGTAAAATATATGATTTACAAAATAATGAAACAATTAATAAATTTAGAGGTATATCGGGAATGGAAATAGATAAGTATGAACTGTCTAAATTATTGGGAAAGCATCTTCGTATTGCTGGCTTAATTCAGGACATAAAAGAATTAGGATTTGAAAGGCAAATATTGAAAATATTAAATTCGAGAGTTATTATAGAAAACTATAATGTTTGGGAAAAGATAGTTGAAGTATTAACAATCAATGAATCATGGCAAATGTTAGAAGATATAGTACAGAATATTTTAGAAGCTATAGAATTACTCCAATATAGGGATTATACAGTTCTATTGGAGGTAAAGAAAACATTGCGATTATATTTGCATTCTGCACTAGGCAGGTCATTAGCCTTAGTTTGGGGAACGGAAGTAGATAATTTGATTTTGGTGTTGTGTAAGCTCTTTGAAAGTGAAGAAAATAATTTTGGAGATGACTTTAATAAGGATAGAAGGGCGTATTGCGAAACAAGGATGATAGATAAGTCAGTAATGCCAATAATTGTTGACATGCTGAATATGAGTGATATATATAACGCATATAAAACAACTAATTTATGTAATTTTCAGCAGATGCTAGAATTTAGTAAAAATGACTGGAGTGATACATATGTATATTATCCTTATTTAGTTACAATGTATGATTTTTCAATGATATATTGTATCGAACAGTTAAAAGAAACTAATAATCAATTTGGACAGTTGGAAGATATGCATAGTAGTCTAATAAAACATTATATGAAAAGCAATTATTGGATGAAAGATGATAATGCAAATCAGATAAAGAAAATGATTCAGGTTAAAGCATTTAACCAAAGCAAAGCGTTTTTGGTACAAGTGAATAATAGTAAGAAAGAATATTTAAGATTAGCAATTGCCAATGTTAGGATTAATCATGAAAATTTTAAAAATATTGTTATTGATAAGCCGAATAGAAGTTATCAAAGGTATAATGATTTGTCTAAGATAATTAATTCTGCAATAGATGAAAATGCAGATATGCTTATTATGCCAGAGGCTTATATGCCATTTGAATGGTTGTCCACGGTTGCTAGAACATGTGCAAAAAATAATTTATCTATTATTACTGGAATTGAGCATATAAAGGTAGGAACAAAAATATTCAATTTAACAGCAGTTATATTGCCGTATGATGATTTGGCAAATAAAAGTGCGTTTATTTCGTTTCATTTAAAAAAGCACTATGCTCCAGCTGAACGACAGGAAATAAATGGATATAGACTTAGCGAGGTAGAAGGGCAACATTATGAAATATATAAATGGCATGGTTGTTATTTTCCTGTGTATTGTTGCTATGAATTAACATCAATTACAGAGAGAGCTATGTTTCAATCTTATGCAGACTTTTTGGTGGCAATTGAATGGAATAAGGATGTAAATTATTATAGTAATATTCTTGAATCTTTAAGTAGAGATATACATTGTTATTGTGTGCAGGTTAATTCTTCTGATTATGGTGATAGCAGAATAACTAAACCAGCGAAAACAGAGGAAAAAGATATTGTACGAACAAAAGGGGGGAAAAATAACACTATATTGGTAGATGAAATTAATATTAAGAAAATTAGGGAATTTCAAATAAAGGAATATAGTTTACAAACGTGTGATAAGAATTTTAAAGCTACACCACCAGGATTTGATACGGAAATAGTTTTAAAGAAGATTAAGGAAGAAGATATTTTGTAAAGCGCATGCGTTAAATGATGATAGAGTATAAATATCATAAGCAAAAATGGGCGTTGTAAACTGGCATGTCTAAGGCAGAAACTTTCACAGCTGGCTACAGAACAGGAATATTTTAATAAATATGTTGAAGAATCAGATGTTAATACAGACAATATAAAATTTAAGAAAAAACTATCGTCAAAGCAGTGGATGGTATTGTGGCAGGAGTGCCAGTTAATTTCAGAAGAAAAAGAGAAATTGGGATTCGGGTTCAAACTAAAAATTTTTTTCAGGTATGGTGTAACGGATTGGAATTTCTATAATAAGAAGGACATTTCGAAGATAATTACAACATTTCAAGCTATGTATTATGGTGAAAAGAGGTCAGAATTGTCTGCGGAAATTTCAGATATTGAGGAGTATCTGAACAACGTTAATAAGGATTTGCTCTCTAATTATCTTGATTTTAGCGAGCCGCAGGCATTAGAAAAATTGAATTCTTTAAAAAATATTCGGATCAAAATGTATGATACAAATTCGGCGAAAAATGGTTTTCATACGAAGGGATATATTTTTAAAGAGGAAGAAGTATATCGTATTATTATTGGCAGTTCCAACATGACGAGTGCTGCACTTACGACAAATCGTGAATGGAATACAAAGTTAGTTTCTACTTCGCAGGGAGAAGTGGCTGAGGACATTCTGAAGGAATTTGATGAGTTATGGAATTCAGAGTATGCGCTTGATTATGATGTTTTTTATGAAGAATATAAGCAGAGATATGAAATTATAAAAGAACAAAGAAAAATCGCAACAGAGCGAAATGTCACCTCTCTTGAGAGATATAAATTAAAACCAAATAGTATGCAGGTTCGATTTATTACGAATCTTAAAAATATTTTGCAAAAAGATGAGAAACGTGCGTTGTTAATTAGTGCTACGGGAACGGGAAAAACGTATGCTTCTGCGTTTGCTATGCGTGAACTTGGATTTAAACGTGTCTTATTTATTGTGCATAGAGCGTCATTGGCAGTCCAGGCGAAGAAGTCTTATCAGAGAGTGTTTGGTAACTCAGTTTCGATGGGATTGGTTGGTGCCGGTTATTATGAATATGATAAAGATTATGTATTTGCGACTGTAGAGACGTTAAATAAGGATGCGCATTTGCAGCAGTATAAAGTGGATGATTTTGATTGTATTATTTTAGATGAAGCACATCATAGTTCGGCTAATACATATCAAAAAGTGATGAATTATTTTATGCCGCGGCTGTTTTTGGGAATGACGGCGACGCCAGATAAGAGAACGGATTCGGATGATAATATATATGAAATATTTAACCATCAGATTGCATATGAGATTCGTTTGCAGCAAGCAATGGAAGAAGAATTATTGTGTCCGTTTCACTATTTTGGAATTACGGATTTATCCGTTGTTCAGGATACGAAATCAAAGAATTTATCTCACGAAGAGTTTAATAAGTTGATTTGTGATGAACGCGTAGAACATATTTTGGAACAGGCAAATTATTATGGTTACAGTGGTGAGCGTGTAAAGGGTTTAGTTTTCTGCAGCCGCAAACAAGAGTGTCAACAATTGTCGGCAAAATTTAATGATTTAGGGTATCGAACAGTTGCACTTAGTGGAGATGATTCAGAGGAAATCCGGCAAAATGCGTTTGAGCGTTTGGCAATGGATGAGGAAAATGCAACAGACAAAGAACCATTGGATTACATTTTTTCGGTGGATATATTAAATGAAGGTGTTGACATTGTTGAAGTTAATCAGGTCATTATGTTAAGACCCACACAATCGCCGATTGTATTTATTCAGCAATTAGGTAGAGGACTCCGTAAGGCGGCGGGCAAAGAATATGTCGTTATCCTTGATTTTATTGGAAATTACAACAATAATTTTATGATTCCGGTGGCTTTATCGGGAGATCGTTCCTATAATCCAGATACGATTCGAAAGTATGTCATAAGCGGAAATCGAACAATTCCGGGTGCCTCGACAATTCATTTTGATGAGATTGCGAAGAATAAAATATTCCAATCAATTGATAAAATTCGAGGAATGAAATCGATTATCAAAGAAAGTTATGTGTCATTAAAAAATAGATTAGGAAGAATTCCTAGTTTGTATGATTTTTATATTCATAACGAAGTGGACCCGTTAGTCATAATTAAGGAATACAAGACATATTTTCAGTTTCTTGAAAGTGTAGAAAAAACGAACTATAGTTGCACTTTGTCAGCAGAAGAAAAAATGATTATAGAATATTTGTCGAAAACTATTTTAAGTGGGGTGCGACCGGAAGAATTGGAAATCTTGCGTTTGTTATTAGAACAAAAAAGTATTTCCATAAATGATTTTAAACGGTTCGTAAATGAAAAATATGATAGAAACATTACCAATAATCAAGTTGATTACGCAATAGATGTGCTACAAGGGAAATTTGTAAGTAATGATAATGAGTATCAAAAATACAAGAATATTGAAGTTATAACGAATGACCATAATAACTTTATTACAAGAATGCTTTGTTATGAGGAGCGTTTAAGACATGATGAGTTTAGGCAAATGGTAGAAGATATTATTCAAGTAGGTCTTACACGATACGAGGATAAATTTATGAAAACGGATGAGATAGAGTCTCCATTTGTTTTGTATGAAAAGTATTCGAGAAGAGACGTGAGTTTGTTAATGAATTGCGGAAAAGATTTATCTTCGGTTATGTTTGGAATGAAACGAATTGTGGATGATGTTTTTATATTTGTTACATATCATAAAGAAAAATCAGATGATGAACGTAATTATGTGGATGGCAAACCGGATTACGCAGATGCGTTTGAGGACAACATGATTTTTAGATGGGATTCTAAAATCGGAATGGGTATTGAAAGTAACTATATGAAAGAGGTGACAACAGCACCTAGAAAACATTTGCTGGTCAAGAAAAGCGATGCAGAATCAAATTTTTATTATATGGGTACATTTGATATTTTAGATGTTAAGGAAGACCAAAAAGAAGATAACAAAGGCATTTTAAAGAAAATTTGTAAAGTGGTTGTGAAAATGCATCACCCAGTGAGGGATGATTTGTTATGTTATTTACAGAGCACAATTAAGGAGAATTAGGAATGAAAATAATAAGAGTAGTTGCAGCGGTTATTCAAAGAAAACACAATGGCAGCAAACAAATTTTCGCAACGCAAAGAGGCTATGGTGAATTCAAAGGTGGATGGGAGTTCCCCGGCGGAAAAATTGAAGTCGGTGAAACTCCGCAGAAGGCATTGATTCGTGAGATAAAAGAGGAATTAGATGCAGATATTATTGTGGGCGATTTGATTGACACGATTGAGTATGATTATCCGGATTTTCATTTATCAATGGACTGCTTTTGGTGTGAATTGGAGTCAGAGCATGTTGTATTAAATGAACATGAGGACGCAAAGTGGCTTTCGAAGGCACAGTTGGATTCGGTTGATTGGTTACCGGCGGATGTAACCTTGGTGGATAAGATTGCAAAGGGGATGTGAGGATTGACATATAGGCCCTTCCCCATTGACAAAACCATCAATTCATGTAAAGATGAGAGCAACCCTTTCCGAACGGCAAGGGCAAAATGTAAAATTGGAGGACAAAAAATGAAAGTAGCAGCAGCTTATGAAAATGGAGAAGTTTTTCAGCACTTTGGTCATACCAAACAATTCAAAGTGTATGAAATAGAGGATGGTAAAGTTGTGTCATCTGAAATTGTAGAAACAAATGGACAGGGTCACAGTGCTCTGGTAGATTTTTTGCATGAACAGGCGGTTTCTACTGTGATTTGCGGAGGCATTGGCGAGGGTGCGCAAGCAGCGCTCACAGAACAGGGAATTGAGCTGTTTGCCGGTGTCAGTGGACAGGCAGATGAGGCAGTAGAAAAATATATCAAAGGGGAGCTTACTTCTACCGGTGCCAATTGTGATCATCACGGTGAAGAAGGTTCTTGCGGCGGACACGAAGATGGCGGATGTGGTTCTGCATGTGGAGGCGGCTGTGGTGGCTGTCACAGTAAACCGCCTTTTGAGGGCAAGAATGTCGGAAAGACGATGAGGGTACATTACAAAGGTACATTTAATGATGGAACTCAGTTTGATTCTTCCTACGACCGTGGTGAGCCGCTGGAGTTCGTTTGCGGTGCTGGCATGATGATTTTAGGATTTGATAAAGCGGTGGCAAATATGGAAGTTGGACAGATTGCGGACGTTCATTTGGAGCCATCGGAAGCGTATGGCGAAGCGGACCCCGATGCAATATTTACCGTGGATATTGATAAAATGCCAGGAGCGGAGGCGTTGGAGGCCGGACAGCAGGTATATCTCCAAAATATGTACGGACAGCCGTTCCCAGTAAAAGTTACAGCCAAAGATGAAAGCACGATAACATTTGATGCGAACCATGAGATGGCTGGCAAAGAGTTAAATTTCCAGATTGAAATTGTAGAGATTTTATAGGAAAACCGGTAAAGGGAAAGTGAGGGCACTATGGAACTTGAAATAAGCGTAGAAGATTTGTTAAACAAAAGAAAAATTGAATCAGACCGCATAGAGTTTAAAGCAGGATGGAACCCGGATGACATCTATCATAGTGTTTGTGCATTTGCAAATGATTACAACAATGATGGTGGTGGATATATTGTTGTCGGTGTTGAAGAGAAAAATGGAATAGCAGTACGTCCGGTAAAAGGAATTCTGGAGTACATGTTGGATGAAATTCAAAAAGAAATGCTCAGTTACAACAATATGATTTCTCCACCATATTTTCCCAAAGTGATTCCGCTAGAAGTTGATGGAAAATGGATTCTTGTTATTGTGGCGAGAACCGGACAGCAGCGTCCTTACAAATCACCAGAACATGTTACCGGTAAAAAAGACAAGAAGTATAATTATTATATTCGTTATCTAACCAGTTCTGTTAAGGCAAATGCTGAGCAGGAAAGGGAATTGATTAATATGTCAGACCAGACTCCTTATGATTGCAGAGCGAATCATAAGGCTATTTTTGATGACATTTCACCTGTCCTTTTGGAAGATCATTTGAGAAAAACAGGTAGTAAATTAGCAAAACAAGTTAAAGAACGGGGTGTAGAGGAGATATTAGAAGATATGCAGTTACTGGTAGGACCGCCGGAACTACGTTATATTCAAAATGTGGCAATCATGATGTTTTGTGAGCATCCGGACCGTTTTTTCCCATACACCTATGTTCAGATGACGTCATTTCCGCAGGGGAGTATAGAAAATCCAAGTGTAAGCGAGGATTTTCCTAATATTACAGGTTCCGTACCACAGATGATTCAGGCAACAATGGAACGATTTAGAAATCTTTTTATACGAGAAAAAGTAATCAAGGTTCCAAATCAAATGGAAGCTTTGCGGATTATGAATTATCCGTATCAGGCAATTGAGGAGGCTGTTGTTAATGCTTTTTACCACAGAGATTATATGTCTTGTGAGCCTGTTACAATAGAGATAGAGCCGGATTGCATTAATATTATGAATTTCCCCGGAATCGACCGGTCCATTTCCGAAAAGACGATAGCAGAAGGTAAAAGATTTGTTTCAAGACACTATCGTAACAGAAGATTGGGAGAATTTTTGAAAGAGTTGGATTTGTCAGAAGGTCATTCCTCCGGTATTCCGACAATACAAGAAGAACTGGAAAAGAACGGTTCTCCACGGGCAGAATTCTTTACGGATGAAGATAGACGAGCTATGAGGATTAGGATTCCGATTCATCCGACGTTTTTGGAAGAAGACAAAAATGTCATAGAAAATGTCATAGAAAATGTCATAGACATTTCAGAAAAACGAATTCGAGAGTGTATACCAAGCTACTCAAAGAAAAAAGCTGCTAGAGCATTTGAAATTGTAAAAATGATTTCAGATAATCCCAAAGTATCCATTGGTGAAATGAGAATCGAGTTGGATGTGACAGATAGAACAATTGCCAGATATATATCCGAGCTAAAGGAACATAATATTATAGACCGTATAGGACCGGATAATGGTGGCTCATGGAAAATCTTGTTGTAGTAAATGTAAATAAATAATGATATTGAAAGACGATTGCGAGAAGAAATTATGAAACAAATTATAATTATAGTACTAGGCTTAGCCTGGGGAACAGTTAGTTTCTTTTGGCTGGGGTATAGTATATTAACGCTAGGAAACTTTATGGAAGAACCAGGTTCATTAGACTATGTCGCTGAAGGGGAGTCGATGCGCATATATGGATTACTAGGCTGCATTTTATATTCCATGGTTTTTGTACCCCTATTATTTTTCTTATATAAACGAAAACACTATTTATATAGTTTTTTAGTATCGATGATTTTGGGTGGAATTATTCCTGGTATTTATATATTTGTGCTTAGATGACAAATGGGAATATATGAAAAAAAGAAGAAACTATAAAAGCTTCGAATTGATTTATAGCCCCTTCTTTTTCCTTTACAAATACGGCCGCATGGATTGCTGCAATTTTTCTTCGGTGTCGATAATTTCTTGTGTGAGATGTTTTACTTTATCATCAGCAGCCGGGTACTGGTTTAAGTAGCGGTACAGGGATTTGATTCCCATGTTGCAGCCATCGGTAATCAGACTGGCGATGCCGCAGTCCGGGTTTTCGCCCATGGTTTTGAAATTGCTTTTCATTTTTGCCATTGCTTTTGCCATCGGAGCAGGTTCTTTGCCCTCATCATGGTAATTGATTAGCATTTTGTGAGTGTCGTCGCCGAGACGGCAGTGAATGTCGTGGCTGTCTTTGAGGACACCGCGCAGGCCATCGTTTTGCACATGGTTCATAACATCATCAATTGAGGAAATGCCCATTTTGATGCCGGCATTGCATTCCCGTAATAATTTAACCGAATCATCTTCCATAAAAATACCTCCTTTGCGGTTGCTTTTCGTTAGTGTTTGCTGCAAAGGAGGAAATTATTCAAAAGAGATTAGTAGAAGAAAATCTGCCACAGATTTGCCTATAATTTTCTATATAAATATTGTAATATAATTGTATTAGACTGTATGAGAAGAGGGTATCGATTGAAAAGAAGAAAAAAAGAGTCGGTTTTACTGTTTGCAGCGCTCTTTATTACCGGGATGCTTATTTATGCCGGCTTGGCAAATTGGGAGCGGACACCGCATCTGTATGAGTATGACAAAAAAAGTCTGGCGAAAGAAATAAAAGCAGCAGATGCGAACCGTCAGGCGTCAAAGGAAGAGGATGCAGAATCCAAGACAAGAAAAGAGCCGAAAAAGCAGTGGAAGCGTCAGGAGAAAAAAGATAATTCCATAAAAAAACAAAATACATCAAAGGCAGATAAAAAGCAAACGGATGGAACGGGGGATGAGTCTGTTCCCGGGGGAAAAGACGGCGGAAGTGGTGTGCCGGATTTGCCGGATCAACAGGTGACAGAAGGTGATGGAGGACAGCAGCCGGAAGAAACGGTAGATGATGCCAAGGCGACACAAACGCCGAAACCTTCCGCAGAGCCGGATGATAATCCGAAAAATACGGAGAAGCCTGAGGAGACAGACCGTATTATTTCCCTTTCCTGCGAGTGGAGTGAAAAGGATAATCTTCTTTATGGTAAGGATATTTCCATGGATGGTATGAAGGTGACTGCCAAATATGAGTCCGGGAAAACAAGCCGGCTGGCTAAAGGAGCTTATGTGGTTCGCGGGTTGAACAATAACTCTGTTGGAAAGCATAACATGACAATTTCAAGCGGTGGAGCAGAGTGCCGGATTTCTTATACAATTAACAATTATACGAAATCTCTGACCTATTCATGGCCGACAAAAGATGAGTGTTATACAGAAGAAGATTTTTCGGATGGAGCACTTACCGTTCAGGTTTTGATGGCAGATGGAACCAAACAGGAAATTACCAAATATGAAATTACCGGATATAATGAAAAATTATTTGGCAAGCAGCAGACTTTCACAATTACATATAAAGATAAAGTAATTGACAAAACATTTACTGCTACCGGAACCTGTACATTTCATATGAGAAGTATGAGGATTCGCTGCTATTATTATCGTGATGAGTCGCTTACCGATTTGGCAGGAAGTTATTCGTATGCGGGAAATTATGATTATTACTCAGATGAGAGAGTAAGTTTAAATGCTTTTCGAAAAGATGATTTGCAGGATAAAGATACGATGTATAATAGTAAAAAATATGTTCTCAAATCAGTGGAGATGGAAGAGGCAGATGCAAGCGGTGTTTATGCAAAAAAAGCCACACCGTATCTTGTAAAAGAGCGATTCTTTTATGGAATTCGAATGACCAAAATATATGTGTTGTCTAATTAGCACACGTATTTTTGATAGAAAGAAAGAGAGGATGGATTTGTAAAAATGAAGAGAAAAAGAAAAAGGACAGGGAAAATGATAAATGTAGCAATAGACGGGCCTGCGGGCGCGGGGAAAAGCACAATAGCAAGGCGTGCAGCCGAAAAATTGGGATATATATATGTTGATACCGGCGCGCTCTACC
>OMGK01000873.1_pt1 | contig 19092 bp, 18 predicted proteins | sample 1645881 | NCBI WGS metagenome assembly OMGK01 (sample SAMN00849303, study PRJEB25192) | human gut metagenome
TCTATACAGAAGGAGATATTGCTAACTTGACTTCAACATGGGAAAAAGCGACTAAACATAACTTTGGAATAGAAATTGGCTTATGGAATAAGTTAGATTTAACTTTGGATTTATTTAAAGAGAATCGTAAAGATATTCTAATGACCCCACAAACTACGTCTTCTATTGTAGGAGCTACTTTTAACGCTATCAACCGAGGAGAAACGAAAAATCATGGTTTAGAATTAGAGTTACGCTGGAATGACAAAATCGGACGTAATTTTAATTACTGGGTAGTATTGCGGTGGCGGCATATTCCTATATGTCACTTGTTCCGATTATTCAGCCGCCTATCATGAAACTTTTGACAACGAAAAAGGAAAGAGAAATCAAGATGGAGCAGCTCCGTCCGGTATCCAAACTGGAGAGAATCCTCTTCCCAATTATCGTTACAGTTATTGTATGTCTGATTCTTCCAAGTACTGCACCACTTGTTGGTATGCTTATGCTTGGTAACTTGTTCAAAGAATCCGGCGTAGTAGGCCAGTTGACAGAGACAGCATCGAATGCTTTGATGTATATCGTAGTTATTTTGCTTGGTACATCCGTTGGTGCTACGACGACAGGTTCTGCATTCCTTAATGTAGCAACATTGAAAATCGTAGTTCTTGGTCTGGTTGCATTTGCATTCGGAACAGCAGCCGGTGTATTGTTTGGTAAATTAATGTGTTTAGTAACCAGAGGAAAAATCAATCCATTGATTGGTTCTGCCGGTGTGTCGGCGGTTCCTATGGCAGCACGTGTGTCCCAGAAGGTTGGTTCGGAAGCAGATCCGACAAACTTCCTTTTGATGCATGCGATGGGACCAAACGTAGCAGGTGTTATCGGTACTGCGGTAGCAGCCGGTGTGTTTATGGCAATTTATGGAGTATAAGGAGGATATAGAAAATGGCAGAGATTAAGAAAAAGCCGATTAAAATTACGGAAACGATACTTCGTGATGCACATCAGTCATTGATTGCGACTCGTATGACAACAGAACAGATGCTTCCGATTGTCGATAAAATGGATAAAGTTGGTTACCATTCCGTAGAGTGCTGGGGCGGTGCAACATTTGACGCATCCCTTCGTTTTTTGAAAGAAGACCCATGGGAAAGACTGCGTAAGTTAAGAGACGGATTCAAGAATACAAAATTGCAGATGTTATTCCGTGGACAGAACATTTTAGGATATAATCATTATGCCGATGATGTAGTAGAATATTTTGTTCAGAAATCGATCGCCAACGGAATTGATATTATCCGTATTTTTGACTGTCTGAATGATATTCGTAACCTTGAGACAGCGGTAAAAGCAGCAAACAAAGAAGGCGGACATGCACAGATTGCCCTTTCTTATACACTTGGTGATGCTTATACACTGGATTACTGGAAAGATATTGCAAAGAAAATTGAAGATATGGGTGCGAAATCACTCTGTATCAAAGATATGGCCGGTCTTTTGACACCATATAAAGCAACGGAACTTGTAACGGCATTGAAAGAATCCGTTGAAATTCCGATTGACCTTCATACACACTACACATCCGGTGTTGCTTCTATGACTTATTTGAAAGCAGTAGAAGCAGGATGTGATATTATTGATACAGCGATGAGTCCATTTGCTCTTGGTACAAGCCAGCCGGCTACCGAAGTTATGGTTGAGACATTCCGTGGAACACCATACGATACCGGACTTGACCAGAATCTTTTATCTGAAATCGCTGAATACTTCCGTCCAATGCGCGAGGAAGCATTAGAGAGCGGTCTTATGAATACGAAAGTGCTTGGTGTAAATATCAATACTCTTCGTTATCAGGTTCCCGGCGGTATGCTTTCAAACCTCGTTTCCCAGCTGAAAGAAATGGGACAGGAAGATAAGTATGAGCAGGTGCTTGAGGAAGTGCCACGCGTAAGAAAAGACTTTGGTGAGCCACCATTGGTTACACCATCGTCCCAGATTGTTGGTACTCAGGCAGTATTAAATGTAGTTTCCGGTGAGCGTTACAAGATGGTAACAAAAGAATCCAAAAAACTTTTGTCCGGTGAATTTGGACAGACAGTTAAACCATTTAATCCGGAAGTTCAGAAGAAATGTATCGGCGATACAAAACCGATTACATGTCGTCCGGCTGATTTGATCGAGCCACAGCTTAAAAAACTTGAGGCGGAGATGTCACAGTGGAAAGAACAGGATGAGGATGTATTATCCTATGCTTTGTTCCCACAGGTTGCAGTTGATTTCTTCAAATATCGTGAAGCACAGCGGACGAAAGTAGATGCTACATTAGCAGATAAAGAGAATCAGACTTATCCGGTATAAAAGGATAAGATGAGCCCTCGGATTTTGAGTCCGAGGGCTATTTTTGCTATCAGAATGTATACAAGGAGGTACCATGGTGATGGAATTAGAAGAAGTATTGGAGCAGTGTCTTGGACAGAATTTCGTGCATATGATAATCAGTAATCCCAAGAAGGGAGATTTTGCCGGAAAAGTGGATGTACGCTGCTATGAGGATAAAGGAACGCTTATGTTTCAGTTCGCCAGATACCAAAATAATCAGGTATTTCATCTTAACTATGCAAAAGAAGAGGCGAAAAACTATATTCTTTCCGAACTCGTGCCCATTTACCGTCAGATGCAGTTCTTTACAACGGAAAAACAGTATACAATATTGATAAGCAAAAAAGGGAAAATAACAATAAAGGGAAAAAACAAAAAGAGTGAAAAACCACTTGTTTTATCACATAACCGCAAAAAGAAATATATTTTGCCGGAAAATGAACCAATTCCTTTTCTGATTGAACTTGGAGTTCAGGCAGAAGATGGCAGAATCCGGGATAAAAAACAGAAAAAATTCCGACAGATTAACCGCTTTCTGGAATTTATCAGAGATGTATCCGATAAACTGCCAAAGGATAAAGAATTAACGATTGTTGATTTCGGATGTGGAAAATCCTATCTTACGTTTGCTATGTATTATTATCTGAAAATCATGAATGGATATCGTGTCCGCATGATAGGACTGGATTTAAAATCCGATGTGATACAACACTGCAATGAGCTTGCCAAGCGGTTTGTCTATGAGGAACTTACCTTTTTAGAGGGCGACATCAGCTCTTTTGAGGGAGTGAATCAGGTCGATATGGTATGCTTGTGATACAGCGACAGATTTTGCGTTAGACAAGGCGATCCGCTGGGGTGCAAAAGTGATTTTATCGGTTCCGTGCTGCCAGCATGAGGTAAATGCACAGTTAAAAAATGACCGAATGCAGCCGATATTTAAATATGGGATTATCAAAGAGCGGATGGCTGCTTTGATGACGGATGCACTGCGGGCAAATCTGCTGGAGCAGGCAGGATATGAAACACAAATATTGGAATTTATTGAATTAGAGCATACACCGAAAAATCTGTTGATACGGGCTGTAAAGACAGATAAAAAACAAGGGAATATGGATGCATATAAAAAAGTCTGCGATGAGTTTGGCATTTCGACGACGCTTGCTCATTTGCAGGAACATGAGGGGATGACGGTATGATGCAAAAACCGAAGATTTTAGCTGCCGATAATACGAAGGTGGCGTTGCGATATATGGAAACTATTTTAGGTGACATTTATGATGTAACATTGGTTCAGACAGGAATGAGTGTGCTGGATTGCCTGAAGTCGGAAATTCCGGATTTGATTCTTATGAATGCGAATATGTTTGGAATGGATGGCTACGAAGTTCTCCGCCGGATAAAAGAGGATAAAGAAACAAAAGAAATTCCTGTCATTTTAATGATGAATGTGAAAGATATACAGAGTGAACTTAGGGGATTAGAAGAAGGTGCGATTGACTTTATTTCGCTTCCCTTTGAACCGCAGGTTTTAAAGGCAAGGATTGCGCATATTGTCGAACTTTCCGTACTCCGAAAACAGCAGGCGCATTTGATCGCGAAACAAAAAGAGCAGATTGACCGGCTGTTTTTGCAGTCGATGGTTACGATTGCTCACACAGTGGATGCAAAAGACCGTTATGCAAGGAGACATTCGCTGCGCGTTGCGCTCTACTGCAGGGGCATTGCTGCAAAACTCGGTTATTCGGATAAAGAAAAAGAGGAACTTTATTATATTGCGCTTTTACACGATATTGGTAAGGTGTCTACGCCGGATACTATTTTAAATAAGGCTTCAGAACTCACGAAAGAGGAATATGAAAATGTAAAAAAACACGCCGAAATCGGTGCACAGATTGTGCAGAATACGAGATTTGTTCCGGGGCTTGAGGAAGGTGTGAGATACCATCATGAATGGTATGATGGAAATGGCTATGTGGGAATCTGTGGCGATGATATCCCTGAGGTGTCACGCATTATTGCGGTGGCGGATGCTTACGAAGCAATGACGGCAGACCGGGCGTACCGTAAACATTTTTCCAAGGAACATGCGATACAGGAGCTTGTTCGGGGACGAGGAACGCAATTTGACCCGGAAATCGTAGATGCTTTTCTTGAACTTTTGGAGGAAGGCTTTACGATTGATGAAGACCGGGCGGAGGGCGAATTGAAGGGTGAAGGAGAACTGAATGAGGCAAATGAACTGCTTCGTCAGGTTTTTACTGAAACTGTGCTGGAGACTCAGAGCGAATTGGAACGTGATTCACTGACCGATTTTCTGAACCGGCGGTATTTTGAAGATAAAATAAATAATTATTTGTTGTCTTCGAAATCCTGCGGAACATTTTTTATGATGGATTTGGATAATTTCAAACAGGTCAACGATACATATGGGCATAAAACCGGCGATGAACTGATTCAGGCATTTGCTGATGTTATCCGGGAAAACACAAGAGATGATGACTTTGTCTGCCGCATGGGCGGGGATGAGTTCGCGGTGTTTTTCTTTGAATTGGAGGAGGAACGTGTCATTTGTGAACGTGCGGAAAGTATTATTAAAGATTTTGCAAAAATTAGAACGGAGATGGGATGCAGTATGTGTTCTGTTTCCATTGGAATCATGACAAAATATTATGGTGGTGAGGAACTGGACTGCGAGCAGTTATATGAAAAAGCTGATCAGGCATTATATTATGTAAAAAATAATGGAAAAGACGCGTATCATCTGTTTGAATCCATGCCGGAAGACTTAAAAAATAACAGACAGACCGGCTGTCAGATGGATTTAGACCAGTTGATGCGGCAGGTGACCGAAAGAAAATACCGTCCGGGTGCTTATGCGGTAGAATACGACCGTTTTTCATTTATTTACCAGTTTATTGCACGAAATGTGGAGAGAAACGGACAGCATGTACAGGTTGTTTTATTATCCATGGAACTGCCGGAAGATAAAGAAATATCACTGGAGCGAATTGAAGATTCGTTAGTGATTTTGGAGTCAGCCATTGTACGGTCACTGCGCAGAGGAGATGTGACAAGCCGCTTTAGTTCCACTCAGCAGGTGGTTGTTCTTATGGATGCGACGAAAGAAGATGGTGTGATGGTAGCTAACCGTATTTTGAAAAAATACAATGCTCTTGCTAAAGAGGCAGCAATTCCGGCATATTTCGATATTGTGGAGGTGCCGCACACTCTTTCAAAAAGGTCAGAGAAAAACAAAGAAAAGTCTTGACAACACCAGTCAAATACGCTATACTTACCACCTGTAAAGAAAAAACCTTTACAGGTGGTGCTTTTATGTCGAAGGAAAAATCGTTATCTGAGTTAGATGAGATTGTAGAATTATCGTATTTGTATGATTTTTACGGTGCTCTGCTCAAGGAGAGTAATCGTGTCGTATTTGAGGATTACGTTTTAAGTAATCTTTCATTGAGCGAGATTGCGAAAGAGCGGGATATTACCAGGCAGGGTGTATATGACATTGTAAAGAGATGCCGCACTCGTTTAAAGGGGTACGAAGAAAAACTACATTTGATTGAAAAATTTCAGCTGACAAAGGACAAACTTGGTGAGATTGAAAGTATTGCAAAAGAAAATTTTGATGAACAAACGGCAGGACAGATTACAACACTCGCCGAAGAGATATATGAACTGATATAAAGAAAGGGGATTACTCGTGGCATTTGATAATTTGACGGCTAAACTTCAAAATGTATTCAAGGGTCTGCGCAGTAAGGGACGCTTGACGGAAGCAGATGTTAAGGCTGCACTTCGTGAAGTGAAGATGGCTTTGCTTGAAGCAGATGTAAACTTTAAAGTAGTAAAGCAGTTTGTCAAAGCGGTACAGGAGCGTGCGACCGGGGAAGACGTACTCAATAGTCTTACGCCCGGACAGACCGTTATTAAATATGTAAATGAAGAACTGGTCAAGATGATGGGAGAAACAACCACAGAAATTGACCTTCTTCCCGGCAATGAGATTACGGTTATTATGATGTGTGGTCTCCAGGGTGCCGGTAAAACGACTACGACAGCGAAAATTGCCGGAAAGTTAAAGGCAAAAGGAAAAAGACCGCTTTTAGTTGCGTGTGATATTTATCGTCCGGCTGCGATTGAGCAGTTACAGATAAATGGAGACAAGCAGGAAGTTCCTGTATTTTCGATGGGAACAAATCACAATCCGGTGGATATTGCAAAAGCCGGTGTGGAGCACGCAAAGGCAAACGGAAATAATGTAGTGATTCTCGATACCGCCGGACGTCTTCATATTGATGAGGACATGATGGAGGAACTCGCGAAGATAAAAGAACAGGTAGAAGTTCATCAGACCATTTTGGTTGTGGATTCAATGACCGGTCAGGATGCGGTGAATGTAGCATCATCCTTTAATGAAAAGTTACATGTGGATGGCGTCATTCTTACAAAACTTGACGGTGATACCAGAGGTGGTGCGGCACTTTCAATTCGTGCTGTGACCGGACGACCGATTTATTATGTCGGTATGGGTGAAAAGTTATCCGATTTGGAGCAGTTTTATCCGGACCGCATGGCGTCCCGAATCCTTGGCATGGGCGATGTGCTGTCGCTGATTGAAAAAGCGGAAGAGCAGATTGATGAACAAAAAGCCGCCGAGATGGCAAAGAAGATTAAAAAAGCTGAATTTGATTTTAATGACTTTTTAGAGCAGATGCAGCAGATGAAGAAGATGGGCGGTTTAAGCAGTATTCTCAGCATGCTTCCGGGCATGGGGTTACCTGCGGATTTAGAAATTGATGACAATGCCCTCAAAGGAACGGAGGCAATTATTTACTCCATGACAATTGAGGAGCGGACAAATCCGGGAATCATTAATCCATCGAGAAAACGCCGCATTGCAAAAGGTGCCGGTGTAGACATCAGCGAGGTAAACCGTCTGATGAAACAGTTTGAACAGAGCCGTAAGATGATGAAACAGATGTCTGGCATGATGTCTGGAAAAGGACGCAGAAAAGGCGGATTTGGCGGCTTTAAGTTCCCGTTTGGCGGGATGTAATATGATATCCAAAAAGAATTTCTTTGGAAATTTTTTGGAGATAGATTTTTAGATTAGAATAAGGAGGTGAAAGACGTGGCAGTAAAAATCAGATTGAAAAGATTAGGGCAGAAGAAATCACCATTTTATAGAATTGTAGTTGCTGATGAGAGATCTCCTAGAGATGGAAGAAACATCGCTGAGATTGGTACTTATGACCCAAATCAGGAACCATGTGTTGTAAAGGTAGACGAGGAAGCAGCAAAGAAATGGTTGCAGAATGGTGCTCAGCCGACAGACGTAGTTGCACGTTTGTTCAAACAGGCAGGTATTGAGAAATAGGAGGGCTGGTAATGAAAGAATTAGTAGAAGTGATTGCTAGTGCATTAGTAGACAGTCCGGAAGATGTCGTTGTCACGGAGACAGAAGATGAAAAACAGATTGTTTTGAATCTTACGGTAGCACCGGAAGACATGGGTAAAGTGATTGGTAAACAGGGACGTATTGCGAAAGCAATTCGTACCGTTGTCCGTGCCGCCGGTTCTAAAGGTGACAAGAAGATTATGGTTGACATTCAATAAGGATGAGGCGTGTTCTCGCGTCATGAATACCCTGCGGGCTTTTGCCTGCGGGGTGTTTTGTATCTTACCAAAAAGAGGGAAAGGATGAATTATGGAAGATTTACTGCGAATTGGTGTTGTGACAACAACGCATGGGATCAAAGGGGAAGTGAAAGTATTCCCGACAACGGATGATGTAAAACGTTTTAAAAAATGTGATGAGGTTATTTTGATTACAAAAGAGGGAAATATAACGCTTCATGTGGAGAGCGTGAAATATTTTAAAAATATTGTAATTTTGAAATTTAAAGAATTTAATAATATAAATGATGTTGAGCGGTTCCGTAAATGCGATTTGATGGTTACGAGAGATAATGCACTTCCGCTTAAAGAGGGGCAGTATTATCTTTGTGATGTTCCCGGAGCCGTTGTTATTAACGAGGATACCGAAGAAGAAATCGGCAAAGTAACAGATGTTATGGAAACCGGAGCAAACAACGTATTTGTAATTGAGACAAAAGAGGGAAAAGAAGTGCTTTTCCCGGTTATCCCGGACTGTATCAAGAAAGTGGATACAAAAGAAGGAATTGTAAGAGCACATGTCATGAAAGGGCTGATAGAATGAAATATTATGTAATGACGTTATTTCCGGAAATGATTGAACAGGCGATGAACACGAGTATTATGGGGCGTGCCATGGCAGATGGACTGATTTCTCTGCAGGTAATGAATATACGGGATTATACGCTCAATAAGCATGGAAAAGTGGATGATTATCCGTATGGCGGCGGCGCAGGAATGCTGATGCAGGCACAGCCGATTTACCGTTGTTATGAACAGATATGCAGTGAAGCGGGGAAAAGACCACGTGTTATTTATTTGACACCGCAGGGTGATGTTTTTTCTCAGAAAATTGCGAAAGATTTTTCAAAAGAAGATGTGCTTGTCTTTTTGTGCGGCCACTATGAGGGCGTGGATGAGCGTGTGCTGGAAGAAATTGTGACAGATTATGTGTCAATTGGTGATTATGTACTGACAGGCGGAGAACTGCCGGCACTTGTGATGATGGATGCGATTGCCAGACTGGTTCCCGGCGTGTTAAACAATGAGGAGTCTGCGGAGACGGAAAGTTTTTCGGATGGTCTGTTAGAATATCCGCAGTATACAAGACCGGTTGAAATTTTAGGGCGCAGAGTGCCGGATGTTTTGATGAGCGGACACCATGAAAAAATTAATGAATGGCGCAAAGAGCAGTCCATTATGCGCACACGTGAGAGAAGACCGGATTTGTATAAAAGCTGGCTTGAAAATAATTCGGATACTTGACCGAAAACCTTGCTTTTTACAAGGGAAAACGATATAATAAAAATGATATGTTGCGTAAGTGAAAGGAGAGAAGAACATGAGTCGTTTTGCGCGGTGCGAGCGGGATACCAAGGAGACGGAAATTGTTATCGAACTGGATTTGGATGGAACCGGTCAGTATGACATACATACCGGAATTGGCTTTTTTGACCATATGCTGGAGGGATTTGCCAAACATGGTTTATTTGATTTGGCAGTATCGGTACAGGGAGATACCCATGTGGACGCCCATCATACGGTAGAGGATACCGGAATTGTTTTAGGACAGGCGTTTTTGAAAGCATTAGGTGACAAAAAGGGAATTGCCCGTTTTGGTTATTTTGTATTGCCGATGGACGATGCACTGGTGCTTGCTTCTCTTGATTTTTCGGGACGCATGTATTTTGCCTATGACGCTGAGCTAAAAGCACAGCGGCTTGGTACGATGGAGACGGAAGTGGTGGACAATGCCATTGTGGTAGTAGCAAGCGGTGCACAGATGAATCTGCACATTAAGCAGTTAGCAGGAGAAAACACTCACCATGTAGTAGAGGCGATGTTTAAAGCGGTTGCAAAATCGATGGATATGGCTTCAAAAGTAGATGACAGAATTGAAGGAGTCCTTTCGACAAAGGGCGTTCTTTAAATGATAGAGGAGGAAGAGACGTGTCTTATAAAAAACTGATTCCCTTTATTAACGGGGAGAATGAATTAGCTGCCAATGTAGTGACGATGGCAGAAGATTATTGTTTTGCAGGAGCAGATGAATTGTTTTTATACAATTACTCAAAAATAACAGAAGAAAGAGAAGAATTTTTAGCAACCTTAAAAGAGATTGATAAAAAAATTGATATACCATTTATTGTTGGCATGTATGCAGCCCGTTTTGAAGATGTAAAAAAAGCATTTTACACAGGAGCGGACCGCGTAGTTGTGAAATACGAAATCTGCCCGGATGAAGGTGTGATTAAAGAAGCTGCAGCCAGATTTGGTGAAGATAAAATTCTTGTGGAAGTGGATGAAGGGCTTCCATTTGAAAAAATTGCTTTTCCGGTATCGACACTTTTATTGAAACATGTAAATACCGGAGAACCATTAAACCGCAGAATAAAAGCAAGCGGAAAGAACTTTCTGATTCGAGACAGTCTGCTCCGCAACGATTTGGAAGATTTGTTGAAAATCGAAGAGGTACAGGGCGTGGCAACCAATTATTTTGAGCGCCGCGATTTGTTCAAGGTAAAACGAAATATGGAAGAGGCCGGTATTGAGATGAATACATTTAAAAGTGCCATTCCATTTTCAGAATTTAAAACAGATGATAAAGGATTAGTTCCTTGTATCGTGCAGGATTACCGTACGGGTCAGGTGCTGATGCTTGCCTATATGAACGAAGAGTCATATCAGGCTACCTGTGAGACCGGAAAGATGACGTATTTCAGCAGAAGCCGTCAAAAATTATGGTGCAAAGGAGACACCTCCGGCCATTATCAGTATGTAAAAGAACTTTCGTTAGACTGTGATAACGATACGATTCTGGCAAAAGTGCATCAAGTTGGTGCTGCCTGCCATACCGGTTCTTACAGCTGCTTTTTCAAAGAACTGGCAAAGAAAGATTACATTGATACCAATCCATTAACGATTTTACAGGAAGATTTTGAGACGATTGAAAACCGAAAGAAAAATCCGAAAGAGGGTTCGTATACCAATTATCTGTTTACGCAGGGAATTGATAAAATTTTGAAAAAATGCGGGGAAGAAGCGTCGGAAATTATTATTGCGGCGAAGAATCCAAATGCAGAAGAGTTAAAGTATGAGATTGCTGATTTCCTCTATCATATGATGGTACTTATGGCAGAATGTGGTCTGACTTGGGAAGACATCACCAGAGAGTTGGCAAATCGCAGATAAACGTTAAATCAATAAGAATAAGGAAGGTGTGTAGAATGGAAAGAACAATTCTGGAAGCATTGGGGTATTATTTGATTCGTTTGGTTATGTTTGGAGCAACAGCGGCTGCCGGTATTGCGGTTGGTATTAAACTTCGTAAAAACAAAAACGCAAAAGAAGAAGCAAATACAGAAAATTAAGGTGAATCCATATGATTGGCAGAAAACGTAAGAGACTTGGCGCCCAGAGAGACGGAGGTCATCTTGAGGGCGAAGTTGTGGTAGATGCCGGCGTGGTTACCAGTGAACAGCTTGGGGAAGCGCTCAAAAAGCAGAGAGAACTTGGCTTGAAGCTTGGCGAGACATTGATTGAGTTAAAATTTACCGATGAAAACGAAATTGTAGAAGCTCTTCATCAGCAGATGGGCTATCCGGTAGCAAAAATCCGCGAGGCAAAAATTGCACCGGAAGTAATTTCACTTTTGCCGGAGACAATTGTAAGAAAGCACAATGTGGTTCCGTTTGAAGTTGATCCGGATAATCCGAATATCCTGCGTGTGGCAATGGCGGACCCGATGGATATTATCGCAATTGATGACTTGGCGATTGTGACGAACATGCAGATTGAGGCGATGGTTGCGACACCGTCCGATGTGCGTTTTGGGATTGAGCGCTATTATGGAAATGAGCAGGTTGCCAAGATGGCAGAAACATATTCCAAAGAGCGCAGGGAGCAGCAGAATGCCAGAGAAAAACAGGAGGAAGCAAACGAAGAAGTTGATAATGCACCGATTGTTTTACTGGTAAATAAAATTATTGAGCAGGCAGTGAACGAAAGAGCAAGTGATATTCACATTGAAGCGTTGGAAGACAGCGTGCGTGTGCGTTTTCGTATTGATGGTGTGATGCAGGAAATGATGCGTTATGAAAAAGAATTGTTAAATGCAATTGTAGCGCGTGTTAAGATTATCAGCGGCATGAATATTTCCGAGAAAAGAGCACCGCAGGATGGACGTATGACACAGCGGTTTGACCGTGTTGAATACGATATTCGTGTGTCGAGCCTGCCGACGACTTTTGGAGAAAAGATTGTAATGCGTCTGGCATCAAAGTCAGCACTTACGAGAGATAAAAGTGAACTTGGATTTCCGGAAGCGGAGATGCGCCGGTTTGACCATCTGGTTCACCAGCCGCATGGCATTATCTTAGTTACCGGACCTACCGGTAGTGGTAAATCAACAACGTTGTATACGGTACTGAGTGAGTTGAACGAGGGCAGTGTAAACATAGTTACGGTTGAGGATCCGGTTGAGGCAGATGTAGATGGAATCAATCAGGTTCAGGTTAACGAAAAGGCGGGACTTACCTTTGCATCCGCACTTCGTTCCATCCTTCGTCAGGACCCGGATATCATTATGATTGGTGAGATTCGAGATGAAGAGACGGCAAGTATTGCGGTAAAAGCCGCAATCACCGGACACTTGGTAGTAAGCACCCTGCATACAAATAGTGCAGCAAGTACCGTTACCCGTCTGGCGGATATGGGTGTGGAGCCATATCTGATTGCGGATTCTACGGTTGGTATCATTGCACAGCGGCTGGTGCGCCGTCTGTGTCCGAAGTGTAAGAGACAAAGGATGATAACCGATGAAGATAAGAGAAGACTTCGGATTCGCGGAGAAGGAACACAGCCAATTTACGAGCCGGGCGGACAGGGTTGTGCATTCTGTAACGGTACTGGTTACCGTGGACGAATTGGTGTGTATGAGATTATGACGGTATCTCCGGAAGTAAGAAAAGTAATTGCTGCCGGTGGCGGTGCCGATGAAATCCAGAAAGTTGCCTTAAGTGAGGGAATGACAACGTTGCGTATTGGTGCGGCAAAACTGGTTTTGCAGGGAGTTACCTCCATTGCAGAAGTGGAGCGCATCGCGACAGAATAATGGCAGGAATGGAAATGGGGAGGTCGTAATGACGATTGATGATTTGCTGATTCGAGCAAGAAAAATGGGCGCAAGTGATGTTCATGTAACGGTAGGTATCCCACCGAAATGCCGTGTAAACGGAGAACTTGTGACGTTGATGGAAGGACGGATTCTTCCGGCAGATTCTAAAGCATTAGTAGAACAGATGATACCGGGGCGTCTGGTAGAACGATTTAATCGCGAAGGAGAAGTCGATTTTTCCTATGCGATTAAAGGCGTGGGACGCTTTCGTGTCAATATTTTCAAACAGCGTGGAACGATGTCGTTTGTTATCCGACTTGTGAATACCGAAATTCCAAGTCCGGAATCACTTGGCCTGCCGCAGTCCGTTTTGGAACTGGTCAAGAAAAAGCGTGGTCTGATTTTAGTTACCGGACCGACAGGAAGCGGTAAATCGACGACACTGGCATCTTTGATTCATGTTATTAACCAGACACAGAACAAACATATTATTACACTGGAAGACCCGATTGAGTATTTACATAGTCATGAAAAATCAATTGTAAATCAGAGAGAGGTCGGAATTGATACTCAGTCTTATGCAGGAGCACTGCGCGCTGCTCTGCGAGAAGACCCGGATATCATTCTGGTTGGTGAGATGCGAGATTTAGATACGATTGCTACCGCGGTCACAGCGGCAGAGACCGGACACCTTGTACTATCGACTTTGCATACCATTGGAGCGGTTCCTACGATTGAGCGTATTATTGATGTATTTCCAATGAATCAGCAGGCGCAGATTCGTTTGCAGTTAGCGACTCTTTTGGAGGCGATTATTTCCCAGCAGTTACTGCCTACGGCTGACCGCAAAGGCCGCGTGGCAGCCTTTGAAATTATGTATGCCAACAGTGCGGTCCGCAATTTGATTCGAGAGGCGAAACCACATCAGATACCATCCATTATCCAGACCAATAAACAAAGCGGCATGATGATGATGGATGATGCGCTTTATGAGCTTTACCGCACGCATCAGATTACGGCTGAGGATGCGATGACATTTGCACAGGACCCGTCGAATTTGGCAAGACGTATTCCAGCTGGGAAAATTCCAACACCGTTAGCTGAACCTTCGTGGCAGATGGATGACTGGGATGGTCCTACGTTTGGGAGCGGTGGTTTTTAAAACACGAGAAAGGGGAGAATGAATTGGCAAAGTATAAATACCTGATTACAGATAAATATGGCAAAGAGAAAAAGGGAACGATGGAAGCTGTCAGTGAAGAGGCGGCAATGCGCAAACTCAAGGGTGAAGGCAGCATCGTTTTGGAACTTAGTGAAGCATTTGATCTTGACAACGCCAGTTGGAATATTACGATTGGAAATCCGGTCAAAAAAAAGGATATCACCATTTTCTGTAAACAGTTTTATAGTATTTTGACAGCAGGTGTAACTGTGATTGACGGTCTGCGTATGGTTCAGGATCAGACAGAAAATAAATATCTTAGAGAAGCTCTTTACCGTGTCATGGTAAATGTGGAGAAGGGAGACAGTTTAGCAGATGCCATGGAAATGGAAAGTAAAATATTCCCGTCTCTTTTGATTCATATGGTCGCTGCGGGTGAGGCAACCGGTAATCTGGAAATTGCGTTTGACCGTATTTGTACGCAGTTTGATAAAGACATGAAATTAAATTCCATGATTAAATCTGCAATGATTTATCCAATTGTTGTTTTAGTAGTAGCAGTTGGTGTGATTATTGTTTTGATGACTACAGTAATTCCAAACTTCCAGCAGACTTTTGAAAGTATGGGCGAGGAACTGCCGATGCTGACCAAAATGGTAATTGGACTGAGTGATTTTATGACGAGCAATTTTATTGCGATAGCGATAGGACTTGTTTTGCTGCTTACTTTTATTATCTGCGGCAAAAAGACAGAACCGGGCAAACAGTTTACCAGCCGGGTCGCTTTAAAAATACCGATGTTTCGCAATTTTTCCGTAAAAAATGCGGCGGCAAAGTTCTCGATGACAATGTCTACGCTTATTATGTCGGGTGTTCCTTTGGTGGAAGCCCTTGAAATTGTGGGAAATGTCATTGAAAACCGGGTGATTCGGAAAGCAGTAAAAGATTGTCGTGAAGAGGTTATGCAGGGAATTCCGATGTCAGAACCATTAGAGGCTTCTGGAGTATTTCCGCCGATGGTAACACACATGCTTAAAATTGGTGAAGAAACCGGTACGACAGAGCAGATGCTTGATAAGGTTGCGGAATACTACGAAGGAGAAGTAGAGACGGCAACGAAGAACCTTACGTCAGCAATGGAACCGTTGATTATTGTTGTGCTTGCTGTTATTGTAGGAGGCGTAATTGGAGCGGTTATGATGCCAATGCTTAAGATTTACCAGGATGCAGGAAAAGCATAGGAAATTATGATGGGAGGAATTTAAAATGAAAAATATATTGTTTCATATGGGTGTGATTTTTTTGTTGTTTGTTATGGTTGTTATGAATACAGGAGAAACTGCCTCTGCAAGAAGTGTGTATAAACACAAGATTTTTTCTAAAAGTGTTGTTTCAAAGCGCATTGATACAATCAAGCAGTTTTATTACAAGAAATCAAAACAATTAAAAACAAAAAATCAAACGGTTACTTTGAACTTTGAAAAGGGGAAAATGACTTATTATTTTCATGGAAATGACCTAATGTTTTCCTATGGTAAAATTAAAGGAAAAGAGTATAGGGCGTACTACTTGAAAAAACAGCTGATTCAACTCCTTGTAGACAAATCAGAAAAAAGAAAGACATATATTCAGTATTATAAAAAATCTGCAAATAAAATGATGGAAGAATATAATACAGCATCACTATATTTTACAGTTGAAAACTATGCTAGAAAAATGTTGGAAAGTATACAGCCGTCAACAACAAAGAAATCATTTGATGACTATGCCATTGTTACAAAAATAAAAGGAAATACGGTTTGGTATCACAAGGTGGATAATTGGGGCAGTGATGGATCTATTTATAGTATTGAGCCAAAGACTTTTAAAGCAGTGTTACAAGACAAATGCACGATAAAGGATGCTTCAGAAAGTCCTGAGAAGGCATATAAGAGAAGCAAGAAATGGATGAAGAAAAGGGTAGACAAATCTATTGTAGGGCAGTTTGCTGATTTAACAGTAAATAAGGGGAAGATTAAGGAAATAATGATTCCGTATATGCCTTGAATTGTTACAAGGGAGAGAAAAATATGTAAATGTTCAACGGTGAGAATGACAACAACGTCAAAGTATCACTTGAAACCCTAAAGAAATTCGTGTATAATAACAATATAAGACTTATAAAGTCACCCGTACGGCTAAGCCTATACTGGTCGTGGGAAAATTAAAAAAAGGAGAGTGTAACTATGAGAAGAAAAATTCAGAAGTATTTAAGTGGTGAGAGAGAGGGTTTCTCTCTGATTGAGTTAATCATCGTTATTGCTATTATGGCAATCTTGATTGGTGTTGTAGCTTTGGTAGTACTTCCTTACTTGGAAAGCGCAAGAGAATCATCTGATCGTGCATCGTTATCAGCAGTAAGTACAGCATTTAATTCGGCAGTTACAAAAGGAAATGCAGCTAAAGAATATAAAACACCGACAGCGATTTCATCAGATGCTACTTTAAAAGCAGCGGTTGAGAAGTATATGAAGAGTAACAAGGATTCTGCAAGCAGTATTGCGGATGCCGAGGCTTTCCAGTCAACAGCATGCTCTGGCTGCAAGTTTTACGCAGTTAATACAAAAGATGCATCAGGAAAATCTACGACATATGTTATGATTTCTAAAGATGGACAGAAACCTGCTGTAGATAGTGATGGTCAGCCATTTAAAGAGTAAAAATAATTAATTAAAATTTACAAGGGAGAGCCCGCTATGGCATTGGAACACTTTATCCTCTACATAATTGTATTCTTGTATGGCATCATAATAGGAAGTTTTCTTAATGTATGCATATACCGGATGCCAAAGGGGGAAAGTGTTGTCACGGTGGGCTCCCATTGTATGAGTTGTAAGCATCCATTGAAGTGGTATGATTTGTTTCCTGTGTTCAGTTATTTGGCACTTCACGGCAAATGCAGGTACTGTGGATCAAAGATTTCGATTCAGTATCCGCTTGTTGAACTGGCAAACGGGATTTTATACGTTTTAGTGGTTGTTATCTGCGGATTGAATCCGGACAGTATCCTTTGGTGTGTCCTTACTTCTATCATGATAGTCATTGCGGTGACGGATTTGAAGACAATGAAGTTTCCGGCTGTTTGTGAGATTTTGATGATTGTCGTTGGGGCAGTTCATTTATTCTTTCATGCGTCACAGTGGCTGTATTACATCGCAGGCGCTTTGTTTATGGGAGTATTTTTACTTGTGTGCGCACTTCTGTTTAAAAAGGTTACGGGAAAAGCAGGACTTGGTCTGGGCGACATTGAATTCATGGCGTGTATTGGGTTGTGTATCGGATTTGGACATTCTTTACTGGCACTGATTGCCGGCTGCCTGCTTGGTGCAGTGATTCAGGGGGGGATTCAGTTATACCATAAAAAATCAGGAAGATTTCCAACAACTCCTTATCTGGCGATGGGAGTTTATCTTGTTTTGTTATGGGGCGATACCGTGTTAAATTGGTACGTCCGTACTTTTGTATATTAACATTTACCATTTTTAGAGTGCTTTATTATAAAGCATTGTAAAAATGGCGAAAGGGATTATAGGAGGATGAATGAATGGCGAAAAAAGTAATTGTTGTACGAATTGGTACAAATGAAGTTCAGATTGTGCATATGGAACATACGGCAAATTATCCGACCGTATATGGCTGTGTACGTTTTCCTACGCCGGAAAATGCAGTAAAAGACGGTATGATTATAGAGGTTACTGAACTGGCAACCTGCATCCGGAAAGCATGTGCAGATAAAGGGATTCGCACGAAGGATGTTATTTTTACCGTAGCGAGCGGAAAGATTGCAAGCCGTGAAACCAGTGTTCCAATTGCTAAAAAGAAAATGAAAATCCAGCCGTTAGTTATGGCAAAAGTGTCGGATTTGTTCCCGATTGACGTGGAAAAATATATTTTTTCTTATGTGGAACAGGGGGAACCGAAGAAAACAGAAGAGGGTGGACTTATTCAGGATGTCATGGTGTTTGCAGCACCGTCTGATTTGATTGATTCCTATTACACACTTGCTAATGCGGCAGGACTTCATATTGAATCAATTGATGCTGATGGAAACGCTGTTTTCCAGGTGATGCGCCGTCAGGTTAAAAGCAAAGAGGGCGTTACAATGTCGATTCAGATTAACCAGTCGGCAACGCTTGTTAATATTATCAGTGATAATAAACTTTTGCTACAGCGAGTAGTTCCGTATGGAATTAACGTATTTACAGAGGTTCTCTTGCAAGAACCGGTATTTCAGGTGCAGACGGAAGAAGAAGCCTATACACTTCTGAAACGGAATCGTGTGATTTTACACAACTTAAATTCAGAAAATCCGGAGAATAATCCGTCATTGGATAAAAGAATTGAAGTGACAGATAATGCGTCTTATCTGATTGGCAATATTGGACGAGTGATTGAATATTATAATTCCAAATACAAAGACCGGCCGATACAGGAAATCATCTGCATGGGAAAAGGCTGTGCAGTAGCAGGAATTCATGAACTGTTGTCAAATGAACTTGGAATCCAGACACATACGCCGGAAGAACTTGCAGGCGTTCGCTTTAACCGTAAAGTAAATATTAACGCTTACATTTTGCAGTATATTAACTGTTTTGGAGCTGTTTTTGATTCGGTTCATTTTGTATCCAACGCCGTGCGTCAAAAAGAAGAAAAGAAAGGTTCCATGACAGGCGCAGTTCTGATTTTTGCAGGCTGCCTTTTGATTAGTATTTTAGTAGGTGGCTTTTCTGTGATGCGATTGTTG
>OMGK01000922.1_pt1 | contig 18284 bp, 14 predicted proteins | sample 1645881 | NCBI WGS metagenome assembly OMGK01 (sample SAMN00849303, study PRJEB25192) | human gut metagenome
CCGTTCTGGTCTCGGATGCGGTTGCCGTCCTCGATCTCCTTGAATCCGATATCCACAAGCATCTGGAAGAACTCTAACTTCTCATCCAGACTCATTGGCTCGATCAAAGCCTGATTACCATCTCTTAAATCTACAGAACACCAGATTGGCGCCTTATCTATGTAATCTTTCTTCACCCAGTCATACTCACATACCGGCGGGAGAAAATACTGTCTTTCATACTTGTCAAAATTCTTCATTCTTATTGTTCCTTCTTTCAAAATTAAAATATATCAAAAACTATGATAGAATTTTATCACAGTAATTGATATATTCAATGACTAAATTTATGCAATTTGGTTGATCTATTTTAAGAATCCACTCACAATACGCTCTTCTGCTTCCTGTTCCGTCAGTCCGAGTGTCATCAGTTTCAAGAGCTGCTCTCCCGCAATCTTGCCGATCGCAGCCTCATGGATCAGGCTCGCATCAACGTCTGCGGCAGTAAGCTGCGGACTTGCAGAAACTTTCGCTGAATCCATGATAATAGAATCGCATTCCGTATGTCCGCTACAGGCGGCATTGCCGTTAAGCGTACTGCTGAAATGCTGGGTACTCTTGTCCCTTGCCACGGTACGGCTGACAATGTTGCAGCTGCTTCCGTCTCCGTTTAAGTCCGCAACGAACTCGGATACCGCATTCTGCTCCCCAGTCGTAAGGACCTTCTCCTGCACTTCAAGGGTCGCATTTTCCGCAAGGGTAGCGATTGTCTTGCGAAGTGTATCGTCGATGCCGGAAATCTGGGTTGCCTCAAGGATCATTGATGCGCCCTCCTCAAGATGTACCTCCGTTGTCGGATTCATCACGCGCTTGCCGCGTCCGTCGCCTTCACCATAATGCTTCTCCACATAGCGGACTTTCGCATTTTTCCCGACGAAAAAGCGATGCAGTCCGTCATGCGCACTGTCTCCTCCGCCACAATTATGGATACCACATCCCGCCACGATCGTGACATCGCAGTCCTCTCCGACATAGAAATCGTTGTACACCATCTCTTTCATGCCACTCTGCGAGAGAATAACAGGAATATGAACACTCTCATTCTTCGTTCCCGGCTTGATGATAATGTCGATGCCGGACTTGTCCGTCTTGCTGACGATATCAATATTTGCAGTGGTGTTACGCTCGCTGCTCTCTCCATTCACACGGACATTGTATGCTCCTACCGGAAGCGCATCTAAATCAGCGACTTCCTTCAGCAGGCTTTTGCCAATCTCATCTATCATCTTAATCCTCCATCTTGTTCATAAGAACGTCGCATCCTGCCTTGGATGTGTGCATAAGTCCAGGAAGTACCTCTTCTCTCGGTCCGTATTTCTCGACCATTCCGTCCTTAATATAGATAATTTTGTCTGCAATGTTTAAGATTCTCTCCTGATGACTGATGATCAGGATGGTTCCGTCGTTCTCGCGCTGCATCTTCTCAAAGACATGGATCAGGCTGCGGAAACTCCACAGATCAATGCCGGCTTCCGGCTCATCAAACACAGAGAACTTTGAACCGCGCGCAAGAATCGTAGCAATCTCAATACGCTTGATCTCGCCGCCGGACAGGCTCGCGTTCAGTTCACGGTCAATGTAATCCTTTGCACAAAGCCCTACCTCCGAGAGATATGAGCACGCCTCATCCATCGTCAGATCATGTCCGGCTGCGATCGTGATGAGATCACGAACCGTCAGTCCCTTGAAGCGGACCGGCTGCTGGAAAGCAAGACTGATTCCTGCCTTAGCGCGCTCCGTCACGCTGTAATTCGTAATATCCTCACCGTCCAAGAGAATCTGTCCGCTTGTCGGCTGTACAATGCCTGCGATCACCTTGGCAAGCGTTGACTTACCACCACCGTTCGGTCCGGTGATCACGACAATTTTATCGTCTATTTTCAGGCTGACATCCCGAAGGATCTCCTTATTATCATCCTCTGCCTGAAACCCTACATTTTTGAGTTCGAGCATCTTTTTCATCCTTTCCTAGTAATCATAGGGAGTATTATACCAAAAATTCGTTGTTTGCAAAACACAGAATATGCATTTTTCGAAATACAAAGCAACGACGACTGCGAATGCGTGGAGTGTCTGTGAAACACTACCGTTCACTCGCCCGCATAACTGCAATTGCCGCCTGCAGCGCCACATCACTCACATGCGCTTCATCCGCCCACGCCTTAAGATCCGGTTCCTCTTCTCCCCGGATTACAGTGAGCGCATAACGGTTCAGCTGATTTCCATAACGCATCAGTTTCTCAAAATCCGATCGTTCCTGAAGCAGATTCGTTCCATACTCTTCCTGTTCAAGCCCTGCGATCGCGATAATCTCCATACACAGATGAAGCTCCCCTGTGATATCGGACGCCTCCATCAGAAGATCCGGCCGCGCTTTCTTTGCGGCAAGAAAATACTGCTTTGCGCCCTCATAATCCTTCGCCTTAAAAAACTCTGCAAGTCTTGCCTTTGTCTCTGTCACTTCTGCTTTCTCGCCGAGCATTCCGACCATGCATTCATACACCTTTAAGTGGTTGTGCACGATCCATACATATTGAAGGAATTCCGAGAGAAAACCAAAGATTCTTCTGTGATAGGAGTCCTCCTCCTCAACCTTCACGCGAGCCTGTACCGCAAAAAGAATGTCAAAAAGCCACGCCATATAAGCATCATACGTCTCTTTCTTCGCGATCAGCATGTTGCCGAAATATGTGTGTTTCTCTTTTACAAGCCTCTGGAACGTATTTGTATATTCCGGATATAATTCTTCAACTACCTGTGCCGTCATATCCAGATAGATTTTCTTATGATGATGTACAAAGCCCTCTTCATACGGGAAATTGAGCTGCAGATTCTTCGTCGTAATGATATCGTACGAGCAAAGAACCTTTTGCACAGACCTCTGATCAAACAATGCACCGTCATGCGTAAGCAGATAACGGCGGTAATGGCAGATTCCAATATAGTCCGCATCCGAATTCTTCCACGCCCAGTACATTCCGGTCAGCTCACTGTAATAACAGTTCTGCGCAGAGATATTATCTCCCGAATCGTCCCCGACATACATAAGAAGCGGTGATTTCTCGTCTGGATGCGCCTTAATCCAAGGTTTTCGTCCCACATGAACCGGAACATAGACAGGATCCTCCGGCTTCGTGAACGGCTTGTGCGTCATCACATAAATTTGTACACGCTTATCCATTTCTTTCCCCTAAGCTTTCTTCACACGTCTGCGTCTTCTCCTGCGCCTCGGCTTCTGCCCGTTCTCCTTGCGGAAAGTCTGGATCTGCTCCCAGATCTTCGTGTAATCCCGCTCAAACAGTTCGTTGGAAAGCTGCCCCGCAAGGATCTTAGGCTCCACCGTCTCCACAATCTTATCCGCGACAAAACGCTTACTCTTCTGCTTGTATGCATACATCCGGTTCAATTCCTGAATATGCGCAAGCTCCGGGCGCCACAGGATCTCAATCTTGTGGTTCCATTCCATCTTCGGATTCTCCTTCGCCTCGCGCATCAGATAGAAATCCGTTCTATCTTTCTCCGACTCCACCGTGATGATCCCCCACCACTCTGGAACATGTTCCTCGATGTGCGCAGCATGGCTCGTCCCGACCACTACAATATTATAATCATAATATAAATTATAGTCGTATACCTGCCGTTCCAGCCTTGCGTAAGTATCCGCATCGCTTTTGATCTCAATTCCACAGAGCGCCTCCGGCAGAACCATCACAACATCTGCGCGCGACTGTCCCATCACCTGTTCCTCAAGAAAACGCGTTTTCCCGTATCGTTCCTCTAAGAATTCAAACAGAGGCTCCCTGATATCTTTATCGTATAACATTATTTTGCAAGCTTTGCGTCGGCTTTTGCCTGGAACTTCTCATTGAACACGATGAAACGCTCGTGCTCACCTTCACCGATTAAGCCTTTTTCATCGAATGCCTTCACTGAGAATGTGAGTGCACGTCCGTCAACCTTGATCAGTTCTGTCTCACAGGTCACCTTCATGCCAACCGGAGTTGCTGCTACATGCTTCACATTTAATGCAGTTCCAACGGTTCCGCTTCCCTCTTCCAGTTCTGCGGCAACGCTCTCATACGCGGTATTCTCCATTAATGCGATCATCGCCGGCGTTGCGAACACATCCAGAGTTCCGCTGCCCATAGTCTTGGCGGTGTTCTCGTTTGTTACCATAATTTCCTTTGTTCCTTTGATTCCAGCTTCTAACATTCTTTTATCCTCCAAAATTATATTTCTATTTTATTTCTGGCAGAAACACATTCCAAGCTTATGTGGATTGTTTCTGTCTTAATCTTTTTATATTATATCAGTCGGACTTTCTTCCAGCCCCCCTGGCGGTAGCGCGTATATGCAACGATGAATCCGCACGCCCATCCAATCGGATTTGCCCACATAATGATCATTCCGGCAGTAGCATCCGCAAAAATGTATGTTAACGCCACACGCATAAACAGATTGATCAGTGTGACCGACATGAACCACTTCATATCTCCGGCACCTCGAAGTACTGCAGAAGTCGTATTCATCGCACCCATGACGAAGTAGAACATCGACACAACTGCAATATACTGCGCGCCGAGTGCGATCGATTCGCCGTCCGTTGCTGCATTCATGAAGGCTCCGACACAGACATCACCGAAGAAGAATAAGAAGATTCCAATCACAAGTCCGATCGACACCGCCATAATCAATCCGATATGGTAACCCTTCTTCGCGCGCTCCGGCTTTCCGGCACCCATATTCTGCGCCACGAAAGTCGATACCGCATTGCCCGCGTTCACCATCGGCACGATCGCCATACCATCGATCTTGCAGGCAGCCGTATATCCCGCGATAAAAACCGATCCGAACCGGTTGACCGCTGCCTGGATGAGAAGCATTCCGATCGACACCATCGACTGCTGAATGATCGTCGGGATTGCCACTCTTGTCATATTGGCGAGCATCTCACCGTCAAACCTGCGATACAATCCACATTGAATCCGGCTCAGTTTGCGATACAGTACAAGGAATGACAAAAGCGCAGAGATTGCCTGCGCAATCAGTGTTGCCCACGCCGCACCGGCGATTCCCCAATGGAACTTTCCTACGAAAAGCAGATCCAGTCCAATGTTAAGCACCGATGAAAAAAGTAGAAAATACAACGGCTTCTTCGAATCACCAAGTGCATTAAACACTGACGAAAATGCGTTATACAAAAACAGGAAGAAAAAGCCATAAAAATAAATATTTAAGTAAACTTCCGCTCCATCGAAGATATTATCCGGCGTCCCCATCACGGTCAGGATCCACCGGCTTAAGAAACGTCCCAAAACGCTTAGAAATAAAGAAAAGACAACGATGGAAAGAAGTGCAGTCGAGATTGCTGTCTTCATCTCCTCGATCTTCTCCGCACCGAACAGCTGTGAGATCACAACCGAGCAGCCGATTCCGGTTCCTACCGCGATCATGACAAAAAGCATCGTGATCGCCGTGGACGCGCCGACTGCTGCAAGCGCATCCGCTCCGACCAGTTTTCCCACGATCATCGAATCCACCAGATTGTAAAACTGTTGGAACAGATTACCGAGAATCATCGGGATGGCAAACGCAAGCATGCATTTGACCGGGCTTCCCTCCGTCATGCTGCCTTTCGTTCTATTATCACTCATAAATTTCACCTCATAAATCATCAAATACTTTACCAACCGTGACACAACCAATGAAATCATCACCGTTGATGGCAGCGCATGCTTTCTTATCGCATCACGCGTCTGCAATCGTAACATTTTTTATAAGAAAAGTCTAGTACAAAGCCTGTTTATAAAGATTTTAGAATTCCAAAAATCGCCGTAAATTCAATAAAACCGCGTTTATTGTTAGCACTCATTAAAAAAGAGTGCTAATTTTCTATTGACTTTTATTTTTTACAGTAATATCATCTTTCTTATGAAAATAAGTTGCGATTATCTTAGCCTAAGACATCGCACAAGAACAGAACGAAGATAAGGAGATGCATAACATGGCAAATAAACACGGAAATTTATCAATCGACAGCGATAACCTGTTTCCTATCATCAAGAAATGGTTATATTCAGATCATGATATCTTCTATCGTGAATTAATTTCAAACGGCTGCGATGCTATCACAAAATTAAAGAAACTGGATATGATGGGTGAATACTCTCTTCCTGCTGATTTCAAAGCAAAGATTCAGGTCATCGTCAATCCGGAAGAGAAAACCTTAAAGTTCATCGATAACGGACTTGGAATGACTTTCGATGAAGTTGAGGAATACATCAACCAGATCGCTTTTTCCGGTGCAACGGACTTCGTAGAGAAGTACAAGGATAAATCGGATGCTGATCAGATCATCGGACATTTCGGACTCGGCTTCTACTCTGCTTTCATGGTTGCAGACGAAGTAACGATCGATACCCTTTCTTATAAAGAAGGTGCCACTCCGGTTCACTGGGCAAGTGACGGCGGCACAGAATTCGACATGACAGACGGGACCAAGACGGATGTCGGAACCGAGATCACCTTATTCTTAAATGAGGATTGTCTGGAGTTTGCCAACGAATACCGTGCAAGAGAGATCATCGAGAAGTACTGCTCCTTCATGCCAACCGAAATCTATTTAAGCAAGGCAAACGCTCCGGAAGAATACGAAACCATCGACAAAGAGGATAAACTTGATACCGATACTGTTGTCGAGGAGATCCATGAGGAAGCCAAGACCGAGGAGAAGGAAAACGAGAACGGCGAGAAAGAAGTCGTTGAAACCTCTCCTGCCAAGGATAAGCTTAAGATTGTAAAACGCCCGGTACCGCTCAATGATACAAATCCGCTTTGGACCAAGAATCCAAGCGAGTGCACCGACGAGCAGTACAAGGAATTCTACCGCAAAGTATTCTTAGACTACAAGGAGCCACTGTTCTGGATCCACCTGAACATGGATTATCCGTTTAATTTAAAGGGAATCCTCTACTTCCCGAAGATTAATACCGAATATGATTCCATCGAGGGAACCATCAAGTTATACAACAATCAGGTATTTATCGCAGACAATATCAAGGAAGTCATTCCTGAGTTCTTAATGCTCCTTAAGGGTGTCATCGATTGTCCGGATCTTCCGCTTAACGTATCCCGTTCCGCTTTACAGAACGACGGTTTCGTCAAGAAGATCTCCGAGTACATCACCAAGAAGGTTGCCGACAAGCTGATCGGTATGTGCAAGACCGATAAAGAATCTTACGAGAAATACTGGGATGACATCAGTCCATTCATCAAATACGGTTGCTTAAAAGACGAGAAATTCTGCGATAAGATGAATGATTATATCCTCTTTAAAGATATCAACGACAAGTACCAGACACTTCCGGAACTTCTTGCCCCGGTTGAGGAGGAGAAAAAGGACGAGGATGCTTCCGCTGAAACAACCGAAGAGGCTAAGACAGAAAATGCAGACTCTGCGGAAGACAAAGAACCGGAGCGTGACACCGTCTACTATGTAACCGATAAGGTTCAGCAGGGACAGTACATCAATCTGTTCAAGGAGCAGGGAATGAACGCTGTCATCCTTGACCATAACATTGATACATCCTTCATCACTCAGCTTGAGCAGCGTAACGAGCATTATCAGTTCAAGCGTATCGATGCCGACTTAACGGATGCATTAAAATCGGATGATACTGAGGATCTGACCGAGGCGAATACAACACTCTCCGAGTTATTCAAGAAGACTTTGAATAACGACAAGCTTACCGTCAAGGTGGAAGCATTAAAGAATGATGAGGTTGCATCCGTACTGACACTCTCCGAGCAGGGAAGACGTATGCAGGATATGATGAAGATGTACTCTATGGGCGGCATGGGTGGAATGGACCCGAATATGTTTGCTGCTGATCAGACATTAACGCTGAACGCAAACAACGCATTAGTTAAATACATCTTAGAGAATAAAGATTCCGAGCATGTTCCAATGTTCGCTGAGCAGCTCTACGACCTGGCAAGAATCTCCAACCAGCCACTTTCGGTTGATGATATGACCAAATTTGTAAAGAGAAGCAACGATATCATGCTTCTGCTCACAAAATAAACGGAATTTCGTTGATAATTTCACACATAGAAAAGAATGCCGGTTACAATCTCATAATTGTAACCGGCATTCTTTTATTCTGACCAATCATCCGTTTGATAACGTATATATCAGTATCTTTCCCAAATTCTTATAAAAATTACGATTTTTTCACGCTTCGCATTCTCATAAACAACAGATTAACCAGGCACGCAACCACCGTTCCGATCACAATGCCCGCAAACACATCCGTCGGGAAATGCACGAAATTATATAATCGTGAAAATGCGATCAACGATGCCAGAATGATCGCTGCAATCCCCCATCTCTTATTGTAGAACAAGATTGTGACCGCCGCCGTAAATCCATTCATCGAATGTCCGGACGGAAATGAGAAATCCGTCGGATTCTTCACAAGAAGCGCCACCGTCGGATCAATCCAGCACGGTCTGTCGCGACTGATCATATTTTTAAGAACAAGATTGCCGATAATAAATGTCAACAGCATCGCAAGCGCCATCTGTGTCCCGCACCGCCTCGTCTTCTTCATGATAAGCAGTATCACTGCAAGCACGATCCACAGGATTCCGGCATTACCGATCGTTGATAATGCAACCATGATCTTATCCAGTACCGGATTATGAATCTGCTGCAATGCATACAGCCAGTCAAATTCCCAATTCATCTCTTACTTTTCCTCATTGCAAACTTAAGCTTTTCTCATCGTAGACATGGACTGACTCTGCAATTCCAGTTTTTATAACAAATCACAAGCTAGCCCTGATCCGCCGGTGAAAAGTATTTGTCGTACACATCAAAAAATGAATCCGTCTGAATATCCGATGTGTCATCCAATGTAATACTGCTCCAAAGTGCCTCGTTTAATTCGAACGTAGAAGAATCCACAAAGTCCTGATACGTGTCTTCGAACTGCTCCTTCTCACGCTTGATGCGGATATTACTCTTGTTGTCTTGTGTAAGCTGTTCCTCAAACTTGTTCAAACACTTCACGAAATAATATCCATCATCCGTCACGATCATATCCGACTGCGCATCATTATCCAGATTAAAAGCAATATTCTCCACATCCTGCGGATAATCACCTCTTGCCACCGTCGTCTCTACTTTGCCTTTTTCATTGTAAGTACCGGCTACCGATGCGAAATCATCCCCATCGTTTAACAGCTTTTGTACCTTCTTGGCGGTCTGCTCATCCGACACATAGATCTGCTGAACACGGATCACGCGCGCCTCGTCATCGCTGACTTCCTCTTCCACACCCTGCGTCAGCGTCTGGTACAGCTTCTCCGCCAAAGCATAATTCTCATACGCCTCTAAAATATCGGTCTCATGCACATCCATGTAGGATTTTTCCGCATCACTAAGTGAATCGTAATATTCCTGCGCTGCCTGCTTCACCAGATTATTTTCTTCATCGGTAAGGCTCATCTGCTGCTTCTCAGCAAGGAGATCCATACATACAATGCGTGACAGTTCCTGCAAAGTCACATCTTTGACATAATCTTCCAGCGACGCATCGCCAAAATCATACTGCCACAGATCCATCCCATAAGCAGATCCATAAAGATTCCGGTAATTGCTCAGATAGAGCTTCGCCATCTTCAGCGAACATTGGTAATCATTAATTACAAAGACACTCTTGTGATTGGACAGTCCGCTCGACTCCAGACGAATCTGCGTATTTCCGACCTTGCAGCCCGTGAGTGACACTGCCGCAAGACTCGTTGCAAGACATAACGCAATCAATCGGTTAAACTTTCTTCTCACTGATCTATCCCTCAACGATCAGGAATCGTCCACTGTCAAGTGCAAACACTTCGCTCGCATCGAGGATGTCCTCGTCGCTCATTCCCGCAATGTCCATTCCTGCCTCATCAAAATAATCTTTTACTTCCTTTAAGTTCTTGCATACGACTGCCATACAGTCCTCTAAGAACTCTTCTGCTTCCTCCGGCGTCTCTGCAACATTTTCTGAAAAAAGCTGCTGCTGATGTGTCAGAAAATACTCTAATACCTCATCATCATAATCATGCATCGCTGCGCCCTCCTTATATCACTTTATAACCGGTTCCCACCGGACAAATTCTTCCTATGTAACTATATACGTCTGACTCAACAGTATTATACCGAAGTTCTTCACTTGCTACAATACATTTATGCTATAATTTCATTTCGTAACCGACGCGCTTTAATTCCTGATATAATCGCGCAACCGGAAGTCCGACCACATTGTTATAATCACCTTTGATTTCTTTCACATAGATTGCACAACGCCCCTGGATTCCATAACTTCCTGCTTTATCCATCGGTTCACCTGACGCGATATAACGATCCATCTCCTCTTCATCCATTGGATACATAGTCACATCCGTTTTCTCATAGAAACGGTGTTCCCCGGTTCTTCCGCTTTTGTCAATAAACACAAGTGTAATTCCGGTATAAACGCTGTGTGTATTCCCCTGCAGAAGTGAAAGCATCCTTTTCGCATCCTTTTCATCCTTCGGCTTTCCGAGGATTTCATCTTCGTATGCAACAACGGTATCTGCTCCGATCACAAGAATGTCCTGCGGCGTTGCAAGATCCGGGTGCTGCTCATTGTAGGTAAGTTACGCCACCGCCCGGTACAATACCTTCTTCCGCCACTTCCTCTGCCTTCTGGCGCGACAATTCCAGCACAACCGCATCCGGCCGGCTCTCTGTAGTGATTTCTTCGCCTTTTGCCGGACAGATCTCAAATTCTAATCCGATCTGATCCAACAGATCCTTGCGCCGCGGCGAAGCGGACGCTAATATGATCTGACTCATAAATTGACAACCTCCTGCAACCGGAAGGAGTAGATCAGCCGCTCCTTCGCATCAATCTTCTTTCCTTCCTTTGAAAATACACGGCTTAACGCATCTGCATACAGCTCCAGCTGCTTCTGATAGCGCATCACCAGTTCCTGTGCCTCTTTGACGCGGTCTGTCTTGTAATCAAGCAGCACGATGGAATCCTCTTCCAGCCAGAACACATCAATGATTCCCTGCACCAGCACATCCTCATACTGCATGACAAACGGCTTCTCCCGGTAGAGATCCCCTCGGAGCGCCGCCTGTGCCATCCTTGAAGCAATTGGACTCAGCACAAAGCCTTCGATCATCGCAGGAATCACAAGATCTGCCTGTTCGACTGTAAGCTCTCCCTCTGCAGTCATGCGGCTCAGTTCATTTCTGACATATTGCTTTACGGCCTCCGTATCGGATACATCCACCTGTGCCAAAGCCTCAAAATCAAGGCACTCCATGACACGGTGCACCGCAGTACCCCGGAGAGCACCCCGGTTGACGTCCGTGGACGCGCCTGTATCCTCCCCATCACGCGCGAAATCCGGGATATAGGACTCATGCTCATCCAGTAAGAACTCCGGCACCTGCGCCTCACCCTCACTGTGATCATATTTGATCACCATCGAATCGTGTTTTAATTCGGATACCGAATACTTACTCTTCTTTCCTGCCTCACTCTTATACGGGTACTCATATGCAAAAAGCGTCTGATAGTGTTCAAGCGTTTCCTCATCTGCCTGATCAATTCTTAGCATCAGCTCTCTGTGATCAATCCTTGCCTCTGCCGCCGCAGCCGCCTGCTCCAATACAATATGTCCCGGGTCAACGACACCGATCGTATAACGCTCCGGGTAGGAAAGCATCGCAGGAAGGATCCAATCCAGATAACAGGTCGCACTGACACGCTGCCGGTAGCTGATCGGCTGCTGTTCCTTCGTGTTTCCCTCATATTGTCCGAGCGTCTTTGCCTCATCCTTGATAACGCCGCTTAAGATCAGCTTCTCCTTCGCACGCGTTAAGGCAACATAAAGTACGCGAAGCTCCTCTCCAAGATTCTCTCTCCTGATCTTATCCGCAATCTCCGCGCGGAACAGACAGTTCTTCTGCCTTTTCGGCTGACCGCTGATCTCACAGATGCCCATACCAAGATCCGGATGCACAACAAGCTTCTCTCTCTCATCCATCTGGTTGAACTTCTTGGAAAGCCCCGATACAAACACGATTGGAAACTCTAATCCCTTACTCTTGTGAATCGTCATAATCCGCACAACATCCGCATTTTCTCCGGTGGTTTCCGCCTCCCCGAAATCAATCTCATATTTCTGCAACAGATCAATATAACGGATAAAATGAAACAGTCCACGATAACTCGTCTTCTCATAATCGGCGGCTTTCTCGATCAGCATCGCAAGGTTGGCCTCTCTCCGCTCTCCCGCCGGGAGCGCCGCCACGTAGCTTCCGTATCCCGTCACATCCAGGATCTTCTGGATCAGTTCATGGATCGGCAGATCCCGCATACCTCGAAGACTCGTGTACTTATCATAGAAGCGCACAAGTTTCTCATCCGCATCTTCCTCCTGCATCGCAGCCAGTGCCGCTGCCGCAAAAGGCACACTCTCATCACGGACACGGATCTGTGCCAGTTCCTCCTCATCCAAACCGACGATCTCCGACTTTAAGACCGCTGCCATCGGGATATCCTGATACGGATTGTCCAGAATGCGAAGCATATTTAAGACGGTCTGCACCTCAAGCGCCGAGAAATAACCGGTCGACGATTCCACATGTGCCGGGATTCCGTGTTCCGAAAGTACCTGCATGAAGTCCGTTCCCCAGTTCTTCAGGCTGCGCAAAAGGATGACAATATCCGAATACTTCGGACTGCGGAGCTTGCCCGTTGCCTTATCTGTCACCTGAGAGGATCGCATCAGCTGCCTGATTCTTGTCGCAACCAGATGCGCTTCAAGTTTTCGCTTATCCAGATCCGGCTGTTCCTTTAAGAGTTCATTCTGCTCATCCACAAGCAGAAGTTCCGCATCCATGGTATCCGTTCCGATTTCAGGAACATGCAATTCATCATCTGTGGAATCCTGATTCAATTCTTCTTTGCCTGGCACCTCCGGATACGAGGCACCGCAATTGAGTGCCGCATCCTCATCGTATGCCACCCGGCCAAGGTCCGGATTCATAATTTTATAGAAGATATCATTACAGTAATCCACCACCTGCTTACGGCTTCGGAAATTCTGATGAAGATCGATTCTCTGCTGCACACTGTCATTGACATCAAACCTTCCGTACTTCTCCATGAAAAGTTCCGGTCTCGCCAGACGGAACCTATAAATACTCTGCTTGACATCACCGACCATAAACATGTTGTGTCCGCCATCCGCCTCCTTTGAGATGGAGCGCATGATGGCTTCCTGCACAAGGTTGCTGTCCTGATACTCATCGATCATAATTTCCGCAAAATGCGCACGGAATTCTGCTGCCGTATTTCTTGGCAGCTTCGTCTTATCATCCACAAGAATGCGAAGCGCAAAATGCTCAATATCCGAGAAATCCACAATCCGCTTCTTTCGCTTGGCAAGTTCCATCTCCTTCGAATAGGCAAGCGTCAGGCGAACCAGTTCCTCTGCAACCGGGCGAAGGCGCACGATCTGCGCATACAAAGTATCGGTATCCATCGCAAAGAAAGAAGTTCTTAAATCGTCAATTTCTTTTTTGATCGCATTTCTTCCATTCTGTACCGCTTCCTTCTTCAGCACATCTCCGGTAAACTTGCGGATTGCCGTAAGATTTCCGAACTTAATCCCTGCAAAGAAAGCCGAAAGCTTCTCATAATCGTCTGCCGCATCCGCACCTTCTAACAATGCGATATCCTGCTCGATCGCCTGCGCATATGCAAGTGGTCCATCCGGCTGTATTGCAATATCATGCAGCTTTTCGAGCTGTCTTCTCATATCCGCAAGAACCAGACACACATGCTCCGTCAGATCCTGTATCATCTCAGACTGCAGTAATTCTTTTGCATTCTCTGCCTCGTAAGGCTTGGCAAGCGATCCGATCCACTCCTCGGGCCACGGACTGCTCAGTGACATCCGGTAAAGCCTGCTTACCATATCCCGGACCGCCTGGTCACTCCGCTTATTCGAATATGCATCGATCAAAGTCAGAAAGGATGCATTTTCCGCTTCATAATTTTCTTCAAAAACTTTATCTAAGACGTCCTGCTCCAGAAGACGAATCTCTCCCTCGTCCGCAATACGAAAATTCGGATCCAGACTGATCTCCTCAAAATGATTGCGCACAACAAACAGACAGAAACTGTCAATCGTCGTAATCATCGCATTATGAATGAGCGCTGACTGTCTTCTCAAATGTGCATCAAACGGATGCGCCTCACACTGCTTATCGATTGCCGCGCCGATACGCTCACGCATCTCCGCCGCAGCCGCCTTGGTGAAAGTCACAACCAAAAGACGGTCGATATCGATCGGATTCTTCGGATCCGTCACGCGTTGTATAATTCGCTCAACAAGCACTGCCGTCTTACCGGATCCAGCCGCTGCCGACACAAGGATATCCCGGTCTCTTAGGTCGATGACTTTCTGCTGTTCGGTTGTCCATTGCATGTGGCAAGCCTCCCTTCTGCCTTACATTCATGTTGCTTACAATCCATCCTTATTTTCACGTCATGATTTCAATATATCTATTATATTTTATCAATTCGTAATTTTATTTTTTATCTTCATCCGCCTTTATCGCATTCACAATCTGCATCTTTGCAATTACTTCGTCCTTCTTCAGACTTTCCAATGTACGATAATGGTATCCCGGAATCTTCGTATCAATGCCGCACACCGATGCATAAGGGCAGAAATTGCAGCTGCAATCCGTTCCACTTTGATACGGATTCACGCTGACATCACCCGCATAGATCTTCTGTCCCTGCTCCGCGATCTTGTTATGCACATACTGCTCCAATACTGCAAACTCTTCGGAAGAAGCAACCTTCGAGCGTGCAGAAAGTTCTCCGGATTTCTTGAGTTCCACCGGAATCACTTCCGATTTTCCTTCCAGCTTTTCATCCATCGCAAGATAAATCTGCGCATCTGCATTTACGAGTCCGTCCGGTCGAAGTTCTTTTAACAAAGCGTGCTTAGCATCCTCATCCGAAAGTTCTGTATCAGCCTCAATCACCGGATCATCAATATGATAATAGAGAATGCCACCCGGCAATAGATCCTTTGTCGCATTTTGTGCCTTTCCAAGCTCCAGTGCAGCATTCATATATACAACAAGCTGCAGCTGCAATCCCTGGTAGATACGGATCAGATCAAAGGACGTATTGCCCGATTTATAATCAATCACTTTCACACAAAGTTTCTCTCCGTCGTCAAAGGTATCCACACGGTCGATACGTCCGGTCAGCTTCATCGACACATCATCAGACAAAGCATATTCAAGCGCATCCATATGATCCAGTTCCGAGAATCGTACCTCGAATTCCTTCGGGACGAATCTGCCGGCGCGTACCTGCTTCGTCAAAGCCCACACCGTCTGCTGGAAAATGCTCATCATGCGCTTCATACGGTGCTTACTCTCCGCCGAAGCATAGATGCACATATCCGGATAATTTTCCAAAGCCTCCTGCATCGCCTCCGCCGCAATTGCTTCCCGCTCCGCATCCGGTACACCGAACCAGTCATACTGCGAAGCCTCAAGCTTTAAGCTGTATCGCTGCAACGCTGTATGATAAATGTTTCCCATATCCACGCTTTCGAAGCTGCTCGTCTGCCGCTCCGATAATTTCAATCCGTACTGCAGATAATGCGCATAGGCACAGGCAGCAAACCGCTCCAGTCTTGTCACGCTTCCTTCCATCTTCCTGCCGTACAAAGCAAGTGCCACCCCGCGGCTGATCGGCGTATTCTCATAACAGGCATACGAAGCTGACAGTAGACGCAAGGTCATCTCCTGTTCACTCTTCGTCCCATCACAGAAATACTTTGCCAGCGCATACCACGCTTCGTCACGCTCCCCATGGATCAGATAATCGATTGCCGCCTGCTTCGTATAGAAATCTGCCCTTGCCTCAATCTCTTCCACATTCTGTAATTCCAGCTTCGGAAAAAGCTTTCGGATCACACCGATCAGATACGACGGACGGATTGCCTTCCCCTCACTGTCCACTTTCGCGTAGCTGATATACAGCTGCTCGGATGGCTTTGTCAGATTCCGGTACAGATAGAACCGCTGTATGAAAGCCTGTTCCCTGGCCCCCGGCGCAAGTTCCATATCGGCTTCTAATAATGCCTCTCTCTCATACTCCGAAATGATGCCTCCCGCATTCGCAGACTTTGGAATAATACCATCGTTAACACCAACGAAAAATAAAATCTTAATATGATTTAATCTTGTTCTCTCAATATCACCGAAGGTTACGCTGTCATATCCAGGTGGGATAACTGCAACCGATGCCGCGGACAATCCGGCATCCAGCACTTCGGTAAAGTCATCAATTGCAAGTGGCTCTTCGCCTAATAACTCGTTATATTTTTCAAAAAGTTGAAGGACGATTTTATAAATCTGTCCGTACTCTTTTGCTTTCGTCTGTTCATTTTGTTCCAGATACTGCTTCTCGCGCGCCCATAATTGATGCTCGATATCCATTCCCACAAGCACCTCATAATAAGCCACAATTCCATCATGCACAGTTGCCCCTGTATCCGCAAACACATTGGAAAGAGGCAGAAGACTTTCCCAGACGCTCATACGCATCGCATCCAGTTTGTCCAGATCATAAAGCTGCGCGCGTCCCGGCAGCTTGAGGAAACGTTTGCTCCACGCCTTCCTGCCTCTGATTCCTGTCGCAAGAAGATAATTGTCCAGCTGGTCGATCTCATCCTCTTCCATGCCGCTGAACCCGCATCGCAGGAATCGCATCACGGATTCATAGCTGAAATCACTGTTTATAACTTCAAGTCCCGCACGGATAAACTCCGTGAACGGATGGAATAACACTTCCTTTGTCGCATCCATAAAATACGGAATCTCATATTTGGTAAAGATCGGTTCCATATAATTCTGATACGCTTCCATGGAACCGGTTACAACCGCCATCTCACGATACCGGTATCCCTGCCGGATCAGCCGATTAATTTCTCTTGCAACCAGAGTCAATTCCTCTCTTGGTGTGCGTGTCGCAGCAAGGTGGATCTGTTCTACTTCTTTCTCACTTTGTGCCACAGATACCCGGAACAGATTCTGCTCAAGGAATGCAAGATCCGGTGCTTTCACAAAACGCTTATCTGCACTGTCCTTCAGCACGATCGGTTCAAGCACTTCCACATGAAGTCTCTCCGCCATCTGCATCAATGTCTGGATTGTTTTCTTTGAGAGGTAGAACAACTCTTCCTCACCCCTGCACAGATAGAAATCTTCCTTTGCATCCATCGTGAGCGTCACGATCACACGTTCCGCAACCTGCAGAAGCTGTCGCATGAGATCGTTCTGGATCGGTGTAAATCCGGTAAATTCATCAAAAACAAGCACACTGTCCCGCAGAATCGCAGAATCCCTTGCAAGCTCGGAAAGAATATTTAAGGTTTCCTCTGCCGTAATGTAGCTTCCTTCCATAAAATCGGTGAAAGCACGATACATCGTCACAATATCCTTAAGCTTTGCGCGCAGTACCGACGATAACTCATCTCTTCGGGCCACATCCTCTAAGCGGTCCGGTGAAACATTGTACTGCACCAGCTCCGAGATCAGAGACTTCACCTCTCCGATATAACCCATGCGGTTCATATTCGGTCGAAGCACGGTAAGATGTTCCTCTTCCCTTCGCGCCAGCTTCTTAAGAACCAGATTCTTGCCGGTCTCCTCCAGCACCCGGATATCGTTTCGCCCCATCTCATCGAACACGCGGTATGCCAGTCTCTTGAAACTGAGTACATCGATATTCATGATCGCATGATTCGGCGCAAGTTCCACAAGTTTCTGCTGCGTAGACATCGTAAACTGTTCCGGCACAATCACGAGGAAATTCTGCTTCGGATGCTTCCCCGCCTGTTCTACAATCTGACGATAAATATATTCTGTTTTACCGCTTCCCGAACTTCCCAATACAAACTGTAGTGACATATATCCCTATCCTTTTTCTCTTCCCCAATTTTTACAATTCTACAACACTCTTATTCATGTGTTACCTCACAACAACATTCCATATACAGCATATTCGAAAGACTAATAAATCTGTGCAAATATCAGCGACACCACAACCGTAAGAAGTCCCGATACCGCGATCGAAAGGCTGCTCATCGCGCCCTCG
>OMGK01000926.1_pt1 | contig 18266 bp, 22 predicted proteins | sample 1645881 | NCBI WGS metagenome assembly OMGK01 (sample SAMN00849303, study PRJEB25192) | human gut metagenome
CACCGGCTATCACTTTGAAGGGAGAACTTTATGCGAAAAAAACTATCTGTACTTTGCACGACATTCCTACTGCCCCTGCTGATGACCGTTCCAACGTTTGCGGCGGACAGTTCTTTTTCCGATGTTGCCCCGGACGCGCCCTATGGGAGGGTGCAGAAATTGCACCCTCCCATACTATTTGCCGAAACGCTAATTTCATGCCACCGGCACCGTGACCTATACCTATGATGCTCTGAATCGGGTTACCAGCGTGAAAGACCGCCGTGGCAGGTGCAAGGTTTTTGCTGGGTGCTTGTCATTTTCCTTGCTCCAATTATGCCACGGATTGGCTTCTATGGATTGAAATATAAGGCTTTTTCTATTATTCAGCGCACATTAAATAACAGAGCGACGCCATATAAGACGCCGCTCTGTTATTTATAATGGATGGCTATTTTGCGATAACTTTCCAAAACTCAGGGGGATCATCAAAACCGTAAATCACGATGAGGAAAGAGTCTTTGTCTGGGAAAATCTTATAAAATTCTCCATGAATCAGTGTATCGCCTAACCGAATCTCTTCCAGAGGCTCCTTTATACTGTACATTTTAAAAATTGAGACAGAAAATCCACACAATTGATCACTATCGTTTGTAGTGATGGAATATAACGGAGCACTAAGAGAGCGTTTCTTTATAGACTTCCCTGTTTCCAAATCAAATGATTCGATATAAGGATTTTGTTGATCTTCTTCGCTTGTTTTGGCAGCAACAGAAACAAATAATGTGTCGTCTGTTAAAGAAAAACCGTGAATTTTTTCATTCTGGGGCAAGGATACTTTGGTGGTGCTTAAATCATCGAGGTCATTTCCTATATAAAATGTGACAGAAGATTTTTCACCAACCGCATAGACATAATGGTCATTTGATACCGAGAAATCATCTGATATATAGTCACAATCAGAGGCTTCAAAGGTAAGAACTGGAGCGACATCGAACTTGGAGTCAATTCTACTTATTCCAAAGGTGTTGTTCTTGTAATTGAAAAAGCTAAAAAGGAGACAGTCTTGATAGCGATGGAGTACAGGGCCTGTTGAAAACGGAGTAAACTCACCATGATATATGACTGTTTTTCCGCTACTATCGATAAATATAATTGATGAGTCCATCTGATTCGTTCCCACGCTAAAGAAAGGATACACTACGCCACCAAATGCTTGAATTGCACTTGGGCAAATGCCGAATTCCTGAATTGGATATCGGTTAATTATGGATTGTGTTTGGATATTCAATACAACGAATTCTTCAAAAAATACTGTAGTCGCCTGATCAGTTATATCATTGCTGTTTTGCTTTGAGGAGTCTGAAATAAGAATTAAGACATTACCCTCAAAGTAATCACAAACGACATAAGACTGATCCTGCTGCAGAGATAGCATGGAGGTGATATTTATTTCTTCAGCATCTGCAGAAGCACTATCTTTCTCATAGCTATTATTTGGAGGAATGTTATCCTCCGTAACAGGCCCTTGTGTACAGCTACACAAGAACAACAACATACAGCAAATGAGTAAAAATTTCTTCATTACTATCCTCATTTCCTAATTGCCGATTTAAGCTACGCGAACATAATTGCCAGCGTTCGAGTCAATGGCATCGTACATACTAGCGCCAGAAAGCGTAAAGGTGCCATAATAGTTATCATTGTAGTGAGGATCAGTATACGTGAAATAGACCGAGGAATCCGGATATGCCATATCAATAAACGAACCATGAACGACCATAAAATGGCCAGAAGAAGAGGTGTACCGTCCGGGAACAGTTTTTACGTTGACGACAACCGCACATCCAAGTCTCAAGCTATTTGCGATGTTGTTGTACAGATCTGCTTCCGTCTGGTTAGATGTTTTGATGTTGGCAACTGAATAGTCTTCCCCAGTCAAAGAGGCCAACGTAGTGGCAATCTGAGACGAAGAAGTGCCGGCAGATGTGGTACCGAGCTGATTTGCAAACCACTGCTGGTTATGAGATGTATCACCGGTAATGCCTTCATATACCATTTGAGTACTTGCTGGGCCGCAATAATATGTGTTAATTTGCTGATGAGATACAATAGGGGCATTATAGATGACTCTATCAACAACTCCCCGAGTCTCAGGAGCCGAGGAGAATTCCTCACGAAGTCTAGCATCAATTGCCTTCTGTTCGGCAATTTCCTCGGGAGTGAAGTTGATAATATCTGCGTTGACAACAGTGTCAGACGATGTGGCAAATGCAGGAACACTCAACGCAAAAGCGAGGACGAAGGTCAAACAAAGAGCGGTTAACTTTTTCATAATAATCTCCTTTCAGATTCATGCACATAAGCCTTTACATATCTGCACGCAAATAGACACCAGTACTGTCGTCCAAGCACTGTACAGTAAGTTCCTGGACTTTTCGGCGGTAATACCTCCATGTGATTATTGGTGTCTTTAAAATAGGAATCTCGACTTCATCACCTTCTTTCATTTATTCCTCCAGCCATGAGCAAAACGTAAGAAACGCAGTAATTGCAATGGTTCCCAGCCATGGCTAAAGGCTGGAATCACTCAAATGATATAGAAAGCGGAGCCTCTTTTGGGTAAAATCAGCTTGCAAAGAAAACCAACCAGAAAGGGGCTGGCCGCTATCTACCATCAGGAAATCATTCAGGATGTCGTGCTGTTCACATCCCAACGAGCCGCAAACTTCTACAACAAGATCTTCAGCAGTCTGGACTTCGCGCTGCAAAATCATTCAGGCGGTCTGCCTGACAACCCACAATATTGCCTTTCTCAGGCTCAGCTTTCTGTGCGGGGACTGGTTTTTGTGCGCCTTTTTCAAGACATCCAGCGGTTTTGCCTTGTTGACCCGCTTTTCCTTCGTTACTCTTTCCGTGTTTTGCTCATCTCTAATTTGCTAATATATACGATACAGAGTGCCGATTTTGGACACCAAAACCGACAATATTTCTGTTTTATCTTGTGTTTTATATAATTTGCGGTTGTGCTGTTCTCTTTGCGCCATTTCCGCTATGATCCTCTGTTTGATATGTGAAACAATAATTGTATTTGTAAAAAACGAGCGATTTCACTAAGCCGCTGGACTTAATTTGTCAAATCTATTATAATGTTGTTGAATTACTACTTTAGGTGGTGGGTATTCGGTGATAGTATACCCCAGTAATTCCAAATGTAGAAATATCCATCTTGTCTCCTTTGCACTTTGCTTAGTTTAATTACAATATTCTCGCAAATGTTGATAATTGATAAATGGAAAGTGCCAGGAACAAGGTAACTTGTCCTGGCACTTTTATTGTTTGGAACCTTATTTCGGAGGAGCAACGGCGTCACTCTTTTATTGAGCGATTAGATATCGCCCACCGCAGACAGAATGTTATACCACTTTTCCGCACAACGCTTTCGCTCCGACACCATACCGGTGGTAATCTCCGGCCGCTCATAGCACCGCAAGAAATACTCCGCCAGAGTAGCGACGGTCTTTGTGCTCTTAGTGTACTCAGAGAAGGTCATCGCAGGGCTGTGAGAACTTGAGGTCCACTGCGTATAGGTACCATCCACCTCGGCCTGAATGCGTTTCAGCTGAACGTCAATGTCAGTCTTGCTTTCGCTAGTTCCTAGCGCATTGATGAATTTGCTGGCAGGAGTCCACTGCACCAAACCGAAGCCACTACTGGTGTCATTCAGCACCTCCCACTTGCCAGGAGTAATGCCGCTTTCAGCCTCCATGTTACCCAGCGTAGCACAGATGGCATTGACGCTCCAACGCTTGCTGGAGGAAAGAGAGCGCAGATAGTCGAAGATGTACCGCGCATTTACCAGACGCTCATTCTGCTTATACGACTGATTGCCGGAATAGATAGAAGACTTATCCGGAATAGTGGTGGAAACTTCAGTAGTGTTGTTCTGGGTCACCCACCCCGTCGCTTCGGTGGCCATGAGGTACTGATCATTGGAGCCCTTATAGTAATAGGTGACCTTGATCCAGGTGTAGGTGGTTCCGTTCAAAGCCTTTTTGACAGGCGCATTCGCGGTGTCATAGATCATCAGGGTACCTTGAAGCAGAGAACGGACTTTGTTACCGGCAGCGGCATCTCGCACATTCACACCGCTGCTAGTATTGACATATCGCACAGTTTTTGCCATAAAAAAGTCTCCTTTAATTTCTGTTTAGATTTGCAAATCTAAACAATAAAAAGCTTTTTCCAGCAAAAAAGTAAACCCAACATTAAAAATATTTTGACACCTTTATGGGAGGATAGCCTGCGTCTAAATCGGCAGCGACCCTGTTCTACATTAAGCTCTCTGTGATGGAGCGGAATGATTTCCTGTTCTGCGCGAAGAAGCTACTATCCTCGTGATCAATTCCCTGTGAATTTGCATATAAGGCGGTACACCAAAATTGATGTACCGCCTTTATTGTAAATATCCATGTGCAATTGATATAAACTATTACGATAACTTTTATAGTCTGACTTCTCGGTTTAGTTCAGAAAAAGTGTCAATCGTAAAAGTGATCATCAAAGTAGAAAGAAATTAAATCATAAGTACGCATTTTTGTCATGTCAGTGACTAAAAAGATTGGAGTGTCCAAGGCCGCCTGTTCACGCATATCAAGCCATTGCTGCTGTTCAGTCTCAAGTACATCCTTAGCTGATCCAGTAAGCTTGCTTTGACATAGAGTGTAGATTGTTACCATTGCGTGCTCCCATCCGTTATAGGAACTTTGAAAAATGGCATCATACTCATCTTCAGTATTGTCTCCATGGATTGAATGGTCGTTATACAACAAATCAGACAAAGAATCCAGGTAATCCTGCATTGGAGTAGAATGGTGCTCATATGATATCGCCACTTCCTGTGCCTCAAAATAAGATGGCAGACATTCTTTTACTGCGCTTTCTGTGTATTCATGCCAATCCACATCAGGTAGCTTTTTATATTCGTCCCGCAGCTGATTAAATGTAACTTCGTCTATTTCCTTACCATTTAAGTAGTAACTTACCGACTCCTGTTCAACTGAAGAAAACTTTATATCGGTATCAAACAATTTGCCTAAAAAACGCATCTTCCCAACAGAAGTGTTACTGCTGCCTCCGGACATCGAATAAGAGCCATCTTTTTTGAGACCCGTAAGCCCCCTGTAATTGACATCATAACCATAAATATCGCCATCTTTATAGCGTAAGACTATAAACCCCATATAGTCACCCCGCTGATAAACAACTTCAGGCAACTCATCTCCATCCATATCTACAACAGCAAACTTTGGAAGGGACATCGTACTTTGATCTTCCGCTGCAATCTCAGAGAGGTATACATTGCTCTGATAGATGGGATTGCTGTTAGAATCAGTATAAGAAAACCGCCTTTGATTAAGTAGTACATTTTCAAAGGCCTCGTTTGGCAAAAGCGAGGTTTCTAAATCTTCAGTTGGTGTAGTGTCCGCATCGTCACTTCTGGTAGAAAATTTACTAGTAGATAGCTCAATCGTTTCTGTGGAGCATGCAGTCATTGTTAGTGTAAGTATGAGCAATACTATACCCATACAAGTTCTTTTTTGCATTTGTTTCATCTGCTACACTCCTTTATTCTTCTTGTTTGCATCTATCGTATCAATCTATCGGTTTCAATGATTGGTAAAAGCAACAAAGTCATGTCTGAGCCAGCACTGAAAGGTTGCACGCAATATGACATCTCAGCGGGCATTCACCTTAATTATACGATGAACGCAGGTGAATTTGGACAGGCCCTCAATAATTTTTTCTGCGCTGTTCTCTCTGCATGAGCATTCCCCTATAAAATGTGGAATTAATTTGCAGTATCTGCTATTATAACAGAGAAATCGACTTGAGGGCGGTGAATAGTTCTATGATAGTGTATCTGCAAATGATTGAGACGGACGAGGACAAGTCCAAGTTCGAAGAAATATATCAGGAATATAGGAACCTAACGATTGTTTCATAGGGAAGTAGCTGGCTCATAGGACAAGCCCTCCAACTTTGCCCGTAGCTGCCGCAAAATCATCTGAATACGCCGCCCGGTTGTGTTGCCTGCCCGTCCATATCTCTGCCCAATCTCTCTATGCGTCCATCGTTGGAAGTAGTATAGGAAAATGATTTCCTGTTCCATCTGTGATAGTGCGGACAGAGCTGTGGCAAGCTCTGGACTTTCCAAAAGCACCATCTGACCGCAGACGAAAAAAGGATAGCTGTTCATGGCAGCTTGCTCCGCAAAATACTTATCTATGGTACTGAATGGATAGTGCTTTTCTTCTATCAGATATTCAAGTGAGATTTCCCGCTTGCGGCGGCTGCGTATGCTTCGGGCTGCGTCTATGGCAGCATGCCGAATGACGGTCTTGCAAAAAACATCGTGTGTATGCCGGATATGCTCTTGATACTTTTCGTGTTCGGTCATGGAAAATCCCCCTTTCTAAATAATGGCAGAGAGCGTCAGCATTTTGTGCTGTCGCCCTCTTGATTACCGAACAGCAAAGACGGGCGGGGCTGTCAACGGCGGCGCTTTTGCGCCGTTCATCTTGACCGTTGACAGGCTCGGCTGGGTTTGCTACAAATTCTATCTCTTTATGATTTGTCGGAAAAACTCCTTACCCAAACAAAAACTACAATCGCGGTTGCAATGAGTAATTCCGCAAGAATTACAGAAGCATTCCATATTTCAAAATAGAAATGCCCAATGAAATAGACCGCAAAAAAAATCAAATAAATTCCAATCGAATACATAATATTTTTGGAAATTTGAGTGCGTTTCTGTTCCCTAACTAACATCTGTTTCTGTTGTTGTTCCAGAATTTCTGTTTTAACCGATAATTCATCTATCTCTGATGGTTTTAACAGATAATCCACGGTAACATCGAATACTTTGCTTAGTTCAACAATCTTTTCTACTTCGGGTATGACCTGCCCACTTTCCCATTTTGAAATAGATTGTCTTGAAACATTAAGCTGCTCAGCCAGTTGTTCCTGTGTTAATTCTCTACTTTTGCGTAGTGTTATAAGTTTTTCTGCGAACTCCATATGTGTTCCTCCTTTTGATTTTGTGTATAAATCTTATCAAAATACTCATTTGCACTCTAGCAAGTAAGCTATACAATTACATGACAAACGGTAGAGTTTAAGTGCTTTCTTGTATATCTTGATTGTCATTCTACTTTATATGCCTATTTTAGCATAGAAAAAACGTTTTCTCTATTACTCCATTATTTTACGGAATAGTGGGCTGTCTTTCTTTATTTTAGTTGTGTTACTTTATCACACATGAGCATTTATGCAGGAGCTGTAAAGTCCTGCGGATTTGATACCCGGTCGTACTCCGGCAGCGTCCGTACATTTCCCCGATTTCCTGCTGTGTGTAATGCCCCAAAAAGTAAAGGTAGATGATTTCCCTCTTTTTCTCCGGCAGAGAGGACAAAGCGGCTGCAAGATTCCCGTTTGTGAGGATAACCCTCTGACCACACATCATAACCGGGTATTGCTTGTAGGGGTCTATGAAATAGGTGTCTGACGTACAGAATGGATAAAACTTTTCTTCTGTAAGGTATTCAAAAGATATTTCCCTTTGCCGCCGCTTATCCCTGTCACGCCATGCGTTGATAGCTGCATAGTGTATGACAACTCTGCAAAAGGCATCAAAGGTGTACTCGATATGCTCCTTATATGCTTCTGTGCAAGGCATAAATAGTTCCCCCTTTCTCCCACATAATACGGCGTATGGTTTATAAGACACTTGTTATTTCAAGGTTTCTACTGTGAATGAAGCAGAATTGCCCGAATTATTATCCCGTAAAAGTTTTTGTGCTTCCGCTTCGGAAATTTCCTTAATCTCCATAACTCCATTTTCACTATTTTCAGCAATGGAAAGATATATACTGCCACTGTTATTAAAATAGATGATGGGTTTTTTAGTATCAATGAATATACCAATTATCTGGTCGTTGTAGTACCAATACCCATCTTTTGGGTGATAAACTATGCCATAGGATTCATAATCTTGGAGCGTATTCATGTTTTCTGTCTTATCTCCAGATTCCATGCTGTAAGATTCATGATTTCTAATCATATCTCCATTTTCTGTAGAAGTGCCAGCGGGCATTGATTTAAGTCCTGAATTTTCATACTTTTCTGTATGCCTGTCATAAACTTCTTTTGTGCATTCCCGAATACCAATAAGTTTATCGTTTGTATCCCGTTCCGCTTCAATATCCACTGTTCCCGTAAAGAAATTGGTAAAACTTGCGCCGCCCACTGGGTCATTAAAAAATCGGACAACATTTCCCTTGTAAGTGTAGCACTTGCTATTCTTATCATAAATCAATCCATATTCTTCATATATCCCATAGTCAATATTACCGCCGGGCAGTTCTGCCGCCGTATCGTAATCTGAAGCATTCTCGGAAGCATGTATTGGTTTGTACTCCTGTTCTTCAAAAATTGGATTATTATTAGCTTGGGCGGAAGTTGCAAATGCTGTAGCTACCCCGACAACAATCAGACACGCCAGTACCAGCGAAAAAATAGTTGTTTTTTTTGTTTTCATAATAGCAGTTATCCTTTCTTCGATAGCATTTTTACTAAAGCTGTTACAAAATGGCAATAGCCCACTTTTCGTTGCTTCCATGTTGATAAGCATTAGCGAATAGGCAGATTTTGATTTTTCTCCAAATTGTCGTATGACGCTTTCATCACAAGCCAGTTCTATATCACGGTTAAAAAGAATATACATCACCCACACAAAGGGGTTGAACCAATGAATACAAAGGGCAAGTGTCGCAATCAGCTTTGTTACAGTATCATAGCGATAAATATGCACATATTCATGTGAGAGGACATATTGCAGTTGTTTTTCATTTTTCCAGTCCATTTTTTTCGGCACCAAAATAACAGGACGGAAAATGCCATAAGTTAATGGGGCGGAAATCCTATCAGATTGCTTTACCAAAATTGGACGTTTCAATGGGCGTTCCGCCAGCCACTTTTCTACATAATGGTTGTGGACGGGTAAAGCTGTCCGAAATTCAATCAGACAACGCAAATAGGATATTACAAAAAACAATGCGATAAGTATTATTCCTGCACACCATACAATAAACCACATGGAAACAGATGATAAAATATTCTCTGGCGGCTGTTCTGCTCCCTGTGTCGTAACAAACAGCCCTTGCATAGTGAGAATGTTGTAATCTGTTCCAGCTTCCGGCAATGTTGTAGAAGATATGCTATGAGTTACCAACGTATAAACACTAAACATTGACGGAATCGAAAACGGGATAAGCAGTCTTAATATCACCAATTCCCATAAAACAAGAAAAGTCTTTTTCGGCAGTTTATTGATTGCCACCGCACGGATAATCACTACCGCAGTAATGAAAGCAGCCCCCGAAAAGCTCATTTGCAGTAAATTCATTTACACCACCTCATTCCAAATCTTCCACAATCTGCTTGAGCTTCTGAATCTGTTCAGCGGAAAGCTTTTTTCTGCCTAACAGGGCTGCAAACAGTTTGTCAACTGAACCGTCATAAATCTTGTCAACCAATTCTTTTGTTTCCGCTTCCTGTACTTCTTCTTTGGGAATAAGGGCATGGCACATGAAATTAGGCTCGGAACGTTCAATCGCCCCTTTTTTGATACACCTTTTTATCAGTGTGTAGGTAGTATTCATGTTCCAGCCAATTTCTTTTTTCAGAACGTCGGATATGTGTTTTGCAGTGGTGTCGCCCTCGTTCCAAAGCACACACATTACTTTCAATTCTGAATCGAAAAGTTTAATATCCATTTGTTTCCTCCTTTCCACAAGACCGCAGTAGTTTCTGCTTGATTACACATTACACCTTTCTTAATCGGTTGTCAACACTACCGCAGTAGTGTTAAGAAAAAATTCATAATTTATTTTCTTGAATAGATAATGAAATGAGAGGGCTTCCGCAGCAGTCGGCACTGTGCGTAATGTGCATAACTTGCTATCTTATGGAGTTGTGGGAAAGTCCGTTTGCAGAATGTGGGAAAGCTGCTCTTTAGCTTTTCCATGTTCTGTGAACGGACTTTTCCATAACGGAATAGCAAGTTATACACATTTCCATGGTGCTTGTCGTTTGCTCTTTGGTTCGGAATAGTGTGGTGCTGGCGGTCTATCTCTTGTTTTCGGTTGTTTGCTTCTTTACTGTACATGAGCATTTGCACCCGGATTATCGTTACCATACCCTTCCAGAAGATTGATCACACCCCATACGCCTACACCTGCACCGATTGCGGTTACTACTGTTTTAAGTCCTGTTACTGATGTTGTAAAAAAGCCCATTTGTTTGTCTCCTTTTTCAAAAAATAAAAAGGGAGCTTCTCTGAATTATAATTTTTAGAAAAGCTCCCATATCATAAGTTCCATATTCAGTTGTAAAACAACTTCTGGTCACAATGTCCAGAAGTTAAGCTGTGATTTCTCCGACATCGCATACCTCATCCACCACATCATCCCTCTTAAAGCGGAGTCTGTTGCGGTTCTTGACGTATTTTTCAATGTCAAACTCATTCTTTTTGTCATAATCGGATAACAGCGGATACTGCTTATGCTTCGTTATATCAAACTTGTCTGAGAAAAAAGGTCTCACGCCCCTAAGCTGCATGATACACTTGCTGCCATCCATGACTGCAATCTCATCCTGGCTCATCAGTTCCTTTCCGGTCTTTTGGTAGTTCAGACCGTAGGACTGGCTCGTACCCCTTGTATCCGAGGTATTGTAAAGGTCAATCGTTTCTTTTCCAAGGATTTCTGCCAGATCTTTCAGAGTATCTTTCTCTTTTCCTCCCAGAAACAGGGTTGTGTCGCAGTTTCCTTCAATGGTCGATGCGTTGTCCTTATACAGAGCCTTTAGCTGTGACTTTGACTGCAAAATAATAGAAGCTGATATTTCCCGGCTACGGATAGTAGCAATCAGCTTCTCAAACTGTGGAATCTGCCCGATGTTCGCAAATTCATCCAGTAAACACCGGACGTGGATCGGCAGTCTCCCGTTATATACATCATCTGCCTTGTCGCAGAGCAGATTGAATAACTGCGAATACATGATACTTACAATAAAATTGAATGTTGCATCGGTATCGGAAATAATGACAAACAGTGCTGTCTTTTTCTCCCCCAATGTATCAAGTTCCAGTTCATCATAAGCAGTCAGGTCACGCAGCTCCTTGATGTCAAATGGTGCCAACCTCGCACCACAGCTAATCAAAATAGATTTTGCTGTCTTTCCTGCGGCAAGTTTATATTTCTTATACTGCCTTACCGCAAAATGGTTTGGGTTCTTCTGCTCCAGCTCCTCAAACAGCAGGTCAACCGCATTTTTGAAATTTTCATCATCTTCCCTTGCTTCACTGGCATCCACCAGATCAATCAGCATGGAAAAATTCTGTTCTTCCTCCGGTGCTTCGTACCAGATATATGCGATCAGTGCCGTGTAATAGAGCTTTTCGGCTTTCACCCAGAAATCCTCAGAGGCTTGCTGTCCTTCCCCTTTGGTATTTACAATGATTGTGTTTACGAGTTTCAGAATGTCCTTTTCGCTCCGGATGTAAGCGAAAGGGTTGTAATGCATTGATTTTGCAAAGTTAATGGTATTAAGCACCTTAATCCGGTAATCATTCTTAGACAGCATTTTGCCGCATTCGACCAGCACAGTTCCTTTCGGATCGGTGACCACATAGGAACTGTGCATCTGCATAAGGTTCGGCTTCACAAAAAAGCGTGTCTTACCGGAACCGGAACCACCGATCACAAGAATGTTTTTATTCCTTGCATACTTCGGCTGCTTTGGTCTGCCGGACATCATAAGACGCTCCGTTGCCGTTAAAAGCACGTTGTTTTCAAATACCGGATCGACATAAGGCTCTATGTCTTTGGCAGTTCCCCACCTTGCCGAACCGTATTCTACTCCCTGCCGGAATTTCTTTGCATTTTTCGCTTTATAATATACTACCATACGAAATCCTATCCCGCATCCCACGCCAACCAGTAAATCCCCCGGCATAAAACTAGGAAACGGGTTTACAAACGCACCTCCCATCCCATTGATCGTGTCCAACACCTTCTGTAACGTGTTATCTCCTGCCTGCTGTCCATACAGCCATGAAACCTTATTAAAGACATATCCAAATATCACATAGGGAGCGCATTTGAGGGCAAGCTGTTTCCCATTTACCCCTCTGCACTTTTCTTTGACAGTTTTCGGGATTGAATGCAAATCCTTTACAATCCCGTCAATGACCTTGCTTATAGGCTCTGTCCCCTGTCCTTGTTTTTCTCTCTGCTCCGCTCCCTGTTCTTGTTCTGTGCGATTATCTTCTGAAGTCCTTTCAGTTTCTGCCGTAATGACGGACGCTGTTGCTTTTTCTCATTAACTTTTACAAATTCCTTGAACGCCTGTGCAATCACATCGGCATCCTTACCCTTAAAAAATACAAGGTATTTTGGCGGTTCCGTGGTCTTATCCCGCTTTACAGCGAAATCTACATTGTACTTTCTTGCAACACGCTCAAAAGCCTTAATGTTATCATCCGTGACCTCTATGGACTTCGCACCCGCTCCCTGACCGACCAGCTTTTTCACCGGTATTTTCCCGTGGGAAGGCTCTTTATGCTTCTGATGCTCCAGATACATCTTCATCGCCTTCTGGAGAACACTTGCGGTCAGTTTTGATGTCTTGATTGCAAGGGCAATCGTTTTTTGTGTTGTTTCCTCCTGCACAGTGTACCTCCTTCCTGATCTTCACTCTTTTTATCAGGGCGGAACCAACAGCCTGTGGAGTTGTATTTTCATTCCCATATTTACAAGCCCTCTCCTTCCTCATGTTCCCTGTCCCACCAGTTCAGTTCTTCCTCATAAAAATCATCCAAAGCAGACCTGAGCTCTTCCTCCTGCTTTTTTGCCTTTATTACATCCCTCACTGCCTTTACTACAACTGCCCCTACTGCAATCACAATTAACAAATTCTTTCCATTTTTTCTACTCATTTTTGTCCCTTTCCACTTTTGGACATTTTGTCCAAAAGTCCCATAAATACATACAAAAAAGGCAGCTACAAACCTTTACGGTCTATAACTGCCTTTGCGCTGTAATAATTCTATTTATTTATATAATGGATAATATAACAAATTATCTTTGAAAAAAATCTCCCCTAGATCACTTGCTTTGATTGGAAATGCAATATCACGCAAGCTCACACCTAAATCCAGTTTTAACGGTTTCTGTGTATCATTTATAAAAGAAATTCTAAATTCATTTTGGTATTCGTATTGTGGCATTTTCAAAAACGGATTCCATTCTATAAATCCATGCACATCTTCAGATTTCATATAATCTACAAAACCAAGCTGTGCTTTTGATATTTCGCTATGTTGCCTTAATGCGTTACACACTCGTTCAAAAAACTTTTTCCTATCCAACACTAAAACACCATATTCTCCAAATTCTTCACCCATTTTAGCAGGGAATGGCGAAATAATTTCTTTTGAGACATTAACATATGCCGTATATAACGATATTATTTTTCTACATCTGTTCTCTCCTCTTGAAAAGTTTTCAATTGTCCCTGGTTTATAATTTTCTGGATTATTTGTATAATCTCGAACCACAATCATCATCTTACCATCAACAGACTCCAAATTTGCAGACATAAAATCCGGGTTGTTATGCTCAATCAAAAAAGTATTTCCCTCATTCTCATCTCCACGTCCAAGATTATCACATTGTGCAAAAAAATCTGCGGTATTAAAAAACAATTTTCCATCAAGAAAGTCTTGCTGAAATTCTTGACATGATGTGAATTTTAACAGCATATATCCATCGTATCTTCCTTTAAATTGCTCACTAATACCAATATCCATTCCTTATCTCCTTAAAATTTATAACGCATCTATGTACTATAAATATTTTCCTAATACAAAACCTAATATTGCACTTAATATACAAAAGAAAAGATTCCAGAGAAAAGTTTTAGGAAACGATTTTTTTTCCTGCTTATTTAATGTGTTCTCCAATAAAACATTTAATGCCTCAACTTGCTGCTTATTCATCTCTGAAACTTGCTGACTTATTTCTGCATCTTTCTTCATCTGCACAAATAATTTCTTTTGCTTTTCCATTTCTAAAAGTGCATTATCAATTATGTTCTTTGATTCCTCTAGCTTTTTAGATACCACATCAATACTGTCAGAGATTTCTACTTGTCCCGATTTTCTTAGTTTTTCCTTATCTAAGACTCTTTTTATTTGTTTTAAATCTATTCCAATAATATTTGATACAAGTGATATATATATTTCTGAAAAATCTAACGACATATCCATAACTCACTTTCCAAACTTTTTAGTATTTCATCTATATTATAGCCCCAAAAGTGATATTTTTCTATATACTTCTATGCATTCAAATATATCGTACATAGTTCCGCATACATCTTTCCATCATCAAATTTCACATCATCAAGTAACAATACCTGGAATAACACTTCCCGGACACTTTTTAATTTTACCATAGAAATCTCTACTTTTGAAAGACCATTCAGTTCTATATTTTCAAAGGCTGCCACTTTTCTTGCCGCCAAACAATGTGTATACAATGCCATAATATATTTATCTGATAACACAAAGGCGTATGTTTCATTTCCCTGATATGTATATCGGTACTTCTCCAGATTTTCTTGTGACATATCGAAATAGCATCTGACTGTTTCCAAATATACATCTCCATTATACTGCGGCTTTAACTTCTTTGCATACCTTTTAATTGTTGCAAATATATTATTTCTTTCGATTGCTGTTCGAGTCCTCTTGAATACAGGTTTTCTTCCACGCAAATCCATATACACATTATTCAGAATAGTTTTTCCGGCATATTGTCTGAAATCCCTTATTCTTAACAAATAGAATAACACATCTTCCAATTTTTTCTCTGATGTTATCTCCTGATACGAATAATCCCCAAATTCAATATGATCCAGCTTTAAAGGACTGCTCCCCTTTGCAATTTCTCGTTCCATTACTCTATTGATATCTCTCATTGGTTCCATAATCTCTCCTCCTACTTCTGGTCACAATGTCCAAAAGTAAAAAAGGACAGCTATAAGATTTCTCCCATAACCGCCCTACCGCTGTTAATCTTTATTATTCCATTTCAGCCACCTTTAAAAATATGTCCCTTCGTTTTTTACATTATATCTCTGCGATCACACTTTTGGACATCGTGACCAGAAGTGCCTGCGATTATCTTTATTATCTCCACAAATACTGCGATCATCCTTGCAATTACAATGATACCACCTATCAGACCACCAATGACGCCATTGAATGCCAACACCCCAATGCTTCCGGCAATTCCAAAATTTTTAGGGATGAGGAACATACACATTTTCCGAATCCCATAGGGAAAACCTACCATAATCCAAAAAAGGAAGTAATCAAATCCGTTTTCCTGTTGGCATACCGGATAACACATCAGTATCCATAAAACAAGTATCAGTACCGGAACGATAATCTTAAACAATACCCTTTTCATTCCAGCCTCCCCCATACATATCATGCTGCACTTCCTGCTGATAATAATGATTTATTGTTGATGGCGCATTATACAGTGCCGTAACCATGTATGCCTTAATGTTTGAAATTTTTGTTGTCGTGTCTTTCATACACCCCATCACATACTCCAGATGACTGCTCCTCAGCTTTAAGAATTTTGACTTTACGAGCTCATAGGGATACTCCTCCCCTGCAATCCGTATCGTAGTCCGCTTTACACATACAACCTCACAGATCAATTCAAATAATTCATCATACAGTTCCCTGTCATTTATTTCATCATATTTCATGTGATGATCGTACTCAATATTTTCTTTGATAATCTCTATGTATGCATCTGCTCCATCCATCCTATCATCGGTCTGATTTCCTTCACCGGATGGATAGATTGGATTGGTATAACTCATATCAGTATAATTTATATCAGTCTTATTATAGTTAGTATAAATAGGGGCTAAATCCTGAACCTCTGCAAGTTCAGTTTCTGAACCTCTTGAAGTCTGCTTTTTATACTTCTGGTGGTTCAGATTCTGTACCTCCTGAAGTTCAATTTCTGAACTTCTTGAAGTATCAATATTAGACTTCTTGAAGTTCAAATTTTGAACTTCTGTGGATTTTCCAGTATTCTCAGGCTCTTTTACCTCCTGTTCCGCTGACATTGTGGCAAAGTTTTTCACATAGATAATATCCGGTTTGCCAAGACCTCTGCGCTTTTTTTCAATCAACCCAATCCCTTTTTCGGAATCCAGCTCTTTCATAATCTTGACACAGGTTGCTTTCGCACATCCCAAATCTTCCATAATCGCATCCACCGTATAGATGATATACGCCCTGTTTTCCTCGTCCAGCCATCCATTTTTCATAGACAGTGACATCCGATCGAGCATCAAGCCATACAGGAGTTTGGCATCGCTGCTAAGCCCCTTGAACCGCTCATCCTTAATCAGCAACCGGGGGACACGATAAAAAGAGAACTGGTCTGCTTCAATTCCATAGTAGTAATCAAATTTTGTATTCTCGTTCACTTTTTCATGCCTCCTTTACTGCTTATTTCTCACTGTTTGAACTATTCCACTCATCCAATAGCTGATAGATAACATTTTCAATCTGCTCATTGGAATAATCTTCTGGAAAATATCTGCTGATCTTGTCTGCCTTGATGGTTACTTTTCGCTCTATCGGTTTCGGTTCTGTCAGGATCAGCCTTACCATCGGTAATGTCAGTTCATCACTTTTTCCATGCTCCTTCAGCCTTGATGCCTGTACTGTTGAAATGATCACCCCTGTTTCTTCAAGAACAACCTGCACCCACTCCTGTTGCTGTTCTGCCAGAAATGACAGCTCTACACCCTGCACGATTCCAATTTTCTTTTTATCTACCATATCTAAAAGTGCATCCGATAAGTGGGCAAGGTAAATATATCTTTGTACTGTTTTTGCACTCTCTCCGGCAGTTTCCCCAACCTCATCCAGACTGTTGCCTTTTCCTTTTTTGCCCTGATGTTTTACAGCTTCATATTTCATAAAATAAGCTTTTGCCTTTTCACTCGGAAGAATATCTTCCCTCTGAATATTGCTGTCCACCATGATAATTGTAGCTTCATCATCCGTATAATCACGGATGAACATCGGCATTGTAGTAAGTCCGACAAGCTCACAGGCGTATCTCCTGCGATGTCCGGCAATAATCTCATAACCGCCATCTTTCATTGGTCTGGCAATGCCTGGCATCAATACTCCATGCTCCCTGATGCTTTCCATCGTTTCCTGCATCTTTTCATCATCCAATACCTTAAACGGGTGTCCTTTGAACTCATGCAGTTCTGACAATGCGATTTCCTGTACCTGCTCTGTTCCTGTCTGTGGTTGCTCCGTTCCAAATAAATCATCAAAGCTGTTTAACTTTACCTTTGCGGCACTTCCTGTCTTACTCATTGCCAAGCACCTCCTCCGTCAGTGATTGGTAGGCACTTGCTACCTTGCCATTCGGATCGTGCTTATAAATGCTCACACCTTCCGCAGAAATCTCCGCAGCTCTTACCGACATTGGAATACTGTTTTCAAATATCCGCACTCTGCTTCCATAATTTTCAATCAGCAGATTGCTGATATCTCTGGCATAATTGGTACGATTATCAACCATTGTAAGCAAAATTCCCTCAATCTCCAGTTTCGGATTGATCTGCCTCTTTACCTTTCCAATGGTTTTAACAAGCTGTTCCAGACCTTTTACTGGCAGATATGCCGCCTGTACCGGAATTAAGATACTGTCCGCACTGGTAAAAGCATTTATCGTAATCATGCCGAGTGATGGCATACAGTCAATCAGAATGTAATCATAGCGGTCTTTCTGCTGTTCTATGTAGGTACGAAGCACCGTCTCCCTGCTCATAACATTCACAAGTGAGGTTTCCAAACCGGAAAGCTCGATATTTCCCGGCATGAAATCCACACCTTCCTCATGTCTTAAAATGCCGTACTCCGGTTTTATTTCATCATCATTGATAATGGATGCCATAATGGTTGCAAGTGTAATTTCCAGTCTGTCCGGCTCCCGAATACCAAGACTTGCCGTAAGACTGCCCTGTGCATCTGCATCTATCAGTAAAACTTTCTTTCCCTGTTTTGCCAGTCCGATTCCTAAATTGCTTGTTGTGGTGGTCTTTCC
>OMGK01000933.1_pt1 | contig 18190 bp, 14 predicted proteins | sample 1645881 | NCBI WGS metagenome assembly OMGK01 (sample SAMN00849303, study PRJEB25192) | human gut metagenome
TACATCGGCAATGAACATATTGTCGGTGTCCAGATGCGGGGCTATCTCTTTCAGGAACTTGCTCCGGTAATCGGAAGAATCCATGTTTTCCTTCACACGGAAAACAATCTGCGCTTCATAATCCTGTAATTCGGTCCGTATCACATTCTCGTCAATTCTCCGGAAAGCCCACTTTGCATCGGCCCCATAGCGATAGGAACGGAAACTGCCGATCATACCGCACTGTATTACCACGTTCGCGGAATCTCCGTACCAGCTCAAGGGAGTATCCAAAGAGAAGCCGGGCACCCTTTCCTTATAATAGTCGGCCGTACCCTCGCTCAGCATCACATAATTGCCGGACGTGACATCATTCCCCACAGGCATTGCCGCAAACGGACGTCCGGCATCTTCCTTCATGCGGAATACCCGCGTATATCCCCCAGTAGCGTTTATTATACGCAGTTCGCATCCGATGGTATCCTGCACAGCCAGCGAGTTATAGGAATTATTGCCGCTCATCGGCAGGCTCCAATACGACAGGGCGGCCACTTCAACCGCAGGCTCCCTTTCGAGCTTCTGCAGGATGCCCAGATATTTGTCCGCACTCGTCATGCTGCTGTCCCGGCTTTCACCGCCCTTAATCATTGAAAGCTGGTACACATGGTCTATGTTATACCCCAACGGGCGATAGAACGTATACTTCAGGCATCCCAGCGAATCGCAGAGAAACCACATCACGATAAATACCAGAAACAGTTCTGCAAGCACCCATCCGTTACTGCGGAGACGCGCCCGAATCATACGTAAGTTATGTACTATGAATTTCATAATCAATCTCGCTTTATTTATCGTTCAAAGAATCCACAATTGTGTGCCGTGCGGCAAGCCATGTAGGCAGGCCTGCGCTCAGCAGGTTGATGACCAGGCAGAAAAGGAATGCCAGACAGAACACCGTAGGGCTGAACAGTACCGACATGCTCAGGTCGAACTCGCCGGAAGTGCCGGTGTTCTGATTATTGGTGAACAGCCACGTACGCATGCCGTACACGGCCAGATAACTGAACACCAGCCCCACCGCTCCGCCAATCAGGGTCAGTACGAGGTTTTCATTCAATATCTGCCTTATGAGTACGCCGCGCGTCGCTCCGAATGCCTTACGCACGCCCAGTTCGCTGATGCGCTGCTGCATACGGCTATTGCTCAGGCCGCACAGATTGAGCGACGGCACTAAAAGAACAATGAGCAATGCCAGAGAGTACTGTATGTACAACATCCGCAAATCCGGTCCTACGTTGGCCCACACATGGTTGACATGCGCCACGATTTCATCGGGCTGTTCCATAATGTCCATCAGCGTTTCGGCCTGTACGGCATTGATGTCCTTCACCCGCTTCGCTATTCCCTGCCTGATGGCCGGAATATCTTCGGAAGAGTGTGCCAGCGCCACCACCGTATGCGATTGGGCATAACTCCGGATGGAAGTGGCATCCTGCAACTTGGCGGGATACATGCGCCACACTTGCGCATAAGCATCCTTCGCAATGACCGAAACATCCTTTACCACCCCGCAGATACGCGCTTCGTTACGGTTCAGCAGCACCGTCTTGCCCACCGCATCCGTAGTGCCGAACAGTTTCCGCGCCACAGAAGCAGCCACGACAATGGCGGACACATCGCCGCCCCGGTCGGAATCGTCGAATCCCCGTCCTGCGACAAACTGCATCCGGAACACTTTCCAGAATCCCGGGTCGGTTTCCATAGCATCCACTTTCACCGCATTGGTACCGTCGGGCATGGAAACCAGGGCGACCGTTGCCGGAACAAATGCCGTACAGGCCTCTACTTCGGACAACGGCTGCACACAGTTCTTCATGAAAGCCGGCGAACAGGCTGTATAATTATTCCAGTTCTTGTTTTCCTTACCCTGCAAATGCATCTTGCTTATGTAGAGAGAGCGGTTACGGTTCACTTCCGGCTCGATGTCGGCATATTTCATCTGCCAGGTAATCACAATCGCCATAATCATGGTAATGGCAAATGCCGTACCCAATATGAATATGGTACTCAGCAACGGGTTCTGCCGTAAAAGTATAAAAACTTGGCGAATGGTCTGCATTTTTGAGTTATGAGTTATAAGTTATGGATTATGGGGGTTATTCTACTTGACGGCCGTCGAAGAAGCGGATTGTCCTTGAGGTCTGTCTGGCTTGCTCTTCATTGTGGGTTACCATTACGATGGTGCGCCCGTCTTCCTTGTTCAGTCGATGCAGCAGCTCCATCACTTCCGCTCCCATTTTGGAGTCCAGGTTACCGGTAGGCTCATCGGCGAGGATTATCTCCGGATTGCCGATAATGGCGCGTGCGATGGCAACACGCTGGCACTGACCGCCGGAGAGCTGTGTAGGCATGTGGCGCATGCGGTGGCTCAGGCCTACTTTCTGCAACACTTCCTCTGCCAGGCGGCGGCGTTCTTTGGCCGATACCTTTCTGTACAGCAAAGGCAGCTCCACGTTGTCCAGCACATTCAGCGAGTTAATCAAATGGAAAGACTGGAACACAAAGCCCAGCTTCCGGTTACGGAAAGCCGCCAGTTCCTTGTCCTTCATGCCGTCCACCTTGGTACCGGCTATTTCAATCGTGCCGCCGGTAGGCGCATCCAGCAAACCCATAATATTCAGCAAAGTAGATTTACCGCAACCGGAAGGTCCCATGATACTGAGGAATTCCCCCTTGTTCACTTCGAGGTTCACATTCTCCAACGCTACGGTTTCAATCTCGTTGGTACGATAAATCTTGTTGATGCCAGTTAACTTAATCATAATGGTAGGTATTTAATTGTTATTTCAGTTTCAGCTTATTCTTGTTCTTATATTGGCTCATATCGCTCACCACCACCTCATCGCCCGGTTGCAAGCCGCCAATAACTTCCACAAACTCAAAGTTGGAATCGCCCAACTGCACTTTGCGTTTCACAATCTCCTTGTCGGAATTGCGTACAAACAGTTCGTACTCCCCGCGACCCACGTAGTAAGAGGCGTTGGCTATGCGCATCACGTCCTCTTTCACAGCGTTCATCACATATACGTCCGTCTTCAGGCCGGAGCGCAGACGGCGGTTGTTGTCCTCGTTCAACTGTACGGTGAAGGAAATAACACCATTCTTGGACAACGGAGTGACGCTGCTCACCGTACCTTCCAGCTTCTCGCTGCCTATCTTGACTATCGCCTTGCCGCCGGCGGCAACACGGTCGCCGTACGTGTCGGCTATCTCGCCCTCTACCTTGAAGTGGCTCAAATCGGAGATGACGGCAATCTGCGAACCTTCCGCCACCTGCGCACCGATCTGGTTGTTTATGTAAGTGAGGATTGCCTTGCGGGGCGAGCGGACTTGCGCATCGTCCAGCGTGCGTTTCGTTTCGGCAAGCGTTTTTCTGAAGATGCTGAAGTCCAGCTCCTGTACCTGATATTCGGCATCCAGCACTTCCTTCTCGTTGGCGTACTGCTGCTTCAACTGTTCGTATTCCAGCTCCGCCACGTTATAACTCAACTCTGCCTGACGCACTTTGTCGGTAGTGCCCGAACCGAGGCTGTCGAGGTATTGCTCGTTGCGCAACTCCACCTTTTTGCGGTTCAGTTGCATGGCAGAGACTTTTATCTTCATCTCCAGGTCGTTCAGCTTGGTCATATTCTCAAGCTTGAGCTGCTTCAGCTTGTAGCTGCGCATCTGCTCCTCATCGAGTTTCTGCTTGTAGTCGGTTTCGGCGCTCTGTAAGTCCAGCTTCAGGATGGGCGTGCCTATATCCACGCTGTCGCCACCTTTCTTATATACTTCCAGAATACGGGTGTTGATGGGCGAGTTGATAATCTCCTCAAAGGCAGGAACCACCTTGCCGGAAGCGCTTACGCTGACTTCAATCGTGCCTGTACTTACCTGGGAGAATACGATGTCCTTCTCCTTCACTCCCGTGCGCATCAATGAGATGAGCACACTGATAACAACGATACCCGCAGCGCCCATGCCGCCATAGCGAATGATTTTCTTGTTACGCTCTTTGTTACGAACTTCTTTCGGAATCTCTCTATCCATATTTTCTGTCTTTATTTACTATTTTACGTTGCCGCTGTCCTGTTGCGTAAACGGACAGCCTGCGATTCTTCGCCCTTATACTTGCCAAATCCGTGCCAAAAACATAAATCATTGAAAACAAGCGTTAAGGCAAAAAGAAGAGTGTCCGTTTTCGGACACTCTGTACATTTTCGGATAGCTGCACTGTACGAAAAGAAGAAACAGACGGAAGAGAAAGCACAATGGTACGGCGGAAGAAATATAAACGACAGGGGATAACGGGGAAAACTCCTCACCTCAGCGTCCGTTTCCCCCTTTGGTATTTGTCATGCCACGCGTTGGTACTTGTCATACCACTCTTTGGTACGGCATGTACCACACTGTGGTACTACGAATACCTCGGCTTGGTACGAGAGATACCAACGGTTGGTACTCCCCGTACCAAGTCGAGGTATTTTCCGATACATACTTTCATATGAATTCCACATGGAGTTTCGGAGGTCAAAACAAAGACAAACGGCTGCAAAAATAGGCGTTGTAAAAACCTGATTCACTGCTAATATATTTTAACATACGGAAATTTCGGCTTTTGGCGTTTAGCCCTTATTGGAGTAAATTTGTACCGCAGTTGCACCACGTGAAAGGGGGCGCACGGCAACCTTTCAACAGCGTGCAACAGTGTTCAACAGCGTGTAATAATTTTTTTTCGATAATGGAGTATCCTTGTATATCCGAATATATTTGTGTAACTTTGCAAGACATTTTTATGCAAAGAAGTCAACTATAGTATAAACATTAAAAAGAATATATTCGAAAGAAATAGTTTAAGGCATCCTTGACTCGACTGAGATACCAGAATTAGCACTTCATGAACACATCAATACAGTCAAGGCGATGGGTGGCTACGCTCTTATATATTAGGGCGTGGGCAGCTTGGTTGTTGTCTGATGTGGGCTGTGCTAAGCCTTGGTATCAACCTCTACCACGCCCTTTTCTTTCAAAGAAGAGGGTCTTTACTTTCTATATTCGTATAAAAGTAGTGGTAGATGAGCGATTTAAGTATTCCTCCTGTAAACATTTCAGATGTTTTGTCTGGGCAAGAACTTGCAAACAGATTATATCCTCTTATAGGGACAAAATTTTCTTTAACTGAGAATCCACGTACAAATGGATCTGCATTGCGTAAAATAATCTCTAAGCAATTGGATGATGGAAATATTCAGATTGCAGATAAAAATAATTTTGAAATAGTTCCAGTGAGAAAGAAAGGTGTTCCTAAACTGTTAGCATGTTTGGCTGATTCGTATATTGTCACAACAGGAAACAGCTATAATTTGCAAGTTTGGAACAGATTCCCGAATACCTCAAATGTATTAGTCAGATATAAAAAAGATAATACATTGATTAAATGTAATGACATTAGATTTATTTTAGTTCAAATAGATACGGATAAGCAACAAATAAAAACGATTATTGTAGCAACACCTCAATATATTGTGAATCAATTTGGCGTTTTTGGTGTGCCTACTATGAAATACCAACTTATTATTGGTGAAACAAAAAGGAAAGAAATTACAGGACTTTTTTCAAAGTGCCTTTTCTTTGATGACACCTCTAATATGAGCGCTCATACTCAACAAGGCGATTTCAATATCACGGACAGCATTTCCACTTCACCCCAGTCTGGAAAGCTATTGCCACTTGAAGTTGTAAAGAGTAAAGTAGTAAGTTCTCTTCTTGGCAGAAAGCTCATAAACGCAGATACGAAAACACGAGGACAAGAATTAGAACGGATTGTGGCAACCCTCATTGGCTATCAAGTTGATGACCAATTAGTTGGTGGATATCCCGATATTCCCAATCAGCTATTAGAAATAAAAGTTCAAGATTCTCCTACAGTTGATTTGGGTAAATACTCTCCAAGTAATCCTGTTGTCATTGATGCAAATCTTAATATAACAACGGAAGATGTTCGATATTTAATAGCTCTTACGGATAAAAGCGGAAATATAGAAGGTCTAATTTTGTGTCCGGGGAATAAACTTGGAGATTCATTTACCTTTGTCAATGGCACAAGTTATAAATGTCAACGTTCAATCCCTATGATTTTTTTTGATTCCTTTAGCGGAAAATCGGTTTTCAATCCTAAGTATCCTGACAATCAGTAACACCAAAAGATATTTTTACCAAGTTGTCAATCTCAGATGCAAGTGACTCTTTTTCACATGCATCTGAGCTATTATTTAATTTTTCCACGAGTGCCATAATTTGTTTTGAAGACTCTAATTCTGGAGATGGAATGGGATATTGTTCAATATATTGAGCAAGATAGCGTCTCCGTCCTGAATATAATTTATTGTTAAAGCAAAGGTCATGATATTTAATCATTACACTAGAGTTGCTCACTCCTTCAATTAGTAATAATAGCGACCTTTCTCCTTCATTTTGTGCGCACATCCAATAGCAATTACCATTTACAATAGCTCCGCTTTCATCAAAGCAAAATCGAGGACGTACACTAATATCTGGGAAAACGACTTTAGGCATCTTCCAATAATCGGGATTTTGAGGAACCCAATACTCATACCACTTTCGCCCTGCTTTCATCAAATAATTTCTACCTTCTAATTGCTCTCGATGTTTTTGAAGATAGTGAAATGCTGATGGGAATTTTTCAATGTCAAACACTTGACGTTTCCCATTCTTCGAATAATGAGGATATAAAACATGCAACATAGAGTCTTTATCAATTGTCCATTCTTCAATGTTCTCTTGTGAAATCATAGGACAAAGAAGTTCTTCTTCAATTTTGCATCCTTCCTTATCCCATAATTGAGATATAAAAACATTGTCTGCACAAGATTTGATACCAACTCTAACCTTGAACTTATCTTTTATCCGAAATGCTGTATGTGCATCAATCGCCTCAATCCATTTATTCTCTTTATCATCGGACATTTGCCAAATTCCTTTCTTATCTGCAGGATGTTTAAGTAGTCCTATTCTAAGAGTGTACTTTTGTTCATTGACTAAATAGTTACCTGGTTTATCGGATTCTAGTACATTATAAATATCATTTAAAGAGGATTCTATTTTACTTTTATCGCCTTTATCAGTTTCATAAATACTCATATATTTCCCAACTTTGGGTGTTAGAGTACGCGTTTCTTTCTTTTTGCCTATAAAAATAGCAGGCAGTACCGCTGCATCAAACAGTTTTGTATCACCAAGATCTATTATTTCAATTATCTCATAGTTGTCAAGAAGATATTTTCGAATATCACTACCACTTTTTGTGCTGATATAACGATTTGAAGTAATAACGCCCAATATGCCTCCTTTTTTAAGAGCATTTGTCATAGCCATAAAGAAAGGATAGTATAAATCCACACGTCCTGTAAGATTGAAATCACGAGCTAATTGTTTTGCTTTAGTTGTACCTAATACCTGTGTCCTTACATATGGAGGATTGGCTATTACAATATCCGCAAATTCATTTTTAATATTATCCATGTAAAAGTTTGTCACATTGGGATATACAGTTAAAAAATCCTTACATATAAAATTGCTTTTATTCTCGAAATCTATTGTCTGCATTGATAAACGGGCGTCTTTTAGGTATTCTTCATTAGTATCATACCCAATCAAAGACGTAATTTTGGCACCTCCTAATTTGCATATTGCAGACAACAATGAGCCATCACCACATGCCGGGTCTAATACCGTAAACGATGATAATGAAGGATCAATTGTGGAGAGAATCTTTTTTGACAAATAATCCGCTAATCTATTAGGAGTAAATGTAGCACCATTTTTTTTTATTTCGCTAAGTATATCGTTCATGAATTTATTCCTCCACCATTTTATTTGTTCCATATTCTACAATATCTTCGGCAACCATGTTTATGACCTCCTTGGCATTTTCTTCTTTGTAAAGAAGTGAATAAACTTGTCCTGCGAGCCAATACTTACTTAATTCGTCAGCAGATATATGATATATTGCAGCCACTTTATCTATCAATTCGCGCTTCATATAGCGTTCTCCTTTTTCATAGCGATTATAAACGGCTACATCTATATCTAATATAGAAGCTATTTGTCTTTGTGTAAACCCATTAGCTTCTCTAAGGCTTTTTAGCTTTTCAGTAAATTTCATATTGAAGGATATTCTTGTTGACTAATTCCGTCAACAAAATTACAATAATTGTTTCAATTAGCCAAGGAAACAGAGAATAAATTGCCATAATTTGGCAACAAGCTCAGATTAGTATTTCTCTATTCCCTACAATCTTACAAAAAACAGGTTACACCCTATTATTTCAGATGGTTTGTACCTCGCTTGTTTCTTAAATCGAATATAGTATTCATTTTCAGTAATGATAAGTAATTCCTTGACAAGTCTTTTGCAATTTTTGCCCCATTCCGACCTGTTACCTATAAAAGATAAAAACACCTGCTTAGTATTAAGTTTTATTAAATTCCTCATCCCGAAAACAAACTTTTTTCTTCAGTTCTCTTCCCAAAACGGCTTTTATATTCCCTTTTCTCCTTAGTAGGATTTTTGTACCGTTATTTTTCTATATATCTGATATTCAACCATAAGGTCCATTTCTTATGAGCATCAAGCACTCACGATAATTTTTCCGGAACGTTATCTCAGGCGCAGTCTGTCCCCTACTTCAGGCACATATTCCGCATCCTTGCGGTTCATCTTATACAGATTCTTCAGGCGGATGCCGTACTTCTGCGAAATGGAGTGCATGGAATCGCCGTCTTTTACAATATAAACGGTATGAGGTTTGGCGGCTTTCTTGCGCTTGTCTTTCAGATAGATGATGTCGCCTGCCTCTAAGGTATACTCTTTATGCAGGTCGTTATACTTCACCAGTTTGCGCCAACTGATGTCGAACTCTTTGCCCAGGAACTGGAAAGTATCGCCGTCGCGGGCCACAACGTAGGCAATGTCGTTGGCAATATACACCTGATGCGGGTTGGCAAGCCAGGGTTTCTTCTTCAGTTCTTTCTCCCACTTGCGGGCCTCGCGCTTGCTCATGCCGCGGCTATCGTACTTATACAGGTCGTAGTCCTCGATAATGGTTATCAGGCGGTTGGCATAGGAAGGGTCTGTGGCGTATCCCGCTTTTTTCAGGCCGCGCGCCCAGCCTTTGTAGTCGGTAATCTTCAACTTAAACAGGAAAGCATAGCGTGCGCCGCGTTTCAGGAAGAGCGAGTGATCCTCGTAGGAGTCCTTCGGGTGGCGATAGGCGCGGAAGCACTCTCCTTTGGCATCGTCGTCGTGGTACACTCTCCGCCCACGCCAGTCGCTATGACACTTTATGCCGAAGTGGTTGTTGCTCTTGCGTGCTAGTGCGCTTTGTCCCGCACCGCTCTCCAGCAGGCCTTGTGCCAGTGTGATGCTGGCGGGTATCTTATGTTCCTTCATCTGCTCCACGGCAAGCGGGGCATATTGTTTGATATATTCGTTGTAACGGGAATTTCTGCGTTGTGCCTGCACAGCCACGCAAATAAGGAGAAGTGCTATGATAGCAGTCAGTCTGAATATAGGTTTCATGCTTCGGGTGTTGAATTTGACACAAAAGTCTGCAAAAGAATTGAAAAAACCAATCTCTTTCCTATCTTTGTAACATTAATTACAATAAACCATTATTCTATGAAGGACCTGAACATACAGATTGCCATCAAGATATACGAATACGAAGAACTGAATGCCGCCGACCGCGAGCTTCTGGATGCCGCCCGGCAGGCAACTTACCGCAGTTATGCCCCCTATTCGCACTTCTCGGTGGGCGCAGCCGCCCGGTTGGCAAACAATATCATCGTTACCGGAACCAATCAGGAGAATGCAGCCTATCCGTCGGGGCTTTGCGCGGAACGCACCACTTTGTTCTATGCCAACTCCCAATATCCCGACCAGGCTGTGGAGACACTCGCCATAGCCGCCCGCAACGAACGCGGCGAGTTCCTGGAAGAACCGATTCCCCCGTGCGGCGCCTGCCGGCAGGTGATGCTCGAAACGGAAAAACGTTTCAAACGTCCCATGCGCATACTGCTGTCCGGCGAAAAAGGCATTTATGAATTGAGGAGTGTGGGCGCATTGCTGCCGCTTTCGTTCGATGCGTCTTCCATGTTATAAAACAAATACCTACCTTTGCAACGGCTAACCAACAAATACCACCACCAATGAGAATATCCAAATAAAGACAGCACATTCCGGTAAACATCACTTTATATATGCTTTTCATATCAGAACGCTGAGCATCACTCAAAAGGGGAATGTTTAGCCTTTACTGTGTTTGTCTGTTTCCCACAGCCTTACGAGAGTCGAAAGTGTGTCGTACAGACACCTATGTTATCTACCCTAAACACAGTAAATTTATGAGTATCATTATTAAAGACCTTAGCTATACCCATACCGATAAGGAAGTTTTGTTTTCCAACCTCAATCTGATTATCAATTCCGGAGAAAAGACCGCGCTGACAGGCAATAACGGTTGCGGAAAGTCCACCCTGATGCGTATCCTTGCGGGAGAAGCAGCACCGAGCGCCGGTAGTGTGCATTGTTCCGGACATCTTTACTATGTGCCCCAGCATTTCGGACAATATGACGGCCGGACGGTTGCGCAGGTATTAGGCATAGACCGTAAGCTAACTGCACTCCATGCCATTCTGAACGGTGATACAGCGGAAGAACACTTTGCCCGGCTCGACAACGACTGGAATATCGAAGAGCGTACCCAAGCCGTTCTCCACGCCTGGCATTTGAACGGTATCTCTCTTTTACGCCCGTTAGAGGGGCTTAGCGGCGGAGAGAAAACACGCCTGTTCCTTGCCGGCATGGAACTGAAAGAACCGGACACCCTACTGCTGGACGAACCGACCAATCATCTGGATACTGCCGGGCGGAAACGTCTGTATGATTTCGTACACCGCACTTCGGCTACGGTGCTCGTTATCAGTCACGACCGTACTCTGCTAAATCTGTTACCCGCCATTTGCGAACTCTCCCGCAACGGACTGGCTTGCTACGGCGGCAATTACGACTTTTACAAAGAACAGAAGGAAGTGCACCGCAATGCCCTGCAACAGCAGTTGGAAGAAAAAGAAAAGGCCTTGCGCCTCGCCCGCAAGACCGCCCGTGAAATGGAAGAACGGAAAGCCAGACAAAACACACGAGGCGAAAAGGCTTCCATAAAGAAAGGTATTCCGCGTATTCTGTTAGGCGGTCTGAAGAATCATGCCGAAAACAGCAGTAGCAAACTCAGCAATGTCCATGCCGAAAAAACGGACAAGATTCAACAGGAAATAACAAACCTGAAAGGCTCCCTGCCGCAAACAAACAAGCTGAAAACCGACTTCAATGCTTCGGCATTGCATATAGGCAAAATACTCGTCACGGCACAGAATATCAACTTTCATTATCCGGACAGCAACACAAACCTTTGGACGGTTCCGCTCAGCTTTCAGCTACGCAGCGGCAACCGGTTCTGCATTAAAGGGGATAACGGCAGCGGCAAAACAACCTTGCTGAGACTGATTACCGGTGAACTGACACCGACCGGCGGGACGATAGAACGTGCTGACTTTACCTATGTCTATCTGGATCAGGAGTACTCCCTTATCCAAAATGAATATACCGTTTCGGAACAAGCGGAAGCCTTCAATCTGCGGCATCTGCCGGAGCATGAAACAAAGACCATCTTAAACCGTTACCTTTTCCCGCAGGACGTCTGGAACAAGCCTTGCAGCAAATTAAGCGGCGGTGAGAAAATGCGTCTTGCCTTCTGCTGTCTGATGATTGCCGATAACACTCCCGACCTGTTTATTCTGGACGAGCCCACCAATAATCTGGATATCGAAAGTATTGAAATCATCACAGCTACGATACGTAACTATCAAGGTACCGTACTTGCAGTCTCACACGACCGGGATTTTCTGAAAGAAACAGGAATTGAACAAGAAATAAGCTTTTTTCTGTAAAATCGGTAAAAACAAACGTAATCCATATACACAAACTAATTATAAACTCCTTATTTTTGCAATGATAAAACTATTATGACTATGTTACGTACTATCAGACTGACACTTGCAATTGTATTCTTTGCGCTCGTCACGCTCCTGTTCCTCGATTTCACCGGAACGCTGCACGGCTGGATGGGCTGGATGGCGAAGATACAGTTTCTCCCTGCACTGCTCGCACTGAATGCAGGCGTGGTACTGCTGCTTGTTGCATTGACCCTGCTGTTCGGACGCGTCTATTGCTCCGTTATCTGCCCGCTCGGCGTATTTCAGGATGTCATTTCCCGGTTTGCAGGCAAGCGGAAGAAAAACCGTTTCCGCTATTCTCCCGCCAGGAAATGGCTGCGTTACGGAATGTTGGCAGTGTTTGCCGTGACCCTCATTGCAGGCGTGCGCTTTCATGCGGTTGCTTCGCTGCTCGAACCGTACAGCTCTTACGGGCGCATCGCTTCCAATCTCTTCGCTCCCGTCTATCAGTGGGGCAATAATCTGCTGGCATATCTGGCGGAACGGGCGGACAGCTACGCTTTCTATGAAACAGAGGTGTGGATGAAAAGCCTGCCCACCTTCATCATTGCGACCCTTACTTTTGTCGTGCTCATCATATTGGCATGGCGAGGCGGACGGACGTACTGCAACACGATTTGTCCGGTAGGTACGGTGCTCGGTTTCCTGTCCGGGTATTCTCTTTTCAAACCGGTCATAGATACCGAGAAGTGCAACGGCTGCGGACTTTGCGCACGCAACTGCAAGGCATCGTGCATCAACTCCAAAACCCACGAAATTGATTACAGCCGTTGCGTGGCATGCATGGACTGCCTGGATAAATGCAGACAGGGAGCCATCACCTACACCCGCCGCCGTCATAAAGCGGATGCTGCGAAAATATCCGCCCGGAATCAGACTCAATGTACAACAACTTCTACCGGACCGGCAGATGATACCCGGCGCGCATTCCTCTCGGCAACGGCAGTATTGGCCACTACCGCCGCTCTAAAGGCGCAAGAGAAGAAAGTAGACGGCGGACTGGCCGTCATCGAAGACAAGAAGATACCCGCACGTGCCGCCGCCATTACTCCTCCGGGGTCGTTGAGCGCACGCAATTTTGTACAACACTGTACGGCTTGCCAGCTATGCGTTGCGGTGTGTCCCAACCAGGTGTTGCGCCCCTCTTCCGACCTGACACGGCTGATGCAGCCGGAAATGTCCTACGAGCGCGGCTACTGCCGTCTCGAATGTACCAAGTGTTCGGAAGTTTGTCCGGCAGGTGCTATCCGGCCGATAACGAAAGCCGACAAATCGGCCATCCAGATAGGTCATGCCGTATGGATAAAGGAGAATTGCATCTGCATCACCGATAAGGTGGAGTGCGGCAACTGCGCCCGCCACTGCCCGGTCGGCGCCATACAAATGGTGGCTTCGGACTCCGGAAATCCGCAATCCCCCCAAATACCCGTTGTCAATACCGAACGCTGCATCGGCTGCGGCGCATGTGAGAACCTGTGTCCGGCACGCCCGTTCAGCGCAATCTATGTGGAAGGGCATATCATGCACAGAACGGTGTGAGAATCAGATGACAAAACGATAAAGGAAAATCTTCGATACGCCCTGAACAACAGACAGTACCGAGAAGAATAAATACGAGTAACTATGGAAGAGAAGAATAATAAGAATAACAGCAAGATAAACCGCCGGGACTTCTTCAAGCTTACCGGCGCAGCTGTTTTCTCCGTCAGCTCTTATAATCCTTGCATCGGCAGCCGCACTGTATGGCTGCTCCGACAAGAACAACCGTTCGGACAGCGAATCGGCCGCTTTGGGCGAGATTCCTACCGATAAGATGGTGTACCGTACCAATCCCACCACGGGCGACCGGGTATCCTTATTGGGCTACGGCTGCATGCGTTGGCCTACCCGGAAGCGGGCTGACGGAAACGGAGATGAGGTAGACCAGGAAGCGGTCAACGAACTGATTGATTATGCCATCGCCCACGGCGTGAACTATTTCGACACATCGCCCGTGTATGTGCAGGGTTGGTCGGAGAAGTCAACGGGAATAGCACTGAAACGCCATCCGCGTGAAAAGTTCCTGATAGCCACCAAACTGTCCAACTTTTCCAATTACACCCGCGAGAATTCAATCGCCATGTATCGGAAATCGTTCGAGGACCTGCAAGTGGACTACATCGATTATTATCTGTTGCACTCCGTCGGCAATGGCGGCATCAAGACATTCCGGGCACGGTACATCGACAACGGTATGATTGATTTTCTGATGGAAGAACGCAAGGCCGGGCGTATCCGGAACCTGGGATTTTCGTTTCACGGAACAACGGACGTGTTCGATGAAATACTGGCCATGCACGACCGCATACACTGGGATTTCGTGCAAATCCAACTCAACTATGCCGACTGGCGGCATGCTTCGGGCAATAATGTCAATGCCGAATATCTGTATGGCGAACTCGTTAAACGCGACATACCCGCCATTATCATGGAACCGCTGCTGGGAGGACGGCTATCCAGACTGAACGACCACTTGGTGGCACGCCTGAAACAGCATCGTCCGCAAGAGAGTGTAGCTTCCTGGGCATTCCGCTTTGCCGGGAGCTTCCCCAAGGTACTGACGGTACTGAGCGGCATGACGTATATGGAACATCTGCAGGACAATCTCCGCACCTATTCCCCCCTCGACCCTTGCACGGAAGAAGAACTGGCTCTGCTGGAAGATACGGCGCAGGTAATGCTTACCTATCCTATCATCCCGTGCAACGACTGCAAGTATTGCATGCCTTGTCCCTACGGACTGGACATTCCCGCCATTCTGCTGCATTACAACCGCTGCGTCAACGAGGGCAATATACCCAAAAGCAGCCGGGATGAGAACTATCGCGAAGCCCGCCGCGCCTTCCTCATCGGTTATGACCGTAGCGTACCGAAGCTCCGCCAGGCAAGCCATTGTACAGGATGCGACCAATGCAACCCGCACTGTCCTCAAAGCATCGATATACCCAAAAAGTTACAGGAAATAGACCGGTTTGTAGAAAATCTCAAACAAGAGAGATTATAATACAAACGGAAAAAGAAAATACGCCCTATCTTTGGCGGAGCAAATAATGAAGAAAGCGATACGAATGAAGAAAAAAAACATATTACTCCTTTCGATAGCCGGTCTTTGGACAATGGCGGGATTTGCGCAGGCTGCAAAGGACAGCACACGCATTGCCCGGAACCTGACTATAGACGAAGTGGTAGTAACCGGAACAAGAAACGAAACGGATATACGGCATCTGCCGATGACCATCTCCGTAGTGAACCGCAAGGTGTTGGAGCAACGTTTCCAACCATCCGTACTGCCTGCACTGACGGAGCAAGTGCCCGGACTGTTCGCCACAAGCCGCGGCATCATGGGATACGGCGTGTCTACGGGAGCGGCAGGCGGAATGAACCTGCGCGGCATCGGCGGCAGCCCTACGGCTGGTTTGCTGGTGCTGATTGACGGCCATCCCCAATATATGGGATTAATGGGACATCCCATTGCCGATGCCTACCAGACCATGCTGACCGACCGGGTGGAAGTGCTTCGCGGTCCTGCCTCGGTGCTGTATGGCTCTAACGCCATGGGAGGCGTTATCAATATCGTAACCCGCAAGATGCAGGAAGACGGGGTTAAGACCCATGCACAAATCGGCTACGGCTCCTACAACACATTGCAGACGGAAGTTTCCAACCGCATCAGGAAAGGGAGTTTCAGCAGTGTTGTCACCGGCTCTTACAACCGTACCGACGGGCATCGCGACAATATGGAGTTTGAGCAATACGGCGGCTATGCCAAGCTGGGATATGACTTCAACGATTCCTGGAAACTGTGGGGCGATGTAAACATCACGCAGTTCAAGGCCTCCAATCCGGGCGAGGCCGGTAATCCATACATAGACAATGACTCCCGCATCACGCGCGGCATGACTTCGCTCGCTCTCGAAAACCATTATGAAAAGAGCTCCGGCGCCTTGAGTTTCTTCTATAACTGGGGACGCCATAAAATCAATGACGGCTATCATCCCGGCGGTACGCCGCAGGAATCCCACTTCAACTCCAAAGACCGCATGCTGGGCGTGTCGTGGTATCAGAGCGTAACGCTTTTCGCCGGTAACCGTCTGACCGCAGGTTTCGACTATCAGCACTTCGGCGGCGAATCATGGAACCGGATGGTGTCCACCGGAGAACGTATTCCGGGTGTAGACAAGCAAATGGATGAATTTGCCGGATATGTCGACTTCCGTCAGGACCTCGGCAAATGGCTCTCTCTGGATGCGGGCATCCGTGTAGACCACCATTCGCACGTAGGCACGGAATGGATTCCGCAGGGCGGCCTTTCGTTCCACTTGCCCCGACAGACGGAAGTGAAAGCAATGGTGAGCAAGGGATTCCGTAACCCCACCATCCGTGAGATGTACATGTTTCCGCCACAGAACCCGGATTTAATGGCGGAAAGCCTGATGAGCTACGAGTTGTCTTTCTCGCAACGGGTGTTGGACGGCGCTTTGTCTTACGGCATAAACCTCTACTACATCGACGGTGACAATATGATTATGACCGTTCCTACGGACGGCAAGCCCAAGAACGTAAATACCGGCAAGATTGAAAACCGGGGCATTGAAGCCAATATCGGTTACCGCATTACCCCGCACTGGCATGTAAATGCCAATTACAGTTGGCTGCACATGGAGAATCCGGTGATTGCCGCTCCCGGACATAAACTCTATGCAGGCGTTGACTTTACGCGAGGCCGCTGGGGAGTGTCAACTGGGGTGCAATATATAAAAGACCTCTATACCAACGTAAGCAAAGGCAAGGAGAAGAAAGAAAGTTTTGTTCTCTGGAACCTGCGTGCCAATTATCGTGTATGCCGCTATGCCGATGTCTTTGTACGAGGGGAAAACCTGCTGGCGCAACGCTACGAAATAAACGACGGCTTTCCGATGCCTAAGGCAACCGTTATGGGCGGAGTGAATATCAATTTCTGACAAAATCAGGCATTACTGTTGTCAAGACCGTATTGGTTTGAAATAATAGTTATAACTTTGTAAGTATAAAACAGATTGTTTGATAAGCCGATAAAGATTATCCGACGGACCAATACAATTTACCCGATAAATGAATAAGATTATTTTATAAACAATAAAAATATGGAAACAAAAACTGTAAAACTCTATTCGCTGGATTACAGCAATGCAAGAACTTACTTAATGGCCGCATTGTTCATTGCAGGCAATATGGCACTGCCCCAGCTTTTCCACCTTATACCGCAAGGCGGTATCACATGGTTGCCCATCTATTTCTTCACCTTAATCGGTGCATACAAATTCGGCTGGAAGGTAGGATTGCTGACTGCGATCCTTTCTCCGATAATCAATTCACTACTGTTCGGGATGCCTCTTCCGGCAGTGCTTCCCGCCATTCTGTTGAAGTCCGTATTACTGGCAGCAGCAGCCGGCTGGGCAGCACATCGTTTCAACCGTATCTCTCTGCCTATCCTATTGGCCGTTGTACTGTTCTATCAGGTAGCAGGTACTCTGGGCGAATGGGCTATGGTGGGCAGCTTCTTCCAAGCCGTACAGGATTTCCGTATCGGGCTGCCGGGAATGGCAATGCAGGTAGTAGGCGGCTATGCGCTGATAAAGTATAGCGCATCGCTGTAATAACCTTGTAGAGATATTAAAAAGGTTCGGAACTGTTTCTGTATACAGTTTTACGAAAAGCATAGAGGATACTCTATTGAGACGACCATAGTCGTTTCTATCTCATATGCAGCACTCCTATGGAACAGCAGACTCCTATCATGAAAAATGCCCAAAGTGCGGCAATGAGATGTATCCTCCCGTTGCTACGGCTATCATTCGTGCTGATATGGAAAGGCAAAGAAATATTGCTGGTGCATACACGCAACTTCCGCAGCACGTTCCACGGGTTGGTAGCCGGCTTTCTCGAAACGAGCAAAACGTTGGAACAATGCGTAGAACGGGAAGTTATGGAAGAAACGAGACTGAAGGTGAAAAACATCACTTATTTCGGCAGCCAGCCCTGGCCTTATCCCAGCGGATTA
>OMGK01000934.1_pt1 | contig 18177 bp, 28 predicted proteins | sample 1645881 | NCBI WGS metagenome assembly OMGK01 (sample SAMN00849303, study PRJEB25192) | human gut metagenome
GCGCTGATCACGGCAACAATCTCTTCCTTCTTGGTTGCATTTCCAAGATCAATGTTATGTTCCACCGCATATGCCTTCAGTTCATCCACCTTCATTCCTGCAAATGGAGAAGCCGGAGTGCTTTCCACTTCCTCAACAGAATAGCCTTCATGCTCTCTAAACCAAGCAGCCATTCTTGCATTTGTGATTGTTGCCTTTCCGTTTGCAAAAGCAACATTACCTGCATCAATTCCTGTGAAATCAGGAATATTTGTTGTGTGGATAATAAATGTTTTTCCCATATTCTTCACTACTCCTTTTCTTTACGCAATCTTGATGTTTCTTAACACACCTGCATGTGCTGTATTCTTAAGAACAGTTGCGGCAACCATCTCAACTTCACCCTTCTTGATAACTCCCGGCTGTGAAAAATCAGGAAGATACTGATCAATTGCCTTACTACCGGAGAGCGTGGCTGCATGGAATCCATCATTAAGATCGAACTTGACCGCATAAATGTCAGTAAGACCGGTTGTTGCACTCGAATCTGAACCAATGGTTCTTGAAATTCCCTGCTTAACCACAGAATTTGCCGTTGGTGCAGATCCTTCAACTGTGTAGTGATTCTTCATATCCATGAGACGGACACCATCCATCACTGTAACCTTCTTTCCAAAGGCTTCCTCTGACTCTGTTTTGTACCCCAGAACTCTTGCAACCGTCTGGATTTTAGTGATCATGTCACTGTTCATCAAAAGAGCATCTGCTTCCGTATTACGAATCAGCTTTGTAAGCAGTTCATAGAATTCATCAGCATTTGCCTTTAATGCTGTCATTGTCGACAAATCGACTTTTGCTGCGGTTCCGAGTTCTGACGTTGTTCCTGCAAGCATCTTGTCAAGACCGTCAAACTCCTTTGCGTTCGATGTAGAGTTGCCGTTGATAAGGGTATAATGGAACAGAGATACAGCAGCACGAATCTTCTCTTCCATCTGCCAAGCCATGTTGTTAAACTTTCCTTCTGCTTTCTTCAGTACACGATCAATGTCGAACTCACCACCGAAAATCTTCAGATCAGCCGACTTCTTGACCATTGTCGCTGCGGAATGTTCATACTCTTCATTTAATGCACGGAAATTTGCTGTTGATGGCAGCACCTTCTGCATATATGAATATGTCATAGTCGATCCCCCCTGCGGAGATACAGTATCATCAAACTGAAGCATCTGAAGAATCTCTGACTCTCTAAGGAAAATATCAACAACCTTCTCTGCTACTTTGTCGGACATTCCGGCTTTCATTTCTTCTAACTTAAATGCCATAATTTTTCCACCTTTCTACTCTGTGTGTGTGCTTTCATATTTCTGCTGAAGTGCTTCAGCAAGGTCCTTTGGTTCTGCGCTGCCACGATCACCATCAGATCCAGGCAACCTTCCATCATCCATACGCTGCATACCGCCATCATTTGATGCGGTTTCAAACATCTTCGGAAACTGCGTCTTTAAGCCTGCAATAGCATCATCCAATCCCTTGATCTCATCGTTTTCATCAAGTTCCAATTTCTGCCCTTTCTCATTCAGCTTTTCATTCAGCTTAAAAGTGAGGTAGTCAACATCAACCGCCTTTTCGGACAGCAAGGCAACTTTAATGGCTGCATTCAGCTTGGTTTCCTTAAGCTGCTGTCTAAGGTCCTCGGATTCCTTCTCATAGTCAGCAAACTTACTTTGAATATCATCGTTTCCCTTAGTGCTTTTCTTAAGTTCGCCAATCAGATCATTGGCTGTGGTTAATTCCGTGTCTTTGCCGGAAATGACGTTGTTCAGCTTTTCGATCTCGGTATCGAATTTGCTTTTACTTACATACTCGCCTTCTGACAGATCAGCATATCGAACATGCTTCAGCTTGTCCGGTTCGTTTGCATTCTGCTCGTCAATTGCCGCCTTAACCTGCGCATACAGTTCAGGTTTTAACAGTTCCTCTAATTTCATATGGTTTTCCTTTCCCATGCCGGAAATTTTCGGCATGCGTGACAGTTTTAATGCCTTATCACAGGGACTTATTCAGCACAGTTTTAATGTCATGAGCCTATTTTGGACGTATAAAAAAGACAGCCACTTGACTGCCTTTAATATCAATTATTTAATTGTGGTTTCGCTCTCTTACCCGCCTTCGACTTACTGCGTTTTCCACCAACTACCCCAATACCCTAGTAGTTCCTGCCTGTGTCTTTTGGATCATTGTTTTTGTGATAATTGGACTACATTTTGCCATAGTCTAATAAATCATGTTTTTTTGCACTAAAAAAGCACCTTGCATCTGCAAAGTGCTTTCACATATTATTCAGCATATTCTTAATTGCCGCTTTGTACGATTCAATATCACCAAATTCATCATTATTGAATAGTGGAAAAGCATCATTTGTTTTTTCCTTCCATTCTTTTCGCATTTGGATCAATTCTTTGTCTTGCCGTAAATATTCAATCAATGTCATTTTACCATCACCTTATATGTATCAAATAACTCTTTAAACATCGTTTCAAACTCAATTTTACTATCATTTCCAACAATGTCAATGCTTGCTAAATTAGCAAAGACTTCAAGTGGTACATGTCTTGCGTCCTTCTCCCAATATTCCTTACCATGCCCGGCAATCAGGAATTCATTCATCTCTGCATCTGATAATGCACTTATAATATCAGAGATTGCAACATCATTTTCATATTTTCCCCCTTGCTCAAACCATTTAATAATCGATTCTTGATTATCCCGAACAATTTTTCTTGATTTTTCAATAGCACTCATAAATAAAGAATTATCCCAAGAATGAATTTCTTTCATATCAACTCTATGTGACAGTTCGTGAGCCTGCACATAATTCAAATCATACAAGTTGAAATTTGGGGCTTTCGAATTATATTTTATTATATCTTGATCAGAAATATAGGAAAATACCGGTTGTAAATTATTATCTTCAACGAACTCAACAATATCACTTGCCATAATCAACCGATTAACCATCATTTCATTTCCTTCTGATTGCATCAGAACCGTATTGAAATCATCATAAGCTTTTCTTATTTTTTTATCTTTGATATTCGGCGCATGAACATCAAACTTATATGAATTGGATCGGACATTGCTCGAATTTCTGTTTTCCATGTTCATGGTCATTTGTCCGGCAATATCCTTATATATCCCCTTGAATTCAGTAAAAGACTTTGCATCCACCTTAACAAATTGTGTGGTGCCATCATCAGAAATCAAAACCGGCGCATCTGGTGACCATTTTGTATAATCATTACCAAGCGCCCATCTTGCACGCTGAAGCAGCGCACATCTGCAATTGCAATCTTCAGCCGGATCACCAAAGCCGCCCGGCATCATTGCCGTCTTGCCTTGTACCTCGAACACTTCATCCAATTCTCTGATCTGACCATCAAGCTGCCTGTGCGTGTCTCTTGTCTTATCATCCAACGATGCATCCCATTGTTTGACCACATCTGCGCCCTTTTCTTTGGCTTTCCACTGTGCATCAGCGGTTGCCTTGCATTGAATCCGGTGCGCTTCCGTCCGTGCAATTCGCATTGCTTTATTTTTGCTTATTCCGGCATATGCAGCAATATTTCTTGCTATTTCCGAATACATGGCAGCATTAACAATACCTCTGCTGATCTCTGTAGCGATCTGCTTTGACAATAACTTGGTGTCCTTCCCAAGCCTTGTATATAAATCTTCCGACAACTTAGTTTCATGCTGTATGGCAATAGCAACCTGTTTCTGATCAATAGGGAATACCAATGGAATCCCCTGACCTTGCAGATCGTACATCGTTCCAACAAATCCTTCCTCGTAGGACTCTGTAAGGTATTCTGATACAGTTTCAAAATTGTTGTTATGTAACTGATCAAGTACGGTCTGCACCTGCACTTTCAATGCCTTCTGGTATTCCACCTGATAAATTACATGTTGCAAATCTGCATCATCCCTTGATTGAAGAGATGCAATCTTGGCATTGATGTCGGTTAATGCTTCTTTATAATTTGCTTCAAGCCGCTTCAATACAGCCTTCTCACTGTCAAGAAACGTCTGTTGTACTTCCTTCTGTTCCCGGTTCATCTGTCTTCACTCCATTCAAAATGTCCTGCGTCCGCTTTAAATCACTTTCCGCTTCATCCGGATCTGGAAGCAAATCTTTGATTTTCTCATAATCAATATCAAGAACATCGCATATATTCTTCATCAGTGTTTCGTTATCAAGACGTGCAGCAAGTGACAACAACGTATTGATCAATGTTTTCTGTGTCTGCGCTTCTGTCAGCTTATTCTGCGCATTCTCCCGTTCGTTCGACATGATTTCATGCTTGAACTCAAAACGAACCTGATTTGACCGATAATCAGTTCCATCCATACTGTTGATCTCGTCTAACACAAGTTTTAAGATTTTGCGCAAGAACTGCTTTAGCTTAATTTCCAGCTTGCAACACTTCAGATCCAGAAGCGAGTATGCCGCCTTGATTGCAATGTTTGTGGTTGCCGTTGTGTCCTTTAAACAGGCGGTATTCAGTCCCATTCCAAAACGGTAGATATTCTTTTCGTCAAGATCAAGTTTCGCCTGTCTCGCTTTATATGGCACATCGATAGTCTTTACATCAACATCTCCATCATCATCTACACCGATCATTTTTTTAGTTTTCAGGTTTTGTTGTAATTCATCCAGATTATCACCCTGAAACCCTTTTACTACATGAATTGGTGTGTCAAAATCAACAAGATTGTTCGAAAGGCTGCTTGCCATCAAATCGTAATCATCAATAAGATCCTTTACCGTCTTAAGACAGCTAAATTGCTTCTTGTTGTTATCTAAGCGAAAAAAAGGAATATACCCAAACGACTTGCAATAAATGCTGTTATCGTCTGCCTTTTTATACAAAATATGTTTTCTTGGATTCACCGGCTCCGAATCATCAATTTGAACTGCACCTTCATTCTCCTGCACAAAGAAGCCGACTTCTTCGCTATTCCATGCCTGAATGCGCTTGATTGCCTTTTTGCCCTTGTCAATTCGATCAATATACCAATAAATCACATAGGAGCATTTTTCATCTGTATCTTTATCTCGTACCTCGATAACTCCGCAAGAATCCGCACACATGAATGACAATTTATCCTCTTCATTCTTATATGCGTACATGTATTCAAAGCCTTTGCTCATGCAGCCGGTCAACAGATCCGACAATTCCGATGTAAAATCTTCATTCTGATTGAAATATTCATCAAGATACTTTTGCAATAAAGGATCATCAGACTTCGCAAAGCCATCTTTCCCGGAAAGAATATACTGCACCGCCTGATCTACCAATTCCGTGAAAAACGGATGTGGAATCTTGATGTTGCTTCTTGTCTTGTCCTCAACAAGCTTTCCATCGCTGTTGTAGTAAAACAATCTGTATTTCTTGATATCATGATCACCGTCATAATATCTCTGCCCCTGTCTGGCAAATTTTTTCTTATCAGAGATTCGATCCTCTTGCATAATGCTTTCAATTTCTTCAGTAGTCAGCATTTCTTTTACCTCATTTTTCATTAAATAAGCCACTTATTCATCTTGCGCCATCCTTCGACACCATATCTCAATGCAGCCATTGCATCATCTTGGAAAGGAACCGGTTCATCAAGATATTCTCCTGTTTTATCATCCCTTTTCCATTTCCATTGCTGTGCTTCCTTGATCGTATTCACACAAGACGGATCAATTACGATCTTGTGCTGCTTCAGATAATCAATCTGCGCTTTGACAGATCCTTGTGATCCACCTTTATCAACACCACTTGCCCGGCTATATCCGGCTTTCTTCCACATCTTGATTCTGTCCGGCTCTGCGGAATCACACCACATCTGCTTATTCCTTTGGATATCAGCAGCCTTTGCAAGATCAATAATCTCGGCGGTGTCCTTCTCAAATACATAGATTTCTTGCGTGATGTATATCACATCATCCTTGATACCAAGAGGAAGAATTGCATTTGCATGGTTATAGCCGAAGTCTTGACCGATTGCAAAATCGTCATAATCGGCAGGATTCTTGGAACACTCACCAATCTCCCAATTGTGTAGGATCAAACCGCCGATCTCTCCCCACTCTCCGAGTCCGTATATCTGATAACCTTCTGGATCAACAATCTTCCTGCGTTCCATACGTTGTCTGTAGGCTTCATCTATAAATCTGTTTCCAAGATAGGTGCTGTGATGTGTCAGCACATTATCATCTGGAATATCAAAAAAGACCTTCTTGATCCAATGATTCTTATTCACCGGATTGAAGGTCATTCTGATCTGATAAAATTGTCCTTCTGGAAGTTCACCACGCAAACGATCGTCAATAATTTCCAGATCTGCCTGTGTAAATTCCGTTGCTTCTTCCAACCAAACATCTGTCAACTTTCCTTTCGGAAACGTGATTGACTTCAGTTTCTCACGCTGCCGATCATCATTCATTCCACGGAAAATGATCTGATTACCATTCGGTTTGAATGTCATTGACATTGGTGATTTGTTGATTTTCCAATAATTATCATACTTATCGCCAAACATCCTATAAAGCGCACCTGTCAATTCAGCAAAGGTGCTGTCCCTGTTGGATATGTCCGACTTGCGCATTGCAACAAGGTTTCTGCCCTTGTCCTGCATTAAGCGCAATATGTAGTTCTGTGCGGTATCAACGGATTTTCCTGATCCTGCTGATCCCTTCATGACAATGTAACGCTTCCGACTCCTGTCAACTTCTCTGAAGCCGGGATTCATTTGAACATTTATGTTCACAACGAATCACCGCCTTTTTCGGATGTGATACTTTCGAATGTATTTCTTTTGTATCACGTTGATCTGCTTTTCCTTGTCAAAACAAGATTCGTAGTATTCGCCCACGATGTCATAATCAAAAAATGTATAAAAAAGCCTTTTAAGCATCTATTTTCTCTCCCCTATAGGCAACCTGCTTCTTTGAATGCCCTAAACATTTTCGGTGACTGAATAGCAATCCAATCTGTGATTGTTTCATCCCTGCCCCATGCTTCAGAAGTGCCGCTGTTCGTCCACAAACCGGATTCATATAAAAAAGCATGAACTATTTCATGCCTTAATACTTGCTTTCTGTATTCATCGATATCCATCAAAGAATCCCTATCCGACTCAAATTTTGCAATTTTAATCTGGTGGACGCTCTGATCCATACAACCATCAGCACCTTTCGGCAACTTTTCGTCCGGCACATCAAAACGTATTGTGTATAATGTTCCTAATATTTCAACTGTCTTATCTTCCATCATGCTTTTTTACCTCTATTTGCGGAATGTATAGTCTGTAAATAGATTTACTCACCGGAATATCATTTATCACCGGTTGTATTCTCGCATACTTTATCAGCTTGTGAAAATGAGATAGCAAAAACAACCTTCCTGCTATTGGTCTTACATATTCAACCTCAATCGGTATTCTCTCAATCGCAAATCTTTTAATTTTCATTGCCATCCCCATAATCAATGTTGATATTTAATTCCATGTCAACATCCGCTTCAACCTTGTCTGTATAAATGCCATACCGCTTTCCAAGAAGTTCAGCAGCCTTCAACCGATCCTTTTCAGACGGCGCTTTTTCCATCGTCCTTGCTTCACTCATTCCGTCACCGATGCCTTCCACCACAATTTCTGTAGACTGACTTTTGCCACGGAGAACAGATGTGAGATACCGAAGCACTTCATCCTGATCGGCAATCAACTCTGATTTCTTTTCTGCCATCCTCGCATCTATATATTGCTTAATTACAGGTTTTGACAAGTTTTCTGTTCCAATCCTGTTTGCAGTTTTCTTTGAATAACCTGCTCTTATAGCTGCTTGTGTGGCATTTAAGTCAATCAGGTATTCATCACAGAATCTTTGCTGTTTGGCTGTTAATTTAGCCATCACAATCACCACCTTAATATACAAAAAGCCTGACCGGGTAGGAGAAACAGCACCCAGGCAGGCAAAGAAAAAAGGCACTGCATTGATTGCAGCACCTTTACACGCTTTATGATACATTGAATATATCACATGATTTAAGTCACATGTTATACAAAAAAGTCACAACACATACAAATTAGTCACAGAAGTTGCACGAAAGTCACAAAAAGTCACAACTCATGACTTCTTCATCATTTCGGCAGTTCCATTTGCAAGCTTGCTTAAATGCATAGGTTTAACACCTAATCTTTTGCAAAGCAAATTCAAAGCACTACAAGAACCGCTATCAAACGTATTGCTTCCTTTAGTGTTATAAATTTTGGCAATTTCTTTTGCCACTTTTTTCTTACTGATAAATCCAATATTATTCATGTCTTATTTTCCTTCCTTTTGTTTCATTTTTTAAAACACGATTCCGCACCAATGGTCCTTCTTAAAAGCAGCCATGCAGTAAGACTTATGTATGCAGCTTGCACACATCCACTTGATTTCTTCATGTGTGGGCGGTCCTATTTTTGCAATAAGCAACTCATTTATTTCACCATCCCTTTTCTGATCTTACGGATCAGCCGCTTTTTTTGAAACCAATTCAACGAAGGATTTCTTTCGATCAGATCAATTTCTCGTTCTCCCAATGGTGGCAACAAATTTGTAACGTTACGCAAAGCGGTTCCAAACTCTTCCGCAGTACACCCCAAAGATGAGAAAATCATTACTCGTTTATACAGAAGATCCACATCAATCATTTCCGACTCCACCACCTTTCACGATTTTAATCGCATCTGCAAGCTCAACGATTGGAATTGTTCCAAGTTGTTCCGCTTCGCCCACATCACTATATGCTTCCAACTGCTGTGCAACAAGTTCTGGATCATAGGCGGTCGGCTGCGCATCAATCTTCTGCGCCAACGCATAAAACATATCCATACTACTTTTCTGTGTAAGAAGAATATCCATAAACCACTGCTGATATAATTCTTGTTTTAAAATATCCGCATCAATCAATCTTCCCATCGTTTGATCTCCTGTTCCAATCTGCAACTGCTTTTTCCCGCTCGTCTTTTCCTGTTCTAATACCGCCATCCTGATCCATATATATCTCGCATTCATAGCTTTTGGGAAATTGCGTTTTGCATTTAGTACACTTAATTTTAAATGTCACTCCAACAGCCTAATGTGACGACTTATTCAAAATAGTTGTAAACATTGCTTTTTCGCCGCAGAACGGGCATGGTTTCAGTTCCTCACTCATTTTTCTTCTCCCATATTTTCAACTTATCAATTCCTTCATGCTTTCTGTAATATTCCAAGGCTGTCAAGATAGTTTCTTTTACTTCGTCCGACCAATTATACAGCGCTAAAGCCTTTCTAACCTTTTCTTGGTCAAACGGTGATATATCAGCATGTTCAATTGCAGAATCCATAATTTTGACAGCAATGCTTGCCTGACGAATCTTAGGGTAAAATTCTTTATTGTATTCTTCAACTGTCATGCTTTCCCCAACTATATTCTGACTCATAGAAAAGAATCTGGAAAAATTCTCAATAATACTCAAAAGTCTATCATTCATCTTTTCACTTTTTTCCAATCTTTCTTTCGCCTTTGTCAAAAGGAAGAGGTTTTTATCCCTGTCCTCTTCCATCTTTTCAAATCCTTCTTTCCACTTGTTCCTATCATTCGTCAAAACCTCAATTTGTTCTTTAACTTCCATTTGTCTTGTCCTCTCCAATTCATAGAAACTATTCCGTGATCACAAGATCGCATTCCTGCTTGAAATACTCAATCACATGTTCATCGTGCATTCCCTGCGCATATAGCAAGCAGAAATCCTTCACATGATCCCACCACTCTTTCACCTGGTCATTGCTGAATCTGTAATTTTTCTTCAGCGTGTAAACCGAAAGAATCAAATACACTTCCAATGCATCATTGATATTCTGAATTGCAACCGCCATATCTTTCGGTTTGATCTTCTTGCCTGCCATCTTCATTTTCGCCCGGAACGGAAATTGAAAGGCTTCTTTTTCACAATCAAAATCGACTGATTTAAGAATGTCCCTTTCAATCTCCCACACACTGATTTCTTGATTGTTGGCTTCCGTGTTGTGCCTTGTCAAGATGCTGTTGTAATTTTTGACCTTCTGCTTCGTAAAATCCATGTTGTAATACAAGCAATACACAGCTGCCAATTGGATTGATTTGAAGATACCGGAAAAGCATGACGTTGCAACCACCAGGTTGTGATTTCTTACACTTCTTTTCATTCCAATCAACCCCTTTTATCCAAAACATCTTGCACATGCTGCAAGGCCCTTCCATGAACAGTAGTTATCCATGAATATGTTTTGCCATATTCAGCAGCAACATCGTTAAGATCCTTGTACTGAATGTATACTCTGTGAAGAATGTCATATTCAATCGCCGGAAGCTGCTCAATCACCTCAATAACATCCTTCTTCGTATCAATCAATGAATTTATATGTCGGTCAATGTCAGCTTCCAATTCAACGTATCTGACAACCGCATCTGCCATCTTCTGCTGACTACCGGATGATTGCACCCTTTCACCATCAGAAGATGCTGTGGTTGATGTAGCCATTGACATCCACTGTTCTTTCTCGATGATCTTATTTTTGATGATCATATCGATCTTTTGAACCTGCTGAAGATAATCTTTAGCATTCATCATCCTTCACCTTCCCTTCTATCCTCAAATCCGGTATCAAGATTCCTGCATAACAACTTTCCTTCCAATTCCTCAATATCATAATCTCTCGGTGTGAAATGGTTGAAACTGTTCTTTTTTACGTGTGGAACCTGATTGCTGCCTGCCTTGTTGTCGTAATTACCATCAATGACCTTTGCCATATTTGCATCTTTGATCAGCCAATCAAAGTTAGCTGACCAATTCCGGTCATTGGATCCTTTCAGGAAGGAAGATGCTTCAGCCTTTTCAAATAGTGTCCGGAAATCATCAATGCTGTATGTCTTCAATCTTGCCTTGATAGCCTTCTTACGTGAATCAGATAATGTTCTGACAGAAGGATAGGATATACAGATGGAGTGGAAGAGATCGACAACCTGCTTGCAGGTGATCGATTTTTCTTCTTTTACTTCTTCTTTACTATCCTTATCTATTCTATCCTTATCTATTCTATGCGCCATTTGGTTGCCGTGTGGTTGCCATTTGGTTGCCATTTGGTTGCCATTTGGTTGACACGTAGTTTTAGTTTCTTCAGAATCCGCTGTTTTCAATGGTTCCGGTCGCTTCTCGGTATACGCTCCATTCTTCTTCATTTCAAGCTGTGAGAACTGTTCTTGGTAAAGTGTTGGTGTATATCGGTCCTTGCGAAGAAGATTATGCATTCTCCAATGCTTGATCGCAATAACCCCATTTTCAAACACAAGAACAAAGCGTTTTTCAATCAAGACATTCATATCTTCCTCGGATGCACCGATCATTCGCTGAATCTTTTTAGGATTGTTCACAAATCCATCATCATCAGCACGCATGTTAAGATGAAAATACAAAGCCTGTGCACTAAGCGGCATATCAAGAAAGGCATCACTATCAACGATTTTTTGTGTAAACATCCGTTTTTCTGCCATAGTCCAACCCTTCTTATTTTTCGATCATTCTACTGAACAGATTCTCATACAATTCCTTGTATACATCCCTTTCAGCCTGCACCTTGATCAAACTTTCCTTCAGTTCCTCTGTTTCAATGTTCTGATAAACTTCAGCAATATATGGCGCTTCTTCCGTTTTTTTGCGCTCATCACCTGCTGTCAATGCGCATCCTTCGATTTCAGATGCTGAAATGCTAAGTGCAGGCACAGATGCAGATACATCGTCCTTCTTTGCAACCTCAACCATTTTTGCTTCATATCCAAGCGAATCTACAACCGCATCCATAAGTTCTGCATATTCCTGATCCGTCATGCTGCGGATGTAGTTTGAAAGCTTATTGTTGTACGCATACTGAATCATGCCAGGATCCGTGTATCTCATACCTCGACATTTCACACTATATGGCAATTTGTCACTATCACTCAACGAAATAATTGTTGAATATTTGTCGTGTACGGCAAGGATCACAACCTCGCATGAAGATCCATTGCTTTTTTCGTACTCTAAAATGTCACCATTATATAATTCCATGCCCTTGACCTCTTTTCTTTGAATATTTGAAAGCGCCGCATATGCTGTTGGATCATAATATCCGGCACCATTGACTTTCAGATCGTTCATATTAGAATCCCCTTGCATACTCACGAAATGCTCTCTCATTCAGCTTTCGTTGTCCCTCAACAGTCTTATCGCCGCATAACTCCGGGTGTTCTGCCTGGATCTTCTGCCGTGTTCGTCTGATTGTTTCCGTTGACGGAAATCCGAAATCCTTCATGTGCAGGAAAAATTCAGGAATAGACATTGCATCTATATCAATCCCATGCGACTTTCCTACGATCTTATAAACCTGGCAACACAAATGGTTGTCACTATTTCTTGTATTTGGCTGCGCCTGCAGCACTTCCATCACAATATCCTGTGTTGTCTTCAATTCATCCAATTTACCCATTTTCAACACCTTCTTTCATTTTTAACATGTAACCGCTACGATATATAACTCCATCTTCACCATAATGCTTGTATGTTCTTCCGATGCACCAAGTTTCATAAGTTTTATAGGTCATAACCAATATATGATTTCCGTTATCCATGACTATTTCTATTGGATATCGTTTCAATACTTTTTTTATTTTTTCATGATTTTCTTGACATAAATGATAAGCAAAATCTTGGCATAATCGTATTGACCAACAACATACGACTATATAATCGTTCATGTTCCTGCACCTCGCTTATCCTTATTCCTTTGGGCATTGATCCGACTCATAATATTCCTTGTATAGCCGCATCCAATCATCAAACCGCATTGTTACAAGAATACAGGCATTGTTTTTCTTGTGGAACACAACCGGGATGTTCCCTGTGTCCTTGGAATCCCTTATTGCCTGCGCCATCCATTCATAAAGCTGCATTCTTTCCTGGTGCTTTGCTTCAATATGTATTCCGGGCAATCCGATCACATCAGATGCATCCCCGGTGTTTCCACAATACTGCGCTGTTCTTCTTGCCTTATAGCCATGTTCACGGAACAGGCTTGCAAGTAACCGCTCAAACCTTGCGCCCTTCTGCTTGCTATTTACCGCCATATTTTCACCTCGTTTATAAATTCAAGTAACACATGATTCCACATTCCGGCATTATCTCTGTATTCATATTTCCCCGATCAGGATCCAATTCATCCAGGTATACCGGACCATTCTTGTCTTTAAGTATGGAATGCCCGATTTCTCTCTCCAACTTTGCCCGACTTTCAAATACTTCCGGGAAATCCACTCGGATGTGGTTCCAATAACCCATGCCACCACGGACACATCCAATGCAATTATTATTGGAATATCCTAACTCATACATAAAAGGTCTTGCAAAATTGAAAAGTCGTTCAAACAATCCGTGTACTTCTTCTTTTGTAAGATTTTTTTCGATCAGCGGAAATTCATGATGAAACTGTGGGTTGCTTTCGACCATACGATCTGCACGATTCTTTTCATTCACATCAAATCCCCAAACATATGTAATTTCATAATCTGCATGCTTGGCTTCCCACTGCTTCCGGATCCGCTTTTTCAGCCATCCGGTACATGGTACAGAATGATTGTTCATATTTACAAAACCGCCAAAGGTTCTCACGCAATCTTCCACATTTCGATATTCTTCTGATCGTAGCACTGTGATTTTCTTTCCGATCGCTTTCTCACAGTCCTTGATAAATCTCATGCTATCCGGATGTTGGTCCGCAACGTCAATGTAAATCCATTCGTCTACATCTCCGGCAAGATACCCTGCCATAAAACTGCTGATTCCTGCGCTTATCCAACATACCTTTAGTTTCTTTTTTGTCATAACACCACGCTACAAATCCATGTATCGTGGATAAGGAATATAGGCTTCCCATGCTGACGGTCTGAAACTCACATAAGTCAAATATGCTATATGTGCGCTACTTCAAATTCCACCTTATCGAATCATCAACGCTACTATTATTCCCTTTATGCAAAATCTTTGGCACCTTTAAGTTGCAACCTCGGTTTACCGAGGATTCGTTATTCCTTTCTTAATTCCTTTTGAAAAATCTGATCAAAGTTATTATCTTTCGACACTTTCCGCTTCTTAAGATTCTGACAGCAAGGATTTCTTGTCAGCCTGACATTGCCGCCGAAAAACATCTCACACTGAATGCATTCCTTTGTTTTCATGCTGTACCGCCTTTCTACTTGAACGGAAGATCATCATCATTTGCATCCACAAAACCGCCTTCATCAGCCTGTGAGTATGATCCTGGCTCACTTCCGGATCCATTGCTTTCTGCAAACTCCCAATCCGTGACCATGATATAATTGAATTCCTTCCAATTGTCTTGATCATCCTTGGATGTGTCCCTGCACGTGATACCGGAAAATGCGATTTTTACACCCTTACGAAGATACTGTTCCGCTCTCTTTGTCTTTTCTTCTCCGATAATCTTGATTGTCAGAAAATCTGTGATCTTGCCGCCATCCTTGCCTTTATTGAATGGAAATGGTCTGTCAACCGCAACCGTTCCGGTTCCCATCTTTCCGCTGCTTGAAACGGCAAAATCCTTTGATAATCTGCCAATATAATGTCCTGCATTCATCAGATGTCACCATCCTTCCTGTTGTTCGCCCGGACCACATCGAAGCCTTCTGGGTATCGTTCTTTCAGTTTGTTGATGTTTAACTGCATGATCTGTTCAAGGTTAAATCCCCACGCTTCGCCTTGTATGAAGTATTCGGATCCTGAAGATTCTCAATCACCTTTTCAAATGCACGCTCGAATTTCTCCTGTAACTGACCGCCGACAAGATTCTGTAAGTTAATTTTATTCATGACAATTCTCCCTTCTAGTTACCAAACAAAGCCGCCTGCGCATCCTGTGGTGCTTCTGTAGACGCTTCTGCTACGGTTTCCGGCTGTGCACCCTCTGCCGCCTGCTCATCAACGATAGAATCATCGTTTTCAACATAAACCTTGCTGCCATCCTCGTTGATAACAGCCATGTCTGCATCCATAGCGGATTGCATATCAATCGACATGATCCCCCACTTACTGATCAGCTGACGAAGCATTGTCTTATATGCCATTCCGTCAAAATCCTTGTACCAAAAAGACGAATACATCCATGCATCAGCTGAATCATAGTTTCCTGCTTCAAAATCTGCATAGGAAACCTTGTGCTTTTCACCGTTCTTTGTCTTAATTTTCGTGGCTTCTTTAGAAAATGCCGGACTGTACTTGTCAGCATGAGACATCATCTGCTTCTTTGACCAATAAATAGCTTTCCGGAATCCGTTTGTCAGTTCAAACATGGCATAATAGCCAATAGTCGGTGCGGCTTCTCTTTCATCCCATTTATCAATCATCATGTTGATCTTGATTTCCTCATTCAACGGATCAAAAAATTCAAGTTCCCCTTCCTTCACCGCAATGACATTGATTTTTTTGTACTGACCGGATCTGATGGCAAGCTGAATATATCCCTTATATCCAAGCTGAAACTGCGCAACCTTGCCTTTTTCCCGGTCATTGTATGGAACCAAGTAATAGTGTCCCAACTGTGGGGAAGGTGAAAGTTTCAGGGATTCCCCAAGCAATGCACCGGATAAGATTGACTGATTGGTACATTCCTGAAGCGCCGAGTTCGTGTTCACCGCTGAAACAATCGCTGAAATGAAACGCTGTCCATCCTTGCCACCCACAACCTGGTTGATCTGATTCTTCACCGCATCCCCTGTCAGATATGCTGTGATGCCTAATTTCTGATTCTGTTTTGCCACTAAGCTGTTATTTACTGCCATTTTCCTTTTCCTCGCTTTCTACTAATTCGATTTTGGCTGCCATATACCCATCTGCGTTTTCCAACGCTTTTTCCATGAAATTTTCCATTTCATACGTTGAATCAAATTTGAATGAAATAGCGGAATATGCATTATCTAAAGTCAATTTATACATAGATGTCACCTGCCACTTCTATCAATCGCAATACGTTCTGTTGCAATGCGGACACCCTGTTATCAGCCTTGATCCTGCACCCTCAACAGAAATACCTGTCTTATGACCACCATGGTCAATTTCTTCATAGATGTTATTTCCACAACTAAAGCAAATTCCATCCGATGGTGCAAAGTACGGAAATTTGTTTTCACTGCAATACTTCCTCTGTGCAGCAATTGCTTCAGCAATATTAAAATGTGCCATGATTTACTTCCCCTTTCCTGTTGGAATAACTACAATTGCAACGATTGTGATACAAATAATCAATGTGATCTGAACTGAAGTTGCCATGATATTCACCCATCCTTTCTAAACCGCTTTGAATTCAATCTGTCTACTGTTGAAGAAGTCCTTCAATGCCAATGCATCTTCCGTGGAAAGAAGTGCTGCAAAGGAAATCCACTGCTTTGCCGGAGCCGCCGGGATCTGTGCTGAAACATCCGGTGCATTATTAAATACTGCTTCCCCTGCTTCGTCAGCCGCCGCTTCAGCAGCTTTCCTTCTTGCCTTTTCTTCAGCTTCCTTCGCCTGCTGTGCTTCACGCTCTGCCTTCTGCTTCTGAATCTGCGCCATGCGCTGACCTTCAGCAAGCGCCCTATTCAGATCAAGCGTGCGGATGTACTCCTGCTGTGCTTCATAGCCAAATTCCGGCAATGCTGCAAGCGTAGCCATATCCCGGTTGAAACGGTCGATTGCATCCACAAATACCTGATTCACATGCTTCATGGTGAAAGAGGTATTCAGCATCTTGTTGTCAAACACTTTGTCAAACACCAAGCCTTCCGGTGTGTCCAGGTCATGCCACAAAGCCTTAATCTGATCTAACTTGTCCTGCTTCTGCTTGTCCTCATATTCCTTGATTTGCTTGTCAATCAAGGCTACAGGCTTATCAACAATACTGATAATTTCATTGATTTTCGCCTTGAATTCATCAAAAGGTGCCATGTATTCCTTTTCCATGCGGATCCGCTCATCATTCAGGGATCTTCTCAACTTATTCAGATTCGCCCTGTCTGCCTTGGCTTCCTTAATCTGATCATCCGTGTACACCAATGTCTCATAGTGCTGCACCTTTTCTGTCAGTTCCTGTTTCAGTTCTTCAAAATTAAAGCTGATTTTTCCAGGAAGCTGATAATCATTCATTTTCAGTTCCATTTGCGTTTTCTCCTTTTCATTTTTATTTTTTTATGGCATTGCCATCTTTTCTGAAATAAAATCGCTAAAAACCATTCCACACCTGTTCATCACGATAAATGAAGCATTCCTTATCCTGGCATTCTTCCGGAAGTAAATCCTTGATTCTCTTCCTCGACTTGCTAATATACAGCTTGGATCTGATTTTCGTGTTGGGTTGCTGATCTTCAAGCAATTGGTCAAATTCAACCGTCTTTTCATATTCTTCTTGATTATTTTTCCTGATAAAATCAAAGAAGTAGTTCGTATGAAACGGGCAGAAGCAACATGCACTTGCCTTCGTATCAAGTTCCCAAACATCCTTGATGTATGCGTAATTATCAGCACGAACTAGGTTCATTTCACATAACGGAAATTTATTGACAAACATCTTATGCGGATTTTCCTTGCACCGATGTTCCTCTTCCTTGGAAAAACCCAAGTGCATTTCATGGGCCTTTATATCTTCAGGCTTTGTTCTTGAACCCTTTTTGTAGCCAAGCAGCTGCCACCGCACAAAATTTTGCATAAGCGTAATTTTGTAATCTAAAGTACAGTTCCGCATCATCTTCCCTTTTTTGCCTTCTTCATCAACTGACCAAAATGGGATAGAAACGACACGTTTCTTGCCAAAATCATTAAGGTAATCTTCATACAAGTTGCTTTTCAGAATATAAAATGGTATTCCTGACCATTCACAAGCTTGTTGGATAAACATCACCTGGCTCATTACCCAACTTGGTTCAAGTCCAAGATCACAAAATAAAACGACGTCATAAATCGGGACTTTTTCGTGATATGTAAAATTGAATCCATTTGCACGATTCTCTTTGATCAGCTTATTTGCGCAAGACATCAATGCAAGCGCTGTACTTTGCATTCCTGC
>OMGK01000944.1_pt1 | contig 18034 bp, 13 predicted proteins | sample 1645881 | NCBI WGS metagenome assembly OMGK01 (sample SAMN00849303, study PRJEB25192) | human gut metagenome
GCTTAACGATTTAGTTAAGGCTTGTGAAGAAGAGTTCGGCGTTTCCGCTGTTGCTGCTGCTGCTCCCGCTGCTGCTGGCGCTGCTGCTGCCGCTGAGGAAGAGAAGACCGAGTTCGACGTCATCCTGGCTGAGGCTGGCGCTACCAAGATGCAGGTCATCAAGCTGGTCAAGGAGATCACCGGTCTGGGCCTGAAGGAGGCTAAGGCTATCGTTGACGGCGCTCCCAAGGCTGTCAAGGAGAAGGCTTCCAAGGCTGAGGCTGAGGACATCAAGAAGAAGCTGGAAGAGGCTGGCGCTAAGGTCGAGATCAAGTAATTTGATCCCCCTGAACGTTCTTTCTTGAATTTCGATTCTTGAAATGAAGGCACTCTCGTCGAAAGGCGAGGGTGCCTTTTTTGTTGTTTCCTCTTGACAGATGAAACACAACATGATATGATTTTGATATCAGATAGAAACACTTCCAGACTCGATAAGGAGGAATCTTACATGGAAGAGAAGATCTTGCAAACGAAGAAGAACGGAATGACGATGCTGCTGCTGACCTTGCTCGGCTATGTTGCGGCCATCATCGTGTTCGTGCTGGGTGGGATACTGCTCACGGCAGAACATAACGTGCCGGGCGTGATTTTGATGGTGCTGAGCATCGTCTATGGCATCGTCGGCATTTTCCTGCTCTGCGGCCTGAAGGTGCTGAAGCCGGAGGAAGCATTGGTGCTGACCCTCTTCGGCGACTACATCGGCACCCTGAAAGGGGAGGGCTTCTATTGGGTGAATCCCTTCTGCACCTCCGTCAACCCCGCCGCGGGCACAGTGCTGAGCCAGAGCGGCGACGTCCAAAAGATGCCTGTCGTGCAGGCGAGCCGGGAGCAGGATGGCAAAAAGATCTCCCTCAAGATCATGACCCTGAACAACTCCCGCCAGAAGATCAACGACTGCCTGGGCAACCCGGTCGAGATCGGCATTGCCGTCATCTGGCGCGTGACCGACACCGCGAAAGCCGTCTTCAACGTGGACAACTACAAAGAGTACCTGTCCCTTCAGTGCGACAGCGCCCTGCGCAACGTCGTGCGGGTCTACCCCTACGATGTGGCCCCCAATGTGGACACCACCGGTGACGGCATCGCCGACGAAGGCAGCCTGCGCGGTTCGTCCGAGGTCGTGGCCAAGCGCATCCAGGACGAGATCCAGAAAAATGTGACCGAGGCTGGCATCGAGATCATCGAAGCTCGCATCACCTATCTGGCCTATGCGCCGGAGATCGCAGCCGTCATGCTGCAGCGCCAGCAGGCCAGCGCCATCATCGACGCCCGTAAGATGATCGTGGACGGCGCCGTCGGCATGGTGGAAATGGCACTGGAACGCCTGAATGAAAACAAGGTGGTCGAGCTCGACGATGAGCGCAAGGCAGCAATGGTCTCCAACCTGCTGGTCGTGCTCTGCGGCAACCGTGACGCTCAGCCCATTGTGAACAGCGGCAGCCTCTACTGATGGCAGCAGAACCCAAAAAACAGATCCCGCTCCGCCTGAACGCAAAGCTCTACGAAGCCCTTGCCGCGTGGGCTGAAGATGATTTCCGCTCGGTGAACGGGCAGATCGAGTATCTGCTCACCGAGTGTGTGCGTCAACGGAAGAAGAATGGCAAGTATGTCTCGGATGAGATCGACCTGCCGCCGGAACTGGATCTCAAATAAGAGAAGGGAACCTTTGGAAAAAATGCTTTTCAGAGGTTCTTTTTTTCATGAAAAAGGGGAGTTGCTCCGCCTTTCAGTCAAAATAGACACATTTCCACCGGGATACGGGGAAAGTTTGTTAATAAATTATCTATTGTCTGTCCTTGCAAACCACACAGTTTTTGTTTATAATAGAAGTGTACGGGGAGGCAAGCCCCGATAACGAGTGAAATTCGATTCCGATGAAAAGAATTTGAGAGGAGTTTATTACCATGGGTTTAGGTAAGAAGACGATCGACGACGAGAATTACTGCGGCAAGAAGGTTCTGGTCCGCTGCGACTTCAACGTCCCGATGAAGGACGGCGTCATCACCAACGAGAACCGCATCAACGCAGCTCTGCCCACCATCCAGAAGCTGCTCAAGGATGGCGCAAAGGTCATCCTGTGCAGCCACCTGGGCAAGCCCAAAAACGGCCCTGAGGCAAAGTTCAGCCTGGCTCCCGTTGCAGCTGCCCTGAGCGCAAAGCTGGGCAAGACCGTTGTGTTCGCAGACGACGACAACGTCGTGGGCGAGAACGCAAAGGCTGCTGTGGCTGCCATGAACAACGGCGATGTTGTCCTGCTCCAGAACACCCGTTTCCGCAAGGAAGAGACCAAGAACATGCCGGAGTTCTCCGAGGAGCTGGCTTCTCTGGCGGACGCATACGTGGACGACGCTTTCGGCAGCTGCCATCGTGCACACTGCTCCACCGCCGGTGTCACCGACTACGTCAAGGATACCGCTGTCGGTTACCTGATGGAGAAGGAGATCAAGTACCTGGGCAATGCTGTCAACGACCCGGAGCGTCCCTTCACCGCCATCCTGGGCGGCGCAAAGGTCGCCGATAAGCTGAACGTCATCTCCAACCTGCTGGAGAAGGTCGATACCCTGATCATCGGCGGCGGCATGGCTTATACCTTCGTCAAGGCACAGGGCTACGAAGTCGGCAAGAGCCTGTGCGATGACTCCAAGCTGGACTACTGCAAGGAGATGATGGCAAAGGCTCAGGAGAAGGGCGTCAAGCTGCTCCTGCCCGTCGATGCCGTCTGCATCAAGGATTTCCCCGATCCCATCGACGCACCCGTCGAGACCACCGTTGTGCCCGTGACCGCAATGCCTGCCGATATGGAAGGTTGCGACATCGGCCCGGAGAGCACCAAGCTGTTTGCTGAGGCCGTCAAGGCTTCCAAGACCGTTGTCTGGAACGGCCCCATGGGCGTCTTCGAGAACCCGACTCTGGCAGCAGGCACCCTGGCTGTGGCACAGGCGATGGCTGAGAGCGGCGCTACCACCGTCATCGGCGGCGGCGACAGCGCAGCAGCAGTCCAGCAGATGGGTCTGGGCGATAAGATGACCCACATCTCCACCGGCGGCGGCGCTTCTCTGGAGTATCTGGAGGGCAAGGAGCTGCCCGGCATCGCTGTCATCCAGAACGCATAATTCGCGCTCGCAACAGCAGGATCGAGGTGCGGCGGCATGGCGCCGCCGCACCTTTTTTGGTACGTAGGTAAATAGAAGGAGATAGAGATCATGGATAAGGCAAAGCGTAAGGCAATTATTGCAGGCAACTGGAAAATGAACAAGACCGCTTCGGAAGCAGCCAAGCTGGTGGACGAGCTGATCCCCGCCGTCAAGGATGCTTCCTGCGAGGTCGTCATCTGCACTCCGTTCACCGATCTGGTGACGGCTGTGGAAAAGACCAAGGGCACCAACATCCATGTCGGTGCAGAGAACGTCCACTTCGAGAAGTCCGGTGCGTTCACCGGTGAGATCAGCGCAGAGATGCTGGTGGATCTGGGCGTGGAGTACGTCATCGTCGGCCACTCCGAGCGCCGCCAGTACTTCGCAGAGACCGACCAGACCGTCAACAAGCGCGCTCTGGCTGCGCTGAACGCGGGCCTGAAGGTTATCATCTGCGTGGGCGAGAGCCTGGAGCAGCGCGAAGAGGGCGTGACCGAGGAGCTGGTCCGGATGCAGACCAAGATCGCTCTGCGTGATGTCACCGCAGAGCAGATGGCCAACGTCGTCATCGCGTATGAGCCCATCTGGGCCATCGGCACCGGCAAGACCGCTACGGCAGACCAGGCAGAGGAAGTCTGCGGCCAGATCCGCAAGGTCATCGGCGAGGTCTACGGCGAGGCCGTGGCCGAGGCGACCACCGTGCAGTACGGCGGCAGCATGAACGCAAAGAACTGCGAAGAGCTGCTGAGCAAGAAGGACGTCGATGGCGGCCTGATCGGCGGCGCTTCCCTGAAGGCTCCGGATTTTGCAGTCATCGTCAACGCTGCGACCAAGGGCTGAGAAACAGAGCTTCCCCGCATCGCACACTGTCTTTTGTAAATCACCCCAGCGCCCGGCCGCGCCGTTTGCAAGCGCTGAAGCCGGGCGCTTTTTAGTTCAAAATCAAAGGAGATACCATTTATGTCCAAGAAACCCGTAATGCTCTGCATCATGGACGGCTTTGGCTGGACCCCCAACGAGACCTATGGCAACGCTGTGGCCGCCGCAAACAAGCCGTTTATCGACTCTCTGATGGCAAAGTACCCCATGACCACCATCGACGCTTCCGGCATGGCAGTCGGCCTGCCCGACGGCCAGATGGGCAACTCTGAGGTCGGCCACACCAACATGGGCGCAGGCCGCATCGTTTACCAGCAGCTGACCCTCATCACCAAGTCCATCCAGGACGGCGAGATGCTCAAGAACCCGGTCCTCGTCAAGAACATGAAAGCTGCCATCGACGCAGGGAAGGCCATCCACCTGATGGGCCTGGTCGGCACCGGCGGCGTCCACAGCCACGCTGACCACTGGTTCGGTGTGCTGGAAATGGCCAAGCACATGGGTGCCAAGGAGGTCTATCTCCACTGCATCACCGACGGCCGTGATACCGACCCGCACTCCGGCAAGGGCTTCCTGGCCGACCTGCAGGCCAAGCTCGACGCGCTGGGCGTCGGCAAGATCGCCAGCGTCTCCGGCCGTTACTACGCCATGGACCGCGACAACAACTGGGACCGTGAGGAGAAGGCCTACGCGGCATTCGTCTACGGCGAGGGCGAGCAGTATGCCAACGCTGCAGAGGCGATCGAGGCATCCTATGCCAACGACAAGACCGACGAGTTCGTTCTGCCCTGTGTCACCTGCGAGGGTGGCCGTGTGCAGGACGGCGACACCGTCATCTTCATGAACTTCCGCCCCGACCGTGCCCGCCAGATGACCCGCATCTTCTGCGACGACGCCTTCACCGGCTTTGAGCGCCGCGGCGGCCGCAAGCAGGTCCACTACGTCTGCATGGCCGAGTATGACGCCACCATGCCCAACTGCGAGGTCGCCTATCCTCCCGTGGAGCTGAAGAACGTTCTGGGCCAGTACCTGTCCGAGAACGGTAAGACCCAGCTGCGCATCGCCGAGACCGAGAAGTACGCACACGTCACCTTCTTCTTCAACGGCGGTGTCGAGGCTCCCTACGCGGGGGAGGACCGTTGCGTCATCCCCAGCCCGAAGGTGGCCACCTACGACCTGCAGCCGGAGATGAGCGCTCCGGAGGTCGCTGCAGAGTGCAAGCAGCGGATCGAGAGCGGCAAGTATGATGTTATCATCCTGAACTTCGCCAACTGCGACATGGTCGGCCACACCGGCGTCTTTGAGGCCGCTGTGAAGGCCGTAGAGGCCGTGGACGCTGCCGTCAAGGAAGTTGTCACTGCTGTGCTGGATGCGGGCGGCTGCGCCTTCCTGACCGCCGATCACGGCAATGCGGAGAAGATGAAGAACCCCGACGGCACGCCCTTCACCGCACACACCACCAATGTGGTGCCCTTTGTGGCCATTGGCTGCGGCGATGTAAAGCTGCGCGAGGGCGGCTGCCTGGCCGACATCGCGCCCACCATGCTGCCCTATATCGGCCTGCCTGTCCCCGCAGAGATGACCGGTAAGAGCATCATCGTGGAGTAAGAACCTCTCCGTCTAGCTCATAAAATAGAGTGCTCCGCTGTTAAGATCCACAGCATCGTATAGATGCCGCTGGTCTCGACAGCGGAGCATTTCTGTTTTCGATCGAAAACGACTTTCAGCGTCCAGCAGGGGTCACCCGGCCTGCAAAGGCCTCTCCTGCCAGGAGAGGAGGCATCGCGCAGCGATGACGGAGAGGTGATAACAGCACAAAACCCCGCCGCTGAGGTCTCCCTCAAACGGCGGGGCATTTGTGTTAAAATACCGGAAAGCGGGTCAGCTTAAAGCTGGCTTTCGTACTCCTTGCGGTAGCCTTCCAGCTCGCGCTGGTTGCCATAGACGAAGTGACCGTTGGCGATTTCTTCCCAGACCGGCTTCTCCACGCTGTAATCGTGGATGGACGGATCATAAACAAGCAGCTTCTTGTTCTTCTCCAGAGAGGGGTCGGGGATTGGAACGGCGCTCAGCAGGGCTTTGGTGTAGGGGTGCAGCGGATGGAGGAACAGCTCTTCCGCCTCGGCCAGCTCCACGATACGGCCCTTGCTGATGACGGCAATGCGGTCCGAGATGAACCGGACGACCGACAAGTCATGTGCGATGAACAGGTAGGTCAGACCGCGGCTCTTCTTCATCTCGTTCAGCAGGTTCAGCACCTGTGCACGGATGGAAACATCCAGAGCCGAGATGGGCTCATCGGCCACGATGAACTCCGGCTGCATGACCAGAGCACGGGCGATGCCGATGCGCTGACGCTGGCCGCCGGAGAACTCGTGCGGGAAGCGGGAAGCGAACTCCGGCAGCAGGCCGACTTCGTGCAGCGCGTCCATGACCTTGTTGTGCAGGTCTTCCTGGTCTTTGTACAGGTGGTGGTTCAGCAGACCTTCGGCCACGATGTACTCGACCTTGGCGCGCTCGTTCAGGGATGCCATGGGGTCCTGGAAGATCATCTGGATCTTGCGGATGACCTCCTGGTCCAGCTCTTTGGAGATCTTGCCGTTGATCTTCTGGCCTTTGAAGAGGATGTCGCCGCCGGAGGTCGGGTTGATGCGGCAGATGGCACGGCCAATGGTGGTCTTGCCGGAGCCGGACTCGCCGACCAGCGAGAAGGTCTCGCCCTTGTAGATGTCAAAATTGACATGGTCCACAGCCACAAATTTCTTTTTGCCAGAGCCAAAGGTGATCTGAAGGTCTTTCAGCTCAATCAGCTTTTCACGCTCAGCCATTTAAGTTGGAACCTCCCATCTTTCCCATTTTCTCACGAAGGTTCTGGATGGAGTGCGGGCGCTCGATCTTGGGCGCGCGCGGGTCCAGATACCAGGTCTTTGCTGCATGGGTCTCGGACACCTGGAAGAACGGAGGTTCTGCCACGAAGTCGATCGCCAGCGCGTGTTTGTTGCGGGGGGCGAAAGCATCGCCATGGATCTCGTTGAACAGGTTCGGGGGAGTGCCGTCCACGGTGGGCAGGCTCTCGCCCTTGGTGCCCAGCTGCGGCAGAGCCTGCAGCAGCGCCCAGGTGTAGGGATGCCATGCGTCGTAGAAGATCTCCTGAACGGTGCCGTATTCCACGATCTGGCCGGCGTACATGACGGCCACGCGGTCTGCCACGTTGGCCACAACACCCAGGTCATGGGTGATGTAGATGACGGACATGCCCAGCTCTTTCTGCAGATCGCGGATGAGCTGCAGGATCTGCGCCTGGATGGTCACATCCAGGGCGGTGGTCGGCTCGTCGCAGATCAGGATCTGCGGACGGCAGGCCGCTGCAATGGCGATGACGACACGCTGGCGCATACCGCCGGAAAACTCGTGCGGATACTGCTCGTAGCGGCGCTCCGGGTCGGGGATGCCGACCTTGCCCAGCATCTCAATGGCGGCCTTCTTGGCGGCTTCGCCTTTCAGGCCCTGGTGATGCTCGATGCTCTCCTGGATCTGCTTGCCGATCTTCTTCAGCGGGTTCAGGCTGGTCATCGGGTCCTGCATGACCATGGCGATCTTCTTACCGCGGACGCCAAGCCAGTCCTTTTCGGTGAACTTGGTCATATCGCGGCCTTCGTACAGGATGGAGCCGCCGGTGATGGTACCGTTGGCATCCAGCATACCTACAAAGGTCTTGGTGAACACGGACTTGCCGGAACCGGACTCGCCGACGATGGCGAGGGTCTCGCCTTCATACAGATCCAGCGAGCACTTGCGGATGGCGTTCAGTTTGCGGCCGCGCAGGCTAAAAGTGATCTCCACGTCTTTGGCAGAGATAATCGGTTTTCTATCCATTTACGTTTCTCTCTCCAATCTATCAAACGTGGTTGCGCGGGTCTGCCGCATCCGACAAAGCGTTGCCCATGATGTAGAACGAGATCGAGATGATGGACACGATGGATGCAGGGAAGACCAGCAGGTACGGGTAATCCAGGAAGAAGCCGCGCACCTTGCTCAGGAGCAGGCCCAGAGACGGGGTGTCGATGCCCAGGCCCAGGCCCAGGTAGGACAGCGTAGACTCCAGGTTGATGGTGCCGGGGATGGAAAGCGCCATGCGCAGGATGATGACAGAGACCAGATACGGCAGGATGTTCTTGGTCAGAACACGCCACAGCGGGGTGCCAAGGCAGCGGGAAGCGAGGTTGTACTCGCGGTCACGGAACATGAAGACCATGTTGCGGACACGGCGCGCCATGGACAGCCAGTTGATGGCGATCATCGAAATGGCCATGATCCAGAAGCTCTGACCGACCATCAGGGCGATCAGGGTCATATAGATGATATAGGGCACATTGTCGATCAGGTTGTACAGCTCCGTGAAGAAGCGGTCCAGGCTGCGGACGTAGCCCCAGATCAGGCCGAAGATGACGCCGACGATGCTCTCGCCAACGGCAACGACCAGAGCCAGACGGATGGAGACCTGGGTGGCGTACCACACCTGGCACCAGTAGTCACGGCCGAGGTTGTCGGTGCCGAACCAGTATTCGCTGTTCGGCTTGATGAATGCCTTGCTCGTATCCGAGATCAGGGTGGTGTAATCGTACTTGCCAATGGCCAGTGCGATGAAGGAGAACACGCTCAGTGCCAGGAACAGGATCAGGCAGAAGACAGCGACCTTCTGCTTGAGGAAGTTCTGGATGACGGAACCCCAGTAGGAATAGTTGGAATAGCCGATGCGCTCGGCTTCTTCCGGAGAGTATTCGACGAAGTAGAACAGTTCGTCCTGCTTCTTGCCCTCAAAATCCGATGCCTTAGCCATCAGCGAGCTTCCTCCTTTCCGGTCAGAGTAATACGCGGGTCGACCACCATCATCAGCACGTCGCCCAGGAAAACACCCACGATGCCCAGAACGGCATACAGGATGACCAGCGTCTGCACGACGTTCAGGTCATAACGCTGGATGGCGTCGGTCAGCAGGGGGCCCATGCCGGGGACGGAGAAGAAGCGCTCCATCAGCAGAGAGCCGCCGACCGTCAGCAGGATGGACTGGGGGATATACTGCACCATGGGGACCATGGCGTTGCGCAGCACGTGCTTGAACATGATCTCGCGGGAGCTCAGGCCCTTGACACGCGCCAGTTTGATGTAGTCGCGGGTGAGCTCATCGACCATGTAGCGGCGGGTCCACAGGGCATAGCCTGCAATGGAAGCCAGCGACAGGCAGGTGATGGGCAGCACGCTGGATGCACCCACATTGCGGGTGGAGTACAGCGTGGGGAAGCCCAGGTACTTGGAGCCGAAGACCAGGACCAGCGAATACGAGACCAGAGAAGGAACTGCGTTGACGAACACGGTGTAAGCCGTGCCGATCCAGTCGAACACTTTGTCCTTGAATGCCGCCTGCAGAATGCCCATCAGCACACCCAGCACCAGAGAGATGCCGGAGGCGGTGAGGCCCAGGCGCATCGAGACGCCGAACTTTTTGCCGATGACCTTGACCACCGATGCACCGTTCTGGATGCGGCGGGATGTGCCGAAGTCCAGATGCAGCAGATCGTTGTAGAACTTGATCAGCTGGGTGGGGATGGGGTCGGTCAGGCCGGCTGCTTCCAGAGCAGCGGTCTTCTGCTGATCGGTGAACTTCATGAGCTGTTCCTCAGTGAAGTAGTAGTCCGTCGGCAGACAGCGCATCATCAAAAAGACGGCTGTTGCGATTAAAAAGATTGTGACAAGCGACTGGAGCAGCCGCTTAACCGTGTATTTTAACATGTTATCGAACCTTTAACTTTTATTTTGGGGTGCGGTGGAAAACTCAGGCCTTGGTGGCAGCATCGAATGCAGCAGCGAACTCCTCGTACTGCTCGGTGGTGTAAGCCTCTTCGCTGGTCTCCCAGTTGACAGCCTTGTAGTTGCAGGGACCGTACATGGCGTTGATCTTGCTGTACTCGTTGGCGTGGGTCAGAGTCCAGGCCACCTCGAAGTAGCAGGGGCAGGCCAGAACGTTGTTCAGCATGCTGGCCTCAGCCTTTGCGAAGGCAGCATAGCGGGCATCGGTATCATCGACGATGGCCTTTGCGGTGTTGACCAGATCGGTGAACTCCTCGTAGCAGGCCACCAGATCCTTCTGCCAGTCAGCGGGGCCGGCCTCGACGATCTTAGCGATGTTGGAGAAGTACCAGCTGTAGTAGGCGTTGTCGTCGTGCAGGATCTCCTGACCAACGAAGTTGACGGGGTCACCGAAGTCAGCGCCCCAGCCGTTGATGACGAAGCTCTGCAGCTGAGGATTGCGGACTTCCTGGGTGATGGAGGAGACGAAGGTCTTGATGTCCAGCACGATGAAGTCATCGCCGAAGCTGTCGGTGAAGCACTGCTTCAGGACGGTTGCGCTGTCCAGAGCGGTGGAGTTGCTGGCGATGATGTAGTAAGCAGCGTGGACGGGGAAGGTGACGCCGATGGCGCTCAGCTCGTCCATAGCCTGCTTCTTCAGGTCCGCGATGTCGCCATTGTTGGCGCGCAGGCGGATCATGGTCTTGCCGTCATAAGACTCCTTGTCGAAGCCCATCTCCTTGGCGACCAGGGTGGAGTACTCCTCGCCCTTGGTGTTGTAGCAGACGCCCGGCATGGTGTAGTAGTCGTTCTCGCACTTCAGGGGGTTGATCTTGTTGGTACGTGCATACCAGTTGGTCAGCTCCAGGCCCTTGTAGAAGCACTGACGGAAGGCGGTGTTGGCGATGGCCTTGTTCCAGTTGTCGTCGGGGGTGCCGTCCTCATTGTTCTTCTGATAGTTGAAGTGCATCTGGTAGCTGAACTTCTTGGGGCGCTTCTCGCACAGCTGAGCATTGTACTCGCTGTTGGGATCGGCCTGGATGGTGGTCAGGGTGCTCTCGCCGACATCCATCTCGTCCAGCTCACGGTTCTGATACAGCTGGAAGGTGACGGTGCCGTCGCTGATCATGGTAACGGTGAAGCGGTCGAAGCGGGACACATCGTCTGCACCATAGTAGTTGGGGTTGGGGATGTAGCTCTTAGTGTTCTGGCTGATGAACTCCTCCACCACATACGGGCCGTTGTACCACATGTTGGTGTAGTCGCAGGCACGGAAGCCCTCGATGCCCAGCTCGGTGATCAGGTCCTCAGAGACGGGGTAGAAGCTGGTGTAAGCAGCCACGGTATCGAAGTACGGGCAGGGATTCTTGCAGGTGAAGACCAGAGTGTAATCATCGGTAGCCTCAATGCCCACACCGGCGGCCAGCATATCTTCGTAGGTCAGGTCGGCAGCAGCGTCGCCCATGTCGCTGGTCTTCTGGTAGTAGTCCGCAGCACCCACCAGGGTCTCGCTGGGCATGGAAGTATTGTTGGCCTGGTTCTTGGCTGCGTTCAGCACCCACTCCAGACCCACGAGGAAGTCCTTGCTGGTCAGGTGAGCCTTGACCTCGCCGTTGACGTCCACCCAGTCGACATCGTCGCGCAGGTTGAAGGTCCAGACGGAGGAGTCCTCGTTGTGGCTCCACTCCTTGGCCACGGAAGGCACAGCCTTGCCGTAGCAGTCAAAGCTCAGCAGACCTTCCCACAGGTTGGTGACGACATTCATGTCGGAAGCCATCTGGCTGTACAGCATGTTCCAGCTCTCCAGCTCACGGTTGGTGCCCTCCCAGGAGATGAACTCCTTCAGCGGAGTAGCGCCGGTGGTGTTGGGGGCGCTGGTTGCGCCGGAAGAAGCAGCGGTGGAGCTGCTGGAGCTGCCGCCACAGGCTGCCAGGATGCCGGCGGCACCAACAACGCCGGAAGCCTTCAGAAAGCTGCGGCGGCTGATTGCATGAGACTCGTGATTGATGTTCATTGTGTTATCCTCCCTAAAATTTTTTCCGTGCTTCGGTGCATGGTGCAGGGCGCGTTGTCCTGCTTGTTTCCCACTCCTTTGCGGGAGCTTCGCATCTCCTGTACTGCTGAGGAATACAAAAGAGCGCAGATACAGACCCCTCTGTCTGTGCCTGTGCTCCTCCCGCAAAACCTTAACACGCTGATTATTATATCATTAAAAGAATAAGCTGTCAATGGAGCATGGACAGGAACTTCTTCAAAAAAGAAAGACAGACTGTGGAAAATGATGAAATATATTTGTTTTTGTCTGACGAAGGATGCAAAAAGTTTAACACTGTTTTTGAAACACAAAACAACCGAAATTGTTCTTCACAAACGAACAGGTGCGAAACGCTTTATATAATAAAAGAGCGGGAGCCATCCGCTTTGCGAACAGCTCCCGCCGGGGGAAAAGTGCTTAACTTAGAATGCGCTCAAAAACCGATCAGGCCTGGGTGGCTGCATCGAAAGCAGCGGCGAACTCCTCATACTGCTCGGTGGTGTAAGCCTCTTCGCTGGTCTCCCAGTTGACCGCCTTGTAGTTGCAGGGGCCGTACATGGCGTTGATCTTGCTGTACTCGTTGGCGTGGGTCAGGCACCAGGTCACATCGTAGACGGTGGGGAAGATCAGATTCTCCTCCAGGAAGTAGGCCTCAGCCTTTGCGAAGGCAGCGTAGCGTGCATCGGTGTCGTTGACGATGACGCGGCCCTCGTTGACCAGGTCGGTGAACTGCTCGTAGGCAGCCACCAGATCCTTCTGGTAATCGGCGGCACCGTTCTCGGCGATGCCCTCGATGTTGGTCATGTTGCAGCTGTAGTAAGCGTTGTCGTCGTGGACGATGATCTGGGTCAGGAAGTTGATGGGATCGCCGAAGTCAGCGCCCCAGCCCATGTGGACGAAGCTCTGCAGCTTGGGTGCCACGACCTCCTTCATGGTGGAGGAGACGAAGGTCTCGATGTCCAGCACGATGAAGTCATCGCCGAAGCTGTCGGTGAAGCACTGCTTCAGGACGGTCGCGCTGTCCAGAGCGGTGGTGGAACCGGCCAGGATATAGTAAGAGCAGTGCACCGGGAAGGTGACGCCGATGGCGCTCAGCTCATCCATGGCCTGCTTCTTCAGGTCGGTGATGTCGCCGTTGTTGGCGCGCAGACGCTTCATGGTCTTGCCATCATACTTCTCGCCGTCCAGACCCAGCTCCTGAGCGACCAGGCTGGTGTAATCGGTGCCGTCGGTGGTGTAGCACAGGCCGCTCATGGTAAAGAAGTCGTTCTCGCACTTCAGCGGGTTGATGGGGTTGTAGCGAGCGTAGAACTTGGACAGCTCCAGACCCTTGGAGAAGCACTGGCGGAATGCCTTGTTGGCGATGGCCTTGTTCCAGTTCTCATCGGCGGTGCCGTCGGCCTTGCGCTTGTCGTAGTTGAAGATGAAGCAGTAGCTGAACTTCTTGGGGCGCTTCTCGCACAGCTGCTGGTTGAACACGTTGGAAGGATCGGCCTGGATGGTGGCGATGCTGCTCTCGCCCAGATCGACCTCGTCCAGCTCACGGTTCTCGTACAGCTGCAGGCTGATGGTGCCGTCGGAGATCATGGTGATGGTCAGGCGCTCAAAGCGGCTGACGTTGGCTGCATCGTAGTAGCTGGGGTTGGGGATATAGCTCTTGGTGTTGCCCTGGATATACTCCTCGACGACGTACGGGCCGTTGTACCACATGGTGGTGTTGTCGCAGCCGCGGAAGCCCTCGATGCCCAGCTCGTCGAGCAGGGCGGGAGCGACGGGGTAGAAGCTGTTGTAAGCCGCCACGGTGTCGAAGTACGGGCAGGGATCCTTGCAGGTGAAGACCAGCGTGTAGTCATCGGGAGCCTCGATGCCGACACCGGCAGCCAGCATGTCCTCATAGGTCATGTCGGCAGCAGCGTCGCCGGCTGCCTTGGTCTGCTCGTAGTAATCGGCAGCGCCCACGACGGTATCGTTGGGCATGGAGGTGTTGTTGGCCTCATTCTTGTAGGCGTTCATGACCCACTCGAAGCCGACCAGGAAGTCCTTGCTGGTCAGGTGATCCTTCACCTCGCCGTTGGCATCGACCCAATCGACGTCATCGCGCAGGTGGAAGGTCCAGACGGTGGAATCGTCGTTGTGCTCCCAGCTGGAAGCGATGGCGGGCACGACCTTGCCGTAGCAGTCGAAGCTCAGCAGGCCGTCCCACAGGTTGGTGATGACGTTGGCGTCCTCAGCCCTCTGGGTGTACAGCATATTCCAGCTTTCCAGCTCGCGGTTGCCGCTCTCAAAGGAGATGAACTCCTTCAGCGGGGTGGCGCCGGTGGTGTTGGGGGCTGCGGCACCGCTGGTGGAAGCAGCGCTGCTGCCGTTGTCGGACTTGCCGCCGCATGCGGCCAGCAGGCTGGCTGCGCCGACCATGCCTGCGCCCTTGAGGAAGCTGCGGCGGTCGAGCTTGTGAGACTCAAAATTGATACTCATGGATGGATCCTCCCAGATCTCTGGCACAGGCGGTCTGCCTGCGCTGTTTTTTCCTATTCCTGAACGAGTGTGGCCTGTCCTCTACGAAAAAATGCACAGGAAGGGCAAACGTCGCACTTCGGATATTTTAGCACTGTATTGAAAAGAAGTCAATGGATTAAAGCAATGAATTGGAAACAAAAGGATGACAACTGCTTTTGCATGAAAAGCAACAGCGGAGAAATGCAAAAGAATCCAAAGCGCCGGGTGGCTGCGGGAAGCGGCAGGCTTCCAAAGAAAAAAGTGGACTGTTTTTTCACCACGGACGATTCTGCTATCTTTTTTCATAAAAACATGCTACAATAAAATGTATCTGTATCGGAATAAGGAGCAAACCATGAAAAAACTACGCGCGATGTACAAAGGCTATATGCTTCATCCCATCTTATATAAAACTGTGACCCGCACTTCCATCGTGGCTGTGCTGATGCTGCTGTGGGAGCGGTATGTCAGCGACGGCACCTTCTCCATGTGGGAGGCACCGGGCTTTCTGTGCGGTGTGGTGCTGCTCATCTGGGCGTGGGTGGACTATATGCGGCTGGACGGCCTGACCATCCACCACCTGCTCGAAGAGTTCAAGGGGATCAAGCCGCAGAAAAAGTTCCACGCCACCCGCTCCATCATGGACTATGCCGACGAGAAGATCGTCTCCTTTGAGGAGCTGGAGCCGGAGGAGCGTACCTATTGCAGTATGCTCTCCAATCTGGTGCTGGGGGTGCCGCTGGTGGTGGTGGCACTCTGCATCAGCTTTTTATAAGGAAGGGTGCAGACCATGGAGAAACCGCACAAGCAGCTGGTGGTGGGCATCCTCGCCCATGTGGACTCCGGCAAGACCACCCTTTCCGAAGCCATGCTCTACCGCGCCGGTGCTATCCGGAAGCTGGGCCGCGTGGACCACAAGGACGCCTTTCTCGACACCGACGCGCTGGAAAAGGCGCGCGGCATCACCATCTTTTCCAAACAGGCCCTGCTGACGGCAGGAAACACCGACTTCACCCTGCTGGATACCCCCGGCCATGTGGACTTTTCCACCGAGACCGAGCGCACCTTGCAGGTGCTCGATTATGCAGTGCTGGTCATCAGCGGCACCGACGGCGTCCAGAGCCACACGGAAACGCTCTGGCGTCTGCTGCGGCGGTATCACATCCCGACCTTCGTTTTCCTCAATAAGATGGACCTGCCCGGCCCCGGCCGGGAGGCGCTGCTGGAACAGCTCAACCATCGGCTGGGGAACGGCTTTGTGGATTTCGGGGCCGATGCGTCCGCCCGCGACGAAGCGCTGGCCCTCTGCGACGAGCGGCTGATGGAAACCGTCCTCGACAAAGGGGAGCTGACCGATGCCGACATTCTCCCGGCCATCGCCCGGCGGCATGTCTTCCCATGCTGGTTCGGCGCAGCGCTCAGGCTGGAGGGTGTGGACGAACTTCTGGCCGGGCTGGACCGCTTCACCCGCCCGGCTCCCGCGCTGGAAGCTTTCGGCGCACGGGTGTTCAAGATCTCGCAGGATGAGCAGGGGGCCCGGCTGACCTGGCTGCGCGTGACCGGCGGCGAACTGAAGGTCAAGGCCCAGCTCACCGGCGAAGTGGACGGGGAGCCCTGGGCCGAAAAGACCAACCAGCTCCGCCTTTACTCCGGTGCCAGGTATACGCTGGCCGAGCGCATCGGGCCGGGGCAGGTCTGCGCCGTCACCGGCCTGACCAAAGCCCGCCCCGGCGAGGGTCTGGGCGCAGAGCGGGACGGCGACCTGCCGGTCCTGGAGCCGGTGCTGAGCTATCAGGTGCTTCTGCCGGAGGGGGCCGACGTCCACGCAGCCCTCGGCAAGCTCCACCGGCTGGAAGAAGAGGAACCCCAGCTCCACGTCGTCTGGAACGAGACGCTGGGCGAGATCCACGTCCAGCTCATGGGCGAGATCCAGCTGGAGGTGCTCCGGAGCCTGCTGGCAGAGCGCTATGGGCTGGAGGTGTGCTTCGGCCCCGGCGGCATTTTATATAAGGAGACGATCACCGAGGCCATCGAGGGCGTGGGCCACTATGAGCCGCTCCGCCACTATGCCGAAGTTCACCTCAAGCTGGAACCTCTGCCCCGCGGCAGCGGGATGCAGTTTGCGGCCGACTGCCGCGAAGAGGTGCTGGATAAGAACTGGCAGCGTCTGGTGCTGACCCATCTCGAAGAAAAACAGCACCTTGGTGTGCTGGCCGGTGCCCCGCTGACCGATGTGAAGATCACCCTCATCGCGGGCCGCGCCCACCTGAAGCATACCGAGGGCGGCGACTTCCGGCAGGCGACCTACCGCGCGGTGCGGCAGGGCCTGATGATGGCCGCGCAGATCCACAAAGTACAGCTGCTGGAGCCGTGGTACGCCTTCCGGCTGGAACTTCCGGCCGAGAATGTGGGCCGTGCGATGAACGACATCCAGCAGATGGGCGGCAGCTTCGACCCGCCCCAGACGGCTCCGGATGGCCAGACGGCCACCCTGACCGGCACAGCCCCGGCCTCCACGATGCGCAGCTACCCGATGGATGTGGTGGGCTACACGCGGGGCCGGGGGCACCTGAGTCTGACGCTGGATGGCTACCGCCCCTGCCACAACACCGACGAGGTGCTGGCGGCCATTGGCTACGAGCCGGAACACGACCTTGACAACCCGGCGGATTCGGTCTTCTGCTCCCATGGGGCCGGGTTCGTGGTGCCCTGGGAACAGGTGCGCAGCCACATGCACGTGGACAGCGGCTGGGGCAAGACCGCCCGCCCGGCGGAAGAGGCCGCTGCCCGGCCCCGCCGGATGGCCGCCTACCGCGCCACGCTGGAAGAGGACGCCGAGCTGCTGAAGATCTTTGAGCAGACCTACGGCCCCATCAAGCGGGACCCGCTGGCTGCATTCCGCCCGACCCGGAAGACCGAGCGCCCGGATTTTGACGCCGAGCAGTGGGAGATCGCGCCCGAATACCTGCTGGTGGATGGCTACAACATCATCTTTGCGTGGGATGAGCTGAACGAGCTCTCCAAACAGAGCCTTGATGCCGCCCGCAAGAAGCTGATGGACATCCTGTGCAACTATCAGGGATTCAAAAAGTGTGTGCTCATCCTCGTGTTCGATGCCTACCGTGTGCCGGGCAGCCCCGGCGTCATCGAGCAATACCACAACATCCACGTCGTCTACACCAAGGAGGCCGAGACGGCGGATATGTTCATCGAGCATGTCACTCACGAGATCGGCAAGGGGCGGCGGGTCCGCGTGGCCACCTCCGACGGCATGGAACAGATCATTATTCTGGGCCACGGTGCCCTTCGCGTCTCGGCCCGCATGTTCCATCAGGAAGTGCAGGAGGTCGAGAAGGAGATCCGGAACTATTTGCAGGGAGAGGTGTAAACCTTATGAAAACAGACGCCGCGTATGTTTGGACGTGTCTTCGCCCCCGCCCGCGGGACAGCAACAAGGGCACCTTCGGGGCCGTGCTGGCCGTGGCAGGCAGCGCCAGCTACCGTGGCGCGGCAGCGCTGGCGGTGGAGGGCGCTCTGCGCACCGGTGCAGGCATCGTCACGCTGGCCAGCGTGGAACCGGTGCTGGCGGCGGTGTCTGCCCGCC